>Ga0114922_10000886_pt1 | contig 28648 bp, 21 predicted proteins | sample AartaG_FD_100975 | JGI IMG/M metagenome (GOLD analysis project Ga0114922, IMG submission 100975) | Deep subsurface microbial communities from Aarhus Bay to uncover new lineages of life (NeLLi) - Aarhus_00045 metaG | ecosystem: Environmental > Aquatic > Marine > Oceanic > Sediment | place... | reverse complement strand
GGTCGGTCATCCTGCCCTGATGAGAACAGGAGGCCGAGCTCGGGCTCGGCGGGCAAGCAATGCCACGGCCCCGCGACGGGGCCTATCCGCCGTTCGGCGGGGCAGCATGCCCCTACACGGACTAGCGAACGAGAGTTCGGCCAACCTGTCCGCAGGACAGGCATTGCCTGCCCTCTTTGTCTTTTCGCATTTGACATAGACTGACAAGACGCTAAACAGATACCATGCAGGCAACGACATCCGCCCTGCGGCGGATGCGGCGGCCGGCGGTGGGTGGGAGCAACGCGCCTTAGCCTGTCAATCTGTTGCTCCGGCGGGACAAGCCCGCCGGGGGCGCTTTTAAGCCCAGGACGTTTCATTTCAGACCACGCTAAACAGGTACGAAGCGCGCGGTCAGCACCGTTTTACCCACACAGGGCTGGTCCATGCGTTCACCCCGTACGCGTTCGCGATGTTCCAGTACGGATTGTACTCCTCGCCACTGAACTTAACGTGAGCATAATAGAAATGATCACCCGCCGGACAGTTCACGTCCGCCCACTCGATGTCTGTTTGCCGGCTGCATGGCGCTTCTTCGTGCACAGTGGTGCCGTCCCGTATGATGTCGATCCTCTCAATCAGCCTGTCAGCCGAAGCCGCGATTCTAACGACGGGGGCATCCGCAACGGATATGGATTGCCCCATGAAAGCGCCTGCCACCCAGAACTGCAGGTCAGGCCGTATCCCGGTGGTGGCGAACACCCGCCGAGACCAGAAGGCATCGAAGATTCCAGCCCGCGTGTTCTCCTGCGCCCACACCCCTGTCAGGGCGCCGCCCAGCCCCGGGTTGCGCTCGTGGTTGTCGCTGGCGGCGAAGAAGCCCACCTTGAACCCACGGCCGAGCAACCGGTGCAGCGCATCCCGGAATGCAGAGCTCGCCATGTGCACACCCCAACCGCTGCAGATCTCGATGTTCCGTTCCAATGTGTCATCCGTGAAGTCGAACCCCGGTTCATGATGATGGTGGAGCAGCACCCTGCGGCCGTGGAACCGGGTGCATAGATCACGTGGTGAGGGAGTCTGAATTCCGTTACACCAATAGTGGTACACCTGTCCTTCGCGATCCGGGAACAGAACACACCGGTGCGAGTTGGGAATGGGATCCCGGCGCTCTGGTTCCGCATGCTTCGTGTATTCCCATCCCACCAGGACCGTGAAGATATCCGGTTGATTGAAATATTCGGCATTGCGGAGATTGTTTTCCCACAGCGCGCTGCTCATTGGTTCAATTAGCCGGTGGAAGTCGTTCTCGCAGAAGGCACAGAAATCCAGATGGGCTATGTCGCGTGCGAAATGGTACAACTCGTCCTGTTCTCCGTCCACATCACCCGACAGACGGCTGTGGAGATGTGGGTCGCCAAAGAAGAGCCGAAGCGGCTGATCCGGCGGAACAGCCGTGTTTGGACGAGGGGCCCGGACTTGGAACACGCGCGCGTCGCGGTTGGACTCCAGACCTTCCGGCCGCGGCTGGTGAGTCAGGTCGGCATTGAATCGGTGCAGGCACCATGGCAGATGCTGTTCGTTGTGGTATGTCTGGGTCTTGGAGGCAAGCCAGGCAGCATTCGCTTTCCCACCCTTTTCGACGACAAGGTTGCTGACGTCTGTCACAGCGATTTTCAAGGCGCCGCGCAGCCCGTCACTGCCCACCTTTGCCGCACAGAACCGGGCGGGGGCGGGATCCATTGTGCGGGCGTCCTCCTTTTCTTCCCATAGAACGGCCACATGATCGGAGCCGCCCAACACGTGCGGAAAACGGCGCGCCCCGGTGTAGCCGGCCATCCAGGGGTTCAGCCCGTGGTCAATGTCAATCCATGCGACATCGGTCCACACATCACTCTTCCGCACGGCTACCACGATCTCCGAATGGTGAGATGCCACCCCGCCGTCGAGTTCCACAAGCCGTTCCCGGCATCGGGCCGCAAACCAAGCCCCGTCTTCGGCCCGTGTTAGTGCGGAAAGCGTCTCATTATCGTCTCCACCTTTTGGCAGCAGGCTGCTGCCTGCCGGAGACCGGAGGATGTCCAGCGTGTGAACACCATAGTGTCCGGCAGCATATTCATCCCACGATGCCATCACTGTCTCTGGGCCCGCGACAAGTCTCGGCCTCGCGAAGAAGGCGTCCTTACGCAGTACGGACACGTCCAGCCTGCCTGATCCGCTCGTCGAGCGGCCCAGCAATAGACGGGAGTCGGGCGTACGGCTCTCGATGAGGAACCAGCGCATGCCGTCTGGTCCGACGCAGCAGGCAACGTCGCCGACATTCTCGTCCACCGCGCCGAGAACCACTTCAGCCGTTGCGGGGCAATCCGCCAGCACATCGAACCGAGCCCAAACAAGCCGGCCGGTGCCCCCTGTGAACTCAATCCACACAGCTCGGTCGGGCGGCAGAAGGCGGAGGGCGGTTGGAAGACCCGCAATCGGCATAATCCGGCGCACGGGTCCGACACGACCGTTGTCACGGACCAGACGCAATGCTATCGATGGCTGTTGGCCGTTGTCTTCAACCCACGCGGCCACGGTTCGACCGCGCCCCCAGCGTGTGAGGACAAGGTCGCGCGCGTAACACGCCGCCTCGGGAGTCAGCCGAATGCCGTGTCTGTTCAGCCGATGCCTTCTGTCGCTCACGCTTGCCTCATTCCGGTTGCACTTCACTTGATGTGGACGAAGTAGACGTTGTTATCGATCACATTTTCCTCGGCATCGTGTAGGGAGCCGGTGAAATAGATTAGACCGGGATAAGAGCCGGAGGGAATGCGATTGAAGCCGGTTGGCATTTCGAGGCTGGGCTGACTGGCGGTGAGCCCCGGTTCGGGCTTGAGAGGGGTTCTTGCCGTAAATGTTTTACCACCGTCGCGAGACTCAAGCCAAGCGACCTTCCTTACGCCCGGGTTTTCCCTTGCCCAGAGCCTCGCGGATTCGGCACTAAGTCGTGCGTTCTCCTCATTCGTGGAGTATACCTCGGCGGCGTAATCGTAGGGCTTGCCCCAGAGCGCCCGCTCGTTTTCTGCCACCGGGTGCTCACGCGGCTGGATCCCGAGGACAATGCAGATGACATCGTCTTCGGTGATCGTCATTCCCGACCGACAGTCGACGACCGCGTAGCCCGGCCAGTGCTTATCCACGGCCTCCTGCAGAGGCAGGTGCTGCCATTGGCCACGTTCGTCGGGAGTGACCAGGAAGGCCTGGCCCGGCGGCTCCGTGTTGTAGCGTAAGTATACCACGTAGGGCTTGCCGGTGGAGTCTACAACAAGCGCACCCAGGTTTTTAATGCCTGGTTTGGGATAGAGGCTCTCGTCCCAGTCGAGCATGTCCATGGTCTTTGAAGTAGCGGGAAGCTCGATGGGCGTACCGTCGGCCCGTTGCCAACTCCTGCCGAAGTCGGTCGAGCACATATAGTTGGCCGACTGAATCACGCCCCAGCGATTGGACTCCTCTGTCTTGCTCTGATAGGTACTGGTGGAGAGGTGCAGCACCTTGTGGTCCGGACTCCACGCCAGCCCTGAATGGAAGGCGGCATAGCTGAAGCACCCTTCTTCGATACTTATGATCAGCCCGCGTCCCTCCCAATCCTTGCCGGGCGGCTTGGCGTACATGCTCACACCATCCCAGCCCTGGCGGCTGGTCATGTAAAGGGTATCGTCCGGCCCGCACATGAGGGTCGGATAGGTCACGCCCCCGCCAAAGGTCTTCTCTTCCGTCCACTCGGACGCATCATTGGGCCGCACCGAACTCCGGTAGGGGACCGTGTTGTGGTGGACTCCGTACACGGTGTGCAGATAGCCCTTGCTGTCGATGGTAAGCGCCGGTCGGCCGTGGTTGCCGTTAGCCGTGCCGAGCGTGTAGACGGGGGACCACTCGCCGGTCTCGCGATCCAGCGTACGGACGCGGGGAAAGAAGCCCTCCTCCGTCGAATCCAGCCAGGTGACGTGCGTCTTCCCCTCGTGAGTAATGATCTTGTTGCCGGTGCCCGAAGTGGCTCTCTCGCAACCGCGAGATGAAAGCAGGCTGTGTTCGGTTGGAAGTGTACTCATTGTTCTTCTCCTTATCTGCGCCAGACGATGCGCGCTCCGCCCAGGCCCAACGGCACCCACTGGTATGCATCGCTCCAGTTCGCCTCGCTGGCATAGGCGTCACCGATTTCCAGAAGGAAGTAGAGTTCACCGGCCTTGTGGTGAAGGGGGCCGATTACGTTGCGCAGTGTGTTGACGAGCTGGACCTCGATGTGGTTGACGCCCTCGCTCAACCGGTCGGTGATGTCGATCTCGTGGGGATGAAACGCTATTGCCCCCACGTCCGCTCCGTTCACTCGGACGTTCGCCACGGTGGCCGCCAGTCCGTCCAATTGCAGCAGCGCCCTGCCTCCGGCGTCGGAGGGGACGCTCACCTCCTGACTCAGTGCAATCGTCCCGGCGAAGAACGGATACCCCTGGCCGATGAGGTCGCCGCTGCGCACCGTCTTGCGCTCCCGCGTGATGCGAAGCTCCGCCGCCTCGGCGTGGAACCTGCTCACCTCGCGGTATCCCGGCAGGTCGTACTCCGGCTCGGGCAACGGCGCCCGAACCGCGAAGTCGCCCAAGAGATAGCAGGGCTCGATCTCCGTGTCGTGCTGGAAGACGGTTTGCAGCTCGATCACGTTTTCCCCCTCCCGGACGAGCGCCGAGATGTCCATGCGTCGGAAGGCGATGTCCATCCAGCAGCCGATGTCCGCATAGGCTACTTCCTCCCCGTTGACGAGAATGCGGTGGTCTTCCGGCCTCTCCACGGCCAGGTGGATACTGCCTTGCGGCTTCTGCTCGACGTGGAAGGGATAGCGCAGCCGCACGGGGGCGCCGGTGCACGTCCCCCGGAGGGACTCATAGGCCGCGCCAAGGGGCGTCGGATCGGTCCAGCCGCCGTCGGCGACACTGTACTGTGCGTAGTCCAGGACGAGCGTGTTCTCGCTCAGCCGCTCGACGGCCCACGTATCGCTCAGCCTGACCTCGCCGCCGGCCGTCGCCGGCGCCGGTTCCGCCGGCTCCACCGGCGCCGCCTCTCGATCGACGACCAGCAGTCGCGAGCCGGCCATGGGGAGCGACAAGTCGATCTCCAGGGAGTCCCCCCACGTCCGGGCAGGCAGCGGCCGGACGTCGCCGGTATGCAGGTCCCACTCCTCCAGCCGCCCGGCCGTCGCGGGGCTATGGCGGGCTAGCCCGGCCGTGCGGAGCTTCAAGGTCCCTCGCCAGCCGTTCCGATCGTCCGTATTGGCCAGGAAGTAGATGTCTCTGCTATCGGTGCGCCGGTGCTGGCAGAGGACGTTCGGGGCCTCCAGGACGACATCCGCGGGCAGGACCTCGTCCAACCGGCGCTCGAGTAGCGTCATGTCGTCCGGGATGACGACAGTTGACGCCGGCAGGACGTTGTCGGCCGGGCGCGCATCAATGAGCGTTGGAACCGGCTCGACGGCGATGATCCTGCCGCCGGCGTCAGCGAACCGCTGCAGCAGCTCCACCGTCCGGGCGGAGAGCGTGAGCGCCGGCGGTACAATGACAACGTCGTAGGACATGCGCCCAACCCGAAGCTTCGCCCCTTCGACACGGGCGTGGCGGGACATGATATCCTCATCGCCGAAGTGATAGTCACGGTGTCTTTCCAGCAGGCCCGTGCTCAGGACGTTTAGTGGGCCGTCGAACCACGCGGCGACCCAGGTCCCCTTCGGCCGCATTTCCGTCCAGACGCTGGCGATGGGGTGAATGACGAGGATGTCCGTCACGCGTTCGCCCCGCGTCAGGGCGTAGCTCAGGCGGGCGATATAGTCCTCGATAAGGCGGTTGTGAGGCCACCACGGCTGCTGCCAGGAGAGGATCGGCGACCAGTTCCGCTTGCGATAGCCGCGGAGTGAGTACGTGAGAAAGCTCGGGTCCAGCAGGTTCACCCCAAGGGCGAACTGCCAGTCCGCGATCCACTTGCGGACATCGAAGCTTATGTTATTGCTGCTGCACGCGTAGGTCTCGGACAGCACCCGCTTCTTGCCCAACTGGCAGGCGACACTGTCGATCTGCTTCACCTTGATGCCGTAGTGCTCGATGTTCTGCCCCAGGTGGTCGATGCCGGGGATCTGCTGGTGCTCGTAGTGCGACATCATCGCGCCGCCGCGCCTGGCCTGAAACAACAGGGATTCTTCAACCCAGTAGTGGCCCGTTGCGGCCAGGCCGTGCTCGGCGCACCAATCACCGATCTGCTTGGAGTAACTTTCCACGAACAGGTCGCTCACCGCGCTCCAGAAGTCGTGGCGGATCCTGCGAAACTCGCCGACGTCGTAGAACAGGCAGGGCAGGTGATCCAGGATGTCGTATCCCGTCTTGGCGGTGAAGTAGGCCGGGAAACCGGGCGTCCAGGGGATGCTGAATGGCGCATCGCCGCCTAATTGCGGCTCATCGGTAAAGAAGCCGCGAATGGTCTTGCCGAACTCCCCCCCCAACCTGTCTGCGTAGGCTTCGTGTGTCGTGCGGAGAAAAGCGCGGGTCACCTCCGGGTTCAACAGATCCACTTGCTCAAACCCGTCGTAAGGCGTCCAGCCGTGCCAGCGCCAGCGATGCTTCTGGTATCCGACCGGCTGCGTCCATTCGTAGAAATGCAGAAAGACCTTGTCGGGGACGAGTTCCGGCGCCGGATCAAGCTCCAGCGGTTCCGGGTTTGAAATACTGCCACCCTCCTTATCTGCCAGAAAGATGCGCAGGTTCTCTTTTCGTGGCTCATACTGCCTGTCCTCACGGCAGACGAGGGCCTTGATGCGATAGTCGGGGTTCATGGCGGCCACCCGGCCGCGTGCATAGCCGCTGGTATAGACGTCCTCGTCGTACAGCACGACGTCTATACCGTTCCGTTTCGCTTCTTCTACGCAAAACTCCACATGGTCCATCCACTGGGAAGTCAGGTAGGGAGGACTCTCAAGTCCGAAGAAGGGTGTGAGTATGAAGCCGCCAAATCCCCGGCGCGCGATCTCGGCAATCTGGCGCGCCACCTCTGCCGGCTGCATCTCATCCACTTGGCCCCACAACGGAATGGACCTGTACTGGGAGTCAGGTTTGGCAAATTCGGCTTGGTTCATTGTTGTCTATCCTTACCTTACAGTGCTAAGCTAGACCCACATCAAGCGTGATTTTTTTGTGAGAACGCAAAAAACACTCGAGACCCCTCTTTCAAGCCGTTATAATGCATCTGTACAAAAACATGCACCCGGCGAGAAAGGAGATTTCGAGTGAAGAATAAGGATAACAGAATCCTCCGAAAACGCAAGAGAAAACTGGCCAAGCGCCTCGAACGAAAACAATGGGCCAATCAGAAGCGGCCGATGTTTGCCGCACGCAACATCGAATATGAAATGGCCCAGCGCACCCGCGCCATCGACTGCGTCAGCGCGCGGCCCGCCCTCAAACCACTTCTCTTGCTTGCCTGTATTATCCGGGTCGACGGCAATCATCCATGTCCCGTCGAGAGAAACTGTTGCGGTATCAATGGGTGCTTCAGCGGAAGCATCTTTTTCCGACTGCATGGCGTCTACTCCAGTGGACGGTTAACGGGCTCTTAGGGGCTTTCACTTAAGCAAATTCTATAGCGTCCTGTCGCCTGCCGGGACTCGCCATTTTACGTCCATGGATTTCCCTTCGGCGGCGCTTTTCTCGATGTGCGCAATCATCTCGTCCACTTCATAGCCGGTCAGACGGGATTGCGACCCCTGCTCGCCGCGGCGGATGTTGTCACAGAAAAAGGCGATGGCGGGGACAAAAGGCGACACGGCACCAAGGTCATAGGCGGTGGTCGCTCCCGTCTCGTTGTCGTAGTGCAGCAGCCTCGATGCCTTGTGCTCGACCTGGGACCATTGTGCGCTCAGGATCTCGATGCGTCCTCTCGTTCCAACGATCTCGACCTGCTCGTCCCAACCATCGTGCAGATAACCGATTCGGTTGAGCGGATGCCCCAGCGCCTCGAAATGGACGATGCCGTTCTCGGTTTCCAGCAGACAAGCCGCCTGCATATCGTAGTCGCGTCCTTCCGGCGTGTACATATGCGCGAACACCCGATGCGGCCGGCCAAGGAAAAAATGAACAAGATCGAGAATATGGCTGCCGCCGCATACGAGAATTCCGCCCCCGTAATTTTTGCGAATCGGGGACGTACCGCCAGGCGGCGTCCAGAAGAACCCTTCTTCCGGTGTCGTGTCCCAGACGTCACCCCAGCATTGATAGGACCGGATGTGGGTCGACAGGAGCGTCCCGAGCGACGGCAGCAGTTCCTTGGCCTTTTGCACCGCTGGGATAAACCGCTTCATATAGGACGTGTAGAAGATCGTGCCCGCGGCTTGCGCGGCGGAGACTATCTCCAGCGAGTCGTCTGCATTCTCGGAGAGCGTCTTCTCGCAAATGACCGCCTTACCGGCATCGATGGCGGCGAGGCATATCTCTTTGTGAACACTGCTGATCGTGGTCACATCGACAACGTCTACCGCCGGGTCGGCTATTACCTCACGGTAGTCCTTCGTGAACTTCGAGCCGAAACGCTCAGCCCACGGCCGAGCAGCGGCTTCGTTCAGGTCGCAAACCCACGCTACCTCTACATCCGCCTTTTCCAGGCCGGAGAAGTGGAATCTTGAAATGCCGCCGCAACCGATAATACCTGCGACAAGTTTCTTCATTGTTCTCTCCTTAGCGCACGTTTTCTTGTGAGTTGCTCATGTGGGTTCTCTGGAGACTGTGTCGCAATACTCGCGGTACACCTCGAGCATGTACTCGTAGTTCTCCAGCGGCATGCCGGGAAAAATCGTATTCGAAGTGCCGAAAATGTAGCCGCCTCCGGGGGAGGCATGCTCCAGGCAGTAGCGTGTCGACTCGCGGATCACTTCCGCCGGGCCGTCCTGCAGCAGGCTCGGAGGAAAGGCTCCGTTGCCTGCATCGTCCAGGCAACGACATCCACCCCGCGGCGGATGCGGCGGCCGTGGGTGGGTGGGCGGGTCTGCTGCTCGCAACGAACGTTCGCTCCGGCGGGACAAGCCCACCGGGGGTGCTTTTAAGACCAGAGCGTTTCATTTCAGACCACGCTAAACACATACGAAGGCCGTGGCTACAAGCCGTCTCACCTACACTCACCTATCTACGGCTCAACGATCACTTTGAGCGCAACGGACGAGTCCCGCGCAGTGGCTATCGCATCGGTCATCTGGTCCAGCTTGAACCGGTGAGAGATCAGAGCCGGGCCGTTCACCACGCCTTCACGCAGATACTGCAGGGCCAACGGCGTGCAGAGCGCCGGCGAAGCGTACGAGGCGCGCAACTGGAGTTTCTTGAAGTGGAACTTGTTCGCGTCGAATCGGCAGAAGGCGTTGTCGCCGTACCCGATGCCGATGAACGAGATGATGCCGCCAAGGGAGGCGACGTTGAACGCGTCGGTAAGCGTCGGTGGCGGCGCGGTGACAAGCACGCGGTCGATTCCGCAGCCGAAGTCCACCTTGTCGAGCGGGGCCTCTGACGGATCAACCGCGCGATCCACTCCCAGGTCGAGGGCGGCATTCACGCGCGCCTTTGCCCGGTTAAATGCGCTGAGAAACACGCGTCGGGCACCCATGCGCTTGACCAGCGACAGCGCCATGAGGCCAATCGGCCCCGCCCCTATCACCAGGACATTCGACGTCGGCCGGACGTCCGCCAGGCGCACGATGTCAATCGCCACGCCCAACGGTTCGCTGAGGCAAGCCACGTCAGGCGGCAGGTCCTCGCAGGGAATCGCGCTGATAGCCGGGGCAATCATTTCCTCGGCGAAACCTAATGAGTTGATGAAGAAGAAGCTGGTAACGGCGGTGCACAGTTCCTGGTTCGCGTTCCGGCACGCGGCGCACCGTCCGCAGGCCGACGAGGATTCGAGCACGACGTTCTGACCCGGCTCCAATCCCAGGACCGCCGGACCCACCTCGTCGATGACACCTGCTATCTCGTGGCCGAAGGCCTGTTCTTTGTCCCCCTCGGCGGGGTTGATGTGCAGGTCCGAGCCGCAGATGCCGCAGGCTTTGATTCGCACTCGAATCTGATCGGGCGCCAGCGGTCGCGAAGGAATATCCTTCAGAATCACTGCCTGGCCTTTCTTGAATGCTGCTTTCATACGCCGATTCCTTTCTTTCGAAGCGGGCCCGCTCACCTGCCGGTCGCGACATTCATTGCGATTCGGCCCCACTCGAAGAGGCGCTTGGGTTCATACCGCACGGTGCTGATGTCCTTTTGAATCAACTCAAGGGGACATCCATATTTCTCGCATACCGTCCTGGTTGTTGTCAGATCGTCCCGGATCTGTTGCGGATGGAAAGCGTCCGTGGCGAGCAGGGCAGGGGACGGTTTCCTGCTGAAGACAAAATCGCAGCCGATCTCGGCTGCGGCACGTTCCTGATCCGCCCACGGACTGATCGAGATCTTTCGCACGTTGGGGATGAGGCGCACTTCGTCCATTCTGTCGTCGAGGGGGTCGCAACAGCCGTAGTAAACCAGGCCGAAGCGTTCGCAGATCCGGCTCGCATAGTCCACCTCGAACTCCTTGAACATGGCCGGAGATACGGTGGAGAACATCTGGGCGAGACCGAACATCCAGAGGTCTTTCGTGCGCGGTTTCTCGGGGTCGTATCCGGGTGCGGGCAGATCGTCCGTGTAAGCGCCGGTGCAGTGGATCAGGCTTTGCGGACCGCAAAGCAGGCCCTGTTCCTCCAACTGGTCCAGCTTGCTCAGTGTGGCAGAAGTTAGGCGGTCCACGAGCTTGTGCACGAATGCCGGGCGGTCGACAATCGCATAGAGGGCTCCCTCAACGCTCATCCAGAGGGCGATCCGATCCCAAAGTGCCGCGTATGGATCTATGCCTTCCGGGCGGATGTCGAGCAGGCCGCCGAACAGCACTTCGGCAACTTCCAGGCGGCGTGCGGTCTCGGCCGGATCATGGCTGATGTGCGGGAGCTGAATCTTCTGCAGATCGTCATCGGTCTGCAACTGATTCTCGAATCTCTGGCCCACAATCCCGCCGGTCGGGTCGGCAGCCGCGTGCACTGGCCTGCATCCGATCCCGAAGCCGCTATCGCTGATCGCCTTGGCAACGCGTATGAACGGCTCTACCACCATATCCACGGGAAAGTGTTTCCAACGAAACAGGGTCTGCCGAAGGCCCCGTTCATAGGAGCGGCATTCCTCGTCCTCGCACAACAGCGTCAGCTCATCGTCGACATTCATCTCGTTCCAGCAGACGTTATCGATCGTAACCATCGGCCGTTCCGGCTGCTTTGCATTGAGCTTTCGCCAGAGCGCACGCTTCTCTTCCTGTACCGGAAGTGCAGCGATCTCTGCAACCCTGCCAGCCAGTTCCCGGATGATGTCAATGTCCTGTTGGGTCACGGCGCTTGCCTCTATTCTTCCTCATTATTGCGGGCGTGCCCGCTCTCGCGTTTCAGTGTCGGAAACTCGGTGATCTTCAACGTTGTGCAGCCGTAAGGGACGAGTGTGAGTTCCTCGACGGCTTCGTCACTGGTTACCGGGCTCTCCGGGAGTTCTCCCGTACACGCCTTGTTTTTTTGCCACTCGGGCAGGCGCTTTCCTTTGGCCTTGGCGATCACGGGGGCGCCGTCCGGCGAGAATGGGCAGTCCCCGACAGGTCTTTCGGCAAAGGTGATTTCTTTTGCCACGGTTGACTCGTCAACGTCCAGCGCATAGTTCCACGGGGTCGTTGCGTAGACTTCCCAGTCGGCATGTGGCGGCTGAGCATGCGGAGAATGCCCCTCCGCACCTTCAGGTACTTGCCGCCAATCCTCTCCTATTTTCAGGGAGTAGACAAGCGGCCCGCGCTGGATGGAGAGCGAGTTACGATAGCGGCGCTCGGCTGTGGCAGTCATCGGGAAGTCGAGCTGCAAGACGGTCTTGCCCTGCCACTCCCGTTCGATGCGGAACATAGTGTTGGGCTCGGCGTTCCGGGGGGCTTCTTCACCCACCGCAACCGTTGCACCCTTTGCCCATCCCGGGATCCTGAGCAGCAAAGGAAACGCAACGGCCTCTTCGGCGGTGACTTCGAGGGTGGCCGTGCCGCGGAATGGATAGTCGGTCTTGAGGCGCGCACACACCGGCGCGCCCGAGATTTCGGCGTTGACGGCGCAGGGCGCATAGGCAAAGACCGCCAGGCCCTCCTCGTCCGCCGGGCGCATCCAGACGTGCTCGGCCAATCTCGGCCAGCCCTGGCCGAAGTTCGTTGCGCAGCAGGAACAATGCGTCAGACCGAGCCCATTAGCGTCGGGGCCATTGGTGGTCCACACGTCATTGTCGAAACTGCACTGGATCTGGTTCGCCTGCTGGTCGTACTGGTTTGCCCACATGTCGTACGACAGCGCCGCGGGAAGTGCGTTGTATGCGATCTTCTCCAGACGATCGCCGAAAGCGGGGTCGCCAAACACCGAGAACAGGATCTCCAGCGAATGCATGTATTCGACGACAGCGCAAAGCTCCGTGCCGTGGATCGGGTCCTTGCCGGCAAGACATTCATCACCGGTGAAGATGCCGGTCGCCATGCCATGGTAACGGTCGAGCTTCTCGATCATGTCATAGACCGCCGCGCGATCCCGGTCGTCTCCGCTCAAGCGCCACCATAGGCCGTGCGCCCGAATGGCCATGGCGTTGTTCACCACGTGCGACATCTGCGACCACCGTCCTCTTGGGGAGGGCTCCGTGAGCGGCCATTTCTCGAAGAAAGCACCCCAGTTGAACCCCTGCGCGTGAAGCTTTACCGCCAGGTCAATAAGCCATTGCTCGCCGGTCTGGTCGTGGAGCCAGATGATGGGGATGAGCGTATCGAACCAGCGGAACATGGCCCAATCGAAAAGCGAGGGCTGGTCGATGTGGCGATCGATATTTCGCAGGCTTTTCTCGACAACATCGACCACGCGCTCATCGCCGGATGCGCGAGAATACCCCACAAGACATTTCAGGACGAGCATCTGGGGCAAGAGGTCGCAATTCGCGGTCGGGTAGGTCTCAGGGAAGGACTGCGATTGATAGCGCGTAATCTTCGGCCCAAGCCAGCCGTCTTCGTGTTGGGTCTTGATCAGGTAGTCCACATGCCGGTCGGCTTTCGAGATCAGCTCGTCGCTTTTCAGGAGATAGGCAAGGGAAACCATGCCGTCCAGCCAGTAAGGGCCGCGATCCCAGGCAAACCCCTCGCCGCCGAACCAACCGCTGTCCTTCACATGGGGATGAAACTCGTCCAGGTGCCCGGCCAGCCCCGCAGCCTGGATGCGAAGCTGGTTCAGCAACCATCCCTCGGGTCGGACCTGTTCTATCGGAAATGGACTGTACGAAAGACCTGCCGGAGCGTGCATGCATATCCTCCTGGTTTTTCTAGAACTCGGTAAGCGAGTTTGTGAAAGACTCGGGCTAGTCTGATGTCGACCGACGAAAGGCCCGCCTGCATTTCCATAAGATCGGCCAGCCGATGCGCGGCGAATGCTGAATCTTGCGAGAAAGGCCTGAGTGTAATCATTACGCCGTTAGGGTCACGTTCCGAACACCGGGTCTGCTACTCTATGCTGCAAAGTCGGAGCGAGCACTCACGCTATGTTACTCATTCCCGTGATCGGCCTGTTCCACCTTCACACGGTACCCTTCGGCAATTATACGCAGGACCCGGCACAGCGAAATACCGGTCCAACCGCTCATGAAGCGTTCGCCTTTTTCCCTCGCGACTTCGTCCGCGCCCGATTCCAGGTCGGCCACGGCTCTCTCGAACTGTTGTTCCGGATCGGGGACGCCGTCGTAGTTGTCGAGCATGATATGGGTCGCATGGGCAGCCTCGGAGCACAGCATGACCGCCTTGAGAACCACATCGGCAGTATCGTATATCCCGTGAAGGTAGCTGTAGTCCTCGTCGGCCAAAAACGATTTGGCTTCCTCGACCGCGGCCATCCCCTTTTGTATCAAGTCGCTCGCCCGCTGTTGGTCGGCACGGACCTGGCTGATGGGGATGGACTTTGATCCGCATTGGTACGCGCTGAGGTCTTCGGAAAACATGAGGTCCCCTTCCCTCTTTGGGGTCAGAGGAATGCCGGGGCGCTGAAGTATGCCGAACAGGTTGTGACCCGGCCCGTAGGCCTCCCCTTTGACCCAGTCGTTTCCGGTTTCCGGTGCGAGTTCGCCCAGCCATTTTTCTGAAAGGATATTCCAGCCCCACAACACGTCCAGGCCCTGCAAGCTGAAACCTTTCGTCAGGAGTTCCTCGCATTCCTTAAACACCGGCAGCAGGATTTCCGCTGCCTGCGCCCCGAAACGGCGCACGGCCCAGTCCCGCCACAACTCGTCCATATCCCGAACGGGGTCCCAGCATTGCGCCATGCCGGCGATGAACATGATTGCGTTGATGTTGTCCAAGCTGGTACCGCTGGGGGTACCGGTACAGTGATTGACGCGAAGTGAGTACATTCCGTCGTCGAGATCGCGCGCCGCTGCGCCGGACCGGGCCAGCGGGCCGGGAGCGGCTGAAGGAAGCCGGCCCTCGCCGAAAAACTCCGCGTCGGCAATCCCGCGAATACCGAGGCTCTTATGCGAGTGATTCCCGGGCTTCAAGTCGCCGGGCAGGTACCCGAACAACGGTCCGGCAAGCCACAGGTTGTTGCCGCAGTAATCGTCTTCGATCAACATCATGTCGGGATACCGAAACACCACTTCACGCATCGCCCGAATCCCGCTCGATGAGATCCCACAGCAGTGGGTACCGCACGCAGCCTTCTTCCCAGACTCCCGGCACACCTCCGCCAGCGTTTCAAGATATGCGTCCAAAACGCGAGCACAGACCTCGTCGTCCTGCGGATAACAGAACAGCCGTTTCATGGGCCAGAAATCCGGACACTCGCTGGTATTGAACTCCAGAAGGTCGATCTCAGGAAAATACTCGAACAACGTTGTCAGGAGTTTTCTAACTACAGGCTTTAACGATTCTTCGTACCCCGACAAGCTGATCTCGCCGCGATAGTAACGATCGATATCCGCGATATCGAATTCGGGCGGCACAATAGGCTGCATCCAGGCCCAAATGTCGTATCCGTAAGCCTTTATCTGCTTTATCATCTCTTTCCACTCGAACACCTCAGTCTCGCGCGGATAGAGGTCCGTTCCCTCGCGGTCAAACGGATACTGTGCGTAGCGTTTCAAGTCCGAGATGACCGGCAGGCCCAGGAAGACCCCGTTGACCCCGTAGCGAGGCAGTTCCTTAAGTGTACGGCCATAGACTGTGGGCTGGTATATCCCCGTCCAGGCGTGTGTCCAGCGGTCGATCCATCCATATCGGTATGGAACCCGCGGCGTGAGCCGGACATCGACCGAGGAAAGCTCCGCCTGCATCTCCATAAGATCGGCCAGCCGATATGCAGCGAACATGGTTCCACGATAACCAACGCCGCTGGCCGCGAGAACCAGGGGGCCCGTCCCCAGTGTCTTGACCAGAAACGCATCTCCGTCCTTGGGGACATCATCTCCCCAAGCGGCATAGACTTCTTCGCTATCACCGCGCGCCGCCAAGATCACCACAAGGTCGTATCGCGAGCGTTGCGACTCGTCACATCTGCGATGAACAATATCGACCGTTCCAAGGAAACAGTCCCTGATGCGATCCACGCCGATTCGCACCATCGAATTTTCGTCACGCGCCGCCTCAAGCAGGCAGCGGGATTTCTTGGAATAGGGATGTTCGGCGGCCATGTTTGCTGTCCTCAGTTGCCTACATGGTGGGAAGGGACGATGTCCGTCCCTATCTCTCAAACCGCGCCAGCAGGTCGTGCTGGATCTTTTCCTCAAGGTTTACGAATCGCGCACTGTAGCCTGCCACGCGGACCATCAGATCGCGATGTTGTTTCGGGTGTTTTATGGCGGCGCGGAGTTCCTCGGCGGACACCGTGTTCACGTGCAGTTGGAGTCCGCCCCGGGCGAAGTAGGTTTCCATGAGCGCTCTAAACTGATCCACGCCCGCGGGGGTATGGAGAAGCGCGCCGTCAATCACGATATCGAGCGCCTGACCGCCGCTGAATTCCGACTGATCGATGCGGGTGGCCGAGAGCAGCAACGCGGTCAGGCCGTTGTGCGCTCGTCCGGGGACGGTCCCCACGTTCTTGGCAAGGGGTTCGCCCGTCAGGCGGCCGTCGAGGCTGGCCGGGGTCTTTCTGCCGGTGTCGATGTGCCCGTGCAGCGTGTGGAAGCTGGGAAGGTAATGGACGTTGTCGTGATCGTGTGCCCTGAGCACTGCGGCACAGCGCCCGGCAAGGCGTGCGGCCATGGCGTCGGCCTGTTCATCGTCGTTGCCGTACTTGGGGCATTGCGAGATGGCCCTGTAGGCGTCGGCGTGGCCTTCGAAGTTCGCCCTTGCTGCGGCGACCAGTTCCGCCAGCGTGAATCGCCGCTCTTTGAACACGAGCGTTTCGATTGCGGTGAGTGAATCGGCGGCGTTGACAAGGCCGAACATATCGCAGGTGGAGCAGTGGTACGGCGCGCCGAAATCCGACCTGTCCTTGCCGCTATCGATACAGCCGATGAGCGCCGACAGGAACGGGTTGGGACAATGCCGCCCGTACTCCCGCGTGTACGTCGCGCTTCTTTCCACGCACCAGTCGGCTATCTCCGAGAGATACCTCGCCCACTGGTCGACGAGTTCATCGATGGATCGATACTCGTTGTTTGGGGGAGTAGTGAGCGCCAACGGGAATTCGGCGGAGAACGGCTGCCCGGCGTTGAGTGCAAGTTCGAGTGGCGTGAGCGCGTTGATCACAACATCCCACATGCCGCTGTATTCCCGGCCCTGCACAACGAGAGCCATGCAGCTTCCGGCTGCGAAGCGGGACAGCTCTTCGGGCGCTACGCCTCTCTTAAGCAAGGCTTTGCGGCATGCTTCCTCGCCGTAGAACGTCGGTTGACCTGTCTTCATGAGCGAGGGATCGGCGGCGAGCCGGAAGTCTTCCTTTCGCATTCCGGGATGCACGCGCACCGAAAGCAGCGGCACGGTTCGCGGCTTTTTCTTTGCGACGCGGAGGATCAGGGCGGAGAGGTCATTGAACGCGTCGCCTCCGTGTGCGTCCACGCCTCCTATGTTGACGTTGTGATTGGCGACGCAGTACCGCGCGAATTTCGCCCATAGGTCGTCGAGCATTGCCTCCAGCCGGGTTTCGGGCACTCCCCTTTCGATGTCCCGGCAAAAGCACGGCCAGAGGTATTGATCCATTCGGCCGGGCGACATTGAATCCCAGGTGATGATCTCGGAGATCATCGCGGCGGCGTGCGTGAACCAGAACGACTGCACGGCCTCGAGGAAATTCTGCGCGGGCAGCCTTGGCACGCGGCGGCAGGCGCGCGCTATCTGGAGGAGCCGCTCGCGTTCAGGGCCGGGTGCGACACCTTCTGCGCGTTGTTCGGCCAGGGCCGCGTAGCGCTCGGCCCACAGCACGACCGCCTCGAGGGACGCAGCCATTGCACGGCGGTAGTCGAGCTGTTCCGGAGTGCTGTTGGCGCGGGGGCGTGCGACGTCGGCGATGATCCCTTCCACGCCCTGCTCGATAACGCGGGCATAGTCTGCGGACGCATGGCCGATCGTGATGCCGGCGCGGATGCCGAATCGTTGCGCCATCAGTTCGGGCTGGTCCATATCGGCGGGCGGCTCGGGATCCGGCGCGGATGGACGCGACCGCTCATTGAGTCTCGCCGCTACCGCATCGCGTTCCGGCGCGGGAAGGTAGTCGGGCCCGAAATCGCCGGCGAGCAGCGAACCCGGCTCGATCCCGATCGGCAGTCGCTCGAGCAGCATCGAGAATCGTTTCGCGAACGCGGCGGATGCGGAGACGTCGGCGACGGGCGGCGTCTTTTGGAAGAGCTTGGTCACGTATGGTCGGATCGCGATCATTGCACAATTGCCTCGTCTAACTTCTTCACAGCCTTTCCTCAATTATAGCTCGGCCATCAGACATCCTCGATGAGTTGGTAGCCCGGCCCCAGTTCGTGCCTGGGCTCGCCTTCGACTTCCATCTCGATGACGGTGTCGATCGGATCGGGCGCCTCCTCCGGCAGCCCGCTGAACACGAGCCGATCACCTTTCTGAGTCCATTTGACCTCGTCGCCGCCATAGAACCGCGCCGAGAGCACCTTGTTGCGCAGGCCACCGATGGGCAGCTCCGGTGCGACCCACGGATGGCAGTGGTAGTAGACCGTCTGGCCCTTGCGCGTGAACTTCCCGGGCGTTTGCCAGCAATTTGGCATCGGGTCGGTCGCCTCGAAGACGGTGTATCCGTAGGCGTCGAGCCATCGGCCGATGAGCGGGTAGGTATCGAGTGCCTGCTGGGGCACGCTGCCGTCGGGTGTGTGGTGCAGGGGCACGAGCAGGTTCCCTCCGGCTGCGGCAACCTGGCAGAGATTGTTGATGCACCTCGCCGCTGCTGCTTTGGGCTCGCCGTTCATGTTCATGCAGGCCTCCCACATCCGGTTCTCGTCCTCGGGTTTTTTGATGGCGCCTTCGGAGATGTCGAAGTCTTCGGGCACGTTCATCGCGGTGCGATCGTTGATGATGATGTCGGGCTGGAGTTGATGGACCATCGCGTTGAGCTTATCGGCCTCCCATTCGTCGGCGTCGAGCGGCCAGCTCACGTCCCACCACCAGATGTCGAGCTTGCCGTAGTTGGTGCACAGTTCGCGAACAAGTGCGTGCGTGTAGTCGACGAACCGCTTGCGCGCGTCTTCGTACTTCTTGCATTTCATGCCGTCGGGATGGTGCCAGTCCATTTGGGAATAGTAAATGCCCACGCCTATTCCTTCGGCCCGGGCGGCTTCCACGTATTCGGCGATGACGTCGCGGCCCGGTCCGCGTGCGACCGAGTTGTAGTCCGACACCTTCGAATCGAACAGGCAGTAGCCGTCGTGATGCTTGGCGGTCACGACCATGTATCGCATTCCGGCAGACTTTACCGCCTTCACCCAACAGCGTGCGGCGTCGGGCCGGAGCGTAGAGGTCTGGATGAGTTTTTCGTATTCCTCGATGGGGATGCGCTCGCGGTTCATCACCCACTCGCCCTTCCCGAGCTGCGAATGCAGCCCCCAATATAGATAAGCGCCGAAATGCGCCCGCCGGAACCACTCGAGCCGGCGATCGCGATCCTCTTGAGTTGACTGATCCGCGTTCATGTGTATCTCCTGTCAGGTGCGGGGTCGTTGGGTCTTCCGGACGCGCCTGCGCGCAATAAGCTTCTAAGCAGTATAGCAACTGGTCGGCAGAGAATCAAGCCTTGGGCGCGTAGGAGTTTGCTTTCTGCGCGCTCGGCTAGCCTGAGGCGTAGCAGGCTTCCCGCTCCTTCATTACAGCGGCGAGGGCAACGGTTCCTTGTATCGCTCCAGCAGCAACTGGATTGCCGTCGAAAGGCTCCAATTGTACTCGGGCTGGCCTATGGGCTTGCCCTGGATGGATTCGTAGCTCTCGTGGATCCACGGGTTTGCCAGCATCATATCCAGCAGCCGGTCGACGACCTGCCCGGCCTCCCGGTGATAGCCATGTTTCCATAACGTCTGAACCATCCAATACATCACATGCGGCCAGACCCGACCCCGCCAGAGGCTGGTCGGGTCATACTCCGGGTGATCGTAGGACAAGCTGGGAAAAGGACATTTCCCGTAGAATTCTTCGGGATTGAGCATGTGGTTCCGGACGATCTTGTCGATTTCGTCTTTGGCGAGCGGAACGCCGGCCCACAAAGGAAGAAACATGTTCGGTGTCTTGGTGCCGGAGAACTTGGAGTGAGTGCCTTGCTTCACATCGTAGAACATAGCCTCTTCAGGGAAGTACATCGTATCGACAATCAGCTCGGCCAAAGCACGCGCCTTGGCTTTCCATTCCTTTGCTTCGTCCGGCCGGACCAGGTCACCGGCGAGCTCCGCGAGGCAGTTCATCTCCATGACCAGGAATGCGTTCAGGTCGGGCGACTCAAAGCCACCGACGGGCTCATTGGATCGCCCCTTCATGATCGGGTCGAAGCGCGCATCATTGTCGGCGATCTGGCCTGCGTTGAAGTACTGGCATAGCCCGCGTTCGGATGCATGATACTTCAGCCAAAACCGGATGTATCCGCTGAGGCCGGGATACGCCCTGCGCAGCCATTCCTTGTCTTTGCTTCTTTGGTAGATCGACCATGCGCTCCAGCACATGACGGGCGCCTGGCCTTCGCCAGCCCGATGGGTGTCGCACATGACCATGGGCAGGCTTCCGCGTGGGCCGGCGTTCTCAGTAAAGCACTCGATCGCTTCCTGGCAGGCTTGCACATCGATTTCGCGAGCGCCAACGCAACTGATGGCGGCATCCCAGAAATAGCCGAGGGCCACGCCCCGCTTGGTGGTGTAGAGAATCCGTTTGTCGCCGGTATACCCGCCGTCACCCCGGAAAAACAGGCTGTGAAGCCCGGCCGCCGCATGCTTGTAGAGCCGTTCGTATTGAGGCTGCCCCCGGTACTTCTCGGGCAAGGGCGGGAGGCCGTCGAAGAAACGGGTCCAGCGTTCTGTTTCTTCGGCGGACGTCCATCCCCCTTCGATCCTCTTGTTGCAGGCATCGTAGCGGCTTCGGGCCTGGCCGCGATAGGTGCCGAAGGCCATGGGGATAATGATGCTGTCCGAGCCCGAAGGGGCGAGCGTCACTTGTCTCGGCGACAGGTCGGTAAGGCAGACCAACTCGATGGGGGCCTCATGAGACATGCCTGCGACAAAGTCTTCGGAGCACTTGTGTTGGAGACCGTGCATCATATGCTTGAAGATCGTGGACCACGATCCCGTCGGTGCGTTCTCGATAAGCGTGATCTTTCCGACGGGAAAGGGGCCTCGCCAGTTCAACAGATCGCTCGCAGGTCCTTCAAAGGCCACTTCGATGGTTCGTTTGTTGCCGGAAAGGTTTCGCAGCCGGAACTCAACAGCGATCGCGTTTCGCACGGGAAACGCCGCGATTACCTCCAACTCCATATCCGTGCTCTTGTCGGTCTCGATCACCTTGTCCGGCCGGTAGTCGCGGGAAACGAACGTGATCGGAAGCTCCATGCCGTCCTCGGTGAGTTTCCAGGAGAGCAACTGCCTGGTAATGCTGGGCCCCTGCCATCCGATGACGATTCCCAGGTCCTGGAGTCCGGACTCAGTCGGCCTATCCCAGGTGAAGCAGACGTTGGAGTGCCGGTCACTCCACGCCGCGGACGCATTTGTGTAGGGAACCAGGGTTGATAGGGATTTGTTCATCTGTTTTCCGTTCGTACGACCGCCACAATGCCACAAATCATTCTTTATGAAGGAAGGTTACCAGACGCGTGGAAAGAAATCAATAGCGGAATGCTTCAAACGGAATTGGACTTTTCCCCGGTTTCTGTTAGTATGTAACTGACCAAGGAGACAAAGTCCCGGTTTCGGACCTTTGTGACGACTTCGTGCTGAACCCAAACGTGTTCTATTGCCGGCAGAAGGCAGCCTTAGTAGGAGACTGGAGAATGGCCGATTTTGAAGAGAAAGATATCGCGATCGAAAGAACGACGCATCCGGACGCACAGTGGTTTCCCGATGCGGGTATGGGCCTGTTCCTGCATTGGGGTATACACAGCGTGGCGGGTGTCCAGGCGTCGTGGGCGATGATTCAGGACTACCCGTGTGCCGGGGAAAAGACACTGACCGTCGAGGAGTACTTTGCACTGGCGGACAAGTTCAACCCGCAGAAGTACGATCCCGATCGCTGGCTGGCCGCCGCGTACAAAGCGGGTTTCCGATATGCCGTGCTGACCACCAAGCATCACGATGGTTATACGTTGTGGCCGAGCGAATATGGCGATTTCGGGGTAGCTACTCACCTCGACGGGCGCGACCTGGTCAGGCCGTACGTGGAAGCCTGCCGGAAGAACGGCATAAAGGTTGGTCTCTACTTTTCTTTTGTCGACTGGCGCTACCCGCGGTTTCCCATTGCGGACGTTGATTTCGACTTCAAGAAGCGGCACCAGTACCATCCTATGTCGAAAGACGAGGACGAGGAACTCTTCGAAGCGTTTTACAGGTACACGATAGGGCAGATCGATGAACTGTTGACAGGCTATGGCAAGATAGATCTCCTTTGGTTCGATGGTGCGGGCTGGAAGGGACGGGACAGTGAGGCCCTGAGATCCAGGGAGACCATCCGGCACATTCGCTCGTTGCAGCCGGGCATTGTTGTCAACAACAGGTGGGGTAAGGTCGGCGACTACGTGACGCCGGAGTGCTCCTTTCCCGAAGAGCGGCCCGAAGGATGGTGGGAAGCCTGCTTCGCCTCCGGCAAGCACTGGGGATACAGCGAGGACCCATACTTGCTGGATGCGCCCTGGTTCGCGCACATGCGGAAGAAGTGCACCGACTGGGGCGGGAATTTTCTCGTGGATGTCGGACCCGCACCCGACGGCTCCATGTCAGACAAGTTCTACGAGGTATGCAATGAGCTGGGAGATAGAGTTGAATGATAACGACGGCACCCGGACAGACACGATCTGATGATGACGGTATGGTCCGTGTGTTAACGATGAACATATGGAGCTTCTCTGAGCGTTATGAAGAGCGACAGCGTCTGCTGCGGGCCGGCATCGAGGAGTTGGGCCCTGACCTGCTTGCATTCCAAGAAGCGGGATACGACGGAACGCGGGACCAGGTCCGCGACATGTTGGACGGACTTGGATATCACGTCATTCATCAGTTCGACGGGATGACACCTTTGCCTGGGAACGACGGATGCGCCATTGCGAGTCGTTGGCCGATGGAACTCCTGGAGATTACGTCCCTGCAGGTTGAGCCGCACGCGCAGGGCTATGGTTATGCGGCGCTTGTTGCCCGGGTGCGCGCGCCGGAGCCAGTCGGGGAGTTGCTTTTCGTTTGCGCAAAGCCTTCATGGGAACTGAACCGTGAATACGAGCGCGAGCGACAGGCTGTTGAATTGGTTCGGGCAATCGCCCGGCACGCGGATCCGTCGGGTGTTCCTCCCATTGTCGCCGGCGACTTCGATACCACACCGGAAAGCGCGAGTGTTCGGTTTTTGACGGGCAAACAATCCCTGGACGGCATGAGCGTGCATTTCCGGGACGCCTGGGCGGAAGCGGGGGACGGAACGCCGGGATACACCTGGACCTACCGGAACGATTCGGCGCAGGGCATCATCGATGCTTGCCTCCACGAGCGGCATCACGAGCGGCGCATTGACTACATCTTCCTCGGTTCTCCCCACGATTACGCGCGGCGGGCCTGTTTGCGGAAGGCACGCGTGGTGCTCGACGCTCCCGATGCCGGGCTATGGCCAAGCGATCACTACGCGGTGTACGCCGAGATCGAGGTGGCTTCGTAACCGGGCTGGCTGTCGATCCTTTCTGCACCCGTTGGCTGGGTGAGAGTTCCCTTCTTCTTATCCTCGACCACAACACCCGACAGGATGCTGAACGCATTGACGTGCCAACTGGTCCGCTCAACACGCTGGTCGTTCAGGTGCAACCCGCGATCTTCGGAATAGTGTATAGCAAACTCGTCCGGGTTGAACGAGCGCCCCTCTCTCACTTCCTTTCGCGGCGTGGCGGTTTTGTACCAAGGTTCCATGCTAAACCTGTCCTTGCCATCAGGAGTTTCTTAGGAGACCAACAATTGAATCAATGAATGCGTGAAAGCTCTTCTCCGCTTTTGAGACGTGGTCCAGATCCATCACTTCGACGAGTTCGCGAGCGAATTCGATGCCGCCAAGAAGCGATATGTGCCCAGCTTTCTCAACTGTATCTGAGAGGAGTTTCTTGTACACGTTTCTATCACATTTGCGCTTGCTTAGCCGTGGAGCTATGCCTATGACCTGCTTGCAACCCGCCGGATCAGCCAGGAACCAGCGTTCGATGTGTGGTTCCGGACAAGCGACAGCAGCTATCGGCTGGAATCCGCTCTCAAGGGACGCTTCGATTTCCCTTTTCGCATCCGCAAAGGGCTTGCAGTTTCCGTCAATGGCTATCACCAAGATATTCGGCAGTTCGCCGCCGCCCACTTTGAGTCTGATCTTTTGGTAGATCTTGAGTTCGGTTATGGCTCTCCCGTGCCCGCCTCGGGCCGACTGTACTCGTACCACTACATCCTTGCCTTCTTTGCGAGCAAGCCGGTCGATCAACGCGCGCAGAAATTCTTCATGTGCCTTGTCTTCTGCGAACAGATCAACTGTAATCCTGTCAGTCATCAAGCAATCCTCTCATCATCAGACCCTCGAAGACCCCGTTCTCTGACTTGTCAGAGAGTGCGGCCCTGATCTCGCTGTCAAACAAGAGAGGAGAATCGATGTCAAAAGCTTGCACCTCTGTGCCTGAAGGTCCCTGCCGGACATTGAGCAAGGCGATGTTTTTCCTGTAGCGCCCGCTCCTCTTCACCATAGCCTCGCAGAACAATGGAGAATGACTCGTGACGATCACTTGTTTCTTGAGCCTCGTTGCAATGGAAATCAGCAGGTCAGCGATGAGTTCCAGTCGGCGCGGGTGGACACCGTTCTCGGGCTCCTCAAAAGCGATCGATGATCCTCCCCATGGATTGGCGGCTATACAGCATAGGGCTAGCACGCGGAGAGTTCCTTCAGAGATGATCCGGGAGGAGAACTCCGTTCCGGACTGCCGTATTAGAACGTCAAGAGTGCCTCTACTCTTGTCCATACTTACGTCGAGATCATCCACGCTTGGAATGAGCGTTGGGAGCGTGCGCTTGATGGCAGCGAAATGACTTGGTTCTTCCGCCCGCAATCGGTAGAGGAAAGGCGCGATATTCTCGCCCAACACCCCTATATCTGACACCTCTGCGGGCGGTTTGGGCGACCGCATGGCAACACGAGGGTCAAGGTAATACACCCGCCATCCGGCCAGATCGTTGCGGCACCGTTCAATGTGCCGATACTCTTTGCCGCCCAGGCGCGGGTCGGACAGTACGGTATGGTTGCGTCCCAAAGGTTCCTCGCGGGGATGTCCGGGTCTGCTTCTGCCACGAATGATCAGCTTATCCTCGACCTTCTCAATGCGGGGGCTTCTTTTCGGTTTGCCTTTTGCTGATAAGGTGGCGAGATACTCGTCGGTCACAGAGAGACTACCTGAATCTGGCCTTATTGAGACCTCGACCTTGTACCGGTAAGTTCCTTCCCCCGTATCAAGATCAGCCTCCAGCCCAAAGCTCGCGCGCGGGGTTGCCAGCAGTGCACTCAACCCCCCCGAAGGGAAGGCGAAGGCCTCTATCGGGTAGCCTCGAATTGGTTCCGACAAGGCGTCGGAGATGGTCCTTTCTGTGCCGACGCGTGAGAGCGCCTGGATAGCATCCAAAAGGTTGCTCTTGCCTGCCGCGTTCGGCCCAAAGAGCACCGTCATCTGAGGAAATCGTACTTCGATTCCCTCGATTGATTTGAATCCACTTACTTTCAAGCGCTTGAGCACTTTAATGTCTCCTGTGAAGGGATTGATTCATCTTGGCACTGCCAGGAGCATTGCATCCAGCAAACGCTTCTCTTCACTACCTTTAGGATACAGAGCCGACAAGGCATTTGCAAGGCGCAAGAAGTCCGGGCTGCGCTCCTGCTCGGCCTTGATGAGCGCGCGGAGGGCGTTTGACTGCCCACCCGCCTGCAACAGCATAGCGGCGTGCACACGGTCGACCCGACTTCCCCGGACGGATGCCCGTCGCCACCGGACCTGTCCGCCGCACGGCTTCGGCAGGCGAGCCCGTTATCCATGCGACCGCAACGGTCGCCGCGAGCCTGCTCTCCAGCAACACTCGCTTCCGCCTGCGGGCCATAGCCCTACGGCAGAGAACTCCGTTTCACCGGCTGAAGACATTATAACGGTCTCCTTTCGCTTGTTCAATGCCTTTTTGAGCCGCTCCTGCTGCCGCTTGATGCGCTGCTTTTCGCGTGCGGCGGTGAGTTTGGTTTCGCGGCCTGAAAACAGGGACAGGCTCTGTGGTTTCGGAAGATGTGTCACTGTTGGCGCGCCCACGGGCTGCTAATAGGGAATGGAGTTGCGCAGGCGCGCGAGGACATCCTTGCCTTCGGCCACCGATGATGCCTGCGCTACGACCACGATGTTCCTCTTCTTCGGCCAGTCGCCTGCCAGGAGGCGTTCGATTTCTTTCGAACCGGGTTCAAAGTGTCCCGTCGGGATCAACACGACGTGACGCGGAGCGCGTTCGCAGAGCGCAAAGAAATCGTGGTGCTCATGGTCCACGTCGAGCCCCGTAATCAGCGGGACGCGCAGGAACTTGTCGATGACGTCTCCCGAAGTGCCGCAGTAGTGCATGCGGCCACCGCCAACCGCCTCGAAAAAACGGACGTCACGAGGCAAGACATGCCGGCGGTAAAGCTCGGGCGATATCATCTGCATACTGCAGTTGCTGATACGAGCGGCACCTTTCCACATGGCACCCCAGTCGAAGAACCAGTTTTTGTCGTCGCTGATCCGTGCCTTGATGTGCCTGATGATCTCGATCATGAAATCCGTAACGATATCCAGCAGAGCGTCTACGGCCTCCGGGTGGTCATGTAGATCGAGGAATATGTCGCTTCCCCGAATCAAATGAGCGGAGTTGAAAGCACTCTGAATGTCCGGGTGTTGAATATGGATTCCCGGAGGCAGGTTCTCTTTCCAGATTTCCGTCCACTCATCGAGCTTGCCGAACCAACCGGCGTCCAACGCGGGCTTCTTCAGCCGGTACATATCCTCGCTGCAGGTCAGAATGGGGCGGCCCGCAGCCGGCATGCCGTTGCCCGTGACCATCCGGCAGCCGAATGCCGCGGGGACCAGCCCGCTTCCGAACTGAACGCGGACGGTGAGGACTTGATCGTCGCCGATTTCAATGTGTGAACGCAACAGATCGAGATCGGACCGCAGCATGGTGAGTGGATCGGTAAGCCACTCCTCCCATGTGCAATCCCTGTCGACCGGCGTGTCCACAATTATCATCGGGCGACAGTCTTCCGGCGCCTCAACGAGCAGCCGGTATCCTGCCATCACGTCTTGATAGCGCTGAAGTGTAGCATCATCGATTTGCAGGTATTCCTTCATCTATCAACCCTTCGTCTACTGTGAGGCAAGCGGATAATCCCGCACTTCCTTCCAGGCCGCAATCAAGGTCTCGATGCTTTCCCACGGAGTGCTGGCGAAAATTGCTTCCGCCGGGGTCAGGGCCAGCCCGCCCCCCGGGCCGAGCGCGGCCACGGCATCGAAGACTTCCCGCCGAATTTCCTCCGGCGTGCCGCGTTCGAGGGTGATCGGCGCGTTGAGGCCGCCAATCACGGCGATCTTGTTCTCAAAGACGGACTTGACCTCGTGCAGGTCGACCGGCGTACCGTCGGGAAGGGGATCGAACAGATAGTGGGCGTCGTAGCCCATCTCGACAAAGATATCCAGCAGCGGCATGCAACCGACGCTCATTGTATACGCCATTAGCCGATCGGCCTGGTGGACCACGTCGACGAGATCCTTGATCCGGGGCATGAAGTGCCGCCGATACAGCGTGGGCGACCAGAAGGTGGTGCCTTCGTAGTAGCCCCGCCGGATGACAAGATCTACCGACGTGTCCAGCAGGTTTTCCAAGTTACGACGGTCCTGTTCGTGAATGATGTCCATCAATGCGTCAAACAACTCCGGACGATCCGTCGCCATAAGAACGGTCGCCTCAGGGCCGCAAAGCCACAGGCTCATGTCGGCGCCGAAGGCGCCGCAGCTCACCAGCAAGACCCCCAATTCCGCGGCTTGGCGCGCGGACGCGGCTGTTTCCTCGCGAAACCGCAGAATGGTCTCGTCGTCAAGAGGATGGAACAGGTACTTGAGCTTCTCAAGGTCCTCCTCGGTCTCGATCATGGGCCTCCGGTACCTGGGTACGTTGTAGTCGTCCACGAGGCTGAGAGACGCGCGCGTGTGTGAAGGCCAGTCCTTCGTCATCCAGTCATCGGTCTCAAACACCTCCTGTCGAAGAACACCTGCGGGCGTGTCATACTCCTTGATCATGCACGGCCAGCGTTCACCGGGCACGGTCTCCTTCCATTCGCGCACCTTCACGTCGTGGTGAAATGTCACAGGTGGCGGAGGCACGCTTAGCCATGCGTCGATCCCGATTGACAACCAGCTCTGTATCTCTTCGATCTGGTTGGACCATCTGAGATGAGGCGGCGGCTGGAAGCCGAATGTCGAGAACAACAAAGGCACGTAATCCGGCTCCTGGTACCGAAGTACGGCCATCAGCCGTTCTCGAGAAGACAAGTGTTTCATATCAATGCGTTTGTTTTTCTATGCAAACGGGTGCGACAGCGGAATGTGGTTTTGGTTGTGTGCGCGGCTGTCCTTCGGACAGGTTGGCCGAGCATCCGCTCGGCACCGTTGTGTATATGGTTCGCCATGCTATCGCTTCACATCGTCGTTCATACAGAGGGCGGGCCGACCGACCGAAACGGTCGGCAGAGGGCAGGCAATACCACGGCCCCGCGACGGGGCCTATCCGCCATTCGGCGGGGCAGCCTGCCCCTCGTATAATAGGTAAGAGATGGAATCGAGGCGAAGCGGCTTGAATCGGGTCTGACGCGG
>Ga0114922_10000885_pt1 | contig 28744 bp, 23 predicted proteins | sample AartaG_FD_100975 | JGI IMG/M metagenome (GOLD analysis project Ga0114922, IMG submission 100975) | Deep subsurface microbial communities from Aarhus Bay to uncover new lineages of life (NeLLi) - Aarhus_00045 metaG | ecosystem: Environmental > Aquatic > Marine > Oceanic > Sediment | place... | reverse complement strand
GGTGTGTTTGGGGGAAAAAACAGGGAAAAAAAAAAATGTGGGTCCGGGGCCCCCCTCCCCCCCCCCCCCCCCCCCGACATGCACACAGCACATCCTCGGGCATTGGAGCAAGCCCGGTCAGGCTCGTTTTCCAGCGCGCGGATAACACGTCGGCCCTCCTGTCCGCCCGGTACGGTCGGCGACGGAAAGGCCATTATCCCAAATCCGCCGCCACAGATCAAGCAATAAGGATCGAATCTGCGCGGGGGGTGGGTGAGCGTAACGGCTGTCGTAAAGTAAAGTTGCTGTGGGTAGAGCGAAGTTCCACTTAACTCGTCACAGTACCGCTTTACTCGGCGGTGTTGAACCCGGTGCCCTTGGGCAAAGAGAATCTCTGCCGTCATCCGTGGTGCAACGCAGGCGGTGCTTTCATCTTCCGCATTTCCTGCTAGACTTTCCGCTCGTGTGGCGACGGATCGCCGCGTGGCGTGTTTTGGAAGAACCGTGAATCTGAACTCTCAGTGAGTGATGGACCAATGAGCTACATGCTGAGCTTTTTTTTGTGCGTTATCCCTTTAGCGGCGGGCGATGAAGATCTGCCGCAGATCATGTACTGCGAGCCTGACGTTGCGGCTGCCTTGGCCGAGATCGAGATCGACCCTGCGACGGTGCGCCTAAGCCCGCACGACGTGAATCTGTTGGACGGCCGGCCTGTGCGGACACCGTTGCTGGAGTGGCTTTTTGCCTCGCCGCTGAAGGTGCCGCTCTTGGAGTCATATATCAAAGACTCGTTTCGGATTGATTGGCCCGGTGAATGTGTTGACGCGTTTGCCCAGTTGTCGCGTTGGCGTGGCAAGGTCGTTCGCCGCGGGTTGATCGGCGACGCGTTGGAACAACCCAGAGAGCAAGTTTCCGTCCCGGACCTCACTCACCCGGTCCTGCCCGCTTTGGACTTGGTATTCCGGCTTGGCGGCGAGGACTTCGTATGGGAATCGCGGTCGAAGGTGATGGAGCAACTTGAGGCAGCTCCTTTGCCTCAGCGGACCAGGCTCGCCTTGCTCCTTCACACTATGGTTGATGCGCACAAATGGGCCGACATCGCCTACCAGGGACGGACTGACGAAGACTGGTCAGCCATTCTGAAGCGCGAGCGAGAATCCGGGGCAAAATCCGTCAAGCTGGATAAGAAACCTACGCTGGAGCAGTATCGCGAGCGTCGTCGCTCAGCGGAAGCGGTCAGTGATTTTGATCCTTCGCTGCCGCTGGTGGGGGCGGAGGAGATTGCCCTTGCGGTCGAGGAATTCGTCGCGCCTTTCATTCGAGCAAGGGTCGAGGCGCGGAAGAAGGCAGAGGACTTCGGCGCTACCGACGGGCGCAGCGGGGACAAGATCGACATGGGTGTCATGAACGTCGCCGAGCCAGCCCGCGATGATGATGAATCGCCGGAGGCATCCGAATGGTCCCTGGTTCTACAGACGCCTGTGGGCCTGATTTCCATCGGCTCAGAACACGATCTGGAAGGGCAGTCGATGGCGCCGTTCCTGCTGATTGACTGGGGGGGGGACGACGATTACCCCCGACTGGCGGCCAACAGCGCCCCGACACAGCGCGTTTCCGTCTCCATTGATCTGGGCGGCGACGACAATTATGGCGGCGAGAATTCCCAGGCCGGCGGATTCGGGGCCGGTCACTGCGGTATCGGTATGCTCTTCGATTTCGCCGGGAACGATACCTACGCCATAAAGCGCAACGGCCTGGGACAGGCTTTGTTCGGCGTCGGTCTACTCTATGACAACGAGGGCGATGACAAGTATAAAGCGGTGGAAAAGGCCCAGGGGTGTGCCGTGGCCGGGGTGGCCATGCTCGTGGATATCGACGGTAACGACAGGTACGAAATCTACAGCGCCGGCCAGGGGTTCGGCGGGCCCGGCGGGGCGGCGGCTCTGATCGATCGCGCCGGCAGTGATCGATACGTGGCCAACGACACCGACATTCGTTTCCCCTCACCCCAGACCGCCAAGCACAATGTGTCGCTGGCTCAAGGGGCAGGCTATGGCTGGCGCGGGGACTACCTGCGGGGTCTGAACCTCAGCGGCGGCGTGGGTGTTCTCTTCGACGGAGCCGGCAACGACATCTACTTCTGCGGCGTCTTCGGGCAGGGGGTCGGATACTGGCTCGGGACCGGCATACTGCTTGACGGCGGTGGCAATGACGTCTACACGGGGCAATGGTATGCGCAAGGGGCTGCCGCTCACTTCGCGGCGGGGATTCTGCTCGACACCAGCGGAAACGACAGCTACGACGCGACAATGAACGTCACCCAAGGGGCCGCGCATGACGTGAGTCTTGCCGCCCTGTTCGACCTCCAGGGCGATGATCGATATCGCGGCGGGTCTTTAGGCCTGGGTGCCAGCAATTCCAGCGGAGTTGGAATCCTGCTGGACCGCGCCGGCAACGATGCCTACATCTTGGAGGGCGACACGAAGAACTCCATGGGCTACGTCGCCCCCAATGCGCCGACTTCCATCCGAAACGTAATCCAGGGGATCGGGTTGTTCATGGATCTGGGCGGCGTGGACGGCTATTCCGCCTCGCGAGCGTCGAACAACAGCACGTGGCTGACGCCGACGAAAACGCCCGACTCCGTTCTTCCGGGCGTCGCTCGCGGCATCGACACTGAAACGGCTGAGGCACAGCCTAGACCTTCGTCGCCCGGAGCCAACCAAAGCTGGGAACCCTGAGGACGGGTGGCCCGTCTTCCGTGTAGGTAGAGTCGATGATTTCCCGACGTGCGATGCTCGCGCGTCGTCATCGGGTTCCTGCGAGCCAGGATAGCCCAAACGGGCGTAGTGTATTCGCATCCACATCAGTCCCCCACGCTTCGCTGTGCCGCGATGAATGGAGCACCTTCACACCGGCAGGATGCCGGTGCTACACCGCTGCGTTTTCACTGGCAGGACGCCGGTGCCACACCCGGCGTTGCCCCCCGTGACACACTCGTCAGTCCGGCGAGACGAGCCCTTCATTGCTCAGGTCGTCCGCCCGCGAGGCCGACCCGCCGGTCGAGAACTGAACAATCGTCACACCTGGATCGACAAGAAAAAGCAGGACGAGTTCATATTCGCGGGTCAGATGCCTGTCCTGGATTTTCTCGAATTTTCCGACGCCGCCCATCGACCCGGCCTGGTGCGAGAAATACTGGACTTCAAACACCTCGTCATCGCCGACCCTGGCCACCGCGTACTTGCCGACGATCTGATATCGTTTCCCGTTGTCGTCCTGAACGGTGTAATTCTGGGCGCTCTTGACGGCCGAGGCCAACGCCTTGCCATAAGTGCTGCGGGCCCGGAGGTTGTGGACGTTCAGGTGAAGGAGCCGCTGGCCGAGCGGGACCTCAAATTTCGATACCCACTCGTTCCTGCCGTTTGCCTGATCGGCGAGGTACCCGACCAGGTGTCCGTCCACCAACATCCCTCGGGAAAGCTCGGCGTTTTTGTATCGTTGATAGGCAGTCATCGTGAGCGGCAGTCGATCGCCGAAGTGTGATTGCCCCACACGCACGGTTGCACCGCGCACCCTGCCCGCTCGTTGGGTCGACGGGACTGTTGAATGTGAAGAGGAAGGGGCCTGCGGGCTTGCCGTTCCCGGAGTCGGGCCGGCCGACGCTCGCGGCGACCCGAAATCACTACCGTCATTTTCCTCAGCATCCGGCCCCTTGAAGTTGACGACCGCCCGCGCCGCCATTTTGTACTCGAGATACTCAGGCTGGAATCCGCGCGGCAATTCGTAAACCACGTCGATTTCGCCGCTGTTACCGCGCGGTGAAAAGATCATGTCGATCACCGGCCATTTGCCGTACCGGTGGTCCATGGCGTTGACGTATTTCGTGGGATCTTCTTCGGCCTGCAATCCGATCGCGAAATAGTGTGTGAGCGGTCCGCCCGGGCGATCGTGACCCACAAGCCTGAACTGGCGCAGTGTGAAGACGTGGTTTTTACGCTCATCGCGCGCCGCTGAGGACAACTTGACCCGGACTCGCCGATAATACTTGCCACCTTCGGGCTGAACCGGTTCATAAGACGGCTCGGCCCGCCTGGAGGCTCGTGTGTATTCGTAGAGCACCTCGATGGGTCCGGTTTCTAGGATGGAAATCGAGTCGGGGGGGGCAAGACGCTGCACCTCAGCCGGTACGGCGTTGGCCCAGCCCACCGCCTGCACGAAATGCGGGTGGTTCTCTCTAAAACCTTTCCTCCCACTGAAAACGCCGTCAGACAGGAGCGAAGCCAACCCCGTGACAAACGAATCCGGCGTGAGGAACAGATTATGTTCCTCGTAGGGATCAGCCGGCTCCGGATTATCAGTAGGGTCTTCCGGATCGCGTTCGGACGAGTTGTAGAGGATGCGCGAATAACCGAAGATGTTTCCCCTCTCAAAGGGAATCATCTGCGCGGTCAGCGCGAATATGCCAACCACCGTCAGCGCCGTGACCAGCCCGCAAATTCCGCCACCGACACGGTCCACGATCGCCGGCAGCAGGCAGGACCGAGTGATGAGTTGATCCATCACGACCCGAAGCACCAGAAGCGGGACCCCGAAAGTCAGGGCCAACGCAAGCGGGTAAGCGTAGTCTGCCCGCCACAAATCCATCAACCAGGTAACGGCTACATACTCGAACGTTCCCAATGCCACAGCGGCGCAGCACACGGTCAGCACCGTCATGATAAGCGCGCTGAAAAGCCCGTGCATGGATTGAAAAATCAGAACCAGCGCGAGGAACACCAACAGGACCAAGCTAAACATTACAACCGTTCTCCCCAGGCTATTTGCCCTCGTCGCGAAGGCAGCGAAGGACCTCGTTAAGGCTGGTCGTCCCGTCGATGACCTTGAACAGTCCTTCCTCCTGCAGATAATACATCTTGTTGCGGCGGCAGGCGGATTTAATCTTCTGGATCGCTGCCCCCTCGGCGATCAACTTTGATACCTCGTCACCGACGACAAGAACCTCGAAAATCCCCGTTCGCCCGTGATAACCGGTGCCCTGGCAATTCTGGCAGATGATCTCATTGCCCTTCTTGTCCAGAATCGGCTCGGTGGGGGGGCGGTAGAACCGTTCGATCTTGTCGGCTGGCAGATTAAGCTTCTTCAGCGTCTGCGGGTCCGGGCGAAACGCCTGGCGACACTGAGGGCACAGGACACGGACGAGTCTCTGGTTGATCACCGCGGACAGCGCTTTGGCCGCCAGCTTGTGGTCCTCGACCAAATTGAGGTATTTCGTCAGCGCCTCAAACGTGTCCTTCGCCTCCATGCCCATGTATATCTTGCGATCCTCGGTGGCCCGGGTGGCGATCTGCGCCGTTTCACGGTCGTTACACTCGCCAACCAGAATGATGCCGGGCTCCTTGCGCAGGACGGTCTGCAACAGGCGGGCGTACGCCACCTTGGATGTGCTGCTCTCGTATTTGTGTTGGGTGATGTTATCGAGCTCGGCCATCGGACGGCGCTCGACCGCGTGAATGTTGTTCAGGAATGCGTCATGCGCCCGTACAACCGCGTACATCGAGGTCGTCAGACCGCACCCACGCGGGGCGCCGAACACCACCATCGTGGCACGCTTGGCGATTAGCTCCTTCATGATCTCGAGCCTTTGAGGCATCAAGCCCAACTCGTGGATGCGCAGCACGGCAGTCTCGCCCCGGACCCTAAGCCGCAGACGCTCACCGGCGGTGGAGCCGGAGGTGTGAACCTCAATCTGCCCCATGGCGCCTTCCTGGCTGATCAGGGCGGCGTGGATGCCGCCGACCTGAGGCTTGCGCCGCTCCTCCACGTTCAGACCGGCCGCCTGCTTGAGATAGCGGAAGACCCGTTCCCCCTCCTCCAGCGGCACGCCTTCGGGCTTCTCCGCAGCCACCCCATCCACGCGGTAAACCACGCGGTAGCGCTCGTTCTTGCGCAGCATGTCCACATCCGAGGCGCGCCGCCACAGCATGTCATACAGGAAATCCTGGGTGGCGTAGTAGTCAAGCTGTTCATCGGGGTCTTCGGTCTCCAGTTGAATCACCTTGCCCTCACTGTCGGCCAGGCGAATGCGCTGGCCCCGCTCATCCATGTAGCGCTTCCCCTTGTCACCACTTAGCAACCGCTTGAAATGATCGACGGTCAAAACCCTCGCACTGGCTACCACCCGACCGTTGCGGTGAATCACATACCACAGGGCACTGCCGCCCGCCACGACCAGGAACAACCCCAGCCCGACGAAGAAGAGCATTCCACTCCACGGCGGAACGATCAACACGAAAAAGCCTGCCAGCCCGCCGGCAAGGGTGATCATGTTCCACGTCTCGCGCCGCGTCTTGACTTTGTCGGTGTCGCGATCCACCCATTGGATGAACGCCGCCCAACCCAAAAGCAGCACGACGACGACGGCGAGCTTGTAGAAATTGACATACACTCCCGACTGCGGAAGTGCGGCAAGCACGACGAAAAAAGTGGTGGTGTCCATTGGTAATCCGAAACGGCGTGTGGCGACCAAAGGCCCCAGGGTTTGACGATTCTCCAACCCGTTCTAACCGATGATGCCCCCGGTGCTTACGGAGATACCCTTGAGCCGCATCTTCAACTCGTCGGGATTGGGGGCCACTGCATACGCAGTATTAACCGAAATCAACTCGCTTTCAATCAACTGGCCAAGCGATTTGGTGAAATCAACCATACCTTCGTTGTACGAACCGCGGATGACGGCCTGAATCTCGTTGTCGCGATTCTCTTGGATGAGCTTGCGGATCATGCCGTTGGTGAACATGATCTCGCAGGTGGGGACCCTGGGCACATCCTCCCGAATACCGGGCAGCAGCTTCAGGCAGACGATACCCTGGAGGTTAAACACCAGCGATGTCCGAATCAGGTCGCGCTCCTCCTCCTCGAATAGCTCGAGAATGCGGGTGATCGTTCCCACGGCGCTGTAAGCGTGAATAGTGCAAAACACCAGATGACCCGTCTCAGCCGCGTTCAAGGCCGCCGCAAACGTTTCCCGGTCTCGAATCTCGCCGATCAGCACGACATCGGGGTCTTCGCGCATCAGGTACTTCAGCGCATCGCTGAAATCCGCCACGTCCAACCCAACTTCACGCTGGTTGACGAAGGCCATCTTGTCGTCATAAAGAAACTCAATTGGGTCTTCAATCGTGACGATATGGCAGGCGCGGGTCTGATTGATCTGTTCGAGCATGGCTGCAATCGTTGTGCTCCTGCCGCTGCCGGTGATGCCCGCCAGAATGACCAACCCCTGATGCTGCTCGGCAAACCTGCTCAATGACATTGGAAGGTGCAACTGCTCATAGCCCGGAATCTCGCGGGGAGCCCTTCGGGCGGCCATCGACGTTTTGCCGCGCTGGCGGAAAACACTAATGCGGAATCGGTCCGCGTCCCCAAGCTGGTATGCAAAGTCCATCGACCCCCGCTGCTGGTACCGCTCCAATTGCCTGGGAGTCATGATCTCAAAGACCAAACTCTCCACTTTTTCGTTGCTGAGGACATGCTCGTCGATGTCGCTTATGTGGCCTTTCAGGCGGAACTTGGCGGGGGTGTCTGCCTTCAAGTGCAGGTTCGACGCATTCAACTCCACCATGGCCTGAAAGTACCTGTCAATCTTCGCCACATTCACGGCAGCGGGTTTCTCGCCTGGGTCGTCCAAGGGTGAGGCCTTTGCGATCATGTCTGACACAGTCTACTCACCGTTACGATTGCCCGAGCCGTCGCGGTCGGTTCTCGACGGTATCCACAACGGACATGCACGAGCAATGTCGTGCGGCGTCCCTCAGGCAACGGCGCTCCCTTGAGCACCAAGAATCACGCATTCTAGTTTGATTCCGCTAGACATCAAGTGGTGACCGCCGCCTGTTGGTCATCAGCATCATGCGCCGGTATCCAAACCCGGCGGCACCTCCATCTGCCCGTGTTTTGTGCAGACGCATACGTCAAGACAATGGCGTTATGAGACGACGCTGCGGCCGCCATCGACGAACAAGACCTGCCCGGTGACGTACTCGGCGTCTTCGACCAGGAACCGAACGACGCGGGCGATCTCCGAGGGCGTTCCCACCCGGCCGGCGGGAACGCGACGGACCAGACGATCCCGCACGGACCGGGAGTGATCCGTCGCAAACTCGGCCAGGCCCGGAGCAACGCCGTTGACCTGTATCGCCGGCGCCAGGGCACGGGCCAACGACTTCGTCAGGTTGACCAATCCCGCCTTCGACGCGCAATAGGCGAGGTGCTCCGGCCAGGGACGATCAGCCGAGATGTCGCACAGATTGATGATTTTGCCTTCTCCGTGCGATCGAAGGTGGCCGGCGGCGTGATGACACAGTGCCGCTGGAGCGATCAGGTTGATGCCCAGCATGCGTTCCCACCGAACGGGGTCGAAGGTGTCTAAGGAGTCGCCCTCGTCGATTCGGAACAGAGAGGCGTTGTTGACCAGGATGTCCAAACGACCCATACAGCGGACCGTATCCTCGACGAGCAGAGCCGCCGACTCATGGTCGCCAAGATCCGCGACGTGTAGCGTGCAGCGACGCCCAAGGTTGCGGATGGCATCGGCGACCGACTCGGCCTCGGTGACGGACCGATGGTAATGGACGGCCAAGTCACAGCCTGCCTCTGAAAGTTCGAGGGCGATTGCCCGCCCGACCCGTTTTGCCCCGCCGGTGACCAGCGCCACCTTACCCGCCAGCGTCATCGTTCGCTCCGGTTATGTAGGACCTCAATCCCCCCTTGGAGCAAGCCCAGTTTTCGTGTAGCGGATGTAGCGCCGTCCTTTGTGGGTGACGCTGTGCGGACCATTACGTCACCCACGAGGAGTGACGCTACGCAAAAACGAAACCTGAGGACCAGACAACATCGATCGGCAACATCAATCGGCGCCCCGTCATTTTCTGGGGGGACGGGTCGCCGGTTCGGCGCCTTGACCACCCAGGATGAGCTGGAAGGCCGCAACTTCAGTCGCCTTTTCCATCAAGCCCGCATCGAGGGCGAGAGCCTGCTGGAGCGACTGTTCCGCCGCCTCATGATCCCCCATCCGGGCAAGGCACACAGCCCGGGCAAAATGAGCCTCCGCGCGCTGACGGTCCCAACTCAGCGACGCGTCCAGTGCCTCGACGGCCCCGCTCAGGTTGTCGAGGTTGGCCCGGGCCACCCCGAGATGATACCAGGCCCGAGCGTTCGTACGATCGAGGCTTATCGCTTCGGCGAACGCCGCCTCGGCTTCCGTCGTGCGCATCAGCGCCAGCAACGCGACGCCCAGAGCGTCAAACGATCTCGCCTCCGTCGGGCGCTGTCGAGTTATTCTCTGGTACACCTGAAGCGCCTGCCGGTAGCGGCCTTGACGCAGCAGCGTCTGTCCGAGTTCCTGCTGCAAACCGGCGGATCGCTCATCCTCAGAGTCCAGACCCTCGATCAGTCCAACCCCACGATCCAAATCGCCGGTCACCAGCGCCAAGGCCAACGATTCTCGCCGCACAACCGCACTTTCAGGCACGACCCGCTCAGCCTTTTCGAGAACCTGTTTCAATCGGGCGTAGTCGCCCCGCGCGAGTAGGCCGGCTGAAAGAAGCGCCACGGCCTCGGGCGCGGTTTGCTCAAATTCCAAGGCACGGCCCAGACTCCGATCGCGTTGCTCAACTGCCCCGAGTGCGCCCTCGATGCTGGCCCGCACCATGATGGCCGGGGGGTCGATCTTATCGCCCTGGGTGGCGATTCTCGCCAGCGGCAGGGCCTTGGCGTATTGGCCGACGGCCAGCCCAAGCCGGGCGACTTCCGCAGCCGTCCCGGCGTCAGCCGGGTCTACAGCCAACACGCGACTGCACCACCGTTGCGCCAGGTCGAAATCCCTCAGGAGCAAGGCAGCCCGCAGCGCGGTACGGGCGGTTGGCAGGTCATCGGTTGGAGACCGGGCATATTCGGTTTCCAGTTCTTCGAGCAGGTGCAAGACGTCAGACCGCCAGCGCGCGTCTCGCGTAGTCGAACCGTCGGCAATTCTGGCCGACAGGGCGGCTACGGTGCGCGTTAACAATATCGCAGAAGACTCGGCGCTGCCGGCAGGAGGAAGATCGACGCCTGGGGCAGTGGTTGCTGGTCGCAACGGCGGCGACGGTGCAGCGTCCGTCGGCATTGGCCGATCCGCCAGGTTGTTAACTCGTGCCTCCAGCCTGGCGATTCTCTCGTTGACGTTACGTAACCTGCCGGTCACAAGGATCGTCACAATGACCAACAAAAGTCCCAGGATGATCCCGACGGCAAGCTGGACAGCCGATAACTGATTGATCTTGCGGTAGACCAGTTCGTCGCGTGCATCAGCCGCCGGTTGCTCCGGAGGCGTTGACGGGGTTGGCGTGTGTCTGGTCTGCATAGGTCAAAACGGCGTGCTTCGCGGCACCGGCAGAGACCGGATTTTCACGTCCACCTCTTAGAGAGTGTTCAATAAGCTCGTGCATCCTACGGATGCGTTGCGATGGAACCACGTTGAGCCGTCAGCCGGAATATGCGTTGACGTCACGCAACGCGTTGCCAGGAATAGGTTACACTCCATGTCTGTTGTTGGCCTTGGCGGTTGTAGTCCTCCGGTTGATAGCTGATAGCTTTTTATTCAGCTTGACTTTTGCCATTTTGGGCGCCCCGGAGCAGTAGTTCTTCCTGCGGCGGCAAAGCTCGCGAGAGTCAGCAACGCTGAGTTATACAAGGCCCAAAACACCGAGTCACTCAAGCCCACAAAGCGCCGAGTCACTCAGGTCCTCAAAACGCCGGATCATTCAAGCCCCCAACGTGGGCGATGGAATAAAGCCCAGGGCGAGCGCAGCAGCCATGGGGCAGCGATGCCGTGTCCGTCGAGCCCCGGTAGGGGCGACGGAAATTCTCACGGAACACCGAGCCTCTTCCGTCGCCCACGTTCGGGGGTTTGGGATACTGCCGCCGGTCCACCCAGGGCTCGCTGCGCTCGCCCTGCGCTATGCTATGTTCCGCCACCCCTTCCAGGGTCTTGCACTCCCGTTTTTTGCCTTGCCTGAGTGCTTTCGTTTCTGCCTTGCTTGGGTGTTTCCTGGGGGTGGCACACCAAGGTTGATATCACAAAAGACGTCCGACTTCAGTAAGCCTGAGTGTACCGGCAAATAGGCCTCCAATAAATGGCAAAAGTCGAGCTAAGACCTTATTCTAAAACCCCTGCGCCACCGGTTTTCAACCGGTGGAATTCACAGGCAAGATGCCGGACGGGCGGCATGGCCATGCTTGCGTGGCTATGTTGAACGGCGATCGTCACATGCTCACGCAAGCGTGAGCATCGCACCTGGGGTTTACGGGGTCAGAGCGGTCTACGCGGCGCAGGCAAACGGCAACACTTATTTATTTGCACCTACAATGTAAGCAGTGCAGAAAATCCCGAAAAAAAAAACATGCGCGTGTAAGATCCGCCGCCTTCCTCGGACTTAACTCATAGAATCACCGCCCGAGCTGTGTCCGGAGGGACATGGCCGAGGGGGTCGAAGGTCGTGGAACTGGATAACTGTGTTCAGCCGAAAGCAAGGAGAGTGCCAATGTCCGATGTGAAGAAGGTTCCTGTTGGAAGTGTACTTGTAGTGGTCTGGGGGACGATGCAATTCGCTTTGCCTTCCATCGCCGTAGGACAGACGAGTCAGCAATCTTACGTGCTCGTTGACCTCGGCACGCTGGGCGGCGACGAAAGCGGCGCATCCGGATTAAATGACCGTGGAGTGGTGGTAGGATGGTCGTTGGACGCCGAGGGGCGTTTGAAGTCCTTCCTATGGCGCGACGGGATCATGCAAAAGATTCTTCCGGAGTACTCGGGTGTGTTTCCCATGGATGTCAACAACTCAGATCAAGTTGTTGGCGGAGGGACCGGCCCCGCCTTCATCTGGGAGGACGGCAACGTAATCGAGATTTATGACGCGCCGAGCAGAGGCACTGCAGTTAATGAGACAGTACAAGTGGCGGGCCTTGCTGACGACCCTCAAGGTCGTCATTTTGCGTTCCTCTGGGAAGAAGGCAACATCCAGAACCTCGGCACTTTGGGCGGGGAACACAGCGCAGCGTGGGACATCAACGACCTGGGACAAGTCGTCGGCCAGGCCGACAATCGAAAGGATAGGTTCCGGGCCTTCATATGGGAGGACGGTCGCATGATGGACCTCGGGACGCTGCCCCGCGGCGGACACTCTTCCAGGGCCTACGGAATCAACAATCGCACCCAAATTGTGGGTATGAGCTACGGCAGGCAGTCTACTCGCGCGTTTGTCTGGGAAGACGGATTGATGCGCGGTCTCAGGTCATTGGAGGGTCACCTTAGTGTTGCACAAAGAATCAACGACAACGGCCAGATCGTCGGCTACTCGGGCCTACGTGGTGGGAAACGCCACGCAGTCCTGTGGGAAGACGATGTCATCTTTGACCTCAACGACGTGGTTGTCAACAAGTGTGGAAAAACTGAGATTGTGGACGCGAAGGACATCAACGAGTCCGGACAGATCGTTGCCCTGGGTGAGATTGATGGGCTGGACCGGGCTTATCTGCTGACCCCCGGGCCGTTGGCGTGTGATGATATTGACGAGTTCGACGTATCCTGCAATGAGCGGATGAGACTCAAAGCGAAAGTCAAGACGCGCTTGATCGGCGGGACAATTCTTCCGTTCACGGAGAACGGGTCCGACTGCCGACAGATCATCGTGAACAAACGCGGTAACGGCAAAGTCGTCTGGCGGGATCGAGGCGGACTGCATGAGGTATGCCTGGTTTCCTGTCCCCACCTATGCCTCGAGGTCGAGTGCCCGTAGCGCGCGCGCGACGGGTGGCATGGCCACGCTTGTGTGGCCATGTTGAACGGCGATCGTCACATACATGCTCACGCGAGCGTGAGCATGGCACCCGCACGTGCCCGAATCGGCGTGCTTCACCGAAGGAATCACTCGACGACGTTTTTCTCCTCGTGGCCCAGGACGGTGATTCCGGCGGTGTCGGCGGCGGCGATCATCTTCTCGCGGTCGATCATGACGGTTTGGCCGGCTTCGATGACCAGCATGGCAGCGCCGTTGCGCTTGAGGTTGGTGACGGTCTGCGGGCCTACGGTCGGCATGTCGAAGCGCGGGTCTTGGTTGGGTTTGGCGACTTTAATGAGCATCCAGCCGCGGCGGCGGCAGAGCGTCCCGGCCCGTTCGATCATCGCGTCTGTGCCCTCGATGGCTTCGACGGCGATGACCTCGGTTTCCTTGACCGCGATGGACTGCCCGATGTCGAGCCGGGCGATCCGCTTGGCGATGGGCCAACCGAACTGAAGGTCTTTTAGTTGAGCGGCGGTGGGCTGGCGCCGGGTCAGTACGCCCTCAGGGGCCATGTGCTCGGCGGTGTATTTGACGCAGCTTTCCATGATGATCCCGTGTTTGGCGAACTCGTCCGCCACGGCTGACAGCACCGTGTCGTTGCGTTTGTCGGGAATCTTAAAGAACCAAAGCCGGGCGGCTGTCCAGTCGGGCATCAGCCGCAGCAGGCGAAACCGGCAGTACATGTCCGACTTGCACACGGACCCGGCCAGGATAACGCGCCCCGCGCCGCGCCGCATCAGCAGGCGAATCCAGCGTCCCACACGAGCCATGCCCGCCCAGTGGAAGGCGTCCGCCCGCTGTGCAATGGTCCGATCCGCCAACCCGCGCAAGGCGACGACCGTCACTTGACAACCGGCCTGCTTGGCCCCCTCCATTACCATGAACGGAAACCGCCCCGCGCCGGCGATGATGCCGAGGCGTTGTGTGACGCCGTCGGTCTGGTCCGGCGTGGCGTGGGTATCCGGCATCAAGAATCGTGTCTCCCACTTCGCGTAGCGTCACTCCTCGTGGATGACATTATGATCTTCGCGTAGCGTCACCCCTCGTGAATAACGTGATGATCGGCAAAGCGCGCCACCCACAAGTGGTGACGCTACATCTGCCACATGAAACACGGAGCCTGCTCTATCACGCCCGGCCTGCTCTATCACGCTCGGCGAGTTGCTCCACGAAAGCTTCGATCTGCGTTTTTGCCTGTTCGTCCGAGTAGCATCGAAGGTCGTTCAGGTCGCCGGCAATGATGATCGACGGTACACCGAGCCGTTCCTGAAGACGCTGCGGCATCGCATACCGGCAGTTCGTGTTGCTCGGGCAGGTCTTGGAATCATGGAACACGATTCCATCGACACCGAAAAGCTCGATCATCTCCTTCATGTACTTTTCTTTATACGGGTCAGATCGCACGATGAACAGCTCGGTGTACGCCCTGGCCATCGACTTGAAAGGTTCGTCCGGATCGAGGGCGGTGAATATCCATGAGTTCGCGTAGGTGCTGGCCACCACGCAGGCGCGCAATTGCAGAAACTGGGTGGCCAGGTCTCGCAGACGGCCCCAGATCGGCATGCCTTCCCAATACAACCTGAATCGCTCGCCCTCCACGGCGGCTACTCCATCTGCGATACGCGCCTTCAGTTCCGGCAGCAACTCGTCGTAATAGTCGATCGCCGTTGGGGTCCCGCGCATCACCACTGCCGGGGCCATGTGGATCGTGCTGTCGAAGAACGTCAGCGGAGCGGGCTTGTCAGCGGCTGTCTCAAGCACCTCCTTCCACAGGTCGGAGCACCTGCGCGACAAGCGCACCGCCTCGCGAAGCCTGTCGATGTCGAACCTCTCGCCGCTGATTTCTTCGAGCGGCCTGACCATCGCTTCCATCTGACCGGCGATACCGGCCACGTGCACGTCAGTCACCTCGCCCACGCCTCGGTAACACTCAACGCCGATGACCGGGCGCGACCATCGTTGTCCAAACCAGGCGAACCAGTCCTGCACCTCTCGACACTGGTTGGTGTTGTAGATTAGCACGTCAGGCTTGGGGATGGATCTGATGCCCTGGTAGGCGTCGGCAAGCGGCGTGCGGCCTTGCAGAAATGCGCCGATGTCGCTGGTCATATACGAGCAAACCTCGGGCGAGTAGCCGATGGCGTTGGCGGCGGGGATGGTCTCGGTGGCCATGCGGGTGGCGCCCAGCATCGCCCCGTGGTTTTCCGGAAAGTAAACCAAAAACCCCATGGCCCGCAGCAGTTCCGCCGGTCCGACGCTCGTGCACCAGGCGACCTTCGGATGCCCCTCTTTGACGGCCCGATCAAGCTCGTAGAAGTGGTCGGCCATCAGCTTCCGCATCGTCTTGGCCGCTGCAATCTTCTTGATCTCGCCTTTGCTCGCCTCAACCATTAAAGAACCTCCAGCCATTCACTCGGGCGTGGCTCCGACGACCCTGTTCCGTCGGTAGTCGTGCGCGGATTGACACGCACAGGCAAAGCGACTTTGCCCGCGCCGTTTGGTCGCCACTGTTGCGTCGACTTCCCGGCTCAGATGGCACGGTACACATCCCGTCTATGGCCCACCGCTGAGACTACGATGAGTCGCTCGCGGTCATCAACCGAATAGAGGATGCGGTACTGCCCCACACGCAGACGATGATCCTGCATACCGCGCAGTTTCTTCGAGCCCGGCGGCCTGGGGTCGCCCTCCAGCTTCAAAATCGCCTGCGCCACCCGTTGGAAGGCTTTGTCCGGAAGCCGATCCGTTTCTCTCTCGGCTGAACGCTTAATGCGAACCGCGTAACCGCCGCGTTTGCTCATCGGTTCGATCGTTCCGAAAGATACTCGCGAAACGGACGCGACGGCTCGCCTCGTCGCTCAGCGATCAGCGCGAGATCAAGGATATCTCGTCGGAACGCCTTGTCGCGGGCGATCCTCACCAATACCGCATCACGCTCGGGCTTGGGCAGCGCCTTCAAAGCAGTCAGAAAGACATCCGCCGTAGCTGCCTGGCCTTTCGTCATGTCATTGTACCTCCACCTGCCGGCGAACCCTTCAATCACACGCAAAGTCAGAACCACCGGCGTCGCAATCAATCGGTGAGTGGGTCACACGCTGCCCGGCTTCGCCTCAACCATCTACAAACCTCCAAACGGGCGGCAACACGCCAAGTCGCAACTTACCAGGGTTTGCTCATCCGTACCAGATGTCGGCGACCTGGTGCTTCGTCACGTCTGAACTGAGGGATAGGACAACAATCTGATTGGGTGCCATGGCCGCGTCTGCTTGGTCGGCGCGCCGTCATACGGCGGGGATGTCCCTGCGGGCGAACCGCCACAGGCCGGCGCTCCAGAGGATCGCGCCAAGCCCGAGCAGAACCGCGATGTCCCGAACCGGCCAGTCGCCCGTCTGAACGACAGGCAGGGGCCGGTAGTAACGGAGTATCCCGAGGAAAGAGATGTGCTCGAACGCCGACCAGAACTGACCAAGAAAGTTGAGCAGGAACGACGCCAACAAGCACGCCAGCACAATCGCCACGGCCGGAGCTCGCCGCGAGAGAAAACTCGAAACGAGCATAGTGGCACTGCCGATGGCCAGGTACAGGGCGAACAGGTTCACGGTCAGGATCGCCAGCCGGGCGTAGTTTAGCGGTTCCCACAGTGTGAAAGCCGATGCCCCGATCCACGTCCCCAGCAGGACCGCCAGGCTCACCGGGACTCCCGCCGGAATCCAAACGGCTGATACGCTCACGTACACCGAGGCGCGCGAGACCGGCAGTGTCAGCAGCAGGTCAGCGGTTCCCTGCTCAATCTCGGCCGCGATCACGCGCGAGCAGGTTGTCAGCAGCAAAGCCCAGGTCAACGCATACAGCAATGTATGGGCAAAGCCGATCGCCACGAAACCCATCGCACCGGCGTTGACGCCAAGCTCGGCCCCCAACATCGCTTTGACGAAACGCTGCACGAACGTTTTTTGCAGCCAGAGCTGGCTGTCCTCGTAGAACTCGCCGATCATACCCACCAACAACATCTCGAAGGCGGTAATTCCGAGGATGACAATCAGCAGGAGCACGAGCGTGTCACGGGTCGTCTTGCGGATGATGCCCAGGTTCACAATTGTGCCTCCGACGATCCTCCCGAGTAGTACGCCAGGAAGAGGTCTTCGAGATCGGGCGGGCCGATCGTGACATCGCGTACGCGACTGCCCGCCAACCAGTCCAGCAGTGTCTGCACGGAACCAACCCAACTGCCGACCAGGCGAGTATCCCCCTCGCGGGACACACAAAGCCCCGCAGGCCGGGGCCGCAGCAACCGGCCGTCATCAGCCAGGACGATCTCAACCCGCCGCACCGCCCGCGCCCGCAGCGACTCAATGCGCTGCTGCTCGACGAGGTGCCCTGCCCGCAGGATTCCGACCCAGTCGCAGAGATGCTCCACCTCGCTGAGCGTATGGCTTGAAAACAGCACCGTTCGCCCCTCAGCCGCCGCCCCGCGCAGCTCCGCACAGAGCGTCTCGCGCACCAGTGGATCGAGGGAGACGGTCGGTTCGTCCAGGATGAGCAATCTCGGGCGGTGCATCAGGGCCTGGATCAGCCCGAGCTTCTGCTTCATCCCGCGTGAGTAGTCGCGAACGCGCTTGTCAAGATCGAGATCGAAGGCGTCGGTCAGTCGCCTAATCTCATCACCCGACTTCGTGCCACGCACGGCGTCGAGGAACGTCAGTGTCGCCCGGCCGCTCAGTGATCCATACAACCGGACGTCGCCTGGCAAGTAGCCGATGTGCTTCCTCAGCGCTGGCCCGTCCCGCCACGAGTCCTTCCCGAACAGCAACGCTGCACCGCCCGACGCCCGCAGCAGCCCCAGCAAAATGCGAATCGTCGTGGTCTTGCCCGCGCCGTTTGGGCCGAGAAACCCGTACAGCGAACCGGTCGGGACCTTCAGGTCGATCCCGTGCAAGACCTGGTGCGATCCATAGCGCTTGTACAGGTGGTGCGTGGCGACGGCGTTCATGCTGCAATTAGAAGCGAACCACGCCGATCGGACAACGTGCCTCCCTCACGGGCACGTCAACGCTGTGAGCTGATTCTGCCGGTGCGTGTCGTCGATTGACCGGCTGGAAAGCCGGTCCCACAGAGGTTTTGGGATAGGCTCTAAGCTCTCAGTCGCCGGTGAAAGCCGAACCGAACCCGCCGAAGTCGCACAGGTCGATGTCTTTGTCGTCATCGAAGTCGAAGACGGCCAGGCACCCGCGCGGGGTTGTCGGGGGTTTCGGTTGCGGCGCGGCACCGGGCCCGGCAAAGCAATCGAAGAAGACGGCGTAATCGTTCAGGTCCACGTCGCCGTCCCAATCAAAGTCACCGGGTGTCTGCATGGTATCGAGCAGGTCGTAGATTGTGTCGATGATCAGCTCGGAGTCGTAGCCCGCCAGCGGCAGCACGACAGTCTGCTGCGGGCCGATGACGAACGCCCGACCGAACGGGAAACCGACATCGGGTTGGGCGTACGCCCGTTGGGCGGTCTCACCGGTGGGGTCGAAGATCATTTGCCCCCGAAGATAGACGTTCCGCCAGAACTTCTCGAGAGTGCTGCGCGATTCGGCCTGGCTCATGACCGCCGTCGCCACTCGGGGGTGATGGGCGAACTCCTTGACGATGGTGTTCTGCATGTCCGCGACCGCGGACAGGCAGGCCGGTCACCACGTGCCGAAGATTCTGAAGTACACGATCTTGCCGGCGTGCGCACCGAGGTCGAACGTGTCGTATAAGAACTCCCTTGTTTCGTGGTCGAACCTCCACGATTCAAGCGTGAACGGCGCCGCCGGCTCGCCGGGATCGAGATAGGAGGTCTCACCAAAGACCTGTATTGGAAGCGGGTTTTCATCGGGATCGTTCGATTCGATCAACACCAGGGCGGAGCCGGGTTGTCCGCCGCGGTACTCGATGCTCAGGTCTACCATCTCACCGGACTGGAGCACCGCGTCACTCGGCCGCACGCTGAAGGAGTTCTGCGTGCAGTAGATGCGCGTTGCGTTCAATGTGCCGGAGCCGTCGTTGCGAATCCGAACCACGGCGTCGCCGCCTTCGGGGGCAAAGCGAATCCGCTGTCTGGCGGCGGTCACATCGGCCTGGTCATCCAAGTCCGGGTCCACCAGTCGGTACACATCCATGGTATTCCAGTTGGCGGTCAAAATGCGATTGTCTCCCCAGGTCGAGATGCCATGCCAAAGACGGAGCGACAAACGCCCCCGGATCTGCCGACGCATCGCTGATTCCCCCGCAGCCGGGTTCAGAGAACCATCCCGTTCAAGCGCGAAGACGCACACTCCACCGATGTCGGCAACAGCCAGATGGTCACCCACACGGGCAAGGTGCTTGGCACAAACGGGTGTGTCGTACAGTCTGCGGCTCTCCAGGTCGCCAAGTTGATACACGGCGACGCCCGCACCACCTGCCGCCACATACACGTGCTCGCTGATGATCATCACGTCCTGGGCCGTGCCGAACGCCGTAACAGGGTTTTCGCCGGCCACGATTGTCGGGGCGGCCTCGTTGCTGATGTCGACAATCTTGAGCCCGCCGGCGCCGTCGGCCACGTAAGCGGTGTCGCCGCTGACCGCGATGGCGAACGCGTCGTCAAAGCCTTCTTTCAACTCCCCGACCAGGCTTGGGGCGGCCGGGTTGCTCAGGCTGTAGATGCGAATCCCGTAAGCGTGAGCGGCAACATAAAGCCGATCACCCACCACCGACATCTTCTCAAAGAACACAGTCGGCTCGGAGACCTGCCCCACTTGCAACAGGCGCAAGGGCGACCCTCCCAGGCGTACAACCACCAGTCCACCCTGACGGCGGTTGACGTAGACGTAGCCGTCGCCGCGGGTCACGGTGGTATAGGCGTCGATGCCGGGCAGCCGGTAGACATAGCTCTGCGTTCCACCGGGCGGCAGCGTTTCCAGATCGATCAGGGTCAACGCCAGGTTGGAACTGACCAGGGCATAGTGGTCCAACACCGCTTCGACCCCCATCAGGTGGTCCGGCCCACTGCTCTGATGGTCATAGCGCGCCTCATACCTGAGCCGCACCGATTCACTTGCCGGAACCCGGCCTGTTGAAACAAGAACCACAATCGCAATCACCAACCAGAGCCACCGGACTTGAAGCACATACCTCATGCTCTGCCTCCCAACCTCCCCTGACTCCTCGGAATGACAGGTAACTGAAACCCCACTTGATTCCATATCTTACCCGATATCGAACCCAAACGCCACCCTATTCACACCGCCTGTGAGTCACAAAGGTCGCCGTTTTGCCTGAGGGAACAGGGTGAACCATCGGCGACCTTTGCTCATTAACTACAGCGAGCGTTGAACGAGGTCTACGCGCGTGGTAAGATAGACCGTATATGCTGTTGGAGGGTGCACCGCGCATTGATCGGCCCGGTGCATGGCTTGCCACGAGGGCTTGCGCGGCTGTGTGGGGATCGGTTCGTCAGGTCCGGTGCAACCGTGTGGGTCGCCTTAGATCTTGCTGGGAGAACGTCATGCGAACAATGATGCGACTGATCATCGGCTTGTGTCTGGTCTTTGCGTTTTGCGCTTTGAACGCCCAGGCTCAGGATAAGAACGAAGACCAGGGTCCGGATTGGCGAGAACGCGCCCAGGACTGGCGCCAGCGCATGCAACAGCGCCGTGAGCAGTGGCGCGAGCGTATGGAGCAGATGGCCAACGCCACACCGGAGGAACGGGAGGAACGCCGCACGGAAGGCTGGGTCGGCATGCTTACCCGCGCGTACGAACTGGATGAAAAGCAGAAGGACCTCGTCCGCAACGAGATCGTCAAGATCCGCGATGAGTATCGGACGTCACTTGGCGAAGACGCCGAGAAGATGGATCGCATCCGCGAGCAGATGAGCAAATACTGGCGGGAGAGATTGGCGGATCGCGAGGGCGAGCAGCCCGGCAACCCAATGGAGGACCCGAAGTTTAGCAAGCTGCGAGAACGCATTGGCGAGTTGATGCGAGAGCATCCGTTCAACTGGCGCGAGAGCGTCGGGCGAATCGAAGCGTTGTTGCCGCCGGATCAAGCCGCCAAGGGCCGAGAGCGGCGCGAGCAGTGGATGGCCTCTCAAGAGCGATTCCGCGAGATGGGAGCTGCCTGGCGCGACACCCAGGGGATGAGCCCCGAGGAGCGTCGCGAAGCCATGCGCGCCCGGCTGGAAGCCTTCAGACAACGCGCTCAGGAGTCGGGCGAGCGCGGCGGCGATGATGAAGCCGGTTCCGACGACGGCAAGCGCGACGTTGCGGATCTGGTTCGCCAATGGATGGGAGACCGGCGGGGCGAGCAACCGGGCGGGGGTCCGGGACGGGGCGCTCCACCGTCACGTCATCCGTGGGACGTGTACACCCGACAATTCGTGGCCGAGCACAAGCTGGACGCCGCTCAGACTACAGCCGCTCGTTCGATCCTGAAGGACTGCAAGGAACGTGCCGGCGCCGTTCGCCGTTCGCAGGCAGAGGATCGGGAAAAGGCAAGGGACATCGAGGACGCCAAAGCCCGGGTCGAACGAGTTATGGAACTCAACGAGCCGATCAAAGACCTGTTCGAGGAGTTGAAGACGCGCCTGGACGCGCTGCTGACCGCCAAGCAGATCGATAGCGGCTCGGGGGAGGAACCGAAAGGCTAAGCGACCGTTCGTGCTTTTTGCGGCGATACGAAGACGGGCTGCCCGGCTCAGGGCAGCCCGGTTCTGCTTAGAGCCTATGCCAGAACCTCTGTGGGACCGGCTTTCGAGCCGGTCAAGGACAGGCCGGAAAGCCTTCCCCACGGTTTTGGGATAGGCTCTTCGTGTGCTCCGATTGGCGTGCGGTCTATTCGCGCACGGTCGTTCAGCAACGGGCCTGCCGGCGGAGTTCGATCGACCGGTTACTGCTTCGTCACGTCCGAATTGAGGGATAGGATAACAACCTGATTGGGTGCCATGACCAAGCGAAGCGATCGCGCAGGCTAAAGCGTGCGGCTCGGGTGCGAGAAGCATGCGCTTCGCTTGGCCATGGCACCCGGCGCGGCAAATAAGCGCACCAAGGCACAATTCCCTTGAAGACAACCGCCGCAGAAAAAAATTTTTTTGAAGATCGATGTCCGCCGGCGCGCACCACCTGTCCCGTGATGAGGCCGCGCGCGGCGCCAAGCGCACCGTCACCGCTATGACAAGGCACTGTCACTTCAAAGCTCATCTGCGTTGAACTTGCTGCACGCGGCAGCGTTTCGGGCGCGACGCTCTTGAATGAGAGATCGCACGGCGGGTTCTCGCACCGTGCGGCCAGTGCGGCGAAAACCATTTGTCCGTCCGAGCAAGAAGCGCTGGAGAATACCGGGAAAAAACGCGGTTTCCGGCACGTTGTCGTTGTCGAGGGTGAACGCGCATCCAGGCGGAGACTTGCTCGTATGAGTGTCAGGGTCTTGTCACTAAAGGTGGCGTGTCCGCGATGACGATCACACCCGACGGTTGTCATAAGCCGTCAAGGCGCGCGGTGACGGCGCGCCTTTCCACGTGTGGCGCGCTTCAGGACAAGCGTAAAGGAGTCTTCGACGATTCGCCTCGGCTGCGCCCTGTCTGATCGTTGAGTGCGTTTTTTTTGTCCGGTTTGACGAAAATTTTTTTGACAGGGAACGTTTATGGGTTACTATTTCCAACAGAAAGGAGGTGATGCCAATGGCCAAGAAACGCAAGGCCGCCAAGAAGAAAAAGAAGTCGGTAAAGAAGAAGGCGAAGAAGAAGGCGGTGAAGAAGAAGGCGAAGAAGAAGAAAACCGCCAAGAAAAAAGCAGCCAAGAAAAAAAAGAAGAAGCGCTAAGCGCATGGCTGCCAGCGCGTGAACTCGGCTTGGCTTGGACGTAAGCTGCAAAAAAAATAAGCATTCGGGAATGTGTTTGAACATCGCAGCCGCTGGAACGCCTCGCGCCACGGCTATCTGCGGCTGTGATCAAGCGCGTCTTGCCAGCCAAGGCCGAACGCAAACGACGGAGGGCATCTTTCGCCACGAGGGTGCCTTCCGTCGCTTTTTTTAAGGTGGCGACGTCGGTTCGGGGCTTCACGGAAGGTGGGCCGACAAAAACGAACGAGCGTTCAGTGTGGATGGGCAGGGACGACCGGAACAACAACTCGTCCGAAGGCGTCGATGGAGAAGACGCCGCACATCCGTGCGAGGCACTGTCCAGGCTGTAAAAGGACCACGTGGTCGGCCTGTTTGAGCGGCCGTAACGTCAGCACCTCCAGTGCTGGCATATATCACCGTCCGCGTGGCACGACAAGCTCCTTCGCATCCGACACCGGGCAAACACAACCCACCGTTACGATGTTCACACTCGACAATCTAAAGGGCGCTCGCTGACTGTCGCGGTACTGACGGGGGCGTGCGTTTTTGTCGCTGCGGTGCTACCATGCCTGCTTGAGCATCGTCTCAGTGAAGGCTGCCGCCGGCGGCCAACAAGACGCGGGTCGGTCGGGTGGACGATTCATGCCCATCGCACGAGAAGGCGCACGCGTAATCTGCCTGGCATCGCTGATTCTCGGCGCTTGCGCTGGGTTCGCGTACTGGCTGGCCTGGCCACTGGCGATTCCGTTTGTGTTGGTTTGGCTTTGGGTTCTTTCGTTTTTCCGCGACCCCAAACGGGGACGAACATACGAACCCGGTGAGATCTGCTCCGCCGCCGACGGCACCGTCACTGAAATCACCCGCTTGGACCATTACGAGCCGCTGGCAGGCCCGGCGATCCGCATCGGCGCCTTTATGAGCCTGTTCAACGTCCACGTGAACCGTTCGCCTTGCAGCGGCGTGGTCCGGGAGCTTGCTTACCGGTCCGGCAAGTTTCTGGATGCTCGCCGGCCCGAGTCGGGACGGCTGAACGAGTCGAATACGCTGCTGATTGACGCCGACCCGCCCATGCCCGGGCCGATTGAGGTCCGCCAGGTCGCCGGTATGATCGCCCGACGGATTGTCTGCCATGCGGTCGTCGACGAGCACATGCCGATCGGGCATCGGTTCGGGATCATTAAGTTCGGTTCGCGTGTGGAAGTGATCATCCCGCAGCGGCGCGGGACCGAAATACTGGTAGACGTTGGGGATAGGGTTCGCGGCGGGCTGACGATCCTGGCCCGCCAGCCGGTCGAGGCCGAAACCGACGAGCCGCAGGCTTCAGCCTATGCGAACTCACACGAGCCACAGGCTTCAGCCTGCGCGAACTCGCAGTAGAATGAGTCAGCCCAAAGCCCGAACGTCCGCGCGGGGTAGAATCACGATCCCTGCTGTTAGTGTCGAACCCGGTCCCTAAGGGGTTGTTCAATAAGCTCGTGCATCCTGTGGATACGGTGTGATGGAACCAGGTTGAGCCGTCAGCTATCAGCCGTCAGCCGGAATATGGGTTGACGTCATGCAACGCGTTGCCAGGGAATAGGTTACACTCCGTGTTTGTTTTGGTCCTTGGCGGTTGTAGTCCTCCGGCTGATAGCTGATGACTGATAGCTGAGAGCTTCTTAAACACGCTCTAAGAGGAATCGAACCCATGCCGATCGTCGCACGGATGCCCGAAAGCAACCCGCCCCGCCGACGTCGGCGGCTCAAGTCGCTTCGAATCCTGCCGTCGCTGTTTACACTGGCCAACTTGCTTTGTGGATTCGCCGCGATCCACTTCAGCCTGCGGGCGATGTCGTTGTTGGGGGCCGGTATGGATGCCGAGGCGGGCGTGCCAACCAGCAACGCCAGGCTGCTCAACATGATGTTCCCGTCGATTCTGTCGTTTGCCGCCGGGCTTGTGATTCTGGGCAACTTCATGGACATGCTGGACGGGCTGGTGGCGCGCGTCACGCGCAGCACGACCGACTTCGGAGGCCAACTCGACTCAATGGCAGACGTCGTCAACTGCGGGGTGGCGCCGGCTACGCTGATGATCGCCTTCATGATGCAACAGTTCAAAGGCGACGAGATCGCCCCTTCACCGCTAAGCGCGACGGTCTTCGGCCGGGTGGCGTGGGCGTGTGCGGTTGTTTACGTTGCCTTCACGGCTGTGCGACTGGCCAGGTACAACGTCGAGCACGCTCAGGCGGACTTCGACTACCGCACGTTCCGCGGTTTGCCCAGCCCGGGTGCCGCGGTGATGATGTGCGCCGTCATCCTGTTTCACGACCAGATCGGGCAGACTTGGCGTCCGTACCTTGTCTACGCGATGCCCGGCATCGCCTTGGCCACCGGTTGCCTGATGGTCAGTCGCCTCCCCTATCTGCGGCTTCAAGGCTACCTGCGAGGCCGAAAGCCATTCAAACAGCTTGTCGTTTTCGTGCTGGTATTCGCCGTGTTCTGGTCCTACAAAGCGCCCACGCTTTTCGCTCTGGTTCTGTGCTACGTGCTCAGCGGCCCGGTGAGTCACATAGCAAAGCTCGTTCGCGATAGATTGACGAACCGACAAACCAAGAAGCAGAAAACCGACGGCAACGGCTGCGACACAGCCGTGAGATCGGAACCGGGTGATCGTAGGCGACGTGCCGGATCAGGAACGCAGAGCGCCTGACACAACGTGTGGCACGGGCCGCCGGCCCGCGACCGCACCGGAGAGAATCGCGCGTTGTTCAGCAAGTGGTATTTCGGCCCCAACCTGCCGACCTGGGCTTTGTTTGCCGAGTTGTTTGTCGCGGGGTTGATCGTCGTGCTGTCGGGCACGCGTCTGACACGCTTGGCGGACACGATATCAGATCGGCTCAACCTGGGCGGGGCGTTGGTGGGGCTTTTGCTGTTGGCGACGGTCACAAGCCTGCCCGAAGTCGTCACCGGGGCGACCGCCACATACATCGGCAATGTTGACCTGGCTTTCGCCGGGATTCTCGGAAGCTGCAGCTTCAACATCATCCTGATCGTGTTCCTCAACTGGTTGATCGGCGGCGGATCGATTTTACGGCAGGGAGAGGCGACGCATACGCTCACCAGCGCGTTCGGCATCATACTGATCGCGATAACCTTGGCCGGCATCGTCCTGATCGACGCGACGGCTGCCACCGACCTTACCCTCGCCCAGCTCATGGAGGGTTTGTGGGCAATACTCATCGTGGCCACCTACCTGGTCACGGTGTCTTTGGTCTGTAGATATGAGGCGGACAAGCGAACTCTGTCTGAGGAGCAAACCGAGCGGCAGAAGGTCGAGGTCGGCACGTGGGTTCAGGTGACCGTCGTTTCGCTGATGATAGTCGCATCGGGCTGGTGGCTGGCCAGCAGTGGAGACGTGCTGGCCGACCATGAGATTGGTATCCTGGGCCGACCGCTGGGCGCGACGATTGTCGGCGTGCTTTTTCTGGCTGCGGCCACATCGTTGCCGGAGATCGCCACCAGCGTTGCGGCGGTTCGGTTAGGGAACCTCAACTTGGCGTTGGGCAACATCTTCGGCAGCAATATGTTCAACATCTTTGTGGTTCCCATGTTGAAGGTGACATCGCTGGCCAGGGGCGACGAGTTGCTCATGCACGGAGCGGATTTCCATCTTCACAAGAACCTTGTGGCCGGTTTGCTGCCCATTCTCCTGACTGCGATCGCGGCAGGCGGTCTGATTTACCACAGCAGGCGCAGGGTGCTGCGACGATTCGGGTTTGACTCGGTCCTACTGGCCGTCGTCTACCTCTTCGGCATGATCATGCTCATGTCGATGAAGACCAGTTGACCAATGATTGCGGATTGAGGATTGTCGATTGTTGATTGAGGATTGAGCCTGTATAGGAGTTGCGTATGTCTGATCTTACACGACGGGATTTCATTGGGACGGCTGCAGCGGCAGCGGTGGTTGCGGGAACGTCATCGACGCTGGCGGGCGACGGTACGTCCGGTGGTGTAACCGCCTCGCGTCCGGTGGTCATTGCCAGCGGCAACGGCCTGCGGGCGACGGAGAAGGCGATGGCCCTCATCCAAGCGGGCGGCGATCCCCTGGATGCGGTGATTGCCGGGGTGAACATCGTTGAGAAGGACCCCGACGATCACAGCGTCGGCTACGGCGGGTTGCCCAACGAGGACGGCGTGGTCGAGCTGGATTCGTGCGTGATGCACGGCCCGACGCACCAGGCCGGGGCAGTGGCGGCCCTGCAAAACATCAAGACCCCCTCCAGCGTCGCCAGGATGGTGATGAAACGCACCGATCACGTGCTGCTCGTGGGAGAAGGGGCGCTGCGCTTCGCCCGGGCCCACGGTTTCGAGGAGGTCAACCTGCTGACGGATGACGCGCGAAAGATGTGGCTGAAGTGGAAGGAGCACCTTTCCGACCGGGACGATTGGGTGCCCCCCCCCGAAGTCGACGACGAGAACAAACGGTCCGACGCGATGAAGGACATCGCGTTCACTTACGGCACCATCAACTGTTGCGCGGTGACGGGTTCGGGCGACCTGGCCGGGGTGACCACCACCAGCGGCCTGAGTTACAAGATCCCCGGTCGCGTCGGCGATTCACCCATCATCGGCGCCGGGTTGTTCGTCGACAACGCGGTCGGGGCCGCCGGCAGCACGGGCCGGGGGGAAGCCGTTATTCAAACCTGCGGCTCGCACACAGTTGTCGAAGGCATGCGCCGCGGCCTGTCGCCTCGGGACGCCTGCCTGGATGCCCTAAAACGCATCGCCGACGCGACTCGAATCCCCCGTTTGAAGACCAAAGACGGGCGGCCTAACTTCGACGTCATGTTCTACGCCGTTGCTAAAGACGGGCGGTACGGGGCGGCCTCCATCTGGTCCGGCGGCGAATTCGCAGTCTTCGCCGACGGCAAAAACCGCACCGAAGACTGCGCCTACCTGTACGAACACAGCGAATAAGCTCCCGCAGTGTGTAGTGCAGGACGAGCACAGCGCGTAGGGCAGGACGAGCACAGCGAGACCTGCCAAGCCCCGCTCGAAAAGAGGATGGAGGGCACCTACACGCGAAACGAGGTGGGCGACCCTGGCAGTCGAGTAGGGCGGGCCTCGCCCGCCGTCTCAAGATGCACGCAGCCACAGGGGGTGCGGAGAAACGCTGGGCACGGCTCGCCCTGCCTGTCGCTTCTGCCCGTCGGCCCCGCAGTTACAGAATTCAATGGACCTTGTAATGGCGTGCCTTTGGGCCTGCGCTAGAATCGAGCGTGCTCCGGCCGGGACTCTTGCCCGTCCGATTCGTACGGTCGACGGGGCTATACGTCAGGAGTAACCGCGATGTTCTATCCAGGTCACATCCGTAGCAGACCGCCCGAAGCGCTCATGGTGCTGTATTGGCTGCTGATCGTCATGCTCGTTGTGGGCGGCGGCATCGCCTTCTACTGCGCGCACCGGGCCGGCGGGCAGGTTCCTCCCCACCCGGCCGTCGACGCGGGCATCTCCCTGGGGCTGACGCTGTGGGGCGTAGCCGTCGGCTTGGACCTCATCCGTCGGGTAGTGCGTCGACTTGTGGGTTAGTCGAGTAGGGCGGCCTCGCCCGCCGTCTCAAGATGCACGCAGCAACAGGGGATGCGGAGAAACGGCGGGCTGATATTTGGGTTTCTGCAGTAGTGAGACTGTCTTTTGAAAGGGAGATGAACGGATGCGGGGGACGGAGCGCACCGAAGGATGAAGGGTGAGGGCGGAAGGATGAAGAATGGCAGATGAACCCTCACGCGGGAGTGGTCAGTTCATTCTGAATTCGCTGTTCGTCATTCGCTATTCGTCATTCGCTATTCGCTATTCCCACATCCGTCCCCCACCCATCGCTGCGCGATGGACGGGGCACCCGCCACGCCACCGCGTCGCGGATTATATGCCCGTTGCCGGCGACGGTCACTGCCCGGACGAATCGACGCTCGGTGCGGTGGATTCAACCGGCCGGCGCGGCCCCGGCCCCGGACGCCGGCGCCACCTTTCGCACCCGTATGTTGAGCATCTC
>Ga0114922_10000884_pt1 | contig 28754 bp, 34 predicted proteins | sample AartaG_FD_100975 | JGI IMG/M metagenome (GOLD analysis project Ga0114922, IMG submission 100975) | Deep subsurface microbial communities from Aarhus Bay to uncover new lineages of life (NeLLi) - Aarhus_00045 metaG | ecosystem: Environmental > Aquatic > Marine > Oceanic > Sediment | place... | reverse complement strand
TATTGACAAATCTGGCCCCCATGGGGGCCAAACTACACCAAGCCCCCATGACACTATATACACATGGAGGAGGACATTTCTAATGAGCTAACACAGAGGACATTTCTAAAGAGTCTTGACAGAGCCCGATATTCCACGCTCCGTTTTCGTGGTGTGGTACCGTATCCATACTTCGCTTCTTTCCTTATCCGTGTTTGTCCGTGTAAATCCGTTGTTAATTTTCATTATTCCAAAAGAAACAGTTTCCAGAAGCTTGCCTGACCCATGCGACTAATGAACCGTACCAGCCTTCATCTTCGTCCAGCCGGACAAGGAAATCGGATAATCCATTGGTCACAATTACTCTTAATCGCATCAAAAAACACTCGACAATGTGTGGCCGGATGATGCATACTTGTGGAGTAAGAAATCCTTAGAACCCGTCCGATGAGAAAGGCATGGAGGACAAGTGACATGCACAAATTGGGAACCGGTGCCGATCCTGGGGGCCTCTCATCGCAGGACGCAGCCTATTTTGGAAGAATGAACGACCCGACTGGGTCGAGCGTCCTGAAAGGTCCCTGTGGCGAGGAAATGGAGTTCTACCTCTATATTCGGGACGGTATTCTTGAAGACGTGAAATACTACACAGAAGGATGCTACAATACTTGGACATGCGCTCTGGCTGTGGCGAAACGAGCCAAGGGGAAATCGGTCATGGACGCGCTTAGGATAAGTCCTGGAGATGTAATCGATTCGGTGCGAGACCTGGCCGAACAAGAGCGGCATTGCGCCATCCTCGCGGCCAGCACCTTGTATCGCGCGATTGCTGAGTATCTTCTGAAGCCGTGAACATATCGTGAAGGTTAATTGTGCCCTCGCATTTACATCCGCGTTCCGGCCACGAGTTGAACTGTAGCTCCAACGCCCACGTTCGCGTAGTCGCTCCCGAACGATTGGCGCATCATCTGCCTCGCAACGTCGCCAGAACAGTGGCAGGGTGCCGCGACCGTGACTCCCATCGTCTTTACCTTCACAACAATCTCTATGACCTCCTTCTCTGAAAATCCCTTCATGTGAAAGCCGCCCATGATCCCGCAAACGCCTAATGGGCCCAACTCGCGTGCTGCCTCAACCACTCGCACAATTCCCGGATGAGCGCATCCCGTGAGCACGAACAGCCCGTTGGATGTGCTGATGCAGAGCGCCTGCTCTCTTATCCTCGTGCCAAGCTGTCCGGTCGTTTGAGCTCCTCTGCAGATCTCGCACGCTTTGCCGACCGAGACGACCCTGGCTCCCTGAGCACGCACTCGCCTCTTGAACCGCTCCGGAAAGAATATGGGGACGAACACCGTCACGTTGTGGTTCTCAGCCAAGAACCCGTCCAAACCTCCAGTGTGGTCACGATGATAATGTGATAGAACAACAATGTCGATATCGGCCGGCTTCACGCCCAGCGTGTTCATATTGGATAGGAGAATCGCGCTATCTCCTCCAGTATCAAAGAGGAGCGTTCTTTCCAAACCCTTTACGAGACAGGCAAATCCCCAGCCCGTCTTGAGTTCTTCGTCGTAAGCATAGTCGTCGTAGAGGACTGTCAAAGTAATACTGCGGTTGGTTTCAGGCTGGACGGCGACCGGGGTGCTCGTGTCAGCCGGAGAAGCCCATCGTGACATAGCGCCTAGCCTTTCAGAAACAGCCAATCTTGCACCGATACCGCTTCACCCTCACCGGATCAGGACTGGGGATAATCCAGGCTTAACCTAGGCTCAGCCGGCGCGCGACGGACCGCCCGCACTCTTGCTCGCAACAGGCTCCAAAGCCCGGCGAGGACCAGCGCCAAACCCAAGAATAGGGCAACTGCCGGGCCGACCGAGAAATCGAGATAGTAGGAGAATAATAACCCTATCACGGATGCCACTGCGCCGGATATCCATGCTATGACAAGCCGTGTTCGCCATCGCAGTGAGAAGAGCGCGGATATGGTTGCCGGAATGATCAGGAAAGCGAACGTCAAAACGACCCCTGCAATCCGCACGGCTAAGGTGATCACCGCCCCGAGTAATGCATAGAAGATCAAGTCCCACAAGACGACTCTCATCCCCTTGTTGCGCGCCCGCGCATAGTCCTCGGATATCCTTGTGAAAGGCTTCCGGAAAAGGTAGAAACAGAGGCCGACTCCCGAGAAGGCAACAGTGCACCGCGCTACATCAGCCCATTTTGTCCAAAGGATGCTGCCGGCCAGCATCTGTTGCACGTGGATATGGCCGCCAGGTGCTACCCCCACGATGAAAAGGGTTGCAGCCGTGGCGATGGCATAGGTGACTCCTATGACGGCTTCCAGCGGAATCTGCTCGACTCTTTTACGCACGACAGAATAGAAAGCTGCAGCTGCCAGCGTACCGCCGAACGCACATGCGTAACTCAGTATGGAATCATCGTGCGCACCAAGAGCGATATGCGCAATTATAGCTCCAACTGCCGCAATCTGCGCCAACGCGATGTCGATAAAGATAACCTCCCGCTTGAGCACATGAATGCCCAAATATCCCAAGATGGCGATCATCGTGAGACACGCAAGCAACGGCAGGCCAAGAACCTCCATGATGTTCAACAATAGTCAGTACCTTTCTCAGTCAACCTGGGCCTTCTGCGGAAGCAGGGCACGCACAACCACGGCGCACACGAACACGAATCCTAAAGAGAGGACAAGGCTCGGGCCATACGGGAGATCAAACCGGTACGAGAAACATAGCCCGCTGATACAGGCCGCGAACCCAACACCCCACCCGATCGCAACAGCCTTGCCCCACGCTTTGGTGAACATAGCTGCCATGGCCGCAGGGATCATTAGAAACGAATATGCAAGCAGGACCCCCGCAACGGGAACGATAAGAACCGTTATAATCCCCTGCGTTGTGAAGAGAAGAAAATCCCATGACTTTTGGTTGCTGACTTCCTCCGTGTTCTCGGTCAAACCGATGAACTTCTTTCTGAATTTGTAGTGAAACAAGAGCAAGGCGATATAGGTTGCCACAGTAACCCAGACCAACGGCCATGTCACCCACAACATTGAGCCGGAAAGCGTTTTTGTAACGTAGGCCTCGCCACCTGACAGTTTGTCTCCCAAGAGGAGCGAGGCAACCAGTGCCAGCGCGTACATAATCCCGATGATCGCTTCCCGGGGTATCAGCCGGTTCCTGGACTTGACCACTGCCAGCATAAGCGCCCCGAACAGCACAGCGACTAGCGAGATCGAATAGGATTGCACCGTGCCGTACTCGATCCCAAGACCGATTGCGACCAGTGCCCCGAAGGCGGCCAATTGGTCCAGAACGAGATCAGAAAAAACCAGCGTTCGCCTGATTATGTGCAGTCCGATGTATGTGTGGAGAACCAACACCACCGCCAGCAACGTAATCTGAAGCGAAAAGAACCTAATAATTCCAGACATCTCAGCCTCCCGCTGGAGGTCCACTCTGATTCAGTAAACCCTTCTTCTCAGCGGCTTTCAGAAGCTGTCTAATCCATTGATCCATTAACTGGAAATAGTCTTCCACACCGGGCGCTCCGCCGACGTAAAGCGGGACGATCACCGGCTCAGCATTGACCCTTCCGGCCACAGTCCGGATCTTCTGTTCATCGAAGTAGTTTGCAGCAAGAATAATACCGATATTCCGCACGCGCATCAGTTCAACGATCTCATTGACATGCCTGGGCGAAGGCGGTATGCCAGGCTTAGGCTCTATGGTGCCAGCCTCTTCTAGACCGTAAAGGGTCACGAAATAGATCCAGTTCTTGTGGTAGGTGACAATCGGGGTCCCGTAAAGGGGCAACATATCTTTCATCCATCCGCCCAGGTAATCGACGAGCAGTTTATCTTGGAACTCCTTCTCTTCAAGAAATGGGATCAGGGTGCCCTTCTCGGCGAGAGCGCACAGTGTGTCTGCGCCGAGCATCTGGACAAGCTCTTCGCCGAACAGGCGTCTGTCAATTTCGCCCAGCAACTTGTCGAGATTCTGCTCGTAATACTGTTTCCCCTCCGGGTCGTTCTTGATGAGTCCGGTGGCCACGTTACGCGCAACGACCTTCATGTGTATCGGACTGCACGTAACATGTGGGTTACCGTAAATGTGAACGCCACCCTCGGATCGCGATATTGCCGCCGGCTTTTCAAGGAGGGTCATACCGCGAGAAACTGCCACGTAACCGGGCTGTCCGCTCCTGACACGGTTGTTTCCTGAGGTATCTAAGACAGTATTGAGCCAGAGTTCCAAGTCGAGTCCGGTCGCAATAAGGACGTCCGCGTTCCTCATTATGTTGACGAACGACGGTTTGGGTCGGATAAAGTGAGCGTCCTGGTCACCGCGAACGATCGACTGAACGGTAACACGGTTGCCGCCTATAGCCGCTGCTAACACGCCGTAGTCCGGTAACGTTGCCACCACTCGCAGACGCGGTTCGGTAGATTGTGCTTCAGACTCCGGCGGGTTGCACAAAGTCACCAGCAATATTGCTATTGCAGAGAAATAGGCTTTTCTCATCGTAATCATCTCCTATAGCACTGCGTCAGTACCGCTCGTGCTTGTGTGGACCGGCGGAGAAGATCATCTGGAAAAAGACAACGTCCTCCGGCTCTTGCATGCCCTCACCGTCTCCATGATTGTATTCAAGGCGGAATTTCACAAATGGGCTTTGGAACCACGTAACGTACGGGCCCACCTGCCACCGATAGGCGTCGTCGTCCTCAACCGCCAGAGGCGACAGCGAGATTTCCGAAAGGCCCGCATAATCCTTTGAGTCCGGCTTGTAGTAATCAAATCGGATGCCGACATCCCATGTCCGGGTCAGCTTTGTCTGAACATAGCTGTAAGTGCCCCAGGCATTCACGGTGTCCCTGTCCAGATCATATGGGCCCAGAATGCCGCGGTCGAGGTAGTACGCCTCGCTGCGCCACTCGAGATTGCGGTATCTCATACGCTCTGTGGGCTCCCAGCGAACGGTGAAATCGCCGCCTAGCACCCACGTTTCAAGCCTGTCGCGCTCGGTGCGCCAGCTCCCGTCTTCTGCAAGCACCTGCCACCCATCGTTCCAGCCAACGAGACTCGTCAATCCAAGTTCCAGATAGGTGTCCTTTGAAAGATCTCTGTAGTTCTTATAATGCATAAGCACGCTCGGCGTGTTCCGGCTGTTTTCGTCAAACAACTGCTCGTTCTGACCGTCGGTGACCTGCAAAGTGAGTTGCTGCGCGGTTTCGCGAAAAGACGGCATTGTCCAGTCAAGAGATACCCCCGTCTGGTTGAGGCCCCCGTCACCGAAGATGCTGCGCAGCGCCAAGGGGAAATCGACCTGGTCGAGCCCGTGTCTATGCCACCGATTCACCACACCGAACTGCTGACGGAACTTGCCGAGGGTCAGGTTAACGTCCGGCAGAAGTCCGAACCGTGTCATATACGCTTCCCCGAGCTTGGAGAAACTCTCAGTGACAGGCACCGCGGATTTGAACCGGGTGTATGGGTCCAGATATGATTCAATGTGAATCCCCAGAGTCCGGAAGTCGAAGTCCGAACGTTCCCGGGTACCTTCCTGGTCTCGATAGAGAGCAAGCATATCGCCCGTGACGCTGATTTCAGGGTTAAGTGCCTGCAGACTTAGCCCACCGGATTTAAACACTGTCTCCAAGGGTTCCTTCTCTTTCTCCTCTACCTTGGCGGCTTCAGTCTCGGCGAGACCCCGTAGGGTCGCTAGTTCATCTTCTTCCAGCACTTCCGTTGTGACCTTGTCGCGCTCCAGTTCCTCGATTCTGCGCTTCAACTCCGCAATTTCAGCAACGTGTTGCTGCTTCAACTTCTCGAACTCCTCCCTCAGCGCGGCATTCTCATCATCGTTCGCTGCGGTGCCTCCTCCTTCCGGCTCTTCGCCGAGAGACTGAGAGGTCACCATCACGACGCACAGGCCAAATATCAGCAGTACCCTTGACATTAGCGTTCCCTCCATCGGCTTGGGAAAGAGTCATGAACAGAATGAGCGCAGCGAGCAAAACTGTCGCAGTTCCATTTTGCCCTATCAGTTGCCGCACGGCGGGGTATCGCAGGGCGTCTCCCTGCCGCAGCAAGGAGAGCTAGTCCCGCACCGCGACGCGCCTGACGAGCCATCGTAGTCCGTCGTATGGGAACGGCTTCCTTTGAGTATGATCCCGGCACCGGCACCGATAAGTCTCTTCAATTCTCCGCCACATTCCGGACATTTCCTGAGCGGTTTATCGGTCATTTGCTGAAACTTCTCCAAATGGTGTCCGCATTTTGCGCATTCATACTCGTATGTCGGCATACCTTAGATCTCCTTGTGTCCACCGATTCTCAGACTCACAACACGCACTACTGTCACTCTTGGAAGAGCGCCTCAAGCTCCGCTGCTCTCTCGAAGTTCTCGATTTTAATCGCTACACTATCGACCCCGACAACGCTTCGCACCGCCTCACTGATATCAGCCGCAAGCTTGAACGCCATAGGACACACTGGCGATGTTGGGCGAAGGACAACCGTTACCCGTCCGCCGTCGACTTCAACTTTTCGGACAAGCCCCATACGCTCTACATCAAGACCTGCCCCCGGATCTATGACTCCTGACAGCTTCTTTCTAATCGACTGTTCCACGTTCATCCTACTACCTCCCCAATAGCCCGCTCTGCGGTTCGCTCACCTGCGTGAAGCAGGTCCGCAGAGTCGCCGCACAATCCATCGAACGCGGCGGCCACCGCTGCTGGACAGCCTTAGACCTGGAACAGAACGTCAGCCAGTTGTTCATCCCCGACCTTCACGTAGGCTGCATCACCACGGTTGGTATCGCCGAGCTCTCCTACGGGGTCTGCTGCGGTCTGAGAGCAACTCATTCCTAGCATCACCTTCTGCGGAGCGATAACCCCCGTCGTATTGATGAGAAGTCTCCCACCGTTCCTCTATCCGATGTCTGGACCCGAGTCCGCCTTCCTCCACGACAGGCGTCACGAGCACGGAAAACGACAGGAGGAATGCGCTGATTAGCACGAACACCACGGCCGCTACTGCTCGTCCTGCTTTACCGCCTATCAATTTGCAGTACATGTTGACGGTCATTCTCCAGTGAAGAACTATGTGAAGCGCGAGCAGTCCGAGAAAGACGAACCCGATCACAAGATGGATCGCGCCCCATCCGTGCCGGTCCATCCCGAGAAACAAGAGAGTCACATTTCTACCATACTTCAATATCTTCTCCGGGCCAGGAGGCATGACATACTTGATGAGGAAACCCAAGCCTGCTATTGCAGCCATGGCGAGGAACATCAGACCGTCAATTATGAGGTTCAACTTTGACCTGTTCATCGCTGTTCTCCCGTCCCCGCGGCACAAAAACCTTCATCCGGTGCGTCTGCTGAGACCTTGGTTCTCATTTGTTCCACATTTGTTCCTCTTATCGCTCTCGGGCCGGCAGTCCCGTCTTCAGCAGCCCGTAAGATGGCTGTCCAACCAGTGCTGGTTACAGCATCAGAGCGGCTCTTAGTGATCGCATATGTTTGCGCCGGTCTCTAGAGTGCCTTCGAGGAACGCCTTCACGACGGTCTCCGGCTCCTGCTCATCAGCACCTATTACAACACGAATACCGTTCTGCGCAAACAGGGTCCGCGCCCGCATACCCATTCCACCAGCTATGACCACGCTGGCGCCATGTTCATTCAACCAGCGCGGTAACACTCCCGGCTCGTGATCCGGTGCGGGTAGCGTCTCAGTGGAACCGATCTCCTTGGTCTGAGGGTCAACATCTATCAGGGCAAACTCCTCGCAATGCCCGAAGTGCAGGCTCAGTTTGCCTCGTGCCAGTGGAATTGCCACTTTCATGTTCCATTCTCCTTTCCGTTCAGCTTTGTCTAATCGTCTTGCCGAGTTGCCTTTTTCATTTGCGCTACAGGACGAATAACATCAGCAAAAGCTTTGGCTGTCTCGCTCGAATAGAAGTAGAGATGTGGTTTCCCGCTGTCGGCCGCCTCGACAATCTGCGGGTCTATCGGTATGCTCCCCAGAAACGGCACATCCATTTCCGACGCGAGCTTCTCTCCACCTCCTTTCTTGAATATGTGCGTTACCTCACCACACCTTGGGCAGGCAAACCCGCTCATGTTCTCCACGATGCCGAGAACGGGCAGATCGAGCTTCCGGCAGAATGTTATCGCTTTCTTGACGTCGACGATCGCCACTTCCTGCGGTGTGGTCACGACGATAGCCCCATCCGCGTCCTTTATGAGCTGACACACTGACAGGGGCTCATCACCAGTGCCGGGCGGCGAGTCTATAATCAGGTAATCGAGCTCACCCCATTCGACATCCTTCAGAAACTGCTTGATGATGCCCATCTTCATGGGGCCTCGCCAGATTACTGCATCCTCATCCTTTTGCAGAAGCAGCCCAATGGACATGACCTTGAGGTTCGCACTGAACTCCATCGGGATGATCGTTTCTCCCTGTAACGACATGGGGCGACCTTCGATATTCAACAGTTTCGGAACGCTCGGTCCGTGGATGTCAACGTCAAGAAGTCCCACACGGTGTCCCTCTTGCGCCAGCGAGACGGCGAAGTTCACGGCTACAGTGCTTTTTCCGACACCTCCCTTGCCGGAGAGAACGAGAATCTTGCGTCCGATCTGGCTCATCCGGCGACCGAGCGCTTCACGTTCAAGGTATTCTTCAAACTCCCTTCCACGGCCCTGTTCGTCGACGGGGACATCCTTGGCGGTTGCCCCTTCTACTCCATTACTCTTCATTCCTTCGCTACCTCCTCTCGTACGTTAATGCGAGGTGGGCGCGCACAGAATCTGTTTGAGTGTTTCCCACATTTTCTCTATCTCTCTCGCAACCTTGCCATCTGAGTATTCCACGACACTCTTGCCTTGAAGTTGTGCCTTAGTGACGTCAACGTCATAAGGAACTCTCCCGATCACCTCAGCACTTAGTTCCGCACTCCTTCGCCCAATGGATTCCGTCATATCCTCATTCAAGTCGAACTTGTTCACGCAAACGAGTGTGCGCGTTCCAAAGTGCTGTGTTAGCTCGATGACACGCTCCATATCGTGGATCCCCGACAGAGTAGGTTCCGTCACAACGAGCACAAGGTCCGCTCCCGTAATGGAAGCTATCACGGGACAACCAATGCCGGGAGCCGCGTCAACGATGATCAGGGGCGCTTCCTGTTCCTCTGCGAGCCGCCTGGCCTGGTTCCGTACGAGCGTGACGAGCTTTCCCGAGTTCTCTTCGGCAATCCCGAGCTTTGCGTGAACCATTGTGCCGTGACGCGTATCGGAGATGAACCAATCGCCATTTTTCTTCTTGGGAAAATCGATCGCGTCCACAGGACATACCCAAACGCACACACCGCATCCTTCGCAGGCGACCGGATCGATCGCGTATCTGTACTCTTCATCATTCACGTTGGTCCTCGAGACAGCCCGAAAACGGCACCGCGCGTAACATGCATCGCAGCCAGCACAGTCCTCCTCCCGAATCACCGCGACGTTACCGCCGTAAAACTCCTCGCTGTGCCTGACATTCGGCTCTAAGACAAGATGCAGGTCCGCTGCGTCTACATCGCAATCAGCCAGCACCTTTTTCCCCTCCATGGCGGCGAACGAGGCCACGATGCTTGTCTTGCCGGTACCGCCCTTACCGCTTATCACAACAAGTTCTTTCATTGAATGAACCCTTCACCTCGCATCGGACCGTTAAGACCCAATTAACCTCCGAGTCCGCCATGACGGTCCTTATCTAATTCAGAACGTGATGATCTTCTCTGCAGCGCGAACCCACTCAGCAAACTCGGCGATTGTTGCTTCTTGAGCACCTTCGAAGTAAGGCTCTCCCTTGTAGAGCCCGCAGCGGACCTTACATGTGCCGCAAACTTTGACCGGTACGTCTTCTTCGATCAGTTTCCGTAAGATCTCTCCAAGATCGAAGTAACCCTCCGGCGGCTTTGCCGCGCCTCGCGCTAAATCTACGGCGTCATTGACGAGGAATACAGCCAAATCAGTACCTAAATTGACCAGTTGTTCAGCAAGCCTCAAGCCATTCCACGTCACATCAGTTCCGTCGTACGGGTTTCCATTGAAAACCATGAGCACCTCCATTGAGGCCCTCCTCTACCGCCATACCGTTCTGGCCAGTACCGTATCTGCGCTTGTTCGCCTCCATAGGTAATCACGCACTAGGTAGAACCGGCAATTACTGATATTGTCCGGCCCTAGGCTTTATTCTCGCCGTTTGCATTCTCAATTATGCGTTGAAGCAAACTGTCAAACAGTTGCCCCCACTCTGGAACTGAGCCCACCGCCATCTCGCCTTTTGAATACGCTTCAGCAACCCTTCTATCGTCCGGTATCTCCTCGAGGACGTCTATACTCTCCTGTTCGCAGTAATCCTTCACCCTGTCGTCACCGACATCCGACCGGTTGATAACGACACCCATTGGTAATCCAAGCTCTCGAACCATGCCGACGGCGAGCTCCAGATCGTTTAGCCCGAACGGTGTCGGTTCCGTCACCAGCACGACGTAATCGGCGCCCTTCACCGCCTCAATGACCGGACACGATGTGCCCGGCGGTGCATCGACAATCGCAACACCGTCTCCTGGAATCCTTCTCTTAACCTCGCGTATGAGTGGTGGCGACATCGCCTCACCTACGCGCAAGCGGCCGTGAACGAATCCCACGCCGTCTGCCATTCCTTCCTCAAGAATGCCCACCTCCCGTGGAACCTCCGAGATGGCTCCTTCAGGGCATACGAACGTGCATCCACCACAACCGTGACACAGCTCTGAAAACGTGAGTACTTTCTTGCCTATGCACACGATAGCGCTGTACTGGCAAATCTCACCGCATTTTCCGCAGCCGGTACATCTGTTCATGTCCACCTCAGGCACGGGAACTCCAACTGAGACACATGACTTGATGTCAGGTTTCAGGAAGATGTGACCGTTCGGCTCTTCGACGTCGCAATCGACGTATGATACGTTCTCGCTTCGTCTCGCCAGCGTGACAGCGAGATTCGTCGCGATCGTCGTCTTCCCCGTGCCGCCTTTACCGCTTGCAACTGCCAGTATCACTGTTCTTCATCTCCCCATTAGTGGGCGCACCGATCACCTCTCACCGTCGTCACCACGCGCCGGCATCTGCCTGCGCCCTCTGAGCTGCGCGACGTCTTCGTCGACGTGTTCCTGCCATCCTGCGTGAGCATTTTCCCGATAGTCAAATCGAGGTATAAACGGTTTAATGTCGAGAATGGGCGTGCCGTCCAGCATATCCTCCTCGTCAACAAACAGGAAGTTCGCCTCGCGTTTCACTAAACGCACGAGGCTAAACCCGATGGGGTTGGGTCGTCGCGGAGACCGCGTCGAGAACACCCCTCTTGGAACGTCGTCGAGAAACGGTGTCACGGTCAAGCTTTGCGGACCGGCCTCATGGAAATAATAGATGATGTAAATGTGCGAGAAACCTTCCAGGTCGCGCAAACCTTCCTCGTATTCCGGCAATATTTCAGCGAGGGCACGACAACCTGCCGCGTACACCGGTTGGATAGGAGTTGTACGCGCCTCTCTATGGTCACAGCGTATGTATCCGATTGGCTGCATCTCGAAACGCTGTTCACCCCGCTTTCCTTTTAGCCGTTCCATAACTGAAGCTCCTGTCACTCGGTGGATACCTTCTCTACTGTCTGAAGCCAAGCAGATGCACACCGCTATCAGACGTGCGTCTCTTGTAGCTTGATGCAAGACTATCAGCGCATGTCAGCTTTGCCGGGTCATCGCTGAGCCACATGCCGGGCACGTAACCTGGGTGCACGGAACGCCTATCTGATGCGCCGCCGTCTTGCCGCAGCTCGGGCAGACGCATCGTCCGCCGGCTCCCAGCCCGAATCCGCCCATTCTGCCTCGACTACGGCCCCCGCCGCGTCCAAGTCCTCTGCCTGTACCGGGACCTTGACCTGAGGGTCCTGTTCCATCTCCAAACGGCATCTTACTTACCTCCTTCTCTTCTACCGTTAGCCGTAACTGTTGAGACTCAGACAACCAAACTGTAATCCCTCGCCGGCATCTTGCCGGCAGCCGCTTCCGCGGCATTCACGAGCTGGTATGCAATAGGTGATGCCGTCAATGCCGGATGCGTGCCCATCTGAAACACCGCGATGTCCTCCGCGGTCATCTTTCGCTGTATGCACGCGCTAATGACGTTTATGAGCTCGCCTGCGCTCTCGCCGCCAATAACCTGTCCTCCAATAATCACGCCGGTCGCCCCCTGGAACACAAGCTTTACCTTCAGCATTTTAGCCCCGGGCATACAGTCTGGATGTCGATTGACAGATTCAGCATGCCCTACCACTACATCGTAACCGTTCTCCACAGCCTCTCTCTGCGTCAGACCGGCAGCGGCAAACGCGCCATCTCCCAGCATCATCGAGTAAACGCCTATAGCGCCACAGTTCCGTCGCCGTATAGTGAACAGATTCGCACCGGCTACTCTGGCCTCCGCAGTTGCCACTGAAGCAAGCTTGATCTTGGTGGGCTTCTCCGTGAAAAAGGAGACCTTCTCGGCACAGTCACCGCACGCGAAAACGTTCTCGTCACTCGTCCTCATCACCCGATCTACCTGAATGCCTCCTGTTGGCCCTAGTTCCAGCCCGGCCTTCTTCGCTAGCTTCGAGTTGGCGGCAGCACCAATCGCCATAATAACCATATCCGCCTTGATCTTTTTGCCGCTCGCTAGCGTCACGCTCTCAACCTTGTTTTTACCCTCTATCGCCTCGACCTTCTCACCTGTCAAGACCTCAATGCCCGAGTCGCGAAGTGCGTCATCCACCACCTTGCAGGTATCCTCGTCATAGCCCAGCATCAGGCAGTGGTTGAGCAATTCGACCACGGTCACGTTTATGTTCCTGTTCTTGTGACATTCTTCAGCAAACTCGATGCCTATAAACCCACCTCCCACGACCACCACATCAGAAGCCCCGTTCAGTGTGCTCAGGAGTCCCTCAAGATATGGAACACTCTTATTCACGGCAAAAACGTTCTTCTTCTCATAGCCCGGAATCGGCGGCACAATCGGCAACGAGCCGGTCGCAAGCACGAGTTTGTCGTAACGGATCTGCTCCCCTCCCGCCGTCGCAAGTAATCGCTCGCCTCGATCTATTTCCGTTACCTCATCTATGAGAAACTTAATCCCGTTCTTCTCGAGCACTCCGTCAGGGATGAGGTTCTTGTCACAGGCTCCCACCGTGCCGAAGATATACGGTATACCGCAGGGAATCAGAACCTGCTCCTCCTTTCGCACGAGCAGGATGCTCTTATCGGGGTAGTGCCTTCTCGCTGTAATGGCGGCCGGTATACCCGCTGCACTCCCGCCAACAACAACTACGTCTGCGTTCCTCATAATCTATTCCTCCGGACTCCCGTGTGCGGTCACATCTCTCCTCACCCCGAAGATACCCTCACTCTCTGCCGTCCGAAAATCCGGCCTCTTCCGCAATTCAGTCCTCGAGCTCCTTGATACGGCCGTTGATCTGGTCAATCTGCCGCTTCAGCATTTCTATCTCTTGTTCCGTGGTCATTTGCGCGGGAGGCGTCACCGGCGGCGCGCCCGCAGCCATGCCAGCTCCCATGCCCATACCACGCCCCATGCCTCGACCCATACCTCGACCCATACCTTGGCCCATACCTTGGCCCATACCTTGACCCATGCCGGGTCCCGTACCCATGCCGAAGTGGCTCTGGACGTTAGGTTGGTTCGCAGCGCTGAAGGCGCCGCTCTTGTACTGTTCCACAACCTGTCTCACAGAGCCGGAAACGCCCACGATTACCTCAACCCCTGCCGCTGCTAAGGTCTGGTACGCGTTCGGACCGCAGTTGCCGGTGAGCACTACCGCAACACCTTTTTCGGCGATAACTTGTGCTGACTGTATTCCGGCTCCGCCGCCGACAGCGATATTGGGATTCTCCACCGCCTCAAAACTCAGGTCGTCCGTCTCAACGAACACAAAGAACTGACACCGGCCGAATCGCGGGTCAATCTGCGCATCGAGTCCGGGTTCTGTTGATGTCACAACAATCTTCACGGTCCGCCTCCTCACTCATACGTGTATCGGAGCTATCATCTTGCGTCCTGTATTCTTGCGTCTCGTGGGGAAGGGCGGGGCCCCCGAACCCTTGCCCCACGCGAGACCAGGAGAATCTTCACTTCTTCTCCTTCTTGGCCTCGACCTCAACCTCGCCTATCTGCTTCCGGATTCCTTCCAGAGCGTCTTCAAGGTACTCGGCTTGCCCCTTCAGGAAGTCCAACTGCTCTTCGCGGGTCGGCTGCGGCGCATAGGGACTACCATACGCGAACGGCGTCGCCGCCGGCCCGTACGGCACCGCTCCCGCTGCAGGAAGCAAACCGGCCCGCGCCCAGCCGGGCAGGCCGGTAGCGTAGTACCGGTTACGCCAACCGCGGCCGCCTCCCCGGCCGCGTCCGAAACCCCCACCCCAGAAACCTCTACCAGGGATAGGGTTCATGGCTCCCGGAACGGGGTAGCCGGCACAATAACCGGCACCTCTCCCGGTCATCGGTCCAAGACCTGCAGGTCCAGTCCTATCTCCAAACGGCATCTTACTCACCTCCTTGAGCCAACGTCATCTGTCTTTCCGTCCAAACTTCCAACTCGGGCCTCTGAGCACGGCTTCCTCTACCAGAGGTACGCGCCGGACCCCCTGCCTCTGCCGCGACCGCGTCCCCAGCCACGACCAAAGCCGCGACCGAAACCCCGGCCGTACCCCCAACCGAATCCGGGGGCTATCACCGGGCCGTACGGATATCCACCGTGGTACTGGTACGGGGCTCCCGTCGGCAGGACAGGCGGGCGCACTGCGGCACCAGCTCCCCCACCCCAGAATCCCCTACCGGCAACAGGGTTCATGTATCCTGGAGTAGGGTATCCAGCGCAGTAGCCAGCGGCTTTTCCGGTCATCGGTCCGAGACCCATCGGTCCAGTTCCATCTCCAAACGGCATCTTACTCACCTCCTTATTGACGTTGTAACAATTGTCCGGTGCATCTTGCTCAGACCCAGTGCCCTTCCACATCCGGCTCATCTGCCGGTTCAAGTTCGCCAGCTTCGAACCTGGCGATTGCTTCCCTTACGGTTCCAGTAACACCCACAATAACCTTGATGTCCGCAGCTTTCAGACTGCGATAGGCTTTCGGCCCGCAATGTCCCGTAATGAGATACTGTGGACCTCGTGCGACGACGTTGCGTGCCGACTGAATCCCGGCACCTTGCGCAAGATCTAGATTCGCCCGATTATCGATTGTTTCAAAGCTGTCGGTGTCTGTATCGAAGATGATGAACACCTCGGCACGACCGAACCTCTGGTCAATGGGGCTGTCGATGTCCTTACCCTTCGCGCTGATAGCGACTTTCATTTCGTCAGCTCCTCCATCACCTTCACATGCCTCGCCAACCGTGCCCGTGTCGGGATCTCCCACCGCGCCGGCCACAACACCCCGGCATCATGAACTCGGGACTGAACAGCGTACCGCCCGCATACGCGCGAAGCACTTCGTCAACGTCTCCTGCAACGTTGTTCGCGACCGCAATGCCGCGAGCGGCAACCAGGTTCATGGCGGGCACGCTTATTGCCCCGCAAATCAGATGCGACACGCCGTGTTCCGACAGCATCTTCGCCCGCTGCCACGCCGAGAGAGCGGCTACATCATGCTCGGCTCGCCCAGCCTCTTCCCCGGCTTCGACATCCACTATCACAATGTGTTGGGCCGTATCGAATACCGGCGAGACCCGCCCGTTATAAATCGGAATCGCTGTCCGCATATCGCGTTACCTCCACAATATGGGTAACGCAAGAGTCGTGCCTGAATACGTGAAAGCCGACCTAAACTCATAACAATTTGTCTACCAAGTAGTTATAGCAGAAAGGGAGAGCTCAGTGGCAGAAGCACTAGCCCTGACACCAATGCAATATGCATTATTAATGAGGGCGGTAACGATGCAGTATGCTAATCTAGCTGGGCTGCGGCAAGTCCGGTCCTAACCACCCTAACTTCCGCTGCGGCGGCCGCCAGGTGTAGGGTGTGCATCCCTTCAGTGCATCACATGTGAGACGGGCTATCTCAAAATGGCAATCGCACTATCCAAGTTGCACACAACCTTGTGATTTGCCTCCATAGTTCATGTCTCAGAAATAATACCTCGCTCTCAATTCGATCCTGTAGTCATTCAGCTTCTCTCCAAACTCGGTATCCGAATCACCCACAGGAAAGATCGTTTTGAGACGCAGCTCCCAGTTTGTAATGCCGGTGTATAACAATTCTGGTGACAGAGAGAAGCTGTTATCCCCTATGTTTAACATCCCTGTCAGTGATGCAGTTGAGTACAGGATGTCAAAAGGTTCTTTCTGACTTATGCGCAGATAAAGATAATCCCTCATCGAGTTTATCTTACCGTAGCTTCCTTTTGTCACTCTTGACCCCTTCTTCAAAAGGGCATCATCGTCTGAAGAAAGATAAGTGTCATAAGCCTTGTCTATGAATGAGAAATAGTCCTCCATTTCGCCCTCGGAGAACCCTGTTCCGTTATGGTAGTATTCAAGAATGTAAGTCGTCTCTGATGCCGTCAGGTATCTCAACCCGGCCAGATAGCTCTCTGCATCATACTCGTCGTCAAACATGTTGCCGTCGCTATTGATAAACCTCTTTTTGTAGTCATCTATAAGCGCGAACTCCCCATGAACCTCAAAATTGGGGATAATATTCCTTGAGAAGTCGAACCCAAATCGTGTTGTCTTGCTTCCGCCTGTAAGAACAATGAAATCTATGTCCGTGTCATAGAGCAGAAAGTACAGTTTTCCCGCAAAATCCACGTTGTTGACCTCGCCGAAATCCTCATTTACGTGCTCAAAAACAGGAATGGCAACCGGAGTGAACGAGATAGTCTTCAACGGACCGTCAAAACTCTTTATGTAATCTACGGACGCTACTACATACCCCTCCCGGGCAAGATCAGGCTCATCGGGATCCTTGGTTCTATCAACAAAAGCTACAGGATTCCGTGCATATCCCTTGCCCCATTTTAGCGTCTTCTTTCCGATCTCAAAAATGAGAGATCGCGATGGTTCCAATGATAAATATCCCTCATATAGCTCGGTTTCCTCTGAACTCTCTACATCAGATTGTCTGAGGTCCGTATTCATTTTTAGATACAGCCCCCCAATACCCTTTTTATAGCTGGCGTCTACCTGGAAGGTGAGATTGTATTCATCCAAGGTATCGCCTTCCCCATGATCATAGAACTTGAGCTTATGTGAGGATGAATCCGTATCCAGGCCGAACAGGACGGGGCGGAGTTCCACATATCCTCCGATATCGTAGGGTTTTATCTCGATTTCTGATAAATCAAATGAATACTCCTCCTCCTGTGCGAGAAGCACTTCAGGGAAAGAGAGCAGGAGAAGTGATGTCAGCAGCCATCTCATCTATCTCAATGATTCCAGATTAGGCATGAATGTCAAAGTGAACGCTTCATCCTCGAGTTGCCTTTTCTTAATCTTCGCAAACACCATGACCGACTTATAACCTTTCTGGAGAGGACTATCGGTTTCAATAACGGACGGCCTTATTATTCCTCCGCCAAAATCTTTGACCTCTTTGAAATGAAGAGTTTTGATCAGCATAGAGGCCTCGGTGAGACACTCAATCTTAGTGGGCAGAAGACTGTCTTTATCGGCCCATACTCTCAGTCTGTCATATGCAACTCCTTTCGTCTTTGCTTTAAGATAGAGATGATACTCGTTGTCGGTCTCTTCAGTTCGTTCCACATTGTACTCCGTAGCATAATCGAGGCGTAATATATCCGAATTGTTGAACACGCCCCCCACAACTGACTGAAGGCTTGTTATTCGAATGGGTTTACCCACGTTGGGGATGTAGAGCCACATGTTCTCTTCGAGTCTCAGAGTGCTTCTGCCTTTTTCGCTTGCAGGCGACAGAAAGACTGCCGCGACTTTATCTTTCCCCTTCTTCACTGTAAAAAGCACGAACTCCTTTTTCCCACCATCAGGTTCGATGTTTATCAGCTTCCTGTATGCCTCGTAGGATTCGGGGTTAAGATTCTCATCCAATTTCTTCAGAAGGCGGTTACCCGGACTTAGGGTCTCTTGAACAGCATCATTCACAACGCCCGGGAGTTCGAGGTAGCTCATAGCATTGCTCTTCATGGCGTTAATCATCTTATCGCCAAAGGCTCCTGCGATGACCGTCGTCACGCCCTTCTCAGCAAGATAGTCTGCCACCGAAGCACCAGCACCGCTCGTTGCATCTTTGTAAGGGTTGTCAATGACTTCGATTAGCTCCCCCGCGCCATCGAATATCAGATAGTGGGCGCTGCGGCCTGCTTTATTGCCTACAGGGGACGTGGCATTCTTGCTGTCAGATGCAACTGCAGTCTTCACCATATTGTCGTTCTGGGACGCGCGGGCCATAGCCGGCACGAGAAGCAGAGTTCCAAGAGCTAGGAGAAACATCCTCTTCATGTCAAACCCTCCCTATACGTGCCTCAGCGCCTTGATTGGCTCCATCCTTGAAGCCTTAAATGCGGGCTGAAGGCTTGCCAGCGCTGAAATTGCAATTACTATTAGTGAAATCACAAGTATATCTGTCAGATCGATCGTGGGCGAGAGCAGGAGCCCTTTCTGCCTCCCAAAATCAAAGGTGAGTTTGGCGATACCAAGCGAGTACACAATCGCTACACCGATGACATTACCTACCAGAGCGCCAAAAACACCTAAAGAGAATCCCTCGACCAGAAACATGGAAAGGATTTTCCCGGGTGCTGTACCTATAGCGGCAATGGTGCCGATTTCCCTTATCCTTTCGTATACCGCCATAATCATCACATTCATGATGCTGATAAGCACGATGGCGATAAGCATAAGCTTCACAAAGAGAGTCATTATGTCTATCATCCTTGCTATATTATAGAATGGAGAGAGTTTTTCCCACGTGTGAATCTCGAATGCCGGCTGACCCTGTTTATTGAGTTGCTCTGAGAGTCTGTCGCCGACCATGCCAAACACCTCTTGGAGCTTGGCAAAATCTTTCAGTCTTATAGCGATTTCGCTTATCTCCATTTCGTCCATCCTGAGGATTTCCCTGGCATCCTCTATATGGACATATCCATCCCTGCCGCCGGGACCTGTAGCGCTCTCAAGTATCCCACTGACGCGGAATTGTTTCCCGTTGACCGAGCCATCCCTGTTGGTTGCAACGACAACAACCGTGTCGCCAACTTTCACCTTCATGCCCTTTGCAAGAAGCTCGGGGAGAAGAACATCTCCTTTCTTTATGGCTTTTTCTCCCTCCCGTATTCTTGCGGGAAAGAGCGGAACAGTTCTGAACTCATTTTCCGGATAAACTCCGTTGAGCCTCACATTAGTGGTTTCAACAAAGTTGCTAAACATGCCGCCAAACTTCAATCTTGCTGAATAAGTCTCTATACCAGGTGTTTCATTCAGAGCTTCTTCCACTTTCTTGACAGCCTTTGAATTCATGTTTAGCGTAAGAGGCAGACTGTCTAAGGACCTTACGTACCCTTTCTTGTGAATCTGGATATGCCCAAGAAACGAGTCCGTTATCTGGCCGACCATCATATTCTTGAAGGAACCTGACACCGAGACAAACACAACCACGAATACGACACCAATGGTAATCAATGATGCTGTGAGCAATGTCCTTCGTTTTTGTCTTACAAGGTTTCTGAGGGCAATCTTACATAGACTGAACATTGTTGTTCTTAACCTCCCTGCCGGACAGGACACCGTCTTCTAATGTATATATAGTCTCTGCTTCTCCAACGATCTTCTGGTCATGGGTTGAAAAGACAAACGTTGTCCCGAGCTCCGTTTTCATCCTCTTCATAACATCGATGACCATATACGCGGTTTCGTGATCCAGATTGGCAGTCGGCTCATCAGCTAGAACAAGCTTTGGGTCTGCAACCAGAGCCCTTGCTATAGCCACCCGCTGTTTCTGCCCTCCAGATATCTGGTCAGGGTATTTGTTCTTCTGCTCAGCCATACCCACCGCATCAAGAAGAGCAAGAACACGTCTTCTCCTTTCACTCGACGGGGTATTCTGTACCACAAGCAGTGGATACTCAACATTCTCATATGCGGTAAGCACGGGAATAAGGTTGAAATCCTGAAATATGAAGCCAATTCTCTCGCCTCTGAAGGAAGCGGCCATACGTCTGTCAAGGTGGGAGACGTCTGTATCTGCCACACTCAGGGTGCCCGATGTCGGCTTATCCAGGCAGCCAATAAGATTCAAGAGAGTGGTCTTTCCACTCCCGGAAGGACCGACGAAGGAGACAAAAGAAGCCGGCTCAATGTTGAAATCAAGGCCCTTTAGTGCCTCGACCCTTATCTCTCCCTGCGCGTATGTTTTGGACAGATTCTGAGCTACGATCAAGCTCATGGACTTTCTCCTTTTTCATCAATCAAGAGCGTTTACCGGTCGCGTACCACTTGTGGGGGGAAACCTGGTGTGTAGCCCCCGGGTACACACTCATTCTACTCCGCTTATGTTGGGGTGTCAAGGGGCCTTATCAGCCCGAATTCAACTCGGCTGACACCAGGTTCGTAAGCCGATTGAGTGAATCTGTATCCGGCATTCCTGAACATGCCGAGAGCCTTACGGTTCTCGTACTTCACCGGAGCATGGAATTTCTCGATACCACGATCCTTTGCTGCCTCGATCAGATTCCGCAGCAAGGTCGTCCCAATTCCTCTGTTCTGCCACGAGTCGGCAACCACAACCGCGAACTCAGCACCTTCCTCGTCTGGGGTAGCAACGTATCTCGCGACTCCCACGAGAACCTCGTCGGCGTTGTCCAGAACATAGGCGACAAGAGCCATGTGATCCTCATAGTCTATCTCACAGAAGTATCTGAGCTTCTCAATGGACATGGATTCAATGGCAGAGAAGAACCGTAGGTAAACCGTCCCGTCAGAGAATTCCTCGAACAATCTCGCCATACGGCCAACGTCATCAGGTCTTATAGGGCGGATGTAGATCTCCGTCCCGTCATCTAGCCAGAACTTCGACTCATATTGAGGAGGATACTCCATGGTCATTGCCTCCATCACGTTGGCAACTTGCCACACCCTTTCTTGATTCCATCCAGATACGCAGCAACGCAGTTCTCTCGACTGCTACACAGCCACTGTAAGGCTGGAGTCCACTCCTCTCATTGCAATGCTGTTCTTACCTTCGCGTCATCGTTGCACCGCAGTTGGGGCAAAGTATCTGGTTGCACGGTCGACCTGTTGCATGAACGACCGAGTGACCACAGCTGGGGCATACACACTGGCCGCCTGGCCCGGCAGCGTACGGACCGCCCATTCGGCCGCGCCCTGGACCGCGTCCTTGTCCCGTGCCTCGCCCTGTTCCTGGCCCTTGACCCGTTGGACCTGTTCCATCACCTCTAGGCATCTTCAGTCACCTCCTCGTGGTAAATCAGATTGCTCGTCTGCGGACCACCACAGTCTTTGCCACATCCGAATCTCCAATGACAGCGAAGAAGTAACGCGGCTGTGCCGATCGCGACGCTTCCCGCGTGACGAGTTGACGCAACACAAACCCGCATTCACCTTCAGTCGAGCCATATCGAATACCGGCGAGAACCGCGCGTTATAAACCGGAATCGCTATCTGCATGCCGCATTACCTCCACAATATGATTAGGCAAGAGTCGTGCCTGAGTGCGCAATGGCAGTACTCGATTCATAACATTAGGTTTACTAGATAGTTATAGAAGAGGGAAGAAGCTCGGTGGGGAATCACTAGTTCTGCTACCAATGCAATGCGCATTGTTAATGAGGGTAGTAATGCTGCATTATGCTAATCTAACTGCGGCGTATACCCCTACCGTCCTCAGGCGGCAAGTCCAGTCCTGACCGCTTCAGCTTCCTCCACAGCGTGGTCTGGTGAATGCCGAGCTCCGCTGCGGCAGCCGCCCGGTTCCAACTGTGTCGTCTGAGGGCATCGTAGACGAGACGCGCTTCGATTTCTTCAAGCGTCGAACCTTCAAGGGAAGGGGCGCCTTCTTCCGCGCGCGAAGCAAGGTAGTTGGGCAGGTGTTGCACCTCGATCATATTTCCTCCGCACAGGACGAACCCGTGTTCGATTATGTTCTCAAGTTCGCGCGCGTTACCCGGGAAGTCGTGATTCATGAGTACCGCGATAACCTGGGGCGAGACGCCCGTTATATCTTTCCCTCGCAGCGCGTTGAACCGCCCGATGAAATGATCAACAAGCAGGGGAATGTCCTCCTTTCGCTCTGCCAGAGGCGGAAGTGTAATCCGCACCACATTGATCCGGTAATACAGATCCCTGCGGAACGAACCACTGTCGACGAGCTCTTCGAGGTTCTTGTTTGTAGCTGCGAGTATTCGGACGTTTGTCTTCACGGAGTTCGTTCCCCCGAGCGGTTCGTACTCCTTCTCCTGAGTGACGCGAAGCAGCCTCGCCTGAAGCGCGGGAGAAACATCTCCAATCTCATCCAGGAATATCGTGCCCCCTTCCGCCATAGCGAATCGTCCGGGCTTGTCCTTCTTGGCATCGGTGAACGCGCCCGCCCTATACCCGAACAGCTCCGATTCAAGAAGCGTATCGGGGAGCGCGCCGCAATTCACGGTCACAAACGATTGATCTTTCCGCAGGCTCAAGTTATGAATCGCACGCGCGACAAGCTCCTTACCGGTTCCGCTATCACCTTCTATCAGGACAGTGCTATCGCTTTCCGCAATGGTGGGCAAGATATCAAATATCTCCACCATCTTTTTGTTCCGGCTAACAATGTCAGCAAAAGTATGGCGGCTTTCGATCTCTTTGCGCAGCTTTTCCACAACGCTCAAGTCGCGGAAGGTCTCGACACCGCCGATCATTCTGTCCTGTTCATCCTTGAGGATTGCCGTGGATATGCTCATGGGAACCGTTTCGCCGTCAGCGTTGACGACATATACGGTCTTGTTAATAACGGGCTTTCCAGTTTCAAGAGTGGATCTCAGGGCACATTCACCCTCGCAGATGCTCGCTCTGAAAACCTCGCAACATCTCTGGCCTACGGCCTCCTCGCGAGGAACGCCGGTGATTCGCTCGGCCGCCCGGTTAAAGGATGTTATCCGCCACTCGTCGTCCACCGTAAACACACCGTCCGATATGCTGTCAAGGATTATATCCCCAAATCGTGCAGCGTCTTTTCCTGATCTCTGTTTCATATTTCCACACTGACGCACATGGGACCCGTCTGTTCCGGCACAACGCACCTCAAACGGCACATCGTTTCAGCGGTCTTACTGCCCGCCGCTCACTCTTACATTATATGCTTTGCGCCTCATTCGGTCAAATGCGGGGTACAGTCCCGCTTTCGGACGATCTTCCTGCGATCCGAGTAGCACAGCTACATTACGGTTCCGTTTCTTGGAGAAGGGCGACCTCGGAAAGCAAGTTACTTCTGTTCCGCCGAAGGCTCGGCGGGTAGATGTTCTTCCACAAAGATCTCGCGCCGGTCGAACTCTGCCCAGACGTCAAAGCAGCAGTCTTCGATCTCGTGGAAGTATGCAGGAGTGAGGGAACCGTGCTTGTCCGACGCGGTCTTGATGATACTGTCGACCCTTTTCCGGTATTTCGGCTTTAGCGATAACCGTGCCTTAAGGCCCTTGTATTCGAACACAGCGGCGACGCCCGGGGCAGATACCACGGGCACGTCAATGAGCTTCTGTGCGAGCGTGCTCCCTAGTGAAGCTTGAATACCATCAATCGTGCACGATATCGGCGGCTCGATACCGGTCTCCACCGTCACATGGACTGCGCGCGTCGGCGCGTTGAGCACTTCGCGCGCACGTACACCCATTTTCGCTCCCAACACGGTATAGATGCCCACGTGTTGATGTAGCTCATGGGTCAGCACAATCGCGACCCATTCCTCCTGGCCGTACTTCTCCAGGATGCCCTTGTGGAGCAGGTCAGCGGCTTCCGGACGATACGATTCCGGGTCAACCGGAAACTGCTTCAGAACCGCAAGAGGTCGCTCGCCTGGCGTAGCTGATAACCTGTGCGCTCGCGGCTCGTCAGTGAATCCAGATTCAGCAGTCACTCCAGCAATAATTACCACAAGTCCTACCGTGAGAATAAATCGCTTCATGTTGACTCCCTCCGAATGTTTTACCGTAACCCGAAGTGGCTTATCTCGCGAAGTATCCGCGGATTGTTCGTGAGCGGGAACTTCGTCGGGTACGAGACCCACTCAACGTGACCGTCCATGTAGAGGACGTTCGCACCGCCAGGTACGTGGTTGAATACGACCATGCCCGCTGTGTCCTCCGAATGTTGTGCCATACCGAACGTGTCCCACATCACAGGTATGGAACTCTGACTCATGGCGCTTCCCGCCGGGTTGTTTATGTCCGTTATCAGAAAGCGTTCAATCCCCTCTCTCAGCCGGTAGACGGTGTCGCCCCCAGCCGTACCAGTAACCGGCACTTCCGGGTCCGATGGCGGCGGTACCCACGGCGGCCAAGTCGATTCCAACGCCCACAGGTCCAAGTCTCGCGTGGTGTCCTTGAACTGAACGACGTCCGTGATATAGAGAATCGGTACCGGCGTGCTCTCGACCCGGTTTGCCGCCGTAACTGCACCCCACATCCCGAGGTACTCAGGCACCCTCGTTGCCACGTACCCCTTGTATAGATAGGAGCGCCCAAGTTCCGCACACAGGTAGTAGTCCATCGACATGAAATCTTGCGCGGCAAGAGCGTCCTCCTGCCAGGAATCGAAGTTGCCATCCTCGGGCAGCCGGCCCTGGACGAACTGACCGGGACCATCCGCACATGGGTCCGACGGACAGCGCGCGACGCCACGGTCTGTAAGGTACTCCGCGCCAATTGAGGAGGCGGCGGGCGCACTGAACATCGCCGCTCCGTTCACGTTCGCGTACGGAGCTGCCGGCGGGAAATCACCGCCATACTCGTTAGCGTACATCTTGAAAACCAACCCAAACTGCTTCAGGTTATTGGCACACGATGCGCGGCGTGCCGCCTCTCTCGCCCGCGCCAGCGCCGGCAGCAGTATCGCCGCGAGTATCCCGATGATCGCTATCACCACAAGTAGCTCGATTAGCGTGAATCCACCTGATTTCTTCATTGCTCTACCCTCCCTGACCGAGGTTGAAGCATCATACAACCCACATAGAATGGTAGCACGATATCCTATATCGTAGCACATGCCTGCTCTTTTGTCAACTGCTTCAATTCGCGTGGGCTCGGGCCATGATGGTGGGGAAGGCGTGTCCTACACTGACTGCTTTCAGTGCGCTCCGGTTGTCGGAGAGCAAAGCACGTCCGTGGCACACTCAGCCTTGGATGGCACACCTCCCTTGATCTGCACGGGCATACGTGCTACCATATCCGCGACTTATGCTACGGAGGAGGTGTAAAGATGTCTGACTTGTACCGGTTCGGGATATCGATCGATTCGAAGCTCATAGGACAGTTTGACGCCGCGATTGAGAGGCGAGGGTACAACAATCGCTCTGAAGCGATCCGAGATCTGATTCGCGATTTCATCGTTCGCCAGGAATGGGGAGCCGACGAGGAGATTGTTGGCACCATAACCCTCGTCTACGATCATCACGTGCGTGAGGTATCTCCGCGGCTGATAAAGCTGCAGCACAAGGCAAAAGACGCGGTCTTGTCGAACCTGCACATTCATCTTGATCATGACAACTGCCTGGAGGTGATTGCGGTCAGGGGACGGGCAAAGAAGGTCCAGGCGTTGGCCGATGAACTGGTCGGCGCCCGCGGCGTCAAACACGGTAAGCTGACAGCCACGACGACAGGGCGAAGTCTTTCGTAGAAGAGTGTAAGGCTCGTGTCGCGCAGACTAAAGGGAGCAGCGTTTAACAACCGAGACGCGCGAAGCCGCATGTCGCAGAATTCCTGTCTGTTGGTGCCCCACGTTTGCCGTATCGTGTCTGGTCGCGGTCTCGCAGTAGTATACAGGTTGCGAAGGATTACACGGCGCCTCGGTCGAGAAAAAATGTGCCACTAACTGGGCCACATTTCTTGCACAACATGTGCAACATGTGCCATATGTGCAGGTGTTGTTGGATCTAGCTAAATGCATGAGAATCGGTAAGTTCCTGATTCTCATAGGGTCGCGGAAAAGCGCCTCGTTGGGCTCATAACCCAAAGGTCGGCGGTTCGAATCCGTCCCCCGCTACCAAAGCCATATTGGGGGACTTGCCAACGTGCAAGTCCCCCTCTTTTTCCATGCCAGTGAGAGAGACATTTTGTGCCTCTGGCAATTACTGCGAAGGAATCTAAACCCCCTTCCCTGCTCGTTGGGCAGAGACCCCAACGATGCCTCAAGCATAATGCGTTCGTCTGTTCTCGTACGTGTACTTTCAAGCAGGCAGTGAACGGAACTTGCTTTTCGGCAGTTACTTAATGTCCGGCGTGCTTTGCGTCTAGGTCACACTAGCCTGCTTTGCAGGCAACCGGGCAACGGTTCGAGCAGACATCCTAACTACCGCAAAGTGGAGGAGTGTAGGGCACACCGCTTTGCGGGGATCGTTTGGCGAGCGGGCTCGCGCTCGAGGGGCGAATCGCCTTGAACGAATGTTGAGGGTCTTGCGCCGGCTACTCGGGGGATTCATTTCTAGGACTGAATGCGCCTCAGTAGCTCAAAATTGCATACTCTGACTGCGGGCACGCCCTGTGGACCCATAACCAGCCGGCCGGATCTGTCCACAGAAAGCAGCAGATGATTGCCTCTAAGATCCAAATCCTCGATTGCCAATTCACCTAACCGTTCATTAGTCACCTGCATTGTGCGAATGTAGGTGTCCTGAGTGATGAAGCCCTCGCGATACGCGCGCAGAGCATCTATCCCCCGATAGTACTCCTCGTCTTTCTCGGCAAGCAGTTCGTCCGGGCCGTTCCAGTAGCCCCAGACTGTTATGTAGTCGTGATGCTTTTCGAGAATAGGATGCCCCTCTTGAGTTGTCAACGACTCATGACTCTCGTACCTGCTATTATCACGAAGCCCGGCCGGCACCTCGGCCTTGTGACCGCTCCGATAAATGGCCCGGGGATATGTTGTGGCAATCCCGTTTCCGGCCAGTTCGAGATTGAACGCAAACTCCTCAAACGGGCTGTTGTATCCATGAGCAAAGATTCGATTCTCGTTCTCAAGGTAAGGGTCCGCGTCGGGTAGTTCGCCAACCTTTGACACTCGCCACACAAGGTGAATGCTGTCTTTGGTTATGGTTTCGTACACTCGGCTCGAGACCGACAGACTCTTTCTCGGGGTCTTTCTCCACTTCTCAGGCAGAAAGTATTCAAAGAGCACCGGATCCTTTCCCACGACCCACAGCGCGCCGCCGGTGCTCTCGACTTGCCCAAACACGTAATCGACCCCCATAATCGTGACCGGCACAAGCCCAGGGAGGAAGCGCCCCTTGCCCTCGAAGCGATGGGCTTGCCTTGTCAAGTAGCTCTTCCGCTTGGAACCTCTTACAGCCTGTTCGCGCTGGGGCGTTCTCTCAAGAAGCTCAAAATCGATAAGCCCACAGAGGGTATTGCCATGTTCGTCGGTCACGAGCTCCCCGTCGCGCGCTGGCCTGACAATAATGTGATGGGGCTTGTTGTCTCTGACATGGAAGCCCCTATTTGTCAGTTCCTGCTTGGACTGCGACAGGAGATCCCCGAAAGAGTCCTCGCCAATTACTACCTCACTGAGGGCTTGAGCCGCATCCAAGCCTTCTATCCACTCGTATAGAACGGCATAACCCCTGTTGGGGTCAAGCATGACCTCCTTGTGGTTCCTCTGTATCGCTTCAATCTTGTACCGCTTCCTTCCCAACCTGTCTATTTCAACGTATTTCCTGGGCACGTAGATAGCCAGGGGTTTGTGGATGAAAAACCCGCTCGGGATTTCAGGTCGCGTGTTCCGTAATTCGATGACGAGGCTGAACTCCTCAAAGGGGCTGTTGAACGCCGCGCCGCTCAAGTCCGATGCTTCGGTTTCCCCGGGAATGTCCTGTCCCATGCGATTCCACTTCAGAACGATTTCCTTTGAGTGACCTCCTATCTCCTTGGTCGTGATTTTGTACAGAGTGCTTGTGCCGGGAAGTCTGACGCTGTGCGCGGCGAACCAGTCCTGGTCGGCAAAATGGTTGTGAGGCAGAAGGTGGCCAACGAAGGGAAGCCCGTACTCGGTGACATATAGGTCGCTTCCGTCGTCCATCTGCAGGTGCAAATAGTCGACCCCAAACACCGAGACCCTCGGTTGGCGCGCCATGTGGGCGCCGGTAGTGAGCATCTTGTCGAAGCTTGGAACCATGTTGATATTATAACCGCCCTGGGATACTGCGACACCTCATGCCGTGGTCTTCTCATCCGACTGCTGTAAGTCCACGGCTTTTGCCATGACGTTCGCCCTGAGATTTGCTAAAAATCCCAAAAGACAACCCGTTCAGGGCTGAGAACAGTTTGCAGCGAAAAAGGAGCCAAAGTCAAGCGCTGCTTCATCGCGGTGTCATAACTCTTTGATAATGTCCTCAGGTGGACTCGGTAGAAATGTCCTCTATGCTATCCTCCTTTTTTGAGGAGGTGATTATGGAAGGACATTTGTTGATGAGTGCGAAGGAGAGAC
>Ga0114922_10000883_pt1 | contig 28761 bp, 20 predicted proteins | sample AartaG_FD_100975 | JGI IMG/M metagenome (GOLD analysis project Ga0114922, IMG submission 100975) | Deep subsurface microbial communities from Aarhus Bay to uncover new lineages of life (NeLLi) - Aarhus_00045 metaG | ecosystem: Environmental > Aquatic > Marine > Oceanic > Sediment | place... | reverse complement strand
AAGAAATTGAATAATGGATAATTCTCGTTGGGTGAATGGATAGCATCCTCATCCAGGCCAAAGCCGATCAATATGGATTTTATACCCAGTGTTTTCTCAAAGGTTGAAATAATAGGTATACTGCCACCGCTGCGTACCGGTATTGGTTTTTTACCAAAAGCTTCTTCCATAGCCTTGCTTGCAGCTATATATTCAGCACTGTCAATAGGACTAACATATGCCTGTCCCCCGTGTAGATACTCCACTTTTACCTTTACTCCTGCAGGAGCAATAGATTTAAAATGCTCTTCAAAGAGCTTTGCTATTTTTAAGGAATCCTGGTTTGGTACCAGCCTCATAGAAATCTTTGCATATGCCATTGCAGGTAAGATTGTTTTTGCTCCCTTGTCAGTATAACCTCCCCAGATACCATTAACATCAAGTGAAGGTCTTATACCCAACCTTTCATGGGTTGAATAGGATTCCTCACCCATCAATGCATCAACATCAATTGACTTTTTGTATTGCTTTTCATCATATGGTCTTTTAGCCATTTCAGCCCTTTCCACACCTGATGATATAAGAACATCATCATAAAAACCCGGTATGGTAACCTGTTCTTTTTCATTGGTCAGCGAGGCTATCATCTTACAGAGTATATTACATGGGTTGGCAACTGCTCCTCCATACAGTCCTGAATGAAGATCCCTGTTTGGGCCTGTTAGCTCAACCTGCATATATGTAAGTCCTCTGAGTCCGGTTGTAATTGATGGTATATCAGGTGCAATCATAGTAGTATCCGACACCAATATAACATCTGCCTTCAGCAGATCTTTATGCCCGTCACAGAACTTTACAAGGCTGGCTGATCCTATCTCTTCTTCACCCTCGATCATAAACTTCACATTACACGGCAGGTTTCCTGTGCGGACCATATATTCAAAAGCCTTAACATGCATAAAAAGCTGGCCTTTATCATCATCAGCTCCCCTGGCCCATATCTTATCATCCCTGATCACCGGTTCATACGGATCAGTAGTCCACAGATCATAGGGTTCTGCAGGCTGAACATCATAATGACCATATACCATCACTGTTGGTAATGACTTATCAATTATTTTCTCCCCAACGAGTATGGGATGACCCTCAGTAGAGTATATCGTGGCCTTATCAGCACCAGCCTCCATCAGGCTGTTTTTTAGGTATTCAGCAGCTCTCAGCATATCTTCCTTATTTTCTTCTTTGGCACTCACTGAAGGGATCCTTATGAGATCAAACAGTTCTTCAAGAAACCTGTCTTTATTCTCTTCAATATAGCTTTTTATAGTCTCCATAATATATAGTTTGATTACATGAATTAAAGGTAACAAATGTAGTGTTTAAACCAAGTCATCGGTTTCATTTATTCTTTCTTATTTCATCAGCAGCAATCAGGAGTTCATCATACCATTGCTTTCCATATACCCTTATTAGCGGTTCCTTCAGGAAGCGGTATACTGGGATATTTTCAGCCTTCCCTCTTCTCACTGCAGGGCTGCAAATCTTCAGTTCCTCATAATTAACAGCATCAAATTCTTCATATTTCTTTATTCTGACCGGGAATAAGTGGCATGAAATGGGTTTCCTGAATGATATTTTTTTCTCCATCCATGCTTTTTCGATGGCACAATAATATATGCCATTTACATATTGTTCATATGCACATTCAGCATTCCCTATTAGTGGAGTAACAAGGTCTCCGTCAGAATCTGTCATACTGGTACCTTTCTGTTGCACTGCCCTTATGCCTTCCGGTCGCATATATTTCTTAAGTATGGGCCATACTCCCCCCAGTATCTGCGCTTCTTCTTCTTCCAGGGGGGCTCCGGAATCGCCATGAAGGCAACAATGCCCCCTGCATTTCTCAATATCACAGGCAAACTTTTCCTCGAATATAGCGCTTGATATTATTGTTTTTCCAAGCGATAGCATAGATATAGTTAAATAAGTGACCTCCCGGTCATTTCTTCCGGTGCTTCAATACCCATTAAGCAGAGTATGGTTGGTGCCACATCAGCAAGAACTCCTTCTCTTATGTTTTTATATCTCTCCGATACCAGTATACATGGAACAGGATTCAGTGAATGGGCTGTATTCGGACTGCCATCAGGATTAACAGCATTGTCTGCATTACCATGGTCTGCAATAATTATTACCTCGTAGTTATGATCCACTGCTGCCTTTACAACTTCACCAACACAAGTATCAACAGCAGCTATCGCTTTCTTAATCGACTCATAAACGCCGCTATGACCAACCATATCACCATTAGCAAAATTCAGGCATATAAAATCATGTTTCTCTGTATTTATTTCCTTGATTACTGCATCTTTAACCTCAAAAGCACTCATTTCCGGTTTCAGATCATAAGTAGCAACCTTCGGTGAAGGTATGAGTATCCTGCTTTCATTTCTGAATTTTTCCTCCCTTCCTCCCGAGAAGAAAAATGTAACATGGGCATATTTTTCTGTTTCAGCTATCCTCAGCTGTGAAAGACCTGCATCTGACAACACCTGGCCAATAGTATTTCTGACATTGTCCTTGGGGAATAAAACTTTCAGTCCATTAAATTCTGCATCATAGGGAGTCATAGTGTAATAATGAAGGGGAATGGTTTTCATGCTATGCTCGGGCATATCTATCTGGGTAAGGGCAATAGTCAGCTGACGCGCCCTGTCGTTCCTGAAATTTATAAACACCACAACATCACCTTCTTTTATAATACCTATGGGGTTCCCTGCTTTATCCACATGCACCATGGGTTTAATGAACTCATCTGTTGTACCATCATCATATGATTTCTGCAGGGCAGCAACCATGTCTTCCTCCTTACTACCTTTACCCTTTGTTAACAGGTCATAGGCAAGTTTGATCCTTTCCCATCTTTTATCTCTGTCCATGGCATAATACCTGCCTACAAATGAAGCCACCTCAACGCTGGTATTGTCAATATGATCAAGTAATTCTTTAAGAAATCCTTTACCGCTTTTCGGGTCAGTATCGCGCCCGTCACCGAAGGCATGGACAAAGACTTTACTCAAACCGTAATTCTGTGTCATATCGCACAAGGCATAGAGGTGCCTGTTTAAGGAATGCACACCCCCATCAGACAGCAGCTCCATAAAATGGACCTGTTTGTCTTTCTCACGGGCATACATAAAAGCATCATCGAGCTCTTTGTTCTTCTGCAATTCGCCACTCTCAATTGCCCTGTTTATCTTTACCAGATCCTGGTATACTATTTTTCCGGCTCCTATATTCAGATGGCCTACCTCTGAATTACCCATCTGACCATCCGGTAACCCAACATTCTCTCCAGAAGCCTGTAAACGTGATGATGGGTAATTCTCAGACAGCCTGTCCATATTAGGTGTGGATACATTTGCAATAACATCCGATCTGGAGCCATCTCCAAGTCCCCAGCCATCGAGTATCATAAGCAGTACTCTATTGTTCATTATATAATCAATTCTTATTATTTAATACAAACCTTCAATAAAGGCATGAAAGCTTTAAATTGAAGATAGCAAAGGTAATAAAATGTTAACAGAATTTATCCGGTGTACTATCTTTTGAAAGCAATCAGCTTCTTATAACCTGCTGAGCAGCCATCGCTGATATGCCTGATATTATATACCTCCCGGTACAGGGGGCTGGCTTTTATGTTTAATTAATCTCCTTTTATTTGCCGTACATTTATTCTTAGATCACCAGTCTTACATGTCTCTTCATACTCAATATCCCTGCCTACATATTTCGACCATTCTTCATCGGTGAAGTTACGGGACGTCAACTGACACATATTTTCGGCCATATAATCAATATGTGTTGATCTGGCAATTATACTCCTGCCCCCCTCATTCCCCTGGCTGCCTGATACCAGGGATTTACCATCCGGACTGAGAGCCAGGGCGTATACTATTCCATCATTATCTTGCAGTGATACTGGTGGCTCAGTAAAATCGTCATAATTCCATATTTTCACAAATCCATCTATACTGCTGGTTGCCATCTGGTTAAGTTGTTCGTTAAAACGTATATCTGTTATTTTTGCTGAATGTGCCCTGACTGATTCAGTTATTGTTTTGTCTTCAACATTACGGAATACTATAAGGCCGCTCTGGTAACCCACTGCATAATTAGCGTTATCCCTGAATCTAACAACCCCTATTGAACCATTTTCCGTATCCAATACATTTATGTCTGAATTAGTATCCATATCCCATAAATGTATTAAGCCGCTATCGGAAGCTGCCACAAGATATTTACCTGAGCTGGAGATATCAACTGAATTAATAGGCTCTTCAGCAGATATCAGCAGGGAAGGTTCCCTGGTCTCAATATTCCACAATATAACCTGTCCGTCGACACCTGCAGATACCAGGCCTTTACTGTCAGGTGTGAAAGCAAGTGAATTTATTTTATCTGTGTGCCCTGTAAGTTCATACATTGGACCCTGCCACGATGTAGGTATTATTCTTACTACAGCCCTGTCGCTCCCACATGCCAGGAGTCTTCCATCAGCACTGACAGTCAACACTTCAATTATTTCATTTCCCTCAAAAACAGGACTTGGCCCCTGTTCATCATCCTGGATATTCCACCTGAGAATCCTGCCATCAGCACCTGCTGAACAGAATTCCTGTGTTCCAGGCAGGAATGTTATACTGTATACATTTTCATTGTGTCCTTCAAATGTACTGTAGTTCAATCCCCCGTATCCTTTTTCGACATTATACAGACCTATATATATATCGGCATCATTTTCTATACCACCGTTTCTCTTATTGAACAGGTATGCCTGGTAAGCAAGCAGTACCTGTATATCGCCTTCTCCCGCTAACTGTAATGATCTGACAGCCATTGACTTACCTATAGACACCATTCTGCGTCTCATGGTTATTTCTTCATTCATCTTCGCTGATTCGGCATTTGCTAAGGCCAAGGTTTCCCTTTCCCGTGCTTCCCGTGCATTAATATTAGCAATTTCTTTCTGCCGTGATGCTTCAAGTGCTTCTATTCTGGCTTCACTGGCGTTTTCCATAGCAAGGGCTTCCTTTTCCTTTGCATCTTTTGCGTTTCTTATAGCTATTTTAGCATTGCTTTCTGCCATAATCTTTTGTCCAGTTGCCTGTTTTCTCTGTTCTTCAGCCACCCGTATCCCCCTCATAGCCTCACTTCGTTTAATAAATGCAAACAACATAAGAAATACTGCGAGTACGGCTGCCGTACCAAGTATCGTTGCTGCTACGCGGCTGCGGCGTAACCTTTTTTTCTGTGCCCTGAGCTTGTTTTCTTCCTCTGTAATATATTCTTTCTCACTGGTCCGGAGATATACCATTGCCCTCTCAAAAGCTGGATTACACCTTTCAGCCCATGTAAGTGTAGGCTTGTTTTCTTTTCTCCATTTGAGTGCCAGTTGCAGGTCGGGCGGACGCCAGAGGGTTGCTTTACCTTCCTGGAACATGGCAGCTGCCTCTGACAGCTTAAGATACATCTGTTCCGCTTGAGCCTCCTTGTCGACCCATTCACTGAGCCTATCCCATATCCTCATAAGGCTCTCATGAGATATATCAATAACCGTATCACTGTTTAGCTCAATGCCTTCAGCCGGGGTAATAAATGATCTTCCTGATGATCTTAAGCCATTGATAACCTTAATAAGTTCCTTTTCTGAACACCTGGCAATAGCTGCAATAGTGCTCAGCCTTGTGGGACGCCTTACCCCTTTGTTATCCGGGCCCTTTTCCGTAATCGTCCTGAAAAGGGTCTCACAGATTTCCTGTTCCTTGCTGTTAAGCCCCTCAAACGCTTCATCCGCATGTCTTGACATAGCTCCTGACATCTTCCCGATAGCGCTATAATTAGCTATTGAAATTGGCTTATCTGATATCCCCATTGACTGCCAGTTGTCCCAGGTTCTCATTAAAGCATGCTGCAGTACAGGCAACTGGTCGGTCCTGTCTCCTATTTCACTTATAAGCAGGTCAACAAGCTCACTCTCGATTTTAGCTCCTGCATATTCGACTGGGCCGGTTATTGCTTTCCTGTAATCATCCTCAGTCATATGAGGTATAAGGTAATTACTTTTGTTTATCAACTCGGTCAGCCCCTGGAATTGAGCACAATCGCCGATATAATCCGAGCGCATGGTCATTATAACTGAAATGCCTGATGATGGATCTTTTACTGCATTTACAAGAAGATCCATAAAATATCTGTTATCTCCTTTACTTACACCTGATTTTGCAGCAGCCTTATACCTGAATAATTCCTCAAACTGGTCAATAAGGAATAAGGTCTTACTGTCTTTTATTATTTTCAATTTATTGACAGCATTAATAAGCCCCTTTTCGTCCTTCCTGATTACACTCTCTATGATTGTTCTATCAAGTGTTTTATGCTTTTCAGCCGGAATACTGCCAGTAAGCATACTGATCAGGTTCCCCAGTGGGTCATTCTCAGGTCGCATATTTAACACCTGCCACTTATTTATTTTTTCCCCTTCCACGTCAACCATGCGCGGTATTACACCACAAAAGACAAGCGATGATTTGCCACTGCCTGAGGTACCTATCACAGTAATAAACCTGTTATGCTTTAGCTTGCTCAATACTTCCTCGCTCTGACCTTCTCTTCCAAAGAAAAGGTCACTTTCTTCAGGGGTAAAAGGTCTGAGCCCGGGAAACGGGTTAAAACCACCTTTAATTGAACGATCTTTTTCTGGCATTTTGTTTATAATAATTTAAATATCAATAACTAATCATAGTCTGTTCCCTGTCTGTTTTACACAAGAATATTATCCATGTATTTTACCAGCTGTGGTGAACTTTCAGGATCATAAAACACAAATAGTTCTATAGACCTGAGATAAAGCAAATAATAATCTCCCGCTTCGTTCTTTATTTTCTCTGCATTAAATGTCTGTCCTGTGGTATGCCAGTTAAAATAAAGTGTATCCCGGTTGTTTCCACTGCCATAATCCGCAGGCCATATAACAAAGTCAGTTCCAGGTTCAATTGATGCCACCTGTTCTCCATTTATCAGGACAAGGTCTTCTGCCATATTAATCAGCTTGTTCCTGGGTATACCGGGGAAAATCATTGATAATGATTTAAGCTTGTTATACAAAAGTTCATTATCTTTAATATAGTCTTTTAACAGATCATCGAGTTGATCACGATATATTCTTGGTAAACGGTACGAACAACTTTTGTAGACATCATCATAATTAGCCTGCAGGAACTTGCAGGCTTCTTCCCTTAATATCCTGTGTACACCAAAAAGAAGCGCAACAAGAAAGTCTGTTTCCTCCGGTTTGAGCAGCCCGTAAAGGCTCCTTATAGCACATACTTTTGTCCATATCCCTATATGATTATAGTCCTTGTTAATCAGTTCCTGGACGAGTAATTCATAATCAGGTATATAACCGGGGTAAAAATGGAAGAGGTTTTTAACCTTATTGCCAGGGAGCATATCGTTAAGAAAGGCTGTCAGCTGTGGTTTTATTTCATCATCAACAATAATATCGAGCATCTCGAGGGCAAAATTTATGCTCTCTACCGTTCCGTTTTTAAGGTTTTCCTTAATCTGGTCCAGTGAGCTCCTGTCATAAATGAGGGATAGCATGTCAAACATAAGTTCTGACCACCACTTAGTCTCTTCTTCAATAGCCTCATAAAGCAACTTGTCATTATTGTTCTTTAATGTAATCCGGGCTGACAGGTTCCAGGTAATTAACCCTATTATATCCTTAATTTCCTGGTATATTTTTTCACGGTTTTCATCATTAGCCTTATATCCGCATCTTGCTAATCCTTCAACAGCTTCTTTTCTTAATAACCTGTGTACAGACGACATCCTCGGGAGGAGATAATCAATTGCTTTCTTGCTGCCTGTTTGAGCAAAAAGTCTTAAAATAAGCCGCCTCACCATTATATTGCCCGAGGAACGATAGAAATAGCTAGCCATGGCCAAAAATGCTTCTTCACCGAAACTGTTGAGGACAGAATAGGCATCCCCGGCTATGGGTGGGTTATCAAGGCACCCACAAATTTCAGGCAATAATTCTTTGACCCTGAATTTTCCTGCAATGTATATTGTTTCTCTAATAATCTCAATATCCTGGTCACGTATCAACCTCATAAGATCTGTTACCACAGGGGGTGTCTGTTGTGACATTATTGCCTGTAATTGCAGCTTCCTGTTATGGCTCTCCTCTATTGTTGAAAGCAGGTCTTTCCTCTTTCCAAGTCCTTCATTCTCAAGACCTGATTCAATATTTCTGACAACGGAACTAAGCCTGGTGCCTATTCCGTTATTATCTACTCCACCTGACATAAGATGTTTAAGTAAAGGCAGGATATCGGGGTTCAGGCTATGCTCAGCCTTATTGATAACCTGTTGTAGTAGCAGTCTGTTACCTGTAATATTTTCATGTATTTCAGAACTGGTAATCAGTTCAAAATAATTATTATCAATAAAAAATCCTGATGAACTTACTGAATCAAATCTTCCATGTACTTCCTCTTCTCTTTCAACTTCACTCTTTGACCTTCTTGACTGAAGTGTTTTCTTTACTGATTCCCTGTACCTGTTATACAGGCGCAGGGCAAAAATCAACCAGAATGCAATAATGATTGCAAGTACCCACGAAAAATGGATCAGCTTAACAAAAGTAAGTGCTCCCAACCCTGTAAGAATCAAACCTGATGTCAGTGCACCTATTTCATTCACTGAACCACCAAGTGCAAATCGTACATTGTTTCCGAGTTTTTCCTCCAGTGTTTCATAAAGAACCCTGAAAGCTGGTTTTTCTACAGAAAGATTTAAGGCCCGGGAAAATAACCTGCTGAGAGCCAGTATCAGGAAGAAGATCAGGAAACCTGATGTTCCTGGTATAAATCCCCTTGCAGAACCTGTAATCAAAGCCACTATTGTAATTAAGCCTATAAGCACCGGGGATAAAGCAAGAGTAATCTTAAGACCCTGGTTTTTTATGAGGTAAGAAAATAAAAATGTATGTATCAGCAGGGTAAATACCATCATGCTGCCTTCAAATAAGCCAAGGAATCTGGCCATCTCAATCTCTTCAGGGTACCTAAGCCTTGTCACTGCCATAAACGAGTACTGTATAAAAAAGAGAACCAGGACTGAGAGAATGATGAAAACACCCATTGACCGTATATATCTGTTATCCCTGAAAACCTTTGGATCAACCTTGCCCTGATCTGAATATTGTTTTTCATTAAGCTTCAATTTATGCCTTTTTACAAGCATCTGTTGGACAAACACTGCCACGAGGATACTGAAAGCACTTATAAGAAGAATATTATGTGTATCGATACTGAATGATAGCAAGGCCGGAACCGAAAAACTGCTTATTATCATACCCACTATCAGGCCTGCATCTATAATGCCAGCCATTTTTCTTTCCTGTCGTAAGATGAATAAGCGCCTGGCTGTGCCCCTGTAACCCAGCATTATTAGAATAAAAAGAGGACCCAGCATGATAAAGAAAGAATATACAACCCAGGATTCAGGTCCTGTACTAAGGATTATCCAGATACATAATGTAACCAGGAAAATAAAACCGAGGTTTATAACCGAAAAAAAAGAAAAACGCAGCCTTGACCTGAAAATTGAGTACAGATATGTTAACCCTATACCAACAAGTCCACTTAAAATATAAGCCCTGGCCAAACTGGTTTCATCAAACCTTGAAAGGAATATCGCGTGAGCAATAATATTGAAAATGCCATAATATATGCCCAGAAAAACAGACTGAAACAACAGCATTCCAATAATGCTGCGTTCCTCCCTTGCTGTTCCAGAGATTTTAAATAAACCTAATTCCATTCCAGAAAACCTTTCAACATACTAATTTAGCTAAATAATCTGAACACTCTTTCACGAAGTTAGATTAATTCAAAGGTATATTCAGATAATATAACGTAGTAATACGTCGTTCATTGCTTAATTGTTACAAACCTTTCCAGCTGCAAAATATATTAATATTGACCCGGTTCGTTATCATAAGGTGGACGAAATAAAAGAATATCCATCAGCTTGCCCGGGTCAGCCTTCAAACCATCGATTATCAGTTGTGCTTTATTATACCATTCTTCTCTCTCAGCCAGTTTGGTATTTATATATTTTTCCATCTCTCCGCGATCCATTCCTTCAAGCAGGGGGCGCACTTTTCTCGCATTCGTAAGCCGGCCGGTAAGAGTTGCTGCATCATGCTTAAGGTATACAGTTACACCTGCCCGGTTCATAAACGCCATATTGTCCTTATAACATGGCGTTCCACCTCCACAGGCAATGACAATATTATCCCCCTCAGGAATGTTCCTTAAGGCAGTAGCCTCGACCTCCCTGAAATAGTCTTCACCCGATTCTTTAAATATATCCCGCACAGGCCTTCCCTCAACATTTTCTATTAGTGAGTCCAGGTCTTCAAATTTCCATCCTGATCGTGAAGCCATTCTTCTGCCAAAGGTTGATTTGCCTGAGCCCATAAAACCTATCAGGTATACTATCATATCAAGGTTTTTATTTCTTTGACCGGTTATAACCGGTAACTAAAGTTCGAGGGTCATCTGGGAATTATTATTTTGTTCTGTATGTTTTGGCGGCTTAATATCCTCTTCTTCCTCCTCCTCCTTCTGATCCGATTCTCTGAGCACAACAGGTTCAATCTCCTTGATATTCTCAACACTGTAGTTTGTCAGGCGTTTCCCTTTTGCCTTGTAACTCTTTACCCCAATGAATTCAGCCACCTCTATGATTTCATTATCCCTGCCTTTATTCTTACCCCCGAATTCAATTTCAAATCGGGGATATTCGACTTCGGTGAGGCTTATCAACTTTGAATCAGGATGTTCACTTATAAAACAGAAGGGTTTTTCTGTTTCTTCAATCCTGAACCTTTTTAAATAATAATATTCAACTTCAGCGTCCCAGTATATAGCCGAGTAAACAACACCCGGTCTGTACTTTTCGATAATAAGAATATTATCTTCAAAATGATTTGCAAGGTCAAAATTACTGAGCCGTGCCATACCGTCCTTTGTTATAACCATGATCTTGTCATCGGCACTGAATTCGCCAAGGTACTTGCCGCGTGAATCAGCGTTCAGCCTTGAGACCGTATCGTCAAACCATATTTTTCTTCCTCCCAGGGTAGACAACCCTTTTTCCTTAAGGCTTATCTTTTGCACTGCATTCCTTGTAAGGATATTGCCCATTGAGGATTGGCCTTTGATGGCCAGTTCGCTGAAATCGAATTCAAAAGCAAGCTTCTTCAGCCTTGGGCGCGGGCGGTGATATACCTTTATCACCTCAGCTTCACCATTTGGATTGGCACTGAAATATAATATTCTGGAATAATTTGTTCCCTTTGTAATATCATATTCCCTGTCGCGTGTAATACTTGTTATCGCGCATCTCTTCACCATAATATAGCCTTTCTTTCCATCCTGGTAAACAATATTATAGATTGTACGCTTATCATTCCTCCTGAATACACCTGCATATATTATGTCCTTGCCTACAAATTGTTTTTCCGACACCTTGGTTACAAGGTATGTCCCGTCTTTTATGAATACTATAATATCGTCGATATCTGAACAGTCACACACATATTCATCCTTTTTAAGTGATGTGCCAATAAAGCCTTCATCTTTATTATAATAGAGCTTGGCATTATTTGCAGCCACCTTTGTTGCCTCTATCTGGTCAAAGTTTTTTATTTCGGTTTTTCTTTCCTTTCCCTTACTGTGATTTTTCTTTATCTGTCTGAAATAATTGATAGTAAATGGTATAATATTGGCAAGGTGGTTCATTACCTCGTCAAGCTCGGTTTCAATTTCCTTAATATGCTTGTCTGCTTTATTTACATCATATCTTGATATTCTTTTGATCTTTATCTCCGTAAGCTTTATTATATCATCCCTGATCACTTCCCTTTTGAGCTTTGGCTTAAATGGATCCAGTCCTTTATCAATAGCTTCGATAACTGCTTCCCATGTCTCACATTCTTCAATATCACGGTATATTCTTTCTTCAATGAATATTTTCTCCAGCGATGACAAGTGCCATTCTTCTTCAAGCTCCTGCTGTCGTATTTCCAGTTCATTCTTCAGCAGACTAACTGTATTATCTACTGTACGTCTAAGTATATCGCTTACACCAATAAATTCAGGTTTATTATTGAAGATTACACATGCATTGGGCGATATTGATATTTCACAATCGGTGAAAGCATATAATGCATCAATTGTTTTATCGGGTGATACACCGCCTGCCAGTTGGATTACTATTTCCACATTTTCAGCAGTATTATCATCTATCTTCTTTATTTTTATCTGCCCTTTGTCATTCGCTTTGATTATTGAATCGATGAGGCTACCCGTAGTTCTTGAATAAGGTATCTCTGTTATCACAAGTGTCTTCTTGTCCAGTTTCTCTATCTTTGCCCTTACCTTTACATTACCTCCCCTCAAGCCATCGTTATACTTTGACATATCTATCATCCCGCCAGTAGAAAAGTCAGGGAATAATTCAAAATCATTGTCCTGAAGGTACAGAATAGCAGCATCAACAATCTCAATAAAATTATGTGGAAGTATTTTTGAAGCCAGTCCGACAGCAATACCTTCAACTCCCTGTGCCAATAATAGCGGAAACTTCACAGGTAATGTAACGGGTTCCTTATTCCTGCCGTCGTATGACTGTTTCCATTCTGTTGTTTTTGGATTAAATACCACGTCAAGTGCAAACTTCGACAACCTTGCCTCTATGTATCGCGGTGCTGCAGAACCGTCACCTGTAAGCATATTACCCCAGTTCCCCTGGGTTTCAATCAGGAGGTTTTTTTGCCCGAGCTGAACAAGCGCATCTCCTATTGAAGCATCACCATGTGGATGGAACTGCATTGTATGGCCAATAATATTGGCCACCTTATTAAACCGGCCGTCATCCATCCTCTTCATTGAATGCAGTATCCGTCTCTGAACAGGCTTTAGTCCGTCAGTAATATGAGGTACTGCCCTCTCAAGGATTACATAAGATGCATAATCAAGAAACCAGTCTTCGTACATACCCGATAGGGCTGTAACCTTCAGCATCTCTTCAGCTGATCTGCTTTCTGCACTGGCATCCTTATCGTAATCAATATTTTTTCTACCCTTCTCCGGAGTATTTTTACTCATACCACACAAATCTTTACCATCAAAAAATTAACTGTCTTCAAGCAGTTGTACTTCTTCCTCTACGATGTCTTCTTCAAACCTCAGGTTTTCTATTATAAACTCCTGCCTGTCGGGTGTGTTTTTACCCATATAGAAATTAAGGAAATCCTTAACTGAATCATTCCGTTTTAACCTTACTGGTTCAAGCCTCATATTCTTACCGATAAAATGCTTGAATTCTTCAGGTGATATTTCCCCCAGCCCCTTGAACCTTGTTATCTCAGGATTGGCACCAAGTTCATTTATTGCTTTTTGCTTCTCTTTATCGGTATATATATACCTTGTTTCTTTCTTGTTCCTGATACGCCAAAGGGGGGTCTGGAGAATATACAGGTGACCTTTCTTTATAAGGTCGGGAAAGAACTGCAGGAAGAAAGTGAGCAATAACAGTCTTATATGCATCCCGTCGACGTCGGCATCTGTTGCAATAACAACATTATTATACCTCAGGTTGTCTATTCCTTCCTCTATGTTAAGGGCAGCCTGCAACAGGTTAAACTCCTCATTTTCGTATACTATCTTTTTTGTAAGGCCATATGTATTCAGTGGCTTGCCCCTGAGGCTGAAGACAGCCTGTGTCTCAACATTTCGTGATTTGGTAATTGAACCACTGGCCGAGTCACCCTCTGTAATAAATATCGTTGAATTAAGGCGGTGATTATGGTTGGTGTCATAATGTATACGGCAGTCCCTGAGCTTCTTATTGTGCAGGTTGGCCTTTTTTGACCTCTCCCTGGCAAGTTTCTTTATTGAAGAAATTGCCTTTCGCTCTTTTTCTGATTCAAGTATCTTATTCAGAATAGCCTGTGCTACCTCCGGGTTTTTATGCAGATAATCATCAATAGATTTCTTAACAAACTCACCGATAAAATTCCTTACCGAGGGACCCCCCGGAGCCATATTTTTTGAACCAAGCTTTGTTTTGGTCTGCGATTCAAACACAGGTTCTTCAACCTTTATGCTTAGAGCTGTTATTATTGAAGTCCTTATATCTGAAGGTTCAAAATCTTTTCTGAAAAAATCTCTTATCGCCTTAACCAGCGACTCTTTGAATGCCGCCAGGTGTGTGCCTCCCTGCGTCGTATTCTGACCATTGACAAAACTGTAGTAGTCTTCACCATACTGGTTACCATGAGTTAAAGCTATCTCAATATCATCACCCTTAAGATGAATAATAGGATAGAGTCCTTCCCTGGCCATATTCTCATTCAGAAGGTCAAGAAGGCCATTTTTAGACTGGAATTTTTCGCCGTTAAAGTTGATAGTCAAACCCACGTTGAGGTATACGTAATTTCTTATCATCGCTTCAACATTCTCAGAGATAAAATGATAATCACCAAACATCTCTTCATCCGGGATAAAGCTTGTAAGAACACCATTCGGCTCATCAGAAGGGAATATATCAGTCTCTCTTATAATATTCCCCTTTTCGAATTCGACCTCCCTGGCCTTGCCATCCCTTACTGACCTTACCAAAAACTTGCTTGAAAGGGCATTTACAGCTTTTATACCTACCCCGTTAAGGCCCACTGATTTTTTAAATGCCTTTGAGTCATACTTTGCTCCCGTATTCATTTTTGAAGCCACATCAAGAAGCTTACCAAGCGGTATCCCCCTACCATAATCCCTTACTGAAACTTCACGATCGGCAATGCTTATATCTATCTTCTTACCATTGCCCATCATGAACTCATCGATTGAATTATCTGTCACCTCCTTAAACAGGGCATATATACCATCATCCTGTGATGACCCATCACCAAGTTTACCTATGTACATACCGGGTCTTAGCCGTATATGTTCCCTCCATTCAAGAGTCTTAATGTTCTCTTCAGAATAATTAGCTACCATTTAAAACGGATTTTGCGCAAATATAATCAAAAGCGGGACTGCTTTGTAAGCGATTTTTCAACAATAAAACACGGTGAAAATAGCTCTTTATAGTTTAAATTAACGGCAATCAGGCTTTACCAACTGTGTGCCTGCGAATTACAAAAACAGATACCTGTTTAAAAAAAGGTACAGGAGGGTACTAAATGATGCCCATTTGTTTCATCAGGATAGCTGCATTCATTTTCGTTGTCATCCCGTTCCTGAGTATATAATCAAATATCACTTCATCCCCTTCAATCTCAATTTCAAAACATCTGTTCCTCACACTATCAAAGTTATTCTCCAGCCTTCCGAGCAGGATATCATGGGTGGCAACTATTCCTGTGGCGTCATATTTAATTATTTTCTCTATGAACACTTGTGAACCCTTACTCTTATCCTCTGAATTGGTACCTTTTAGTATTTCGTCAAGCAGGAAGAATATGTTTTCTCTGTTTTCCAACCTCTCTTTCAGTACCCTCAGCCTTTTGAGCTCTGCATAGAAATATGACTCCCTGTCTGAGAGCGAGTCTGTTGTCCGCATACTGGAATATACATTGCATGGGGTAAAGGTAAATTCATCAGCGCATACCGGTGCCCCCGTCATTGCAAGAACCATATTTATAGCTACGGTACGTAAAAAGGTGCTCTTCCCTGCCATATTCGCACCTGTAATAATATTTATTTCGCCTTTTTTGCGTATTGTAAAATCATTGCTTACCCTGGTATGCACCGGGATAAGAGGGTGACCGAGCCTTGTGGACGAGAGATATTCATTCCCGTCAGATATCACAGGATAACAATAATATTCATTATTCCCTGCGTAATTAGCCAGGCTGCAGAGAGCATCTGCCTGGCCAAGGTTATCAAACCATTGTGGAAGAAGCTCACTGGCTGACTTCTTCCATAATTCCAGTTTGTTAATGCATTGTAGGTCCCACAGCAGAAAACCATTTAACGGTAAAGCCATTAACATGTTCAACCTGCTGTCAAAAGCCTGTATTATCTTCGACAGTTTTTTAATGCTGAGTGAAGCCAATTCATCCCCGGCCGACAAAACCTTTTGCAGATTATTTATATAAGCTGAACTGAATTTACGATCCTCAAAATGTATTACCAGGTGACTTAAGGTTTTAAACATACTGTGTTTCTTTGAAACCCTGGCATGTATATTGTTTATCTTCCTGAGATTTACTGAAATAATACCCAGGTTAAGAAGAAATATCATAACAAACAGTGAGTAATGCAGGATGTCTGTGATCGTTAATACAAGAAGTATAAATGTTAAAACGGGCATAAGAATACGCAGCAAATTGTAAGTCCTGTTATTAAGATACTTTGGTTCCTCTTTGAGCCAGGTATTGAACTCATTTATGGCTGTTGCATCAGTGATCCCCATCATCCCGTAAGCATTGAACTCATGTCTCCATTGTACCATCCCTGATAGTTCCTTTATAGCTTCCTGCCTTTCCCCTATTTTGTTGCTCAACACTGATGGTGACATCAGCCATTCTGCAAGGAAATACTTACCCCTGCCAGTGCAGGTCCTGTTAAGGTACTGGTATAATGAATCACTACCGAAAAGATCAATATCGTGTGAAAAGTCATGATGGGGATCAATATATTCATCACCGCCATCGAAGCAAGTATGGTCATCATTCAAGCCCCTTATCTCTTTTTCATTTATTTGCAGAAGGTTATCGTAAAATGCTTTTTTGAAACTTTGATCAGAATATTTCTTGAGCAGAAAAATGAATATAATAACAGCTATTATGAAAGCACCTATTGCTGCCACCTGGCTAATTCGCCACAGTAAAACAAGAAGTACGATCCCTGCAATAAAAACACAGAGTCTTAAAAGTGACAGGTATAGTAATTTTTTACCCGCCTTGTCTAAAAGGTTTCTGTAATTTATTGCATTGTCAGTGTATACCTGTTTTATGTTTTTCATATCACTCTTTTACTAGGTCAATTGCTTTTACCCCGAATATTACATTCTTACCTTTGTAATATTTACCGCTGCTGTCAAATTCCCAGGTCCATTCCTCTGTTCGCCTACCATCTGGCAGTGGTGTATAAACAAGGTCATTATGCCCTGTCATTTTATCTCCTTCCTTCAGGTATTCAATATAATCTGTAATCAGTATTGAATCAATATTTTTTAAGTACCTGATATGTGCTGCCTGTAATGCCTTTCTCAGTTTGTCTATTTCTCTATGCTCCATCTTCGTCTTATGGAGAAGAAAATCAGCCGGCAGACTGTCGAGCTGGGTAAGAACATTAACTGAAAAGACCAGACCTGTCTCAAACCCCGGTTCATATATCGGTATATAGATGTCATTAATATCAAGTTTCTTTCTGCAGGCCTTCCGTATTCCTTCCAACGCACCACCGGTTAAGTCGTGCTCATATAATTTCACCTTGTTTAACCCTGATACTTTATACCTGACCTGAGACGGGTGCATAAGATCTACAAGATTTATTGTTCTGCATTTTTCCTCAACTTCTTCAAGAGGGATATCAAGCAACCATCCGCTTCCAAGAAATGTAACAACATCCGGTTTATGATACTGTAACGAATCAAGTATATACTTCCTGCATTTATGCAGATGATTATCCCACTTTCCCATTTCCCTGAGATACCTGTTTATTATCCCCTGCTGATCGGCCTTATACCCGAACTTCCTGAGAATCTTCTTATTTACTTTATTTCCTGTCATGCTGCCTTAATTCTTCCAGGGCTTCTTGCATCACCGATTGCACTGCTGATGCCAGCTGATCAGGATCATCACTCACGAATTCAGCAGGGTAAATTGGCTTCAGTATTTTCATTTTCAGTTTATGCCCCGAGCTGAAAATAAATCCTTTCCTTGGTAATACTGCACCTGTTCCGTCAATTAACACGGGCAGGATCGGTGTATTTGTTTCCAGCGCCAGTCTGAAGGCACCGCTTTTGAACCTCTTTATTTCATGGTCAGGTGAACGTGTCCCCTCGGGAAAGATAAAAAGTGATTCTCCTTTCTTCAATAATTTTTCCGACTGTTCCATCATCTTTATGACACTTTCTTTATTTCCCCTTGAAAGTGATATATAACCTGCCATCTGCATCGACTGTCCCAATACAGGGACACGGAAATTCTCAACCTTTGATACCCACAGGTAATCCAGTCTCAGGCAATTCACTACGGGAATGTCGAGCAGTGACTGGTGATTGGATATCATGACATAATTTTCCCCTGGCACGTAATTTCCCCTTCCCGTTACCTGAAGTTTCCATAGCGGACTGACCCTAATAAGTACCCTGCCCTGGAATGATAGCCAGCGATGTACCAGGAGGCTGCCTGAACCAAAAGGTGCCGCCACAATCCACATAATAACTGTAATGGGGAACATAAGAACTATGAACAGCACACTGAAAACCCAGGTAAATAACGATTTTATTAAATCCATAGATACTACATTAAGAAATTATATATCAGATCACCGTCTGGACTTAAGCCATTGTCTTTCAATATCCGTGCAATATCATCATAATTATGTCTGGCACCTAGCAATAAGTATTCAACCTTCTTCCAGGGAGTAGGACCTGAAAATTTGCATTCACTGATAATCCCCTTTGATACCTTCAGCTGAATATCAGACGGATTTCCCCCGATACTGATTTTTTTGGAAAAGGTATATTCAGGTCCCCATCCATAATTCCATTCCCAGGTCATGAATTTTTCCTGCCTGAGCTTTTCAATATTCTCAATATCACTGCCGCTAAACTTGTAGTGTTCAGAATCCGGGTTTGTGAGTGATATATGATCCAGGAGCCTTTCTTTCAATTCTGATATCCCTGCGATTCCCGGCATCCTGTCCTGCAGGTTGCATACACTGGTACGGTTCGACTGGACAGCCCTGCTCCTGATTACTGCATCCGGTCTTTCAAGACACCGAGACATAAGCTCAAGGTTGGCTGAAAATAATATTGTGCCATGATGCAAAACCCTGTTCTTAAATACATGTTCTGCATTACCTGATATTTTCATCCTATCAATCCTGATCTCATTTTTCTCCCCTGCATAAGCATCTATACCCTGCTCTTGCAGGAATGAGATTAGTGGCCTGGTATATGCAGAAAAGTCGACCTGCTTACCATCAGCTGCGTTTCGTATATAAGTATAATTAAGGTTACCCTCATCATGGTATACTGTTCCACCCCCTGAGATCCTCCTTACCAGTGGTATATTATTTTCCCTGAGGCACCTGGTATTAACTTCTTCCGCTGGGTTCTGATGCTTCCCTATTATTGCCGACCTGCTGTTAATGTATAACATGAATATATCGCCGGAGAAATTCCTGAACAGGTATTCCTCTGCAGCAAGGTTAAACCAGGGATCAGTATTATTACTGTCGATTATCAACATCCTTATTCCTTTCAGGCCTGAAGAAGTTTGAATTATATACTATCCTTTCATCGAGGAGCATGAACAGGGTCAGGAAACCATAAGCCAGTAATGCCCCCAGTATTGCCCCCCCTATTATATCACCGGGATAATGTACCCCGAGGTATACCCTGCTGTAAGATACAAGTGCTGCCCAGAATAATATCAATACTGTAAACCACTTTTTCTTCACCAGCCCCAGGCTCAGCACTGCCACTGCAAATGAATTGGCTGCATGTGATGATACGAAGCCATACATCCCTCCACATTTATCATTAACCGTATGAACCAGCCCGGCCAGTGAAGGCTCGTGGCAGGGCCTCAGGCGATGGAACACTTCCTTGAAGGCATGTACCGACAGCTGGTCTGAAGCAGTAATTGCCAGGATGACAAGGGGTATGATTAAAAGTAATGAACGTTTGTATTTTATTGCCAGCAGTACCAGTATAAAAACATATAATGGTACCCAGGTCAGTATGGCGCTTACCAGCACCATGAACTTATCCCACCATGGTGAGTGAATGGCATTAAGAAGAAGAAAAAGGTCCTGGTCAAGCTTTTCTATCATATAGATATTTATTTATTAGTCATTAAGCGATTTCCATAATATATCTTTCATACTGTCAATTCCCATGCCTGAAACAGAAGAAATGAATATATAGGGTATAAAGTCTATCTCCCTGCGTATTTCATCCATCAGCTCATCATCCAGCAGGTCTGATTTTGTTATGGCCAGCACCCTGTTCTTATCAAGCAGGTCCGGGTTATATTTTCCCAGTTCATTAAGCAGCACCCTGTATTCATTCATTATATCCCTGCTGTCGGCAGGAATAAGGAAAAGTAGTACAGAATTTCTTTCTATATGTCTCAGAAACCTGACGCCCAACCCTTTACCCTTATGCGCCCCCTCAATTATACCAGGGATATCGGCGATAATGAACGATTTATAATCACGGTAGGCCACAATGCCAAGGTTAGGCACAAGTGTGGTGAAGGGATAATCTGCAATCTTTGGTTTTGCTTCCGACACGACACTCAGGAGGGTTGATTTGCCAGCATTCGGGAAACCCACAAGCCCCACATCGGCGAGCACCTTAAGCTCAAGTATAAACCAGTCTTCTTTTTCCGGCTCACCCAGCTGGGCAAACCTTGGTGTCTGTCTCACTGGCGACTTAAAATGAACATTGCCTAGTCCTCCCCTTCCTCCTTCCAGAAGAATCTTTTCCTCTCCGTCAGCAGTTATCTCCAGCAATTGCTCACCTGTTTCAGCATTTTTGGCCACTGTCCCCAGCGGCACATCAAGGTATATATCTTTCCCTTCGGCCCCTGTCTTCATTGATGATGATCCCGGCATACCGTTACCTGCAAATACATGTTTCCGGTATTTCAGGTGTATAAGTGTCCATAATTGCTTATTTCCCCTGAGTATAATATGTCCGCCCCTTCCTCCGTCACCTCCATCTGGCCCACCCTTTGGAACATACTTCTCCCTCCGCAGGTGTGCAGACCCGCTTCCGCCCTTCCCTGAACGGCAAAATATCTTTACATAATCAACAAAATTACTATCCGACATATCATATTAAATGCAAGCTGCCAGCGTTTCACTCAGGCGACTGAATATTTTCTCTATATCGCCCATGCCATTCACCGGCAGGTATTTACCATCGCTCCTGTAGTAAGCTATTACGGGCTCTGTCTTCTCCTTGTAAACCTTTATTCTGTTTTCAATAATATTTACGTCCTTGTCATCAGGCCGGTCTGAAACTTCAGCTCTTAAAAGCAACCTCCTGACTAATTCTTCATGTTCAACCTCAAGCATCAGCATTTTGCATATCGATGTGTTTTTTTCGGCAAGCGTTTTATCCAGGGCTCTGGCCTGGTCAACAGTGCGCGGGAAGCCGTCAAAAATAAAACCATTTGCACGGGGATTTGAATCAATCCTTTCGGCAATCATCTGGATTACGACCTCGTCAGGAACAAGCTCCCCTCTCTTCATGATAACCTCTACCTTTCTGCCCAGTTCAGTCTGAGCAGCCACTTCTTCCCTCAGCATATCACCTGTCGAAAGATGTATGAGATTGAATTCTGATGCCAGCTTCACCGATTGTGTACCTTTGCCTGATCCCGGAGGTCCAAAAATTAAAAAATTAGTCATTCCCTTATGTTTATGTTGCTCATTAATTCTTATCTTCAATAATCCTGTATACCGACCTGAGATTGCGCCCGCAACCATCAAAATCGAGACCATAGCCAATAACAAAATCATTTGGTATCTCAAAGCCCAGGTAATCGATCCTGTGAGAACCTGTATAAGCATCAGGTTTAAGCAGCAGGGCCGCCACTTTGATATCTTCAGCTCCTTTACCCTTTATGTCTTCGATAACACAACCAAGGGTCTGTCCTGTATCAATAATATCTTCAAGAATAATTACGGTCCTGTTTCGCAGGTCCTCGTTCAGGCCAATAAGCCTCCTTATTTCTCCCGTTGACTTATCCCCGCTGTAGGATGATAATTTCATGAATGAAACTTTCACATTCAGATTAATGTTCCTGAGCAGGTCAGCAGTAAAAACATAGGAGCCATTCAGTATGCTCAGGAAGAGAATGTCTTTCCCCCTGTGTTCATTCTCGATCTGCCGTGCCATTTCCCTTACCTTTTCAAGGATCTCCTTTTCTCCTATAAATTTTTCAAAGATCTTGTTTTTAATTTTTATTGTATTCATGCGCAGGCCTGATGATGGATTCAAGTATTGATGCGAAAATATAAAATATATGCCTTATTTTTGTTTCAAACTAAAATAAAACTGTATAATATGAAGCCAAGAGTAAGTATTATTATGGGCAGCACATCTGACCTACCCGTAATGGAGAAAGCAGCAGTGATACTTAACGATTTCAAAATACCCTTTGAGATTAATGCATTATCGGCTCACCGTACACCCGATGAGGTCGACAGATTTGCCAGGGACGCAGCAGGCAGGGGAATAGAAGTTATAATTGCAGCCGCAGGCATGGCAGCACACCTTCCTGGTGTTATTGCAGCTATGACTACACTGCCCGTGATAGGTGTACCGGTTAAAGCTTCTCTTGAAGGACTTGACTCACTGCTTTCCATCGTACAGATGCCTCCAGGCATACCCGTTGCTACCGTGGGCATAAATGCTGCACAGAACGCAGGTATTCTGGCAGCACAGATCATTGCCACAGCCGACAAGAATGTACGCAGTGAACTGGGAAAGTTCAAGGATAACCTTAAAGAGAAGATTGTTAAGGCAAACCGTGACCTTGAAGACATTAAGTACGAATATAAGACGAATTGAATTAGGTTGAATCGTTGAATTGTATAGCAGTATTGAGTAGCGTTTAGTAGGGTTGAGTTTTTTCTACAGGTCAACCGCAGGTTAATCACTCAACTCTTTTGTCTTTTTACTTTTGTCTTTTATCTTTTAAAGTGATAACTTGAGGTAGGATTAAAAAGTCAGTTATGTGTCAGAGAATTTCGCTGCTAAAAACTTTGCTGACATCTGTCTTGTGTTTAATAAGTATTGCTGTATACACGCAGAATCCCTACAGGCTTTCTGCAGGCGCCAGGCAGGTGGGTCTAGCTTATGCCACGGTGGCCACCAATGGCTTCTGGGCTTCATTTCATAACCAGGCATCACTGTCCGAAATGAATAAATGGTCAGTCGGGCTTAACCAGGACAACAGGTTCGGGTTATCAGAATTAAGTAACAAGACCTTTGGGATGATCATCCCTTCCGGGCAACGCGGTGCACTCGGAATGGTATACTCGTACTACGGCTATGCTGAATATAACAGACATACCATTGGTCTTGCCTACGGGATGAAACTGGGAGAAAAGATCTCGGCAGGTATACAAACTGACCTGTATTCAACACGTATCGCAGGTGATTACCGCAACAGGTACGACCTGACATTTGAGGGAGGAATACAGTTTGAACCTGTGAATGAGCTGGTATTGGGAGTTCATGTGTATAACCCTATACCCACAGCTCTCCACGAGAGTGACATTCCACTCGTGTTCAGGCTGGGTACATCATACATGTTTGCATCTTCCTTCCTGGCTATAGCTGAAATGGAAACAAGTGACCAGCAATATACAAATGTAAGGGTGGCCTTTGAATATCAGTTCATGGGCAACCTTTACCTGCGGGCAGGGTTCATGAGCAACCCCCTTGGCTATGCCTTCGGAGGGGGTTATTCGGGTCGTATATTACAGGCCAACCTGGGATTTATTACTCATGAGAACCTGGGGCTCACCCCATCACTGTCAATAGTAATATTTATAAGGTAAGCAATGAAATTAAGGTTGCATTTCATATGTGCAGCCCTGGTAATTTCATTGAACTGCCTTTATCCGCAGGATCATTTACCGGGGCATATCATCAGTCTGCTCGAAGATATTGCAGCATCATCAGATGAAAATCTGCAGGCAGTAAATTTTGCTGAAGAGATAAGCGACCTTGCAGAAAATCCTGTTAATATTAACTCAGGTGATGAAAACGAAATAAAAAGACTTTTCTTCCTTACTTCATTCCAGGCTCGAAGTATAGTTGATTACACCAGGAAAAATGGGGATATAATATCAGCCCCTGAAATAAGTTATATCCCGGGTTTTGACAGGGAGCTGTCTGAACTTCTGCAGCCTTTTATCATTTTTAAATATGGCGATAACGACCGCAGACTGAATACAGGATACCATCTCAGGCTTATGACAAATATCCTTGCAGACGATGGAGAAACAAAAAATAATTATACCGGCAGTAATTATAAACTGCTTTCGAAGCTGAGGTTTTCTTCAGGTCCTCTCGAAGCATTTTTGACAGTAGATAAAGATAAGGGTGAACCTCTGCTCCTTGAGCAATATAAACCTGATTTCCTTTCGGGAAATATTACATACTATCCTGATGGTGCAATAAACAAAATCATTATCGGTGATTACAAAGTACGGTTCGGACAGGGTCTTACTGTATGGAATGGTTTCTCACGCTCACCTGTACCGACGGAGCAAAGACCAATGAAAGGAAGCTCCTGTATAATACCTTATTCATCGAGTGATGAAAATGATTTCTTCAGAGGCATAGCTATCTCATTAAGCACAGGATATATAAACATTATATCTTTTGCCTCAATGAATATGATTGATGCTACAACCGTTAATGATGAATATACCGGCACGAAATACGTAAAGTCGTTTTACGATACAGGCATACATAATACCCCGACAACTATAATGAAAAAAAACCAGGTGGTCGAAAGCAGCCTTGGATTCAATATTAACAGGATGAGCAATAACCTCTATTATGGCTTAAATACTATATATTCAAGGTTTTCAATTCCAGTCATCCCTGCTGATCACCCCAGGAATATATATGATTTTGAAGGAAAAGTGAACGCTTCCATTTCCCTTGATTATGCTTACCTGTTTAAGAATTCATACCTGTTTGGAGAATTTGCACTGGACAACAAGCTTAAAACAGCTTTCCTGCAGGGTATCTCCCTGAATCCCGGCGGCAGGGTCAGGTGCAATATAATGTATTCCAGGGTAAACAGGGGCTATAATTCATTTCATGGGAATGCTTCAGGAATAAGTACTTTTAATAAACCTGCCAGTAGCCTGCTTGCAAATTTATCTTCTGAATTAACATCATTCCTTACTTTCTCCGGAGGTATACTGAGCAGGAAGGAGCTGTGGTATAACAATATTTCAGGTAGCTTCCCCTCTTCAATACTTTACCTTGTCAGTCTCAGGCTGAAGCCGGCAGATTGTATTTCACTGAAAACAGATATCAAACATGGTGTCAGTGATAACTGGATAAATCCACAACAGGGAATAAAAACAGGTACAACCGTTAGAAAGACTAATCTCCGGTTATCATTAGAAACGATCGTTTCAGAAAGGTTTAAGCTACGCACTCGCATAGAGAAAGTGATTATAGCAGGTTCACATGACAGGGGCTTTCTCTGCTACCAGTCTGCAGGGTATGTATTCAGAAAAATACCGCTGGAGATACGGGGAAGGTTAACCGTTTTCAAAACGGGCAGTTATGATACACGAATATATACCTGGGAAGATGACCTCCTGTATAATCCGGTTATCAAACCACTGTATGAAGAAGGGGAAAGATCATATTTAATGATCATATACCGGGCTTTTGGTACATTGACTTTGCGTGCCAAATATGCTGTTACTGATATTCACGGTGAACAGGGTGCTTCAGGCAGAATAAACGAACTGAAATTCCAGGTGGTTTTCAGCTTTTAATAACCGAAGGCCTGATATCGCGTATATTAAGCTGCAGGTTTTTTATGCCCTTGAATTCATTCATTTCGACCGAATAGCAGATATCAATGGGGCGCCCTTCCTTTATTACCGGGAACCTGTTACCCTGCCCGAAAGCAATGGCAGGAATACTCACTGTGCCTGTTGATTCACTGCAGAGATCAAGCTTAAGGTGCTCACCACTTGATCCCACTACCCTGCCCATTCCAGTATCATACACTTTCCCGGTCATAAATACAGGTGCCAGGTTCTCAGGGCCGAAAGGCTGGAACTGCTCCAGTATGCTGTAAAACTTTTCAGTTATATCAGTAAAGTCAAGTTCCATGTCAATTATAACCTGTGGTACCAGCTGGTCATCACTGATGGTTTGTTTAACTGCTTCTTCGAACCGTTCAATAAAGACGGGTACATTTTCTTTTTTCAATGTAAGTCCGGCAGCATACATATGCCCGCCAAAATTCTCGAGCAGGTCACTGCATGACTCAATAGCCTGGTACAGATCGTACCCTGCCACCGAGCGTGCCGAGCCTGTGGCAAAGTCATTTGATTCGGTGAGGATAACCGTTGGACGGTAATATGTTTCTATAAGCCTGGAGGCTACTATACCTATTACACCCTTATGCCATTCTGGATTATAAAGTACTGTTGTTCTGGCATTTACATGTCTCTGGTCGGCTGATATCATCCTCAGTGCTTCAGTGGTTATATTCCTGTCAACAGACCGCCTGTCCCTGTTGCAGTTACCTATTTCCCTGCTCATCTCTTCGGCCAGCATTCCATCTTCAGAAACCATAAGCTCAACTGCCTTATTTCCTGACTCCATACGACCGGCAGCATTGATTCTTGGACCGATCTTAAAGACAATATCCTCAATTGTAATCTTCTTCCTGATATCAGAGTCCTTGATTATTTTGGCTACCCCCATCCGCGGGTTTTCATTTAGCTGTATAAGACCAAAATGTGCAAGTATCCTGTTTTCCCCTGTAAGGGGCACAATATCGGAAGCAATACTTACTGAAACAAGGTCAAGATATTGTATCAGGTTTTCAAACGGTATACCGTTTACCCTTGAATAAGCCTGTATCAGTTTAAAACCTACCCCACAGCCCGAAAGGTCCTTATACGGGTAATTGCAGCCTTCCTGCTTGGGGTCAAGGACTGCTGTCGCTTCTGGCACTGTTTCACCGGGGAGATGATGATCACATATGATCACATCCAGGCCCATTGAATTGGCATATTTGATCTTTTCAACTGCTTTGATGCCACAATCGAGGGTAATCATCAGTTTACAGTTGTTTTCATGAGCGTAATCAATACCCCTGGATGATATACCATATCCTTCAGTATACCTGTCGGGAATGTAGAAGTCAATATTCGGGTAAATATTCCGGAAGAAAGCATACATAAGGGCAACAGATGTAGTTCCGTCTACATCATAATCGCCATAGATAAGTATCTTCTCATTTTTATATATTGCCGAAGAAATACGGTCAACAGCAATATTCATATTTTTCATAAGGAATGGATCGTGCAGGTTTTCGAGTCCTGGCCTGAAAAAACTTTGTGCTTCTTCGAAGCTCGTAATACCTCTCTGAACCATAAGGATGGCAAGTGGCTGCGGCACATTAAGGCTGTTCATCAATTGTTTCACAACCACATTATCACCTGTTTCTTTTATGATCCAGTTTTTTTCCATTGTCAGCTTATCCAGTTTATTCCGAAAACCTTATCGAAGTTTTTCTTTACAATGAGCTTGGCCTTCTCAAAATCCTGCTCCTCACCCAGTTCTTTTGCCAGTGAAGTAACACCCTTATCGGTATAGCCGCAGGGATTAATATAATTAAAGTAATCCAGGTCGGTATTTATATTGAAGGCAAATCCATGCATGGTAATATACCTGCTGGCTTTTACCCCTATAGCACATATTTTCCTTGCCTTTCCTCCTGTCTGTCCGTCAATCCACACTCCTGTTGCTCCCTCCAATCGTCCGGCTTCAATGCCATATTCAAGCAGTGAAAGTATTATCATCTCCTCTATACTATGAATGTAAGCTTTAAGCGTCAGTCCGAATTCTTCAAGATCGAGCAGTGGATAACCCACTATCTGGCCTGGTCCGTGATAAGTAATATCTCCTCCCCTGTCGATCCTGTAAAATGAGGCTTCGTTGGCCTTTAACTGTATATGGTTTACAAGCAGGTTATTGTCAGAACCGCTCCTGCCCAGGGTATATACATGAGGGTGTTCCACGAAAAGTAACCTGTTAGCCTGTTTCTCCTGTTCAGCAGGAGCAAGCGAGCGGTTTTTCAACTTTACTGCCATCAGATCATAGAACAATTCTTCCTGGTAATCCCAGGTTGCCTTGTAATCACGTAAGCCTAAATCCTCAAAAATTCCTTGCCTGTCCACCAGATTAACTTAAATTTTATTTTATAATTAAACATGCTTTTCCGCATGGTATGATGATCTTACCAGAGGGTGGCTTTCCACGAAAAGAAAACCTCTTTCCAGTGCTGCCCTTTTGTATTCCTCAAATCTTTCCGGATCAACATACTCAACCACCTCCATATGATCCAGTGAGGGCTGTAGGTACTGACCAATGGTAAAAACAGAGCAACCTGATTCCAGCAGGTCATCCATGGTTTGATAAACTTCACTGCCCTTCTCTCCCAGCCCAAGCATTATGCCTGATTTTGTCCTTATTCCCTGAGTGCTTATATACCTTATCACATCAAGACTGCGACGGTACCTGGCAGCAGATCTTACCTGCGGTGTTAACCTCTCCACTGTCTCCAGGTTATGCGAAATAACTTCGGGACCGGCATCAATAACCTTTTGAATATCTTCCTCCACACCTCTGAAATCAGGTATTAATGCTTCTATTGTTGTT
>Ga0114922_10000882_pt1 | contig 28766 bp, 19 predicted proteins | sample AartaG_FD_100975 | JGI IMG/M metagenome (GOLD analysis project Ga0114922, IMG submission 100975) | Deep subsurface microbial communities from Aarhus Bay to uncover new lineages of life (NeLLi) - Aarhus_00045 metaG | ecosystem: Environmental > Aquatic > Marine > Oceanic > Sediment | place... | reverse complement strand
CGGTGAAGCCGGCCACGTCGATGGAGAGGGATGCGATCTCGGCCTGGGTGTAGCCCCACGCGAGGAAATCGACCACCTGGCCGCCGGCATCGAGGATCATGGCCCAGCCCGTGCCGCCGGCGTCCCAGGCGATGTCGTCGCCCCAGTACGAGTCGCCGGGGTCGTCGGTCCGGTAGAGAACCTGGCCGGAGGCGACCGACCCCGAGAGGCCCCACACGGTGGCGCTCGTGTCGTTGATGTCGCCGGCCGAGCCGTTGTTGACGGCCACCGACCAGCCGGTCACATCGAGGGCGGCGTCCGAGACGTTCTGAATCTCGACCCAGTCGGTGTCGGCGGTCTCGATTTCGGTGATGACCAGGCCGGCCGCGTCCTGCGTAAAGGTGCTGACCCATCCGGAGTCGTCGTAGTCGATGGCGGTCCACTCGGTCAGGTCGTCGCCGGCGGTCGGCACGTGGTAGGTGCCCTCGGCGCCGGCGAGCACGAACTCCTCATACACCGTGCCCAGGACGGGAAGGCCGTAGGAGACGTCCTCCAACTGCTCGGGGTACGTGGGGAAGTACTCGTGGACGACGTCCTCTTCCCATCCGCGCGGCATGACCAGGCCGAGGTACTCGGGGTCGCCGGCGTCGAGTTTGAAGGAGGCGTGGAGGTCGCTCGGGTGGGCGGGGTCGCCGCCGGCGAGCCCCGAGGCGAAGACGATCCGGTACGCGTTCGGCCCCAGCGTCACGCCCGCCGGGAAGGTCCACTTCGTCAGGTTCGAGTGGTTGTCGGTCAGGTGCCAGCCGCCCAGCGCGATGGACGAGCCGGTGGGGTTGTGGATCTCGATCCAGTCCCAGTCGGAGTTGGGGTCGGCCGTATACCAGGGGGTGTCGGTGTTGGCCATGAACTCATTGATGACCGGCGTCGAGTCGAGCAGCAGGCGCGGCTCGAGCGGCTCGATGGCCGGTGCGGGCATAGACGTGCCTGCGGCGTTTGCGATCCGGCGAGAAAGGCCCATCATCTCTCCTTCGCCCCGCCGCAGCGTGACATACGGGTTCTTCGGCTGCCGGCGGCGCACACACCCCACGTGTTAATTATACGCAAAAAGCGGCCAAAGCCAAATCAGGATGCGAAAATCCGGGCGAAGCGTCCCAGATATCGTACCCCGTGGTCCAGCCGTAGCGTGGGTGCTCCGCACCCACGCTGAGGAGATCTCGCGTGCGCCGCGTGGGTGCGGGGCACCCACCCTACGGCTGGCGAGCGCAGGCGGTTGTAGCGCCGGGCTTTATGCCCGGCGGCCGTTGGCGGCGGCGCCGGCCAGGATGCTGGCCACGTGCCGAAGCAGGCAAAAAGGTTCCAGGAACCTTTTCCCTGAAGGGCCCGGAGGGTGCTACGCAGAAAAGGTTCCAGGAACCTTTTTGCCCCGGCGCTACGGCCAAGCCGCAGAAAATCGTCCCATGCCAGGAATCGTTGCCACGACAACGATTACCCTGGCCGGTTTTCGGCCTTGACACCAGGGCCGGACCGGCTATACTCCCCGTTTCGTGCCGCCGCCCGACGGGCGGCAGACTGGGGTGCCGCTATAGCGGGTGCCACGCTTTTGTTTGCCGAAGCGTGCTTCCCGGGGCGGCGACGGATGCTTTCGCAAGCGAAAGTCTGGCACCCGCCATCCCGACATGAACCGAGAAGCCGGGGCGAGGCGTCGCTGGGCCCCGGCCAACGTGCCTTGGAGTAGCGAGCAACGGCGATGAACACGAAAACACCGTTCCTGAAACCCGACCAGGTCGACCGCACCTGGTGGGTCGTTGATGCCAAAGACCGGGTCCTCGGACGCATGGCGACCAAGATCGCACGCATCCTCCAGGGCAAGCACCGGCCGTCGTTCACGCCCAACGCCGACACGGGCGACTTCATCGTCGTCGTCAACGCCGACAAGATCCGCGTCACGGGCAACAAGGCACGCAACAAGCAGTACGACTGGTACACCTACTACGTGAACGGACGCAAGGTGCTGACGTACGAGGAGATGATCAAGCGGCACCCGACACGGCCCGTGGAACTGGCCGTCCGACGCATGTTGCCCAAGACCCGTCTCGGACGACGCATGTTCTCGAAACTCAAGGTCTACGCCGGGCCGGACCATCCGCACCAGGCCCAGCAGCCGCAGCCGCTGGAACTCTAAGATGCGGCCGACCACGCCGCCATGAGGAGACGCCTTCGTGACCGACACGGCAGTCGAATTCAGCAAGGCCAACCCCATCTGGGGAACCGGGCGACGCAAGGCCGCCGTCGCCCGAGTCCGCCTGATGCCCGGCAACGGGAGAATCCTCATCAACAAGCGAGAGGTCAACCAGTATTTCACCGAGCAGAAGGATCGCCAGAGCGTCCTCAGCCCGCTCATCGCCACCGATACGCTGACCTCGTACGACGTGGGCGTTAACGCCAAGGGCGGCGGCACGACCGGCCAAGCCGACGCCGTCAAACTCGGCATCGCCAGGGCACTGAAGAAGGCCGACCCGTCGCTCGAACAGGCCCTCCGCGACGGCAACTTCCTGACGCGCGACCCGCGCATGGTCGAACGGAAAAAGTACGGCCAGAAGGGCGCCCGAAAGAGGTTCCAGTTCTCCAAGCGGTAACGCCACGCCCATGCACCGCACACGCGCGAGCGGCTCCGCGATGGGCCGCTCGCCTTTTTCATGGCGGCGCCTCACGCGGGCCCATAGCATGCACCAGGTTAGCCGCCCGCGCGGTGGGTGCCCGTTCGACAGGCTCAGGGCAGGCTCCGACCCACCGCGCGAAATGCCCTTGTAGCGTTGTAGGGTTAGCCGCCGCGCTTGCGCGGCGCGTTATACAAGGAGGCATCACGGTTTAGCGCGGTGGGTCTCCTGACCCACCGCGCCGGATCGCACGCGCGCGGCGGGTCCGGAGACCCGCCGCGCACCAGTCTCAGCAAACGGAGGTCCCCATGACGCGCGTCGGAATCATCGGAGCCAGCGGCTACGCCGCCGCCGACCTCATGCGTCTGCTCGTGGCGCATCCGGAGGCTCGAATCGTGGCCCTGGCCGACCTGCCCGAGAAGTGCGGGCCGCTCTCTCGACTGTTTCCGCAGTTCGCCGGCCGGCTCGATATCCGTGTCATCCCTGCCGACGTGCCGTCGCTGGCCGAGGCATGCGACGTCGTCTTCCTCGCCCTGCCTCACACGGCCAGCATGACCTATGCCGGACCGCTCCTGGAGGCCGGGGCGCGGGTCATCGATTTCTCGGCCGACTACCGTCTCAAGACGCCCGGCCTCTACGAAACGGTCTACGGAACTCCCCCCGACGAGGCCAACCTGCCCGAGGCCGTCTACGGATTGCCCGAACTGTACCGCGACCTGATCCGGCCCGCCCGGCTCATCGCCAACCCCGGTTGCTATCCGACCAGCGCGATCCTGGGTCTTGCGCCGCTCGTGCGCGAGGGTCTCGTCGCCCCGAACGACATCATCATCGACGCCAAGAGCGGTGTCTCCGGGGCCGGACGCACTCCCAAACTGCTGACCCACTACCCCGAGTGCAACGAATCGCTCCAGGCGTACGCCGTGGGGACCCACCGGCACCAGCCGGAGATCGCCGAGCAACTGGCGCTGCTCGCCAAGACCGCCGTCGACGTCCTCTTCGTGCCGCACCTGGTGCCCATGGACCGCGGCATCGAATCAACCATCTACGCCAAACCGCTCCAGGACCTGACGCCCGGGCGTCTGGCCGACCTCTACCACGCCGCCTACGATGCCGAACCGTTCGTGGTGGTCCGCGACGAACCGCCCGCCACCAAGCACATCGCCGGCACGAACTACATCCACATTTACCCGACCCTCGCCGCCGGCCGCGTGGTCACGAGCGCCGTCGTCGACAACCTCACGAAGGGCGCCGCCGGGCAGGCCCTCCAGAACATGAACCTGATGTTCGGATATGATGAAACGGCAGGTCTGAAATGACCGACTCCGGCCCCATCCGGGTTGACCCGGCCCTGGGCGTGACCTCGCCCCAAGGGTTCCGCGCGGGCGCCGCCGCCGTCGGCGTCAAAGAAGGCTCCGACAAACTCGACGTGGCCGTCCTCGTCTGCGACGTCGATGCCCCGGCCGCCGCCGTCTTCACGCAGAATAAACTCTGCGCCGCCCCCGTCCTCGTGTGCCGCGACCATCTGAGCCGGCGCAGGAGCCTCCGCGCCGTCGTGGCGAACTCCGGCAACGCCAACGCCGCCACCGGCGAGCAAGGGTTGGCCGACGCCCGCGAGATGGCCGCCCGCGCCGCCGCCGCGCTCCGATGCCCCGCCGAGGCCGTCCTCGTCGCTTCGACCGGCGTCATCGGCCACACCCTGCCGATGGAGAAGATTCGAGCCGGCATCGACCAGGCGGTCGCTCGTCTCGCCCAAGGCACGGGCGCCGACCAGGCCTTCGCACGGGCCATCATGACCACCGACACCGTGGCGAAGCAGGCCGGCGTGCGGATCGAGTTGGCCGGCCGCACCGTCACCGTCGCCGGCGCGACCAAGGGCGTCGGCATGATGGCGCCCAACATGGCCACGACGCTGGGGTTTCTGACGACCGACGCCGCCGCCGAGGCGCCGCTGCTCCAGACAATCCTCCGCCGCGCCGCCGACGCCACCTACAACTGCCTGACCGTCGACGGGCACACCTCGACCAACGACACGCTCTGCCTCCTTGCGAGCGGCCTGGCAATGGGCGGCGCCGCGCCGCTGGCGGCAGGTTCCGGCGAGGCCGACGCCTTCGAGGCCGCCGTCGTGGCCGTCTGCGACAGCCTCGGCCGACAGATCGTCTCCGACGGCGAGGGCGCGACCAAACTCATCGAGGTCCGCGTCACGGGCGCCGCCACCGACGCCGAGGCCCGCGCCGCCGCCTCGGCCATCGCCAACTCCCCGCTCGTCAAGACCGCCTTCTTCGGCGAAGACCCGAACTGGGGACGCATCGTCTCGGCCGCCGGGTACGCCGGCATCTCCAGCGAACCCGAGACCATGCGCCTGGAGATGGGCGGCCTCGCCATCTTCGACCACGGCACACCCGTCCAGGCCGACGCCGAAAGGCTGAAGGCCGTCATGGCCGCTCGCGAGATCGACGTCCACCTCGACCTCGGCGCCGGCGACGGCCGGGCGCGATTCCTCACCTGCGACCTCTCCTACGACTACGTCAAGATCAACGCCGAGTACACGACATAAGCCACAAGCCTCAAGCGTCCCCAACTCGCCGCGACCGTAACTAGCCGCGACCGTAAGGGAGCGGCAAAAGGCCCCGTCATGCCCGACGCCGCGACGATCTACCGAGCGCGCTGGGTCATCGACGCCGACGGCTCCGTCATCGCCGGCGGCGCCGTCGTGGCGGCCGGCGGCCGCATCGCCCGCGTCGGACCGTGGTCGAAGGTCCGGCCTCACGTTGCGGCCGGCGAGGCGGTCGAGGCGTTCGCCGACGCCGCCCTCCTGCCCGGCTTCGTCAACGCCCACACGCACCTGAGCCTGTCGGACATGGCGGGTGCGTTCCGTCCGACGGCGAACTTCACGGCCTGGATTGGCAACCTGGCTCTTCGCCGTTACGCGCGGACCAAGGCCCAGATCCGCCGGGCCGTGGCACGCGGGGCCGCCGACAGCCTCGCCGCCGGCACCGTCGCGGGAGCCGACGTCACGCCCGAGCCTCAGGTCGACGAGGCCCTCGGCGCGCTCGCCCCGCGTTGGCGCGTCTTCGGCGAACTGCTCCGCTTCGGCCAGAAGGGGCTCAAGAGGCTCGATGAGACGGTCGCGGCGCTCGATGCCCTCCACGAGAAGACCGGCGCCGCCGTCGGCCTCGCACCCCACTCGCCGTACACGGTGGGCGTGGAGGTCTTCGTGCAGGCCCGCCGGGAGGCCGATGCGCGCGGCTGGCCGGTGGGGGCCCACCTGCACGAGACGCTCGACGAGATCGCCTTCACCGAGCGCGGCGAGGGAAGCCTTCACGAATGGCTGTCGCGCATCAAGTTCCTGCCTCCTGGTCTGAAGCCGGTGGGGCTGCGGCCGATCCGGATGCTGGCCGAGGCGGGGTTCTTCTCGGGGCCCGTCCTGGTGGCACACGGCAATTACCTGACCGACGCCGAGATCGGCATCCTGGCCGAGAGCCGCTCGTCGGTCGCCTATTGCCCGCGGAGCCACGCCTTCTTCAAGCACGCGAATCATCCGTGGCGGCGGCTGGTGGCGGCCGGCGTCAACGTGTGTTTGGGCACCGACAGCCTCGCCTCCAGCCCCAGCCTTTCGATCCTGGAGGAGGCGCGGTTCGTCGCGTCGCGCGAACCCGACGCCGATCCGCGGGCGCTGCTCGCGATGGCCACTCGATGCGGCGCCCGCGCCCTCGGCGTCGATGACCGCGTGGGCGACCTCCGCGAAGGCCTGGACGCCGAGTTCTGCGCCGTCGGGCCGCTTCCCGACACCGACGATCCCCTTGAAGCCATCATGGCCGGCGAGGGGAACCTGCTGCGCGTCGTCGGCGCCTAAGCCTACAACGCTACTTCGCCTTCTTGTCCGCCTGGTGGCCTTCCCAGGCCACCAGGAACAAGCATGAACTGCGTTCGCGGCGGCCTGGGAAGGCCGCCGCGCGGAACGTAGCGTAGTCGTACTAACACCGCGAAGCGGGGGCCCGCGCGCCCACGCCTGAAAACCGGCCTCTCGTCCATGCCCAAGGTTGCGTTGGCTGCCGCGCGCTGGTAGAATCGGTGCCTTGCAGATGCAAGCCGCGAGAGCGGTTCCCCTGACACGGGTCACCGGATGGACCAACCGATGTCTCGACGAACCATGGCCACCATCGGCTGCCTTGCCGTGCTGGCGGCCGGCTGCTCCCCGGCGTACTACACGGCGGACGCCGACCGAGAAGTGTACGGCGTGGTGGCCGACAAGAATGCCGAGACGCTCGGGCGCGTGCACGAGTTCACCGTCCGGCCGAACGTGGACCTGCCGGACATGCTGGATGCGGCGCAGTCGAAGCCGCGGATAGCGGCGCCTGCGGCGTCGGAGGAGCCGAAGCCGGCGGCCGAGGCCGACGCACCGGGCGTGGCCGCCTTCGAGCCGGTCGTGCCCGAGAACCTTCCTCCGCCCGTTCCTGAGCCGGGGCCCGACGCCGTCCGAGTGACCATGGCCGACGTGCTCCGCATCGCCGTCCGCGCCAGCCGCAACTACCAGACCGAGAAGGAGACGGTGTACCTGACGGCCCTGGCGCTGACGTTCGATCGTTACCTGTTCCGGCCGCACCCGTTCACCACCGGCACGGTGGACTTTGCGAACCAGTTTGCCGACGGCCGTCAGCGTTCGTGGGACCCGACGGCGACGGTGGGCGTGACGCAGGCCCTGGCCGACGGTGCGGTCGTGGCCGGCAGCATCGGCATCACGGCCCTGAAGTACCTGAACCGCGAACTCGGCGACACGGTGGATTCGGCGTTGGACTTCAGCCTGACGCAGCCGCTGTGGCGCGGGGCCGGGCGCAAAATCGTCCAGGAAAACCTGCTCCAGGCCGAACGGAACACGGTCTACGCCGTCCGGTCCTTCGCGTGGTTCGAGCAGGAGTTCGCCGTCAGTATCGCCTCGCAGTACCTTCGGGTCTTGCAGCAGCGCGACGTGGTGTTGAACACCTGGAAGAGTTACCTGAGTCTGAAGCGCGGGCGCGAGCGGGCCGAGTGGCTCGCCAAGGCGGAGCGTCTGGCCGAGTTCGAGGTGGACGAGGCCCTTCAGGATGAACTGGCCGCCTACAACCGCTGGGTCGTCGAGCGCGAGAACTACACGAACGACCTCGACGCCTTCAAGATCACGCTCGGCATTCCCGTCACGACCGAAATCGCCCTGGAACCGAGGGAACTCGCGCGGCTGAGCACCGTGGGGCTTCAGCAGCGCGACATCCATCTCGATAATGCCACCGCCAAGGCCCTGGCAACGCGGCTCGACCTGGCGAACACCCGCGACGGCCTCGAAGACGCCAACCGCCGCATCACGATCGCCGAAGACGGTCTGAAGGGTGACGTGGACCTGGTGGCCAGCATGGGCTATGCCTCGCGCGGTGACCGTCCGCAATCGGCCCGCATCGCGCTCAGGCGGGGCGACTACGCGATCGGGTTCGACATTGATCTGCCGGTGGACCGGCTCTCGGAGCGGAACGCCCTGCGCGACACGCAGGTCGCGCGCCAGGCGGCCGCCCGGGCGCTCGACCTGGCAAGCGACAACGTGATCCTGGACGTACGGCGGGCCTGCCGCACTCTGGAACAGGCCCGTGAGAGTTACACGATCCAGAAGCGCAGCGTCACGCTGGCCGAGCGGCGCGTCGATTCCACGCAGATGCTGCTCCAGGCCGGCCGGGCGACGCAGCGTAACGTGCTCGACGCCGAAGACGCGCTGCTGAGGACTCGCAACGCCCTCACCGGGGCGCTCGTCACGCACACGATCGCGGGGCTGGAGTTCGAGCGCGACGTCGGAACGCTGGTTGTCGATGAAGAGGGACAAATCCATGGATGGATCCTTACCGACGACGGCCGCTGAGGGTGCCGAAGCGCAGGCCCCTCCGGCCGGAAAACGGTGGCTTCTGTTCGCCGGCCTGGGCGGCCTGGCGGTGCTCGTGGTCGCGGGGCTCGGCCTCTGGGCGGTGCTGGGCGGCGCGGACCCCCGGGCCGGAGGCCGCGGTGAGACGGCCCGCGCCGTTCGCGACCGCCTCGTGGTCTCCATCACCGAGAGCGGCGAGATCGAGGCCAAGGAATCTGTGGACATCCGCTGCGAGGTCGAAGGCAGCAGCACCATCGTCTGGGTCGTCGAGGAAGGCAGCGTCGTCGCCAAGGGCGACGAACTCGTTGAACTCGATTCGGCCGACCTCGAGGAACACGTCCAGACCCAGGAGATGACCCACAATACCTCCAAGGCCGCTTTCGAGAAGGCCGACAAGGCCTACCTGATCGAGAAGAGCACCCGCGAGAGTCTGCTTTCAGTGGCGTCGCTCGACGTCAAGTTCAGCCTGGTCGATTTTCGCAAGTACCTCGGCACGCGGCTGGCCGACCACGTCATCGCGATGGAAGGCAAGACGGCGTTCGCCAAACTCGTGGACAACTCCGACCTGGGCGGCGACGCCCTCCAACAGAAACGCAAACTCCAGACCGACATCGACCTGGCCGACGAGAAACTCAAACGGGCCGCCAGCAAGGTCGAGTGGACAAGGAAACTCGAGAAACTCGGTTACGTCACGGGCAGCGAACTCGAGGCCGACGAACTCGCCGCCAAGAGCGCCCAGGTCGATCTCGACCAGGCCCGGACCGCCCTCGACCTGTTCCTGAGATACGAGTTCCCGAAACTGGCCGAGAAGGCCTACACCGATTGGCTCGAATTCAAGCACGAGTACGACCGCGTCGACGCCCGCACCCAGAGCGAACTCGACAGCGCCAAGGCCAGCCTCGACAACCAACGCAAGGCCCTGGCGCTGGAGGAGAAACGCCTTGAGAAGGTCCGCGACCAACTGGAGAAGACGACCATCCGCGCCCCGCAACCGGGCATGGTCGTCTTCGAGACGGGTCGCAGCCGCTGGGGCCAGGCGCCCCCCATGGAGGTCGGCTCCACCGTCGGGCACCGGATGGTGCTCATCAAGTTGCCCGACATGTCGGAGATGAACGTGAAGATGCGGCTGCACGAGTCGGTCGTCAAGCAGGCCTCCCTCGGCGCACCGGCCTACGTCACGATCGACGCCATGCCCAAGAACCGGCTGACCGGCAAGGTGACCAAGATCGGCGTCATGCCTGACCGGCAGCAGTGGTGGATGAACCCCGGCCTGAAGGCGTACCCGACCGACATCACGCTGGACTCCACGCCCACCGGCCTGAAGCCCGGCATGAGCGCCCAGGTCGAGATCCTCATCGATGCGCGCGACGACATCCTCCAGGTGCCCATCTCGGCCGTCTACGTGGACAAGGGGTTCCAGGTGGTGTACCTCAAGACGCCCGGCGGGCTCGCGACGCGGCGAGTGGCAGTGGGCCTGTCGAGCGACCAGGCCGTCGAGATCGCCTCGGGTCTGGCCGAGGGCGACGAGGTCTACCTGTACAAGCCCGACGGGGCGCCGGAACTGGAGGTCTCGGAGGAAGAGGTCCAGGCGATGAAGGCAAAGAAGGAGTTCGAGCGCCAAGCCGCCGAGGCTGCAGCCAAGGCCGAGTTGGCCCTGCCCGTCTCGATCCCCGGCCTCGAAAACCTCTCGCCCGAACAGGTCAAGGCCATGCGCGAGAAGTTCGAGAAGATGCCGAAGGCCCAACGCGACGCCATCATGAAGCAACTCCAACAGGGCGGAGCAATGGCTATGCCCGGCGGCGGTCCGAAGCAAGATCCCGGTGAAGGCGGCCCCGCAGGCCCCGGCCGCCCGAAGCCGACGCGACGAGGCGGAAAACCGCCCACCGGAAAGGCGGGAGACCGGCCATGAGCCTCGCCCAACTCCTCGACCTCACCAAGACCTACCACATGGGCGCCGACGTCGTCGTCGAGGCGCTGCGCGGCCTCGATCTGGAGATCGAGGAAGGCGAGTACGTGGCCGTCATGGGACCCTCCGGCTCCGGCAAGAGCACGCTGCTGAACCTGCTGGGGTGTCTCGACCGTCCGACGCGCGGCCGTTACGTTCTGGGGGGCCAGGACATCTCGCGTCTCTCGGACGCCGAACTGAGTGAGGTGCGCGGCCGGCGGATCGGGTTCGTCTTCCAGTCGTTCAACCTCATCCCGCAACTGTCGGCCCTCGACAACATCGAGGTGCCGCTGTTCTACCAGGGCGTCCACCGGCGCCAGCGCAGGCGGCGCGGCCGGGAGTTGGCCGAACGCGTCGGACTCGGCGCCAGGGCACGCCATAAACCGATGGAACTCTCCGGCGGTGAGCAACAGCGGGTCGCCATCGCCCGGGCACTCTCGAACGACCCGCTCATCCTCCTGGCCGACGAACCCACCGGAAACCTCGACTCCAAGACCGGACGGGAAATCCTCGAAATCTTCGACGACCTCTCGGCGAGAGGCCGGACGCTGGTCGTCGTCACTCACGACGAGGCCATCGCCCGCCGCACACACCGGACCGTACGGATGGCCGACGGGCGAATCGCCAGCCGCATCTCCAACTGAGGCACAGGACCACGGCAGCCCATGTTATCGTTCAAGACAGGCGAGATTCTGCGGCTGGGTGTGACGAACCTGTTTGTCCACCCGGCGCGCAGCATCCTGACGATGCTGGGCATTCTGTTCGGCGTCACCGCCGTCATCGCCACCCTGGCCGTCGTCGAGGGCATCAGCGAGAAGATGCAGGAAGAGGTCCTGAGGATGGGGGCCACCAACATCATCGTCGAGGCCGTCAAACCCGCCGAGAGCGAATCGACCACACAGACACAGCAGAGCGGCATGGCCCTCATCTACGGCCTCACGTACGAGGACGCCGAACGCATTCAGTCGAGCATCCAGGGGGCCGACGTCGTTGTTCCCGCCAGGCGCATCCCCGTCACGGCACGGTACCTGACGAGGCGGACCCGCGCCGAAGTCCTCGGCACCGTGCCCTGGTACAACGAGACGTACGGCATCGACGTGGCGAGCGGACGGTGGCTGGCCCCGTTGGACCAGCGGAAGGTGGACAACATTTGCGTGCTGGGCGCCGCCGTTGCCCGAAGGCTGTTTCCGAGAAGCGACCCGCTCGGAAAAAGCCTCTGGCTCGGGCCGTTCTCGTATCGGGTGGTGGGCGTGCTGGCTGGGCGCGGCAAGAGGACGGGCTCGGGGGGCGAGAACGAAGCGGATTACGACCGCACGATCTACATCCCCCTGACCGCCGCCAGCCGGCGATTCGGTGAGATGGTGGTCGACAGTTCCGCCGGCAGCCGCAGTTTCGAGCAGGTCGAACTGCACGAGATCACCGTCAAGGTGCCGACGGCCGAGGCGGTCCGGCCGGCGGCCCGGATCATCACCGGGCTACTCGAAAGATTCCACGACCCGAACAAGAAGGACTGGCGGGTGCGGGTGCCCCTGGAACGCCTCGAAGCCCTGGAGCGGACCAAGTGGCTGTTCGTTGTCCTCGGCGTCTCGATCGCCGCCATCAGCCTGCTCGTCGGCGGTATCGGCATCATGAACATCATGCTGGCCAGCGTCACGGAACGGACCCGCGAGATCGGCATCCGCCGCGCCATGGGCGCCAAACGACGTGACATCATCAGCCAGTTCCTCGTGGAGACGGTGGTCCTCTCGACGGTGGGCGGGGCCATCGGCGTGCCGGTCGGCGTGATGCTGGCCGTCGTGATTCCGCGGCTGCTCTCGAAGGCCGCCACCATGCTCGGCGTCGGCGGCGAGGCCGCCCTCATGAGCCTCTCGCGGACTATCGTGACGCCGAGCGCCGTCGTCCTGGCCCTCGGCACGAGCATCATCGTCGGCGTCGTCAGCGGCGTCTATCCCGCCTACCGCGCCGCCCACATGGACCCCATCCGGGCCCTGCGGCACGAGTAGGATGGCCGGCCACGGGGCGGCTGGTTTCGTCCCTTGACGGGGTGACGCGGGCTGACCTCCCTGCCTATAATGGGCACGACGGGTGGCATGGTCATCCTAAAGGGTGACCATGTGCTGGGCGGAATGCGGAACGGACAGCAACGGCAACGGCGAGACCCGTTCGACTCTTTTGCGCTCGCTCAGGGTGACAGACGAGGTCTCGCGTGCTTTGAGTGAGTTGTAGGGTGGGTGCTTTGCACCCACGCTGACGAGGTCTCGCGTGCGCCGCGTGGGTGCCGAGCACCTACCCTGCGGCTGCGTATAATGGGGCCGGCCGCCTGTGACGGCAGCCATACCGGAGCCCGTAAGGAATGAACGAACGCGTCAAGCGGCTGCGGACCCAGAGCGTCGAGACGAGACCGTACATCTCGTCCGAGCGGGCCGAACTCGTCACGGCCTTCTACAGGAGCGGCGAGATCGAGAAGGTCAGTGTCCCCGTCGGACGTGCCCTCGCCTTCCGCCACATCATCGAGCACCGGACCATCTACCTCGGCGACGGCGAACTGATCGTCGGCGAGCGAGGTCACGCCCCCAAGGCCACGCCGACCTACCCGGAACTGTGCTGCCACAGCCTGGAGGACCTTCGGATTCTCGCCACGCGCGAGCGGACGCCTTTTGAGGTCAGCGACGAGGTCCGCCGCGTCTACGCCGACGAGATCATCCCGTTCTGGTCGGGCCGGACCATCCGCGAACGGCTGTTCGCACGGATGGCCGACGCGTGGCGCCAGGCCTTTGACGCCGGCGTCTTCACCGAGTTCATGGAACAGCGCGCCTTCGGCCACGCCATCCTCGACGACAAGATCTACCGGCACGGCTTTCTCGATTTCAAGGAGCGGATTGCGGCGCGCCGCCGCCGCCTCGACCGGCTCAGCGACCCCCGCGCCTTCGACAAGGACGAGGAGTTGAAGGCCATGGCGATCTCGGCCGACGCTATCATCCGCTTCGCCGAACGTCACGCCGAGAAGGCACGCCAACTCGCCGACGCCGAGACCGACGCCGACCGCAAGGCCGAACTCGAGACCCTCGCCGAGGTCTGCTCCCGCGTGCCCGCCCACGCCCCCCGCACCTTCCACGAGGCGCTTCAGAGTTACTGGTTCGTCCACCTGGGGGTCGTCACGGAACTGAACACGTGGGATTCGTTCAACCCGGGCCGGCTCGACCAGCACCTCGCCCCGTTCTACCGGCGCGAGACGGCGGCCGCAGCGCTGACGCGCGACGGGGCCATGGAACTGCTGGAGTGCTTCTGGGTCAAGTTCAACAACCAGCCCGCACCGCCGAAGGTGGGCATTACCGAGGAGCAGAGCGGCACGTACCAGGACTTCGCCCTCATCAACACCGGCGGCGTCCGGGCCGACGGCTCCGACGCCGTCAACGAGGTCTCGTACCTGATCCTCGACGTGGCCGACGAGATGCAGTTAATGCAGCCATCGGCCTGCGTCCAACTGAGCGCCAAAACCCCCGACCGCTTCCTCGACCGCGCCTGCGAGGTCGTCCGCACCGGCCTCGGCCAGCCCTCCATGTTCAACACCGACACCATCGTCCGCGAGATGCTCTACGCCGGCAAAAGCCTGACCGACGCCCGCGCAGGAGGACCGAGCGGATGCGTCACCGTCAGCGCCTTCGGCAAAGAGTCGTGCACCCTCACCGGGTACGTCAACTGGCCGAAGATCCTCGAACTCGCCTGCTACGGCGGCGTCGACCCGAACGGCGGCAAACAAATCGGCCCCGACACCGGCGACCCGCGCACCTTCGGCTCCTTCGAACAGTTCTTCGAGGCCTACCGGCGGCAACTCGCCCATTTCATCGACACCAAGATCGCCGGCAACAACCTCATCGAACGCCTCTACGCCACCACCATGCCCGCTCCCTACATGTCCATCCTCATGGACGTCTGCATCGAGAAGGCACGCGATTACCACAACGGCGGCGCACGATACAACCCCACCTACATCCAGGGCGTCGGACTCGGCACACTCACCGATGCCCTCACCGCCGTCCGGTACCACGTCTACGACAAGAAGACCCTCTCGATGGACGACCTGCTTGCGGCCATGGAGGCGAACTTCGACGGACGCGAAGACCTCCGCCGCGCACTCGCCCACGCCACCCCCGCCTACGGCAACGACGACCACTACGCCGACGAGGTGGCCGAACGCGTCTTCACCGCCTACCACGATCTCCTCAACGGCCGACCCAACACCAAGGGCGGCGTCTACCGCGTCAACCTCCTGCCCACCACCGTCCACATCTACTTCGGGGCGGTCACCGGCGCCCTGCCCAACGGACGCAAGGCCGGCGTGCCGCTGTCCGAGGGAATCTCGCCCACCCAGGGCGCCGACGTGAAAGGACCGACGGCGGTCTTCAAGTCGGCCGCTCGCATCGACCACTCCCGAACCGGCGGCACGCTCCTGAACATGAAGTTCAGCCCCGCCGTCCTGGCCGGCGACGGCATCCGCAACCTCGCCGCGCTCGTCCGCGGCTACTTCCAACTCGACGGGCACCACGTCCAGTTCAACGTGGTTGATGCCGACACGCTCCGCGCCGCCCAGGAAGAGCCCGAGGCCTACCGCAACCTCATCGTCCGCGTGGCCGGCTACAGCGACTACTTCGTCGACGTCGGCCGAGCCCTCCAGAACGAAATTATCTCGCGGACCGAGCACCAAACGCTGTAAAGTCCGCTCACATCGACCTTCGCGCGGTATCGCTCCGCAGATTCTGCGCGGTGGGTCTCCGCAGATTCTGCGCGGTGGGTCTCCGGACCCACCGCGCTATCCGGAAGGCGGGGTGGCATGGTCACCCCGAAGGGTGACCATGGGCTGCGGTCCGCAACAGGGTCACGCAAAGGCGCGTGACCATGCCACCCGGCAATTCAGCCTTGACAGAGCACTGGAGAAACGGAGCCGGCGCGCATGCCGCTCAGGCTGACCGACACCGACCGAGAGATGCTCGACGGACGCCGCGGCGACGGTGCGCGCCTCGCCATGCGGATCATGGTCCGATGGGCCGAGGCCTGCGACGCCGACTGCCTCATCGACGTCACCCAGGCCCACATCGACGGCTGCGGCCTGCTGAGCGAAGCCGGACTCGAATTCGCCGAGACCCTCGCCCGGCGCGGTGCCCGCGTCTGCATCCCCACCACCCTCAATATGGGCCCCCTCGACCTCCAGAACTGGCGCGACTTCGGCGTGCCCGAGACGTTCGCCGCCATGGCCCTCCGCCAGGCCGAGGCCTACACCCGGATGGGCTGCGTCCCCACCTGGACCTGTGCACCGTACCAAGGGTACCTGACGCCGCGCTTCGGCCGCCAGATCGCCTGGGGCGAGTCCAACGCCGTCGCTTACGCCAACTCCGTTCTCGGCGCAAGGACGGAGATGTACGGCGACTACATCGACATCTGCGCCGCCGTCACCGGCCGCGTGCCCCGGCAGGGACTCCACCTGACGGAGAACCGCAAAGGGCAGATCCTCGTCCGCCTCATCGAGTTCGACCCGGGGGCCCTCCGCGGCGACGTCTTCTGGCCCGCCTTCGGACACCTGCTCGGCCCGCTGGCCGGCGACCGGATCCCCGTCATCGAGGGGCTTCCAGCCGACGCGACCGACGACCAACTCAAGGGCCTCTGTGCGGCCGCCGCCTCCTCCGGCGCCGTCGCCCTCTTCCACGCCGTCGGCCTCACGCCGGAGGCCCCCACGGTTGCCGAGGCGTTCCAGGGCGCAGCGCCCGCCGAGACCTTCCAGATCCGACCCGCCGACGTCGACGCCGCTGCACGCGACCTCTCCACCGCCGAGGACGGCTCGCCGATCGACGCTGTTCTGGTCGGCTGCCCGCACTTCTCCTTCGCCGAGTTCCGCCGCCTCGCCGACCTGGTCCGGGCCGCAGGCGGTGTGTCGCGCGTCCCCTTCATCGTCATCACCTCAACGCAGTCGCACGCCCTCGCCTTAAGGGGCGGCTTCCTGGACACGCTCGCCGACTTCGGCGTCCGCATCACCCTCGACACGTGCATGTTCCACACGCCCTTGCTCTCGCCGCAGGTGAAAGCCGTCATGACGAACTCCGGCAAGTGCGCCTACTACGCCCCCGGCGAACTCGACGTGACGGTCGCCTTCGGGTCGCTGGCCGACTGCGTCCGCTCCGCCGTCGAGGGCCGCGTCTGGCGGAGGGCCGGACCATGACCAAGCAACGCGGGGAAGGCTCCCCCAATGCCGAGGGCTTCCCGAATACCGAGGGCTTCCCGAATACCGAGCGCGGCGGGTCTCCGCACCCGCCGCGCCGGAAGCGCGATGGTTCCGGAGAACCACCGCCCAAGACGCAGGCCAAACCGCCGAGGCGGCTGACCGGCAGACCCGTCGTCCCCGGCGCCGCCGATGGCACGGCCCTCGTCACCGCCGAGCCCTTGAGTTTCTGGGGCGGACTTAACACCGCCACGGGCGAGATCGTCGACCGCCGACACGAACGCTCCGGCCAAATCGTCACCGGACGCATCTTCGTCCTGCCACGCGGACGCGGGTCCAGCACCGCCAGCGCCTGCCTCCTGGAGAGCATTCGTGCCGGCACCGCCCCTGCCGCCATCATCACCGCCAGGACCGAACCCGTCCTCGCACTCGGGTCCATCATCGCCGACGAACTGTACGCCCGGTCCGTGCCCATGGTCGTCTTGCCCGACGAGGCGTTCCGCTCCATCCATGACGGTGACCGCGTCACCATCGATCCCGACGGCACCGTCACGGTCAATGCGCCCGACGAAGCATAGAGGAGACGGGTGGCATGGTCATCCCGAAGGGTGACCATGTGCTGCGGTTCGCAACAGGGTCACGCAAAGGCGCGTGACCATGCCACCCGGCGATTCAGCATTGACCGTACGGCAGTGAGATTGGAGGAGACGCCATGCTGGTCCTCGACGCCGCCGATGTCCGCCGGGCCTTGCCCATGGCCGACGCCATCGAGGCGATGAAGGGGGCCTTTGCCGCCCTCTCAAGCGGCCGGGCCGTCGTGCCCGAACGCATCCGCCTCGACGTCGAACCGCACGGCGGCGTCAGCCTCATCATGCCCGCCTTCGTCGACGACGAGGGCGGCGGGGCCCTGGCGGTGAAGGTCGTCTCGCTCTTTGACCACAACCGTGAGCGTGGCCTTCCGCGCATCCAGGCGGCGGTTCTGGCCCTCGAGGCCGACACCGGCCGGCCCGTCGCCCTCCTCGAGGGCGCCACGCTCACCGCCATCCGCACGGGCGCCGCCTCCGGGGCCGCCACCGACCTCATGGCCCGGCCCGACAGCCGGACCGCCGCCATCCTCGGCGCAGGCGTCCAGGGCCGGATGCAACTCGAGGCCGTCTGCACCGTCCGGCCCATCGAGACCGTGTGGGTCTACGATCCGGCGGCCGGCGCGGTTCAGGCGCTCGTAGACGAGATGGCCGGCCAGGGACCGATTCCCGCCGATCTCCGACCCGCCGCCGACCCCCGCGAGGCCCTGGCCGAGGCCGACGTCGTCTGTGCCGCCACGACCTCCGCGACGCCTGTCTTCGCGGACGCCGACCTGAAGCCGGGCGCGCACGTCAACGCCGTCGGCTCCTACCAGCCCCACGTGCAGGAGGTGCCGGCCGAGACGGTCGTCCGGGCCCGGGTCGTCGTCGACAGCCGCCGTGCCGCCCTGGCCGAGACGGGCGACCTCATCCAGCCCATCCGCGCTCGGTTCATCACGGCCGACCACATCCAGGCCGACCTGGGCGAACTCGTCCTCGGAAAGGCGAAGGGACGCACGTCGGACGACGAGATCACCCTCTTCAAGGCCGTCGGCGTCGCGGTCCAGGACGCCGCCTGCGCCCGCGCCGCCCTCGCCCGCGCCGAGCAGTTGGGCCTCGGCCAGACGGTTCGCTGGTGATCGACGGGCAGGGTGGCATGGCCACGCTTGCGTGGCCATGCGTTGCGCGGCGGGTCGGGAGACCCACCGCGCTATACCGGGTGGCAACTGAGCCTTGACAGTTCACTAATCCTGTAGCCTTCGGCGTTTCGAGTGCAGGATGAGCCGGCGGAGACCTTCCACGTCTTTCGCCCGGCGCCACCTGCGGTCGAAATGCGGATCTTGCGCGATCTCCGCCACGGCCGCCAGCGCCCGCAAATGGTAATTGCGCTCGTCCGCCGAACCGATGAGTACGAACACCGTCCGCACGGGGTCGGCGTCGGGCGTAAACGGTGTGCCGTCGCGAACTCGGGCCAGCAGGATGTCAAAGCGCCCCGTGCCTTCCACCACGATGTGCGGGATGGCCAGGCCGGGACGAATGACGGTCGAGGAGAGTTCTTCCCGCTCGCCGAGCAGGCGCAGGACCTCGGCCGGCGGCATCTCCAGCCGCCACGCGAGTTTCTCAGCAACGGCACGGAAGAGGTCGTCGCGCGACACCCTGCCTTCCATGTCGAGGATGACGCACTCGGCCACGAGGCGGTCGAACCGGTCCTCGACGCCGCCGTCGCGATCGTGGATGATCTGGGCCAGTTCCGCCTCCAGGTCGTGGCCCCCAAGCGTGCGGGAGGCGATCCGCTGCGCCAGGTGCGCCAGCGCCGACTCACGCGCCACCCGCGCCTTGGCATACAGCGTGTACCAGATCAGGCCGGTCCCGAGAATCCCGCCGGCCACCGCGAGCGGCAGGCTGCCGAGTTCGATCAGCAGGAACACGTACGCCACGATCCCCACCGCGTGCAGCCACGGGTACAGCGGCGAACGGAACGTCGGCCGATACGTCGGCACACGGCTCTCACGCAACAGAATGAGCGCCACGATGCTGAACCCGAACAGCAGAATCTTCATCGCCGACGCCGACTTGATGAACAACTCCAGGTCCATGAACAGCGACGCGCCGATCAGCGCCGACGTGAACAGAATCGCGTAGTGCGGCGTGCCACGCCGCGCGCCGACGCGGCTGAAGAACTCCGGCAGCAGGCCGTCGCGGCTCATCGCCATCGGCGAACGGGACGCCGCCAGAATCCCCGCGTTCGCCGTACTCACGAACGCCAGGATCGCCGCCACCGACATCACGACCAGCCCCGCCTTCGGCCACAACGCCTGCCCGCCCAGCGAGATCGGCGTCAGCGAACCCGACAGCGACTCGGCCGGCACTACGCCGACCGTCACGAACGTGACCACGACGTACGCCACCGCGACGGCGGCGCCGGCCACGAACATCGCCAGGGGGAGGTTGCGCCCCGGGTTTCGCACCTCCTCCGCCACGCTCGCTATCTTCGTCAGGCCGCCGAACGACACGAAGGCCATCGCCGCACCCAGCATCACGGCGTTGACGCCGTGCGGCAGCAGGGGTGTGTAACGGCTCGCCTCAATCTGGCCGATCCCGACCACGACGTAGCCGCACAGCAGCACGAGCAGCAACGCCACGAGTCCGATCTGCAGCCGGCCCGCGTGTTTGGCTCCCCACAGATTCACGAACATGAAGAGAACGCAGAAGCCCAGCGCGATGAAACGCATCTCCAGCAGGCTCAACCCCGGCCACAGCAGCCGCGCAAACGCACCCAACCCGAGCAGCGCGAAGGCCGTCTTCAGCGCCAGCGACGACCACGCCGCCAGACCGGCAAGCATCCCGAACGTCGGGCCGAGGCTCCGGTCGATGAAGAAGTAGTCCCCCCCGGCCTTCGGAAGCGCGGTGGCCAGTTCCGCCTTGCTCACCACGGCCGGAAGCAGCAGGACGGCCGCAAGAAGGTACCCCAGGAACACGCCGGGGCCGACCACGGCGTAGAGGATCCCCGGAAGGATGAACAGGCCGCTGCTGATCATCGCTCCCGTGCCGATGCAGAAGACGTCCAGGAACCCCAGGTCCTTCTTCAGCGCCACGTCTGTCTCCGCGTGGGCTCACCCCTCTGACCCTGGCCATCGGCGCATGAGCCTACCCGGATTCACACGCGATAGACAGCCAAAACCGGCCGCCATGCGGTGGGTCACTCGGACGGGGTGTCGGGCAGGGAGACGTGGGCGATGGCTTCGGCGACGGTCGGGTACAGGTCGAACAGCCGGTCGAGGTGCGAGACGCGAAGCAGCGTCGCCACCGCGCTGTGCAGGTTGGCAAAGGCGACGGTCCCGCCGCGGGCACGGTAATGGTGGTGGATCCGCACCAGGGCCGCCAGGCCCCAACTCGAGGCGTACGTCAGGCGCTCGAGGTCCAGGACGACGCGAGGGATGCCCCCCTGGAGCAGGGCTTCCATCTTCTCGGTGAACCCGTCGGCGTTGGAGTGGTCGAGACCGCCGTCGAGGGCGAGCAGCCTGACGCCTTCGACGTTGCACGGGCACTCGTGGATTTCCATGGTCGTCCTCGTCGGCTGCGACCGTTCACGTCTGACCATCACGCGGTACCGCGCGGCGGTCTCGCAGGCCTGTTACCTGGTCCGTCTCGCCCAACGTTCTCCAGAACGGGTGGCACGGCAGCGGCCCCGCCGCGGCCGTGTGCGCCGAACGGTCAACACGGCCGCCCTGCGGGCTGCCGTGCCACCCCGCGGCGGGTGCACAAAAAGTCCACCCGCCATCACGCGGTATCGCGCGGCGGGTCTCCTGACCCACCGCGCCACGAGCGCGGCCGTGTGTACGCGGCGGGTGCGGAGACCCGCCGCGCACGGCGCGGGAGCGTGCAGGCCATCGTATCAGCGAGGGCGGGGGTGTCAACGCGAATTCGCAGGCACATCGGGCGCAAGGTCGATAAGCGCCACGTCTTCCGGGCCGAGGGTGATCGGTGTCTCCTTGCCGGTCCAGGCGACCCGGCGGCCGCGCACCAGGTCGAGGCACGTCGACGGCACGTCGCGGCCGTCAAGGGTGAGTGTGGTGGTCCGCTCGCGGTCGGAGTCGTTGAAGACGGTCAGGTACCGGTCGCCCCAGCGTTCGAGGTATATCTTCGGATCGCTCGAACGGGCGAGCGTGACGGGCCGCCATCCGGCCTCGGCCACACGCTTGACGAGGGGCACGTACTGCTTGAAGAGCGGGCGGTCGCGGTCGTAGAGTTCCGGCCGGCTGAAGTAATGGCCCTGCGAGGCGTTGTGGCTGAAGAAGCCGGGGAACATGCCGTAGGCCAGGCACCGTTTCATGTACCGCTCGACCAGGTCGGGCCCGAACTGCTCGAACCGCGTGTTCATGAGGAAGCAGTACGGCTTCGGGCCGCACATGACGCGGCGATAGAGGAGTTCTTCGTCGGACATCGGCGTCCACACCCCGCCGCGATGCCAGTTCGTCTCGGTACCGCACACGTCGAGCATCGGCACGAGCCACGGCAGCCGGGTCGGGGCGCCGTTGGCCATCATGAGTTTGCCCATTGCCCGCACGTCCTTTTCGATGGCGCGGACGTACTCGAAGACGATGAGGCCGCGAAAGATGGCCGGGGCGTGTGAGCCGCTCGCGAAGACGAGCGGCGTCCGGGCGGCGGCGAAATGGTCGCGCCGAAAGTTCAGCACGTCGGTCACGTAACCTTCGGAGGAGTCGACGTACTCGCCGTCGAGGTCGCCCTTGCGGTTGGGGCCGTAGTAGCGGTCGCGCAGCCCAGCGCTCCACTTGTTCCCGAAGTCGGTGACCTCGCCCGCGACGCCGGGCATGGAGTTGATGCTCCAGACGGCCCCGTCGCACCAGGGCGTGTCGCGCAGCCGCGCGGGGAAACGCCCGCTCTCGTCGTGGTACCCGCTCGCAAGGAACGCCTGAGCGCGGCGGTCGTTCTTTTCGGCAAGGCGGTGGGCCTCGGCGGTGGCGGCTTCGATTGTGCGCGGCATGCCCTTGGGCATCCGCATCCACCACGTCATGGGCTCGGTGTAGCGGAACGTGGTGAGACCGTGCGCGTCGTCCCACGCCGTCTCGTTGGTGCCTTCCTTGAACTTGAAGCCGAAGTCCTGCCATCCCTTGACGGTGCTGGTCTTGTGGAATGGCATCCAGAGACCCATCTCGGGTGTGCGGCACTTGAAATGGTCCGGGAAGGTCTCGTACATCTCTGCGACGGCGCCGCGGAAGCCCCACGCGGCGTCGAAACCGAACGTGGCAAACCGTACAACGGCGGTCGGCTTCTCTTTCACGAGCGCGAGGTCGAACGCGATGTACAGCAATCCGGTTCCCGCGCTGTAGCCGACGCGGTAGAACGCCGGAAAGGCCAGGTCGAGGCAGATGGCGGTGCCCCGGTCGCCCCGGGCGACGGCGGCCAGCGGGTACCGCGACATCAGGCCGTTGGCGCCGACGCTCCCCGCACGCGGGGCGTTGAGATACTCCTGCGGCGGCTTGACGGCTACCTCGCAGCGCGGGTCGGCCAGCCACCGCACGCCGGACGCCTCAGGCCTCGACGCGTAAGGTTGCACGACGTAGTACAGCGTGACGGCCCGGTCCTCTCCGGTCAGGTCGAGCACCTTGATGTGGCTTCCGAGGCAAACCAGGGCGAGAACGGAGTGCGACTGAGCACGTCCCCAGAATCCCTGGTCCTCGATGCGAAGCCCAAGGACATCGGCCGGTTTCCCCCGTGTGATCTTGCCGTCGGGAGCGACAAACGCCGACCCCGCGGCGACATCACGCACCAGGAATCCCTCAAAGCCCTTCTGTTTCACCCGCACCGGCACGCCGTCAAACATGGCGGCGCCTTTCGGCGTCTTGAGAACGGCGAGTTTGGGGTCCTTGAACCACGCCTTCCCCGTATGCCGCCTCAGGAGCATGTGAAACGAGAGGCTGCGGACGGGTTTGGCGGGGAAGATGGTCACCTGGACCCGCTGCCAGTCGTGCGTGCCCGTCTTGAAGGGGCTGACTTGCCCCCAGAGCGGCGTGCCGTCGGTGTAGACGAGGTCGAGGTAGAGGGAATAGTCGGAGTTCGCCGACCCGCCGACGCCCTCGGCCCTGCTCCAGCACGTGGCAACGATGGGGTGCGGCGCGGTCTGGTTGAGGACGACCGTCTGGCTGACGCCGCGCTGGACGCTGGGGTCGGTCCCGTTGTCGCAGACGAAGCGGTCGCCGTCGCGCGTAAAGCCCTTCTGCCAGGGTCGCCAGGCGTCGGCCTTGAGGAGATTTTCGCCGTCGGGCTTCAGGAGTTCCATGACGACGTCGCCGGCTGCGAGTGGGCCGGCGGAAACGAGGATCGCCGCCGCAATGATGCTTACTCGACCTGACATGGGCACGCCTCTTTTTTGATGCGCGCCGGGCAAGCCCGGCGGCTAACGGGTTTCAGGGCGCTTACGGGTCTTGTGGCGGTTCATCTTACCAAGGGCGTGGCGGCCGCGGCGCGGTATTTCCATGACACATGCGGTCGCAGAGCGTACAATAGCGGCGGGCTGGAGGATCCGGGCCGGGAGAGGCGCCTGCATGATACGCTTCGTTACGATCCTGACGGTGCTGGCGGCGTCGTCGGTGGCGGCGGTCGAGGTGCGGCCGGCCGGGCGCGAAGAGGCCATCGCCAACCTCGATTTCCGCGAGGTCATCCGCTCGGCCAAGGACCGCGTCTTCCCGGCGGTGGTTTACATCAAGGTCCTCCAGGAGAGCCACGAGTCGGGCAAGAAGGTCAGCCGCGAGGTCGCCGGCAGCGGCGTTATCATCTCGCCCGAGGGCGAGGTCCTGACGAACTGGCACGTCGTGCACAAGGCGGTCGAGGTCCGATGCCTGCTGTACGACGGCCGGGCCTTCAGTGCCAAGGTCGTCGGGACGGACAAGGACACGGACCTGGCGCTGGTAAAACTCGACCTGCCCGCCGATGCCGAGACCATCCCGCACGCCGACCTGGGCGCCTCGAGCGTCCTCGCGGAGGGCGACTTCGTCATGGCGATGGGCGCCCCGTGGGGTCTGTCGCGGAGCGTTTCGATCGGCATCGTCTCGTGCACCCGGCGGTTCCTGCCGACTCACAGCCAGTACAGCCTGTGGATCCAGACGGATGCGGCCATCAGCCCGGGCAACTCGGGCGGGCCGCTCGTCAACACCGACGGGCAGGTGGTGGGCATTAACACGCGTGGCGTCATGTTCGGCGGCGACATGGGCTTTGCCGTGCCGTCGGAGACGATCCGGCACCTCGTGGACCAGATCCGCAAGTCGGGCCGGGTGAACTGGTCGTGGACGGGGCTCCAACTTCAGGCGCTGCGCGATTTCCGTCGCAACATCTACTTCGAGGGCTCTGACGGCGTCATCGTGGCCGAGACCGACCCCGAGAGCCCGGCTCGCCAGGCGGGCCTGCTGGCTCGCGACCGCATCCTGAAGATCGGCGGCCGGGCCGTGGCCGCCGTCACCGAGGAAGACCTGCCGGCCGTCCGGCGGCTCATCGGCCTGCTGCCGAAGAACCAGCCTGTCCGGATCGACTTCCTGCGCGGCGCCGAGGCGATGCACGCACGCCTCCTGCCGCGCGAAAAGGGAAAGGTCGAGGGCGACCAACTCGATTGCCCGCGATGGGACTTCACGGTCCGCGAGATCAACCAGTTCGACAACCCCGAACTCTACTTCCATCGCAAGAAGGGGGTCTTTGTCTACGGTGTCAAGCAACCGGGCAACGCCGAGGGCGCGGGGCTGAGACGCCTCGACATCCTCCTGAAGATCGACGGCAAGGATGTCGCGGCCCTCGGCGACGTGAAACGGCTGCACCAGGCGGCACTGGCGGCCATCGACACGCAGCATCGGGTCATCGTGACGGTCCTCAGGAACGGCCTGGTGCGGCAGGCGGTGCTGGATTATCTGAGGGATTTTGAGAAAGAGTAACGACCGTCGCGCATCACCGGTCATTCGCCCCTTGTGAAGGATGGGCCATGCGGGTTCGGCTTCTCGTACCGCTTGCCGTCGTGTTCCTGCTTGCCGGGTGCGGCCCGACGAGGACGGCCCTCGAGAAGCAGGCGGCGGTGGCCGAGGCGATTCAGCCCTCGCTCGTCCAGGTCGAGTACACCCTCCGCTACGACAGGGGCGACGAGCCGGACACCGGCACGAGCGAACTCGAGGACGAGCGGCCGTGGACCGAGGGCGGGTACCTCGTCGGACCCCACGAGGTTCTGGCGTCTGACCCGCAGATGCACCCGCGGTTCGTCGAACGTCTGGCGGTACGCCACGGCGACCACGTGGTGCCGGCGCGGATCGTCGCGTGGGGCAAGCAGCACAACGCCGTCCGGATTCGCCTCGACCGGCCGCTCGAGGGCACCGCGCCGCTCGTGTTCGACGCGACCCGCAAGCCGCCGTACCTGGGTGTGACGTACCAGGATGTCGGGGCGGCGTGGCGGACGTCGGTCAGGCCTTTCACGCCGGGCCTGACGATGACAGACGCCGGCAGGCGGTACCGGCCGACGTTGCATGCCCTGCTGATCGTGGATGCAGAGGGCGGGCCGGTCGGCCTGAGCGCGAATGGTGAGATCCCGGCCGACGATTCCTGGAAAGGCTCGCCGCTCCAGTGGCCGTTCTACACGGCCGACGAGCGGGTCCGCATGCTCGCCGACACCAGGAAACGGTGCGGGCGCGCTCTGCCGCGCGTCACGCTTCATCTGCGCAGCCCCAAACGCGTGGCGGGCGACCGATACAGCAGAGCCGACGAGATCGACACCGCCACCGAGATCCACGTCCCCGGCGTCCTCCTCGGGGGCGGACGCGTCCTCGTGTACGCACAACTCAAGCCCAAGGTGACGGCCCGGCTGGAGCATATCACCGTCAGGATGGCCGACGGCAAGACGGTCCCCGCGACATTCGTCGCCTCGCTGGCCACCTACGGGTGCCTGGTGGCGAAACTCGAAAGCGACACCGGCGGCGCGGTGACGCTGTCGGACGTGCCGGTCCGCGACCTGCGGCACCGGCTGCTGCCGATGGTCGATATGCGCCAGCACGGCGAAAACCGGACGGCTTACTACAATCACGGGCGCGTCGACCGCGTGCAACTCGGATGGCGGGGCGAGGTGTACCTGGAGTCGATGGAACCCGACCAGTACCCCTTCGCCTTCGACGTGGACGGGTCGCTGGTGGCGATGCCGCTGCCGAGGCGAGAGAAGGTGGCGGTGGAACGCCGATGGCCGGCGGTCCGGCCGAGGCTCGTGCCGGCGGCGCGGGTCGCGGCGATCCTGGCGGACCTCGCCCAACACATCGACGCGAGCAACGCGCCGCTCTCGGAGGCCACCGAGCAGCGACTGGCGTGGATGGGCGTGATCCTGCAACCGCTCACGCGCGACCTCGCCCGGGCCAGCGGCGTCGCCCAGTTGACGAACGACGGAGAGAGCGGGGCAATCGTCTCGTACGTGTATCCGGCATCTCCCGCCGCCAACGCCGGCGTGGCGGCCGGGATCATGCTGCTCAGGCTCCGGGCCGAGGGGCAGGTCGAGCCGCTGGAGGTCCAACTGGAGGACTATTACGACCGCGGACCGTTTCCGTGGGACCGCATGGACGAGGTCTCCGAGGCGTACTACGAGCGCATGCCGCCGCCGTGGCAATCGGCTGAGAACAGTTTCACCCGGGCACTGACAGACCTGGGCTTCGGCCGCAAGTACGAGGCGGACTTCTTCATCGACGGCCACGTCGTCACCAGGACGTTCGAGGTGACGCCCATGCCGACGCACTACGGGTCGGCCGCGCGGCACAAGGAGGCGGCGCTCGGGTTGACCGTGCGGAACCTGACCTACGAGGTCCGCCGCTACTTCCAGAAGGCCGAGGTCGAGCCGGGCATCATCGTCTCGAAGGTTGAGCCCGGCAGCAAGGCCTCGGTCGCGGGCATCAAACCGTACGAGATCGTCACGCACGTCAACGGGCAACCCATCAGCGACGTCCGGGCCTTTGCCAAAGCGGTCGGCGATGCCGGTGACGAACTGCGCCTGAGCGTCAAGCGGATGATGCGCGGCCGCGTCGTGAAGATGAGCGCGGCCGGCCGGTGACGTGCCGTTTCGTTGAGCCGTCGGCGGCACGCCGACGTGAATGGGCGTCGGTTCGCCAACGGCAACGGCCGTCGCCGTGCCGGCGACGGCTAAACGTGGCTGGCTGTAGCGGCGACTGCGAAACACCGGGCGTTGCCGTTTCGTTTAGCCGTCGGCGGCACGCCGACGTGAACGGGTGCCGGCGACGGCAAAACGTGGCGAGGGCGTGCCACAACGGGTCGTTTTGACCATGGGCGGGTGACGGCTAAACGTGCCCGGCCTACGCGTTGCGGCCCGAGGCGTTCCCCTTCGGCTGATAAATGCAGAACGGCTCTTCGGCCAGATAATCGCCGGTCATGGCGAAGGCTCGTGCGCGGCAGCCGCCGCAGACGCGACGGTACTCGCAGATGCCGCACTTGCCGCCGTACGAGTCTACGTCGCGCACCCGGCGAAAGACCTCCGAGGTTTCCCAGATCTTCCTGAAGTCGAAGTGCTCCCGCTTCAAGTCGCCGCACTCGGTCTCAAGGAAACCGCATATCTGGATCATCCCGACGTGCGAGATGAAGGCGAAGGACTTGCCGCCGAGGCATCCCTTGCTGCCGACGGCCTCGGGATTCCGCTGCCGGAGGATCCGCGCGTAGTGCGGGGCGCAGGTGACGCGGATGGCAATGTCGGACTCGCTCTGCCGGTCGGCGAGCCATTCGAGGGTGCGTTCGTACTCCTCGGGCGAGATCTCCTGCCCGGCCAGGTCTTTGCCGCGGCCGGTCGGCACGAGCAGAAACGGGTTGAAGACGCCGGCACCGAGTCGGACGGCCAGGTCGCGGATGGCTTGGATCTCGCGGCGGTTGTGGCGGGTGATCGTGGTGTTGATCTGGAAGTCGAGGCCGCCTCGCCGTGCCGCTTCGGTCGCCTTGACGGCCGAGGCGAACGCGCCGGGCACGCCGCGAAACGCATCGTGGGTCTCGGCGGTGGCCCCGTCGATACTGATGCTGATGCAGTGGATGCCCGACGCCTTCATCCGTTCGACGGCCTCGTCATCGACCAACGCGCCGCACGGCGCCATGACGACGGGCAGGCCGAGGCGGTCGGCATAAGACGCAAGGTCGTAGATATCGGGCCGCAGCATCGGCTCGCCGCCCGTGAGGATCATGGTGGGCCTGGAGAAGGAGGCGATGTTTTCGAGCAGCCGCTTGCCTTCGCCGGTCGTCAGTTCGCCCTCGTACGGGCGGTTCCGTGCGGCGGCGCGGCAGTGCTTGCACGCCAGCGGGCACGAGCGGGTGACCTCCCACGCGATCAGGCGGGGGAGGAACTCGCTATTCGTCATTCGGGTTTTGTCACTGGTCATTCGTGATCGCGATCTCTTCGTCCGTCAGGTAGCAGGCCGGGTCGGGTTCCCAGAGGTCTCCGGTGGCGGCCTCGGCCCGGACGCGGAAGTTCCCGCCGCACACGTCGAGGTACCGGCAGGTGGCGCAGCGT
>Ga0114922_10000881_pt1 | contig 28778 bp, 27 predicted proteins | sample AartaG_FD_100975 | JGI IMG/M metagenome (GOLD analysis project Ga0114922, IMG submission 100975) | Deep subsurface microbial communities from Aarhus Bay to uncover new lineages of life (NeLLi) - Aarhus_00045 metaG | ecosystem: Environmental > Aquatic > Marine > Oceanic > Sediment | place... | reverse complement strand
TCCTCTGTCGATGAACGGGCTGTCGGATGGGAGGCCGACTTCGGAGACATCGGCGCCGGAAGGAAAAGAAATGGCGGAGACGAGGGGAGGCGAACCCCCGGCCTCGGCAGTGCGAGTGCCGCGCTCTCCCAGCTGAGCTACGTCCCCACCCTAGAGCCCCTAACAGAACCCTCACTGGCTTCGGCCTCACCCGGCGCCGGTTGGAGCTGTTCCATCTGAACCGCTGCGTCCTCGGGTCGGCCAATGGGACCCCTTCCTTCCGCTACCGGTCCTGCCTAACGGGCTGCCGGAACCGGCGCGCCAGGCTCGTCGTCTGACACGACGCCGGCACCGGGAAGGACCGGCGCCGAGGGCCTTTCACGATTGTCCTGCGCCGATTTGTCGGGCCAGGCCATCAGTACGCCCAGTGCCACCGCTGCAACGGCCAGCAGAACCATCACGGCCTCTAAAACCCTCACTTGTGGCCGCTTGCGCCCCGACCTGCTCTGGGGATCCAAGACAGTCTCAGCCGGGCGGATCACAGGTCTCGCTTGTGACGAGCCTGGCGACGGGGAAGAAGAGACGCGAAACAAGGCGTGGCAATAGGGACAACGTGCGAGGCCGCTTGGATCTGGCTCGGGTGCGCGGAATCCTCTGCCGCAGACACTGCAAATGAGTTTCGTCCCGGTCATGCTATCACCTACCGCCCAGCCTATTCGCCGCCCTCGACGCGAACTCGGGCGTCGCCCAGCCCACAGACTTCGCTCATCCCCCGGCCCCAACCGCGCCCTGTACGGAGTCCTGCGTTCACGGCGCTATCGTAGCGGATGAAGGCGCATTGAGCAATAGGCAGTATTCCGATACGGGGCTTCCAAGATTCTGAGGCGCGCGCCGGCGTCTCTGTGGGACGGTACGGGCGTCGCCTTGCACCATGCTTGACAGTCTACGGTAGAGGCGTACAATGCCCAGGAAAGGACTCAGGAGGGGGCATAGCCGATGAGTTGGCTGAGCAGGCTGTTCAGAAGGAAGGCGCCAGCGCTCCAGATCCGCTATCCCGGGGAGCGGCGCTACCTACCGGTGCAGTTGGTCCGGTTGACCCACGTGGGCATCGGCTGCAGCCCTCAGGCGAAGACGCTGCTTCGCCCGATGGCACACCAACACCGTGGTCTGTCTAATGTGGCCGACGCGCTGGTGCCTGGTCTACCCCGTCTTAGCCCTGAAGAGGTCCGCGTCGATTTCGTGGAGGATAGCAGCGAGGCCATCAGCAGGATTGCGGGAGACGAGCTCTGCGACTTCACCGGCCAGGTCGCGACGGTTGTCGTCGGATTGCTTGACCGTCTCGATGCTCGCATTGCCGGAGCACCGGGCCACCCGCGGTATGTTCCGACCAGGAGGCAGCGGGGCTCCCGGATGGGGTGTTGACGTCCGGCGCAGGCGAGGCAGAAGGGAAAGGGAATGGTGGAGACGAGGGGAGTCACAAGATATGGTAGGTGTAAACCCCTTGTGGCTACCGTAATACGCTGCATGGCAAAGCCTTACGTCAGGACACGCGAAACCCGTTACAGTCCGATAACTGCACATATAGCACACTGGACCGTCACTTGTCAAGTACCACCTCCGAGATTCTCGGGCGCCCCCGCCCCTCACGCGGTTGGTTTTGTCCGCGTGTCCGCCCCCCCAAGGCCATGCGGGAATCCGCCCGGCCCATTCCTATGTGTCCTGCTTCGGGATAATCCGGCCCTTCGCGCATAGGGGGATGATCTTCTTGCCCGGCCCCGGCTTGCCTTCGTCGGCGGAAATATCCGGGAGGCCCGCGCTCATGCCATCCCTTCCGGTTGCCCCCGGTCCCGAATGCAGTTAGGATTCTCCGGCCTCTGAATCTGCTTCGCGTACGGGGGCGCCATCGGGAGACAGGTGTTCCGTTGACAGGTGCAGTGGCTCGCCGGGCGTTCCCTGTATAGCCCTCGACTGGCCCGGCCCTTCTATCATTCTCCTCATCGCTTGTATCGTTTCCTTGTTGACCTGTAACAGGAAACTGCCCCGCACAGTCCTCATGTTCTGCGCCCCGATGGTCCAGCCTACGCAAAGCTCCGCTTTCCTCGTTCCGTCGAAACTCATTGTCTTCTCATGCCACTCTTTGCACTCACGGAAATCAAAACGCACACACATCATTTTGGCCTTCCCACCATCGCACCGGATCGGCATGCCCTGCAGCGATATGAAGCAACTAGCCCGAGCTGATCGGGAATTGCACTCTGTGTCTGTGCCGGTAGCCGCCTCCATCCGATCGGCTCCTATGTCGAACTTCTCTGCGGCCATGTACTCCGTTTTGTCCTCGCTATTGACAAGGCTGAGTGCCACTTCCAATGTCACCCCGAAGGCGGTGCCCGGCCCTTTATTGACCAGTACCCACCCGATCCCCACCGCTGCCGGGTCGATCTTCTCCTCGATCTTCTCCTCGCTCTTCTGCTCGATCTTCTCCTCGCTCTTCTGCTCGATCTTCTCCTCGCTCTTCTCCTCGCTCTTCTCCTCGCTCTTCTGCCAGACCTTTTTGAAGTAGATTTCCGGCACTAAGACAGGCCGGGGCCGGCGGCCGAACATGTCGTCCAGTTTCCCATGCTGCATCACCAATGCACGCCCGCCAGCCCGCTGGAAGTACTTGCCCGTGACATCCCCTGGCCCCATGTGCGCTTGGTGGGGCGCGTAGTCGCTCTTCGGGACGAGCGTAACGACGTAACCCCTGCCCGGCTCCTCGCCCAGCGGAGCAGGTTCGCTCCTCATGCCAGGGATCGGCGGCAACGTGCATTCACCACTAAGGGTCCGGAGCTTCTCGGCGGCGTCCTCGGGATTGTCGACGGGCTCCTTCATGTAGCCCGTTCGCTTGCCCTCCTGAGTCAGCTCCTCAAAGCCCCAGATGATCAGCCCCCCGTCGGCGTTGGCGAAGGCCGACGCTTCCTGTGCCAGGTCACCGCGAGAATCCCTGTCTACCTTCCGATCCGCGAAGTCAAGCACCTTCAGGTCAACGTAGTGGTCTTCCTCGTAGCCCTTGCGGTCCTCGACGAATTCTTCGACGAGCTCCCCCCGGTCCTCGACCTCCGCATCCTGCAGCTTCCGAAATAACTCTTGCCAGCCCATCTGCACCCCTCCCTCGAATGATGTGCTCGCATCTACGCCACGGAGTTCGCTACCGGTCAATCCCTCCCATGGTACTTCCGCACTGCCAGCAGAAACGCCACGGCCAGTATGGCAATGGCAGCCGAGAGAACGAGCCGATCAAACGCCTGGCCCCAGCCTTGCGCGCCCCTACGGAGTAGGTCCAGGTTTCCCAGGAAGGCGACAAGCGCGAACGCGAACGCCACGCCGGCGAGCAATTCTTCACACCTGTGTCGCCCGGCCATCGCTACCGCTCGGCTGCGCCAAAAGCCCCGTGAAGTCCTCCCCCACAGTAACGGAACGCCAAGTCTAGCGCACGGCGGCCAGCAGGTCAAGCCGTCTGCCGCCCGGCTTCCAGCGCCCGCCTCCGAAGCTCCGCAATCCGCGCCCACCACTCGGGGCAGGCGCCCGGCCGCCGCGTATCCGTATACTGCTCCCCAATGCGCCTGAACTCCTCGTCACTCACGCCCCCGAGGAGCTGCCCCGTCGGCAACCGATAGCAGTCGAGCGCCGACGTCGCAACGCCGCACTTCGGGCAGGTCCACCTCTGCTCGACATCGTAGGGCGGCCCATTGCTCTGGAAGCTGTAACCCACCTCGTACTGACAGCCCGGACAGAACAGCACGTCGTGAGGATGCCATCGCCCGTGCATTGTGCCTCACCTCCGCAAAAGGTGTTTCACCCCTCCGCGCCCTGCCCTTACAGGCCGCGTGAAGCACCCTATAGCTTCGCCCACGGCACGCAACTGGCGGGACATAGGGATTGGCCTATCCCTGAGCACTTCGTCGCGCTGTGCGCCCGCCACGTGTGCCATGTGCTACTCGTCCTCCCCGAAGTCCGCGCCCAGGATGCTATCCCGAAACGCAATCCAGTCCGCCAGGTCCTCCGCCTGCCCGGCCAGCTCCGTCCGCAGCGCTTCCAGTTGCGCCCCCTGGTCCGCGACCGCACCTTCCAGGGCCGCCACCTGCTCACGGAACTTGCCTATCTCTGCCGCCATGTCCCCGATCACATAGTCCAGGGGATAGACCATGTGTGTGAGGTCAAATACCCGCTCCTCCATATCGGCCACCTGCTCCATCAGCGTCAACACCCGACCCCATATGTCCCGAACGTCGCCCCGCGATGCCTTTCGCCGCGATAGGTCCATGTCCAATGCCATCCGCTGCGCTTCGGCAATGGCCTTCCGGTCCTCATAATTCAGCTCGTCTCCGTCACCCACGCTTCGCTCCGCTTGGCTAGTAAAGGCATGTTATTTCGCCCAAATCGGCCCTAAGCGCCGCCCCTTGTTGCGACTCGCACAGTCGCAACCGCCCGCCCCAAACGCGCCCCTCAGACGCTCTGAAGCCCCTATATCGCACCGCCCCAATCGGCCGGTACGTAGGGAGTCACGCCGCCCTGGTAACTTGCTAGGCTGCTCCGGCCGCGCCGCCGGGCCGGATGCCATGCGCCCTACCTGTCCCGTCAAATCCGCCTGTGGCTGCTCGCCGGGCGCACGGAGCTGCCCGAGCTGCTTACCCTTTGGCATATCTTGGGGTAGCACAACTTGTGTCTTTCGTGTCACGCTCAGTGAAAGGCTCGCCGGGATGGACGTCGCCTGCCCATCTTGATAATGGGCTCTGACCGTGGACGCACCTTCACTAGCGGGCCTTCAATGATGGTGGGCTCGTCGTCCATGATCCGCTCGCGTCGCTTGGTGGCCCCTTGGCGTTGCTTTGCTTCTTCGGCTGCCATGATGGCCTCCACCTCCTTTCGGCGCGCGATGGCCTCGGGCGTCGTCTCGTCTCTGCGCTTCAAGACGAGGACGACGGCCCAGTCGGGATAGTCGTCAGGCCCCTTCGGCTCGGGACCATTGGCATCATCCCAGTCTGGAACGCGGTCATACTGCACCGGCTCGCCATCATCCTCTGCAGAGGGGTCGCGCTCTATGAACAGGAACAGTGTCGGCAAGTGCCCCGCATCCGTTGCTTCCAGCACGCCCCTTCGCAGTCGTTGCAGTTCTAGACTCATGGCGTTCCCTTGCGTTCCCTTGCAGCCCGCACGTAGTCTTTCAGCTCTGCGATATCGCGCTCCATCGCACCCGTGCGCCGAAGTTTATCATCGACAGACAGCAGCCGTACTATGGTGTTGGCCACGTCAACGCCCATCGTTCCAGCGTGGACACTGCGGGCAACGCCAGCAGCCAAAGCCCTGGCGGTTTTATCCGAGAACTCAGCAGAGCGCAGCAGCCTTGCCCATGCTGACGCCTTGCCCCCTCTGCGTCTCCACTTGGCGCGCTCCTCTGCAATGTCGGGATTGTGTGAGACGCAGTAACCGCTCGCGCCTGCCGGAGCCCGACACGGTTGACCGGTTTTCGTTTTGGCGTGACATCGCATCCCTTTATCTCCTGGTCTGAAGGTGATGCGGGGCGGAATGGGAAGGAGCCATCCCGTCCCCGCGATGGCCTGCTCTCGCCTGGGCCGTTGGCCAGACGGCCCGGCGGCAATCACCTGGGCAAGCCGCAGCACAGGCATGTGTCGCCCGTTCGCCTTCGCCGGTCGAGCGCTCCGGCGTTGGCCACCTCGGGGGAACGCGGCTGCCACGCGACATGGGTGCCCTTGCTTTGTTCCTTGGCGCAAGGGCAACGCGGGGATCCCGGCTGTCTCCACTGAGCCCCCCGTACCGGTCCGCGCTGTATGCTCACTGGTCGGCCCCTTCGTCCCCACTGAGCCTTGAGGCTGGACAAAGGTCTGCTCTGCTCATTCCTCGTGCACATGCTCCACGTCCAGGTTCGGGTTGGCCAGGTCGAACGACTCGGCTGCCAACAGCTCTCTCGTCAACTGCGTAATCTCGGCGTCGATCTCGGGTGTGTGCGCCTTTCGTTGCTGAAGTGTCCAAAGTCGTTCGCGCTTCTGATGAACGGTTTCCAATGCACGACTTGACGACTTACGGCCCCCATCCCTATGGCTTATAAGTATAGTACGTGCGTTTGTGCACGCGGCTTTCATTTCGGGCGATTCGGGCTTCGAATCCGGTGTATCCTCTGTCTGGGGCGTGCCCTGTGGCAGATTTGGCCGGATTTCTTCAACGTGCGTTTGTGCACGCGGGTATTTCTGAGCCGCGTGCGTTTGTGCACGCGGACCCGCGTGCGTTTGTGCACGTTGAATCTGTTTTGCCTGGAAGCCGATTCGACGCTTATCGCGTGCCCGTTTCGCCGGCGTGAAGTCCGGCTTGCCCCAAGCCCGCCAGCGCGTGGAGAGCGCGTACAGGGTTGCGCTCCCGTGCATCCCGCCGCCAGGGCGGTCGATGTCGATGAAGCCGTGCTCGACGAGCTGGTCTATGGCCCGCCGAAAAACGCCTTGCGGTACGCCAAGGTCCGCCGCTTCAGAGTAGGTGAACTTGATCTCCCCATTGTTGATCTGCCGCCACTGCTTCCCCCGATGGCCGGGCAGGTTGACGTGCTGGAAAACGGCCTTGCTCAGAAACACCGTGAGCACCTGCGGCGCCCTGCCGGTCAGACTCAGGTAAGCGGGACTGCGGATCAAGTCGCGTTCAATCGGGAACTGGCCGGTTCCCTTACGCCTCCGCGCCATCCTCCTGCCCCCCTTCGGCGACGGCAACCTCACTAAGTTCGTCGCCGCCGACGAGAAATCCAGCGTCCCCGGCGGGCGCCTTCGGCTTCGGCTCCAGCTGCTCGACCTCAACTTCCCAGGTCGCGACCCGCTTGCGTTCGGCAGGCTTCGGCTTTTCGACTTCAACGGACCACGCCTCGCGCTTCGGCGGCTCAACGGGCTTGCGTTTCGTCGCCGGCGCCGGCGGGTGAAGCTGGAGTTGGTGAGCCTCGAAGGCTTTGTCCAAAACGCATTGCCAGGACGCCCTATAGTTTCCAAGCCCTTCCGCAAGCCCAAACTCGCCGGCCGATTCGAGCGCGAGACAAAGGTCGTTTCGTCGGCGCTCAATCGGGATGGCCAACCGGACAATGAACGCGCCCCGGTCGGTCTGGAACTTGAGGCGCCAGACCTCCTGTGTGCGCTCGATGAATTGCAGCGCCTCACGCAACGGCCGGGCTATCATTTCCGCCCACTTACCGCCCGGGTCCTGAGCCGGCATCGGGTGCTCCACGATGGCGCGTGCCGTTTCGACGGCGCGCCGGCAATGGCCTGGCACGTCAGAGAGATCGAGTTCGTGCGGCGCAAACTCGCGGTGCAGCCACTTCAAGACGGTGCGCTCGTCATTCCACTCCGCCGGCGTCAGCCGGATAGAGCGGCCGAACGTCCCCGGCCGGCTCTGGAGAACGAACCCGAGTTCCCCGTCGCCATTGACGTTCACGTTCAGGACAGCCAATCCAAACACCGACTGCCAGGGCCTGTTGCTGCGTTGCGTTGCGGTCATTCTGCGCCCCTTTCGATTGCTTCGAGAATCGCGATTTCCAGCGGACTTGCGGGCGGCACGTTGTGATTGAGAAACATTCCCGCCGGCTCGTCCCGGCGACACATGAGCATACCGGCCGCGGCTGTCGGCTCTTCGTTAATCCAGTTGACGTACCACTCCTGCTGGGCAAGCGGTACGCGTCCCGTCCGAAAGTGGTCGGCCAGCAGGGCGAACGCTAATACTTTGTCGTCGACTTCCATCGTCTCGTTCCTCGCTTTCGAGTAACAGTCCGAACGTCTCTCGCGGCTAAGAGCGCCGCCACCGTGGCGGACACGTCGACGGTCAGGCCGACGAGTCCGTGCGCAACAAGCCGTTGTGCATTCGGAAGGCCCAGCACCGCCCCGTTCTGGAGCACGAGCACATGGGGCCGCCCGTCGATGCCGGCTTCGTCCAAGTATCGCAGCCGGTGCAAATCCTTCCGGGTAAAGAACGGAAGCGCCACGGCCAGGGCTCGGCGCGAAAGGCGAAACGGCTCCCCGGTCACGGGGTCCGGTTGCCCGGTCCGCAGATGGACGGCAATGGCTGCCCGCACGACTTCGCCCAATGGCCAGGCCAGGCGGCCCCGGTCCAACACCTGCGCAGATAGCAGGCCCTCGCGTCGCCACCGGCGGAGCGTCCGTGCTGAGACGTTGCCCCCAATATCGGCAATCAGCTGCGCGGTCTGCTCAGTCGAAAACGTCATTCCGTCGGTGCGGGCGTCCTTCAAGTTCTTCTCCAGTTTTCTTGCCGTCCTGGCGCGATTTTTGCTATACGAAGGATTCTGCACGACTTACGCGGCCAAATGGGGGCAAAACCTGTCCCCCGGCCTTCCGGTGCCTTTTGCGCCTAGGTGCCCCCGAGGCGCCCTGTCGATGCTCTGTGTGCCGCTCGCGCCCCCAAAATGCGGGCGACACGACATGCCCCTCCCTCACCCTAAGGGGGAGCATCCGCGATTTGGGCGGCCTCATCTGGCATGGCACATGCACCATCGCTGCCCCCGACTCCGTGCTTAGCGGCGAGTCGAGACGGGGGCGCGGCGTGGTTCAAGTCCCCGGGCCATGTCGTCGAGCACCGCCCTGATGTCCTTCACCGAGAACAAGCGCGCACATTGGCGATACTGGCCCATCTTCAGACTGCGTACGCATCCCGCCGTCACGAGCGCGTTGAGCTGGCGACGCGGCAGATGAAACAGGTCGGAAACGGTGCTGCGGTCTGCCCACTCCGGCGACTGCTGCATGGGGCCACTCCCTTATCCCGTGCAGCGCATTTTCGACTTGACGCGGGCTTACTTACCGGGTACCATACCCATAGCGAGACGGCGCAGCGCTGCACCTGTGGAACCGCCGAATCGCCCGGCCCGTGTCGGCCTCAACCCGGCACGGGCCATCGTTTCAATACAACCAGTGTACACTACGAGCCCCAATCCTGTCAACCGGCCCAACGCCCCCGCACGCGCCGTCACGCGATGCTATCAACGGCCTTCTTGAGTCGCGCCAGGTTGATCCCCTTATATGCCCGGTTGATCCGCGAGACAGCGTGCCCCAAGAGTCTGTCCACATCCGTCTCGCCCACGCCCGCGCTCAGCATCGCGTTCGACGCGTACGCGCGAAGCGACTTGAAGGACAAGTCCTCCGCCACCTTCTTGGCGCGCGTGGCAAACCGGCGACCGAAGTAGTGAGCGACCTTGACCACACCGCGCTTCGTTTCGTAGTCGCCCAGATGCATAAGCTGACCTTGCGGCCGCGCCGCCAGGAGCTCGTCAGCGTGCGGTGCCAGGCGGTCGCTTATCGGGACCAGCCGTTCGCTACTCGCCGTCTTCAATGTGCGGCCCCGGCTTGCTGAGACGCTGATGCATCGGACACCATGCACCATGACGATATCCTCCGCTTGGAACTGGCCGACTTCCGCGAGCCGCATACCCGCGTATCTGGCAACGGCGGGAGCCGCCTTCCAACTCAGGGCGTCGAATCGGTTCGGACACGGCAAGGCACAAAGCGCGTCCGCTTCGGCCACGGTCGGCGGCCGCACGTCGCCATTGCCTGAACCCCGCGCGACCTCTATATCCTCGAAGGGATTGCTGCCCCGATGCATCAGCCCTTCCTTATGCAGCCAACGGTACCAGCGCCGGCCCGTCTGCAGGACGCGCTCGACAGTGGTGGGCGTCAACGTCTTCTCGCCCTCACTGGCCGGGGCCGGCGGCGTGCTGACGCGCTGCCAGTTCGCGGGCAACTGCAACAGCAAATCGCGCATGGCCGCCACGTCCCGCTTCCCGACCTTGGCCGCCGCCGTGTCCACTCGGAGCAGACGGCAGATAGCCTGGAGTTCGGCCCGGTGCTTTGCCACGCTACTGGCCCGGCTCTTGCCGAGTTCCAGATGGCGGATGAACTTGTCGGCCGCCTCCTGCAACGTCAGGCTCTTCTCTTGTACACCGGCCAGGCCGGGCCGCAATTCTCGGAGTCGGTCCGCCACCTCTTCGTCCGCTTTGGCCGCCAGTGCCGCCACCTCCTGAATGAGGCGCCCGGCATTGCACGCCTGGATAAGCGGGCCTACCCATCGATCCCTCGCGCTTCGCGCTACCTTCACATCGTGAGTGCGCAATGAGCAGATAAACTCTCCCCCGCCCCACGGCGGCGACGGGATTCTCACGTACCAGCAGTTGCCACGCTTCTGCAGATATCTCGTGTCAGCCATCGGCCGGCCCTCCTCCGTACCCAATGGCGTGCCCTGGCGTGTGCGCTTTGCCATAACCCCTTACCCCACAAGGACATAAAAAGCATGGTGGAGACGAGGGGATTCGAACCCCCGGCCTCGGCAGTGCGAGTGCCGCGCTCTCCCAGCTGAGCTACGTCCCCACCCTAGAACCCCTAACAGAACCCTCACTGGCTTCGGCCGGCTGCAGCACCGGCCCACGGCGTCGAGCTGCATCGGCGATGCTGACCCTCGCATCGCCTGCTTCGCCCTCCTTGCATTCCGGCGCTTCGCTCGCCCTCGGGCCGACGTGCGGGGTTCTGCTACAGGCTCCTAGACAGCATTATAGGGACTCCGGCCGTGCGTGGCAAGCAATCGCGCGTGCATCTCGCCGGCGCGTCCGACCGCCTCACGCGGATGGCTTGCCGACGAACTCCGGCATCAGATCGTGGCCTTGCTCGATGGCGATGTCCGTGGAACGCGCGTGCGCTTCGGTGAACGGCAGCCCGGAGCTGGCATCCACCCCGGCGCCCCACATGAGGAAGGGCACGCTGTCGTGCTTGTGTCTGCCGTCCTCGACGGACGTAACGTGATCGGGCATGACGAGCAACCGCAGTCCCTGCTCGGCGCACTGGGCCATGATCGGTCCGACGATCTCGCGGTCGATCTGCTCCAGGGCCCTGATCTTGCCCTTCAAGTCGCCATCGTGCGAGGCTTCATCGGGCGCCTCGATGTGGACCAGTATCAGATCGTGTTTCCGCAGGCCGTCAATGGCGTAGCGGCCCTTTGCCGCATAGTCCGTGTCCACGTAACCAGTTGCGCCCGGGACATCTATGACCTCCCAGCCGATCAGGCGGCCAATCCCCCGAACGAGGTTGACGGCGCTGACGACACCTCCCGCCAGGCCAAACCGGGACCGGAAGCTTTCCAGGGACGGCTTCTGTCCCTGGCCCCAGAGCCAGACCATGTTGGCGGGGTTCCGACCGAGGTCCACGCGAACCTGGTTGACTTCATGCGAGCCGAACACGTCGCGCGAGCGTTCCATCAGATCGATGAGCAGCTCCGCGTTCTCGCCGCGAGGGAAGTTCTCCCCGAGCAATTGCCCCACGACGTCGTGAGGCGGCACCGTCTCGACCGCCAGGGCCAGCGGGCCGCGGTACATCATGATGTGGCGGTAGCCGGTGCCCGCGTAGAAGGAGATCTCATTGCTGCCGAGCCCGTCGTTCAGGGCTTCGATCAGCACGCCGGCCTCTTCGCTGGATATGTGGCCGGCGGTGAAGTCCTCCAGAGTCTCGTCTCCGGCCGTGACAAAGTTGCAGCGCACGGCCCAGTCGCGCGGTCCCATCTGGATGCCCATGTCGGCCGCTTCCAGCGGACCCCGGCCGGTGTAGTTCTCGACCGGGTCGTATCCGACCGCGCTCATGATGGCGACCGAACTGCCGGGCGTCATGCGCCGCGGCACGTGGCACGTCAGGCCCAGCAGGCCCTCCCGGGCGGCCCGATCCATATTGGGCGTCCGTGCCGCTTCCAGCGGCGTCTTCTCGCCGAGCTTCGCCACGGGATAGTCGGCCGCGCCGTCGGGAACAATGACGCAGTACTTCATCCTCCCCTCCCCGGCGGCCAGTGCGCCGCGCCGCCCGTACGCGCTTTCACACGTCCTCTACCCTGAGCATCCGCGTCCGGTCGCCGCGGACCACGTCCACCGCGTTGATCCGCTCCAGCGCCTTCTTGAGCGATGCCTCCCGCGCCGGGTGCGTCATGAAGACGACGGGCACGAACTTCTCTCCCGGCGAAGCCAACTCCTGCTGGCGCACCGAAGCGATGCTGATGTCCTCCTCGCCCAGAATGCCCGCCACCTTAGCCAGCACCCCCGGACGGTCCCGGCAATCGAGCCGAAAGTAGTAGCGCGTCTCCACGTGGCCCATCGGCACCAGGCTCGCGTCCGGCACGTCGCCGAACTGGCTGAGAGCGGCGAACTGCATCCCGTAGACGCCGAGCGCAACTCGCACGATGTCGGCCAGGACGGCGCTCGTGGTGGGCAGCCGGCCCGCTCCCTGCCCGGTCAGCACGATCTCTCCGGCCAGGCTCCCGTGGATGCATATCGCATTGTAGACGCCGCCCATGCGGGCCAGCGGATGGCCCTTGCGGAGCAGCGCCGGCTGGACGCGCAACTCCAACCGTCCCTCATGCCTGATGCCGACGGCCAGCAGCTTCAGCGTGTAGCCCAGCGCTTGCGCATACTGGACGTCCCGCAGCTCAACGCCTGCGATGCCTTCGCACGGGATGTCCTGGAGCTTCACGTTGAGGCCGAAGGCCAGCCGGGCCAGCACCGCCAGCTTGTGGGCCGAGTCGATCCCCTCGACGTCCAGGCGCGGGTCCGCCTCCGCGTAGCCCTTCTCCTGGGCCTCCTTCAGGGCCCGGGCGTAGGGCATGCCCGACTCCAGCATGCGGGTCAACACGTAGTTGCACGTGCCATTGACGATGCCATAGATGCTCTCGATGCGGTCGCCAACCAGGCCGTCCCGGACCGCGGCTATGACCGGAATGCCGCCGCCCACACTGCCCTCGAAAGCGATGCAGCGCCCGTGCCGCCGGGCCAGACGGTAAAGGCTATCCCCATGCTCGGCCAGCAACGCCTTGTTCGCGGTCACAACGTCCTTGCCGGCCTTCAGGGCGCTCTCCACCATCTGCCTGGCAACGATCGTGCCGCCGAAGAGCTCGACCACGACGCCCACTTCGGGGTCCCTCAGCGGCTCGTCCAGGTCGTCCGTCAGGATAACGTGCTCAGGCAGAGGCAGGGACCGCCGAATCTCGTCGAGCCTCGCGTCGACGATGTACTTCAGCGCTATTCCGTCGCCCGCGCGGTCGGCCGCCGCCCCACGCGAAACCAGAGCTTCGGCCACGCCCGCACCGACGGTGCCGCACCCGTAGAGAGCCACTTTGCACTGCACGGTCCGCATGTCCTGAAGTTGGGATGGGAACCGACAATCCGGTTTCCGGCAAGACACGCAAGTATAAGCCTGCCCGACGGAAGTGTCAATTGCGTGTGAAGCGCCCTCGGGATGGCTCGCCTGCCACGGCATCATGAACCGTCGGCGAATGCCCTGTAGTCCATTTCGGCGAACGGGTCGTCCAGCCCCTCGCAGGTCTGAAGCCGGCGGGGATCGATCCGGTCCCCTTCGACCTGCGTCATCAGGTCCTCGAAGCGGCCGACCAGGTCGCTGAACCGACGTGTTGCGTAGTCCCTCGCCGCGCCGGCGCTGATCAAGAAAGGCCAGTCGCTGCTCTGGGCCAGCAGGAGTTCCCGCCCGCACTGGTTGAGGGCCCGTCGCATCAGCCCATCGGCCGAGGGATGCTGCGCAGCAGCCCGCGCCATCCGACTCTCAGCGGACCGCAGGGGACCATACATCCAGTCGTTGGACCCGTTCACCCAGGACTCGAAGTAGCCGCCATAGCCCCAGGTCGAGGTCGCGGGGCTCCCCTCCTGGCGGGCCGCATCATCGCCGTTCAGGTAATCGGCCGGGGTGAGACAAACCAGATCTTCGTGTTGGGAGACCAACCGGAAGACGCGCTCAATGAACTGGAGGCCCTCCAACCACCAGTGGCCGAACAGCTCCGCATCATAGGGCGCAACAATGGCGGGCCTGATGCCGGTCGCCCGGCGCACGCGGCTAACCTGATCGAGCCGCTGCCGAACGAAGTCCGCCGCGTGCTCGGCTGCCCGTGCGCTGCCGGCCTGCGGGTCGTAGGGCTCCTTCCCTTCCAGCGGAACGTCGCCGGTCACGCGGTGATACTTGAACCCCAGGTGCCGCCGGACCCCGTTGGCGTGCAGATAAGGGCGCACGTAGTCGAGTTCGGCGTCGAACCCGAGGTCGCGGTGGAACTCCCGGTAGTCGGGGTCTCCGGGATAGCCTTCGTCGGCGCTCCAGACCTGCCTGGACGTCTCCACGTCCCTGCCGAACGCGAAGGGCCCGGCCGGCGTCGCCAGCGGCGCGAACACGCCCAGGGCCGGGCGCGGGTCCGCCAACAGCACCCCATGTGTGTCAACGAAGAAGTAATGGAGCCCGGCACCCGCCAGAAGCTCGTCGACGCCCGGCTCGCACGCGCACTCGGGCAACCAGAACCCTGACGGGCGCGCGCCGAAGTGCTTCCGGAAGTTGCGCAGACCGAGGGACACCTGAGCGCGGCGGCTCTCCTCCATGCCAAGCAAAGGCAGCAGCGCGTGCGTCGCAGCCGAGCCGATCAGCTCGATGCGGCCACGCTCCGCCAAGCCCCCGAAGGACCGAAGCAGCTCCAGGCCACAGTGGTCCTCGTAAGTCCGAAGAACGTCCCGGTACCGGTCCCGGTACATGCCCGCCGCAGCACTGAACGGGCCGCTCCGGGTGCGCCCGACCTCTTTGTGGGCCAGCTCGATACGCTTCCGAAGATACCTGACACACCGCTGCCGCAGCAGGCTGTTGGACAGCATCTCGCACAGGGTCGGGCTGAAAGAAAGCGTCAGTCGCGCCGGGACGCCGTCCCTTTCCAGCCGCTCCAGCATCTGGAGCAATGGGACGTAAGTTTCGGCGACCGCCTCGAAGAGCCAGTCCTCCTCGAGGAAGTCATCGTGCTCCGGATGGCGCACGTAGGGCAGGTGGCAATGCAGGACCAGTATGAGGAAGCCCTCAGGCATGTCGGCGACCGGGCGGTTGGCGCGTCTGCGGTTCTTCCGGCGGCTTCGGTCCGGATGAGCCGAGGAACAGCGCGGTTGACTCATAATCCAGGCCAGGAACCTGGCGGTCAGGCGCCGGCCGAAGCGCGTCGCCGAACCGGGGCGCGAACGCTCCGACGCCTCGCGCCGGGGCCGGCCTGTCCGGAGGAATCCGCACCCGCCCCGTGCGGCAGATGACGCGCACCCCCTCGCGCCCTTGCACGGCCAGCTCGAACTCGTAAGTGCGCCCCGGCTCGACGCTCATGTAATAGTTTCCCGCGCGGGGGTCGACGTCGACCTCCCGGACCGTGCCGTCGGCGACGTCACGCGCCCGCAAAAACCATCGCACATCCGTACGGTCAGGCGCGTCGGCGGCCACCCGCCAATGCAGGAACACGGTGTGCGGATCGCGAGCCAGAGCTCCGATCTCGTCCCTGATGCTATGCGGCATTGCGGATACTGGACCCTCGCGTTTGCCCCAGCCTCTGAGGGAGATCGGCAGGAAGCTCAAGAGGTCGGGAAGGGCATGGCCTTCGGTATGACCACCACGCCGCCGTCGCTGACCGCGAAGTGTCGGTGGTCCCACGCCTGATCAACGCCGATCCTGGCGCCGTCCGGTATCACGTTGGACTTATCTACGATGGCCTTCTTGATCACGGCATTGCGTCCGACGGATGTCCCTTCCATGATGAGCGACCGCTCCAGGCGGCTTCCCCCGCCGATGCGGACACCCGGTCCAACGATCGACTCGGTCACGTCCGCACCGCGAATCACGGCTCCCCGGCAGATCAAGGAATTGTGGAGCCGCGACTCCAGCGCATCCGGCGCGGCGCCCGCTGTCCAAACCGCAGCCGGCGGATTACTGAAGGAACGCCCGCGGATGGGCCACTCGTCGCCGTAGAGATCCAGAGGCGAGTCCGGGCTGAGCAGGTCCATGTGGGTTTCCCAGTAAACGTCCAGCGTGCCGATGTCGCGCCAGTAGCCGCCGGGGAAGGGATAGGCAAAGACGCGATCGCCCGCCTCGATCATCGCGGGCAGGACGTCTCTGGCGAAGTCGTGCGTGCCGGGGCGCTTGGCGTCCTCGATGACGCGCCGGACAAGCTTCTCCGTCTGGAAGGCGTAGATGCCCATGGAGCACAGGCAGGCGTCATCTCTGCCGCTAATGGGTTCTGGCTCCGCCGGTTTCTCCTCGAAGCGAACGGCCTGCCGGTCCGGATCAACGCTGATGACTCCCAGCCGCCCGGCGGCCTCCGCCAGGGAGCGTTCGATGCAAGCCACCGTGAGGTCCGCCCCGCGCTCCACGTGCTGGGCCAACATCAGGGAATAATCCATGTGGTAGACGTGGTCGCCGCTGAGGACCAACACGTGGTCTGGCCGCAGGCGCTCCAGAGCGTAGATGTTCTGGTAGATGGCGTGGGCGGTCCCCAGGTACCAGTCGCCGCTCATCCTGAGCTGGGGAGGCCTGGTCTCGATCCATTCACCCAGCTCAGGATTCAGGATGTTCCAGCCCAGTCTGATGTGACGATCCAGCGAATCGCTCTTGTACTGGGTAAGCACGGAGACCTTGCGCAGGCCGCTGTTGAGGCAGTTGCTCAGCGCGAAGTCAATGATGCGGTACGTGCCCGCGAACGGGACGGCGGGCTTGGCACGGTCCTTGGTCAAGGGGTAAAGCCTCTCCCCCTGCCCGCCGGCCAGGACCATCACGAGTGTCCCTTTGAGTATGTCCGTGATGCTTCGGTATGCCATATCCTGGAGTGCCCTTTCGCGGTTGCATCCGCCGTCTTCCCTATCCCGCCCGGCCGGCGGCGGGGAGAGGCGAGCCAGGCCCGGCACTTCAACTCACACCTGCTGCGCCACCTTTCTGAAGGGCCTGCTCGACGGCATCGATCAAGGGGCCGACGTCGGCCGACTTGAGAACGTAAGCGTCCGCCGCCCAGCTCATGAAGTTGTCCTGGTACTCGCTGTAGCCCGTGTTAATGATCACCGGTATGTTTCTGTCGTGGCCAAGTATCTTGCACATCGATTCGAGGCCGTCCATCTTCTCCGGCAAGTTGATGTCCATGATAACCACGTCCGGGCTCACGTCGCTGGCCAGTTGCACGGCCATTTTCCCGTCGGCCGCGCAGACCACCTCGTAGCCTCGCTCTTGGAACTCCTGTCGGTAGAGCAGACGGACGTTCTCTTCGTCTTCTACGAGCAGGATTCTAGCCACTGCGGATCTCCTTTCCCCCTATAGCTGGTTCACAGAGGCTCCGGTTCGGATGATGGCTCCGGCCCGCCGCCCTCCGCCGCCAGACTGACGGCAAAGGTGGTGCCGGTCCCGAGTTCCGTCTGCACGTCGATGTGGCCTCCGTGCTGCCTCACGATGCGCTGTGAGACAGACAGGCCGAGCCCGATCCCGGCGATCTTCGTGGAGAAGAACGGGCTGTAAATCTTGTCCAGAACATCCTCGTCCATGCCGGCTCCGGTGTCGGCAAACACAATCTGGACGTGGCCGTCTGCCGCTCCCGTGGAGACCGAGAGCGTCCCCTCCCCTTTGCTCTCCATCGCCTCCGCGGCGTTCTTGATGAAGTTGATGACGACCTGCTTGATCATCTCCGCATCGGCCGCCACCTGCGGCAATCGCTCGGCGAGGGACAACTTCAGGGAGACGTTGTTCTCGCCCAGATAGCTCCTGAACTGCTCAGTTGTCTGGCGGACGATATCGTTGATGTCGGTCGGCCGTTTGCTGGGCCGCAGCGGCCGCGTGTAATCCAGAACGTTCGCCAGGGTCCTCTCGAGCCGCAGCGTCTCCTCGTAAATGGTCGTCGCGTTGCGGCGCGTCTTGGGGTCGTCAGCGTGCTGGCGGGCGATGGAGGAGGCGAAGCCGCCGATCACCGTGAGGGGATTGCGGATTTCGTGCGCCAGATGGCTGGCCATACGCCCCACGCTGGCCATCCGCTCGGCCTCGATCAGGCGGTCCCGTGTGCGCCGGAGCTCTCTGAGCTGGGTCTGGATCCTCTCATAGGCGCGCGCATTGGCTATCGCCAGGGAGGCCTGGCGGCAGAACATCTCCATCAGCTTCACCCGCTCCCCGTCTATCGCTGCGCGCGAGTACTTGTTGTCGGCCAGCATCACGCCCAGAGGCTCATCCTGAACGGTGAGAGGCACGCAGATGAACTCATCCAGCTCCAAACGGTCGACCACTTCTGAGCGCCCGGCCTGCCGCGAGCCCGCGCCCCTCACGTGCAGCGGCGTCCGCGCCGTCATGGCGCGGACGATGGCGTCCTGGCGCCCAGACAGCGGTATGCTCAAAGCCTGCACGCGCTCGCTCAGGCTTCTGTCGCTAGCGGCAGGTGAGACGGTGTCCAGCAGCTCGTCGATCGTTTGGTCCTTCTCGGCCAGGTCGTCCCAAATGCGCACCGCATCGTCCGCTGATATGGGTCCGACCGCCATTCTGCCCTCGAGAGCCTTGCCTTCGTCGTCCAGGAGAAACACGAACGCGCGGTTGAATCCTATGGCATGCCCGGCCGTCACGCAGGTCAGGACCAGGTGGAGAACGCGTTCGAGGTCCAGAGACGTTTCTATCTTCTCGGCCAGCTTGTTTATGAGGCGCATCTCTTCCGTCTGCCGGCGCTGTTCGGTCACGTCCAGCGTCAGCAACAGCACCCTGGCGTCTCCGTAAGTGACGGGCGTGAACACGTGCTGATAGCAGTGCCACATGCCGGACTCGTCGGTCTGCTCGCTCACGCGCGTCTTGGGCTCCTGGCTCTCTATTGCCTGGGTGGCCGGGCTGGGGGCGGCGCACCCGATCGCAGCGAGGACCTCGTGACAGCCACGGCCAAATGCGCCGGAGTCGAAGCCGAACCACTCCATCATGGTGCTGTTGGCCCAACGCAGGTTCATGTCGCCGTCGATCAGCGCCAGGCCCGCGCCCATAGCGTCCACCACGAGGCTGAGCGTGTCCCTTTCGCGCCGCACCTGCTCTTCGGCCCGCTTCTGCTCCGTGATGTCCACCAGGTAGGCGGTGAAGCCGATGGGCACGCCCTGCTCGTCGAACAGGGGCACGCGCGTCTCGCGGACAGTGCGGGTGCGACCGTCCCTGCGCGTCACCAAGCGCTCGGCCGTCGTGTGTCCGGTACGGAGGCATTCTGCAAGGACGCTGGACAGGTCGTACGGCTCCGCCGCGAAGTCAGCGGGCGTTTTCCGCCCCAGCACTTCCCGCTCATCGTAGCCCAGCATTGCCTCGCAACTGGGGCTCCAATGGGTGTAGACCCCACGCGTGTCCGTGCTGGTTATCCCGACGGCGGTGCTCCGGATGATGTTGGCAAGCTGCTCGTGAGCGCGCTCGATCTCGTAGCGGTCGTGCCGGCGCTGCAGGAGCATGCGCGCGTTCTGCAGGGCAACGCCGATGTGCGGAGCCACGTGCTCAAGGGCGGCTATCTCGCTCTCCGGGAAGTCGTGCTCCCTTTCGGACAGCAAGTGCATAAGCCCGAGCACCTGATCCCCCCTCTTGACGGGCACGGCCAGTTCGCTGCGTGCCCTGTACTCTTCCTCGAAGGCGACGACGCGCCTGGAGTCCTCCTGAAGGTCGAAGGCGCGGATCGTCTCGCCCGTCTGAGCGCAGAGCCCGATGAAGCCCTGGCCGATCTTCTGGCGGTACTCGCCGGGCCGGTAGCCCCGTTCGCGACCGGCTTCGGCCACGAGCACGCACTCGCCGGCCTCCTCGTCCACGGCGAACAGCGACACGTCGAAGTAGTCCCGGAAGGCACGCAACGCTTCCACCGCGCCTTCCAGCAGTGCTTTCCGCGTGGGAAGCTCCAGCAGCGAACGCCCGATCCGCGCGATGACCTCCGCCTCGCTGATCGCCTTACGCGAACGCTCCAATCTGCCGGTGCGGTCCAGCGCCAGGGCCAGCACGCCGGACAGGTCGCGAAGCCTGCGGCTGTCGGTTCGGTCGAATGCGCCGGGCTGAGCGCCGTAAAGCAGCAACACGCCCTGGACTTCGCCTCGCGAGGCCAGGGGACAGCACGCCAGACTGCTCACCCCCTTCTCCAGCAACTCGGCGTCGTTCACTATGCGCTCGTCGAGGTGCACGTCGGGGCAGATGAACTCGTCCCTGCGGCGCCTGACGCTGTCCAGCAGGGACACCACGCCGCCTGTCTCGATCTCTCGCTCGGTCAGGTACTGGGCCTGCTCGCTGACCACAGGGACGGGCAGCTCCTTCCCTTCGGCCAGTTCCCTGACCTCCTCATCGGCCCCGCCCAAGCGCACCCGGAAGCCGGACAGGTCCCAAATGCCCCGCAGTTTGCCGAGGGCGAGCCGGCAGACTTCCTCGGGGGTCTGCGCGTCGGCCACGGCGCCCTCGATGTCCCAGGCCGCAAAGATCTCCTGCAATCGCTCCTGCGCCGTCTTCTGGTCTGCCTCGCTGGTCAGTTCGTAGAGCTCCGCGCTGCGGCGCAGGATGGCCTCGACCACGTCGTCCACCTGACGTGAGGTGCGGAACGCCCTCAGCTCGTCGTCCAACGCCTCAAAGATGACCTGCTTGCAGACGCTCTTCAACTCCAGCAGCCCGTAGGCGATGTCGGCCAGGCGCGCGTCGTGCTGGCGCCCCTCGAGCACCAGATGGTAGAAGGACGCGATGTCGGCCTCGGGGTGCTTGCCCTCGACGCGCGAGACGACCATGTCGTAGAACTCCCGGGCGTCGGCCCGGAAGAGCCTGTTGCCCACAAGGCCGGGGAAGCCCTTCTCGTCTGCCAGCAGGCGGACCTTCCCCATCCATCTCTCGATGGCCTCGTCTTGGTGCGCCCGCAGGATCTCGACCGCGCCGGGCCGTTCCTCTGCGATTTGCGTCTTCTGGCTCACGTCTTCTCCTCGAACGCCTATATCGCCGCCCGCTGAGTCAGCTTCTGGCGGGCCCTCTCATAGACCTCCAGGTACTGCCGCGCGCTGCGCTCCCACGACCAATCCTGCGCCATGGCGTTCAGCATGAGCCGCCGCCACGCGTCGCGATTCTTGTAGAGCTCGACCGCACGTCGGACGGCGCGCGTCAGCGCCTCGGCGCTGTACTGCCGGAACGTGAAGCCCGTCGCCTCGCCCGACTCCAGCCGCTCGGGGCTGTAGTCCGTCACGGTGTCCGCCAGACCGCCAGTCTCCCGCACGATGGGCACGGTGCCGTACATGAGGCTATAGAGCTGGTTCAGGCCGCAGGGCTCGAAACGGCTGGGCATCAGGAACATGTCGCTGCCGGCCTCGATCTGGTGGGCCGCGGCCTCGTCGTAGGCCAGCAGCAAGCCGAAGGACCGCTGATGCTGCGCCTGCAACTCCCTCAGAAACGCGTGGTACTCGGTCGCGCCCCTGCCCAGCGCCACGAACTGGATGTCTTCTTCCAGCAGCTCCGGCAGCGCCTCGCGCAGCAGGTCCAGGCCTTTCTGGTCCACCAGGCGGCAGATCATTCCGATCAGCGGCCCGCCCGCTTCCTGCCTCAAGCCGAATCGCTCCTGAAGCTTACGCTTGCACTCCGACTTGCCCGACAGGTCTTCGGGCGAGTAGTTCGCCGGGATCAAGGTGTCGGTAGCCGGATTCCAGACTTCCGTGTCGATTCCGTTGACGATCCCGTAGAGGTCGGCAGAACGTTCCCGCAGAACGCCGTCCATGCCGCACCCGTGCTCTTCCGTCTGGATCTCTTCGCTGTATCTCTGGCTGACGGTGGTCAGAACATCGGCACCCACCAGCCCCGCCTTCAGGAACGAGAGGTTCCCGTAGTACTCGAGCATCTTCCAGGTGAAAAGGCTCCACGGCAGGCCGGCCAGGTTCATGTCCCAGTGCCAGAAGATGCCCTGGTAGGCGATGTTGTGGATCGTGAAGACGGTGGCAGACTCCGCGAAGTCCGCGTCGTAGACGTACTTGACGTATACAGGGACGAGCCCGGTCGGCCAGTCGTGGCAATGGAAGATGTCCGGCTTCAGGCCCAGCACATTGCACATCTCCAGCGCGCCGCGGGACAGGAAGACAAACCGCTCGCTGTTGTCCTGGTAGTCGCTGTGATCGGAGCGCTTGGTGTAGTAGCCGTCCCGGTCGTAGTAGCGATCATTCTGGAGGAAGAACGCCTCCACGGCCGTCCCCGGCACCCTGGCGCGCCACGTGGTTCCGGGCACTTCCGCGTCCCCGAGGGGCACCAGGAAATCGCCGTCCTGCACCCGCTCCAGGGGAGACCCAATGCGTTCCGCCGTCTCCCGCACGCCTTGGTAAAGCGGGCTGATGACGCACACGGTCTCGCCCAGCTCGGCCAGGGCCGCAGGCAACGAACCGAGCACGTCCGCCAGGCCACCTTCCTTCGAGAAAGGCGCAACTTCCGAAGCTACCATCGCGATCTGCATCGGCCTTTATCCTCGATGTTGTCTCTCAGGGAGCTCCTGCTCAGCAGGCCGCTAATCCCCGGCGCGCTCCCGGACGGACGCCGAGCCGATCTTCTCCTCGACCTTCCGCTGCGGCACGTCCCGGAGGAACTCGGCGGCGCGCTCGGGCTCCATCGGGTTAATGTAGAACCCGGTGCCCCATTCGAATCCCGCCACGCGCGTGACGCGCGGCATCAGCTCAATGTGCCAGTGGAAACATCTGACTTCGGCGCCGCCCACGGGCGCAGTGTGAATGGCGTAATTGTAGGGGGGATCCTTGAGGCATACTTCCAGCCGGGCCAGGGCCTCCTGGAGCGCGCCCGCCAGGTCCGCGGCTCCCACGTCGCTCAGATCCATGAAATGAAGGGAGTGCTCCTTGGGCATGACCCACATCTCGAACGGGAAGCGCGCGGCGAACGGACTCAGCACGACGAAGTGCTCCGTCTCCAGCACCACGCGCTCACGCTCCTGCAATTCCTGCTCCAGGATCTCGCAGAACAGGCACCGTCCGTGGCTGCCGTAGGACTCCTCGCAGCACCGCATCTCCTCATGCACGCGTTTGGGCATGACTGGAACGGCGATCAGTTGCGAGTGCGTGTGCTCGATGCTGGCGCCGGCCACCTCGCCCACGTTCTTGAAGATGAGGACGTAGCTGAGCCTCTCGTCGGCGCTGAGTGCGTGCGCACGCTGGCGATACATCCTCAGGACCAGCTCGAAATCGCGCGTGGCCATCTCCGTGGGCGACATGAAGTGGCGGGGCGTTTCGATGATGACCTCGTGCGCGCCGAACCCCCCCACGCTCTCGTAGAGGCCCCTTCGCTCCGCTCCGAATGCGCTGTCAGGGCGTAGCGCGGGGAACTTGTTGGGCACCACTCGGACCTGCCAGCCGGGGCTGTCCGGCGCGGTGCCATCCGCCCGAGTGGCCGTTATCTCCGGGGGCGTACGATCCTCGTTGCCCTCACAGAACGGGCAGAACTCGGTGCTCCGTTCCCCCCGGCTCACGTGGAAGTCATGGGGCCTGGCCGCCCGCTCCGTGGCAATAATCACCCATCCGTTCGTAACCGGGTCTCGCCGAACCTCTGCCATCCGGCCAGGTCTCCCTGTGAAGTCGTTACCTGGTCAATTATAATGCGCCGCCACGCCTCACACAATGGATACTTCCTGCGGGCGGGAGCTGCCGCCATGGCCGACGCATTCCAGATCACCGACGTGCATGCGCACCTGGACGCCAGGCAGTTCGCTGCGGACCTCTCAGAGGTAATGGATCGAGCCGCGCAGGCCGGCGTGTCCAAGATCGTCACGAACGCCACGGACCTGGAGTCGTCCCGCCGCTGCGTTGAGCTGGCCCGGCGCATGCCGCACCGGGTCTACGCCACCGTCGGCGTGCATCCCAACGATTGGTTCCGTTCCAAGCCCGACGACATGCGGCAACTGGAGCGGCTGGTCGGCCAGCCCGAAGTCGTGGCGATAGGCGAGACGGGCCTGGACCTGCACCGCAAGACGACGCAGCTCGAGCAACAGCTCGACGCATTCCGCCAACACATCCGCCTGGCCCTGTGGATGGACAAGCCCCTGATCGTCCACGCCCATAAGTCGGACGAAGAGGTGCTTCGCGTCCTGGCAGAGTCCGATGCCCGACTGTCCGGCCTGCGGCACTGCTTCGACCGCGCGCCGCAGATCGCCGAGCGGTACGTGGAGCTCGGTTTCTACATCTCCTTCGGGGGGCTCGTGACGCGCTCCGGGTTCAAGAAGGTGAAGCACGCCGCGCGCACGGTGCCGGACGAGAGGCTGCTGGTCGAGACCGACTCCCCCTACCAGGCTCCCGCTTCGCACGCCGGCGCGCGCAACGAGCCCTCCTTCATAGTCGATACGGTCAGAGCCCTCGCCGAGCTGCGCGGCACTACTCCCGAGGAAATCGCCGCCATCACGGCCGAGAACGCGGCAAGTCTCCTTTTCCGGAACGAGTGAGGTATGGCACCCAAGACGCGATCGAACGCGGCGGCCATTCTGCTGGCGCTCCTTGCATCGGTGGCGCTGCCCGCCCTGGGAGCGGAGTCCATGATAGCGAACGGAGGCTTTGAAGGGCTCTACCAAGAGGTGAACATAGGAGACGGCCGCACAACGCAGATCACGGGCCGAATCGCCGAAGGCTGGAAGGACAATTCCAGCTGGGCGCAGGTCGTCGTGGAGTACGAGGAGGGGAGCTTCGGCCCGCACGGCGGCTTGAGGTGCCAGCGCATCACCGTCCGGCGCATGGCCAGCGGCGCCGTCCAGTTGACGGGGGCCGCCGTCGCCCTGGAGGAAGGGCAGGCCTACCGTGCGCGGGTGTTCGCGCGCTCGCCGGATGCGGTTCCGCTGCGCCTTCAGATCCGCCAACCCGGCGCGCCGTACAGGGAGTACGCCGGCATGACCTTCCATCCCGGGGCGGAATGGACGGCCTGTGAGCTCACCTTCACCTCCCCCGTGAGCCGCCCTGCCTTGTTCATGCTGATCCCGGGCGACCTCGGGACGGTGGACCTCGACGACGCTCTGCTCGAACCGACAGCGGCGGTCTCAACCGCCGCTCCCAGGAAAGGCAACTTGCTCGTCACGGGCCGTATGGTCGGAGCCATCGCCAACGGCTGGGCCCCGTCCAACGCGCCGCCGGAAGCCTTCCGCTACGTGGCACCTGCGCCCGGGCAGCCGGACCCGCACGTCATCATCCCGGGCAGCGACGAGGCGCAGGTCTCCCTCTACTCCCCTCCCGTGGTCGTCAACTGCGGCCGAACACATACGCTCAGCCTGGACATGCGGAGCGATCCCCCCGGCGTGAAGGTCTGGCTCACCGTGCACGACGCGCGCCACGGCCACACCGGCATGCACCAGGCCCTGGAAGTAACGAGCGAGTGGGAGCGCTACACGCTGTCCGGGCAACTGCCGTTCGTCGAAGCCGCCGCGTTCACCGTCCGCATATGCCCGCTGTCCAGTGCGGAGCTTCACGTGAGGAACGTCCAGCTCGTCGAGGGCGAGGACCCGACGGAGTTCCGGCCCGCCGTGCCCGTGGAGGTGGCCGTGGTGCCGGAGGCGCCCAACGGGCTGATCTTCGACGACGAGGCCGCCGAGCTGAGGGTGATCGGCGCGGGACAGATCCCGGATGGCGCTCGCCTCGCCCTGTCGGTGCATGACGTCTACGGCGCCGTGACGACCTTGCCGGCCCTTGCGCTTGAGCCCGGCAAGCGGTTCGAACGGCCCACGACGCTCGACCTGGCGCCACCCGGCCGGCGCGGCATGTTCCGCATCGAGGCCCGGGTCCTCAGCCGCGAAGGCGACCTCCTGAGCAACGTCGGTCAGGGCCTCTTCGCCCGCGTGCCCAGGCCACGCCACCCGGACCGACTGATGCCGGACTCGCCCTTCGGCGTCCACATTCCGCTGGACGAATCCTACACCCGGCTGGCGCAGAACCTTGGCTTCAAATGGTGCCGGATACATGACGCCAGCACCATCACGAAGTGGCCGACGGCCGAACCGGAGCAGGGACGTTTCCAGTTCTTCGACGACCGCGTGGAGCTCGCCCGCTCGCGGGGGCTGATGGTGCTCGGCATGCTGGACGGCGCGCCGCCCTGGGCATCCGGCGCACCTGAAGAGGCAGGCGGCTACCATCGCCGCTATTTCGTGCCGAAAGACCTGGATGCATGGCGGCACTACGTGCACACCGTCGTCGGCCACTACCGGGGCCTCATCGACCACTGGGAGGTCTGGAACGAACCGTGGGCCAGCGGCTTCTTCCGCAAGATTCAGGGCGGCCAGCCGGTGCCGGGGACGCCCGAAGACTATGTTCCCCTACTGAAGGTTGCCTACGCTGCGGCCAAGGAGGCCGATCCGGACTGCGTCATCCTGGGCCTGGACTCCAACCCTCCCGATTGGACCAAAGATTGCCTGGCGCTGGGCGCGGCGGGGCACTTCGACGTGTTCTCGCTCCACCAGTACACGCAGCGCACGCCCGGAGGGGAAAACGGCCCGCTGGCGTCGTTCCTCGGCGTCCACCGGGCCTTGCTGATGGAGCACGGGCTGGGCGACATCGAGATCTGGCAAACGGAGGGCGGCCCCGACACGGCGGACGCTACCTTCTACCGCGACCTGGACCCCCTGGCCACTTCGGACGGCCGATGGGAAGCGATCTGGCACGCGCGCTACTACCTGTCCGCCATGGCTGTGGGGGCCCGCAAGTTCTTCTTCTACACGCTGCATGCCTATCCCCGCCTGGGCCAGCACACCTGGGTGCGGCTGGAGCCGGGACGCTACCTCCAGCCCTGGGCCGTCGCACAGGCAAACCTCGCCCACCTGGTGCAGGGGACGCGGCTCGTCCGGCAGGTTCAGACGCAGGACGGCCTGTGCTGTCTCGTCTTCGAGGGCGACGGACGGAGGGTGGCGGCGCTGTTCGCCAACGCCGGGCCCGTGCCGGCCCCCGATCTGGCAGGGATAGGCACCCTCGACCTCTACGGCAACCCCACCACGGCAGGCGAGATCGGCCGATCGCCCGTCTACGTGACGGGAGAGGACGTCGAACGGATTCTGAAGTGGCTCGCAGCCCGCTAACGGGCCAGGAAATGCGGGGCCCCGTGCCGTTCTCGTCCTCGTCGTCGTCCTCGTTCTCGTCGTAGTGCTCGTCCTCGTCCTCGTCCTCGCAGAAGAAGGACAAGAAGCCGCCCCTTTTGAAGCGGGACAGCCCGTGTGATAAGCTGGCAGTCCGCCGGTATCCTCAAGTCCCCGACCACCCATCACGCACGGAGACGGCAACATGAGCGCCCAGTTCAACCGCGTGAGAGTCAGGCTGGCCCCGTCGCCGACCGGGCCGCCACACGTGGGCAATGTCTACATCGGCCTGTTCGACCAGGTCTTCGCCCGCTCGCAGGACGGAGACTTCGTGCTGCGCATCGAGGACACCGACCGCGAACGCTCCACCAGGGAGAGCGAGGAGGCCATCCTCGAAGCGTTCCACTGGGTTGGGCTGAACTGGGACGAAGGCCCCGACGTGGGCGGCCCATACGGCCCCTATCGCCAGAGCGAGCGCCTCGATCTCTACCGCCCGCACGCGGCGCAGTTGCTGGAGCGCGGCGCCGCCTACCGGTGTTTCTGCACGCCGGAGAGGCTCCAGGCCGCCCGCAAGGCACAGGCGAAGCAGGGCTTCTCGGCCGGCTACGACCGCCTCTGCCGCGGCCTGAGCGAGGACGAAGTGCAGCAGAAGCTCCAGGCCGGCCTGCCGCACACCATCCGCCTGGCAGTGCCGATGGAAGGCCGGACGCGGTTCGAGGACCTGATACGCGGCTCCGTCGTCTTCGATAACGCGGAGATCGACGACCAGGTCCTGCTGAAGAGCGACGGCTATCCCACCTACCACCTGGCCAACGTGGTGGACGATCACCTGATGGAGATATCGCACGTGATCCGCGCCGAGGAGTGGATCAGCTCGACGCCCAAGCACGTGCTGCTCTACGAGGCGTTCGGCTGGGAGCCGCCCACCTTCGTTCACATGCCGCTTCTGCGCAACCAGGACAGGTCCAAGATAAGCAAGCGCAAGAACCCCACGTCGCTGCTCTGGTACCGGGAGCAGGGCTTCCTGCCGGAGGCGCTCCTGAACTTCCTGGCGCTGATGGGTTGGTCCATGGGCGAGGACCGCGAGCTGTTCTCCCTGGCGGAGATGAGGGACAGCTTCACGTGGGACAGGGTCAAGACCAGCGGCCCGGTCTTCGACCTGCAAAAGCTGGAGTGGATGAACGGCGAGTACGTGCGGGCCATGCCCGCCGAGGAGCTGCTGGAGCGGCTGCTTGCCGAGCCCTACACGACCCACGTCGACGAGCCGGCGGAGAAGCTCCTGGCCATCACGCGCCTGGTTCAGGAGAGGATGAAAAAACTGGCGGAGTTCGACGAGCTGACCGGCTTCTTCTTCGAACGCGAGCCTTACCCCGCCGAAGACCTCATACCGCGGAAGCAGGACGCGGCGTTCGTGCGCAAGGCGCTGGACGCAACGCAGCCCGTCCTGGCAGGGGTGGAGGACTGGTCGGCGGAGGCGCTGGAGGCGGCCCTGCGCGGACTGGCCGAAGGGAACGAATGGAAACGCGGCGCCCTCTACATGGTTCTGCGGGTGGCCGTGACGTGCCGCAAAGTCAGCACTCCCCTGTTCGAGACCATGGAAGTGCTCGGCAGGCAGGAGTGCATGGAGCGAGTGCAGGAAGCCTGCAAACGGGCCGCGGAACTCGGCGGTTGAGTGCGGCGGCGCCGGTTTGCCGAAGCCGTCAGGGCAGTCAACGGACCGCCCACTGGGAAAGCGCGGGGTTCCTCCTCCCGCTGGAGCGCCGGAATGAGCGACATGCGGATGTTCTGCGGCGAGACCAACCACATCCCGTACACCTCCAGTCCCGAAGAAAATCCGTCCATGGATGCCGTCCTGCGCGAAGCCGCCAGGCACCTGGACTTCTACGCAGGGGCATACTACACGGCGTTCGCGGACGCGTTCCGCCCGGGGGGGC
>Ga0114922_10000880_pt1 | contig 28823 bp, 19 predicted proteins | sample AartaG_FD_100975 | JGI IMG/M metagenome (GOLD analysis project Ga0114922, IMG submission 100975) | Deep subsurface microbial communities from Aarhus Bay to uncover new lineages of life (NeLLi) - Aarhus_00045 metaG | ecosystem: Environmental > Aquatic > Marine > Oceanic > Sediment | place... | reverse complement strand
ATGCCTATGCTTTACGAGGTTCTGTTGAAAAACATTTCCTGAAGTGCTATCTTAAAAATTCGACACCAAGAGCTCAAAAATGTCGCGAAAAATAATCATTCCAATTCTCGGCATCCTGGCCGTTGGAATTTTTCTATGGCTGATCTTGCCGCTCGAAAAGAGCCCTACGGCCCGGGTCGAGAAACTCTGGTCCGAGAGCGCCGTCGAGAAGCCCAATGTCATCCTGATCACACTGGATACGACGCGCGCCGACCATCTCGCCTGCTATGGCTGTTCCCGTGTGAAAACTCCGAATCTTGATTCTCTGGCCCGCCGGGGAGTCCTTTTTGAACAGGCCGCTACGAACTCGCCACTGACACTCCCGGCCCATTGCTCGATATTGACTGGGATGTATCCGACCTACCATGGTGTCCGGATCAATGGAAACACAGCCCTCAACGAGAAACAAACGACGATCGCCGAGGTCTTTTCAGCCCAGGGCTACCAGTGCGGGGCCTTTATCGGCGCCTTCGTCCTCGACGGCCGCTGGGGCCTTAGACAGGGATTCCAGCATTACGATGACCAGTTCGACCTCAAAAAATACAAACACCTTGACCTCGGGGCCGTCCAAAGGCCGGGCAATGAGGTCATGGACGTTGCACTTGACTGGCTGGAGGAAAAGAAGGATTCACCTTTTTTAGCTTGGATCCATCTCTATGATCCCCACACTCCCTATGAGCCGCCGGAACCTTATCGATCCGAATACGGCCCCAAGGGTCCTGCCGGATTGTACGACGGCGAGATCGCCTTCATGGACGAACAGATCGGACGCTGCCTCAGTTGGCTCGAAAATAACGGGCTGGACAGAAGCACGATCCTGATCCTCGTCGGCGACCACGGCGAGGGATTGGGCAGCCACGGGGAGGGAACGCACGGCTATTTCATCTACGATTACGCTATCCACGTGCCCCTCATCATCGTGACGCCCTTTGAGGACCTGCAGGGCGTCCGTGTTCCCTCCCAGGTCCGGATCGTCGATATTTTCCCGACACTCATGGAAATAGCCGTAGTCGCCTCTCCTACCGAAACGCACGGCCGCTCCCTGCTTCCCTTGATGTTCCGGCCACAGAAGGAAGAGGACGGATTCGCCTACGCAGAATCCATGTCTCCTAATATTCAATTCGGCTGGAGCTCTATCCATTCCCTCCGAACGACACAATACAAATATATCGATACGCCAAAAGCGGAGCTCTATGACCTTACTCTGGACTCGGACGAACAAACGAACCTCTTGCAGCAATATCCGGATATTGCCCGGGAAATGAAAGATACGTTGGACCTGCTCATGGAGGAAACAACCCGGGGTGCTCCGACCCCTCAGGCAGCCAATCTGGACAAAGAAACAATGGAAAAGTTATCCGCGTTGGGTTATATCGGAGCTCCTGTCGCGACCAAGACGGCGTCCGGCAAAGCGGGACCTTTGGCCGATCCCAAGGACAAATTTCCGCTTTTCCAGACCATCACTGATGCAGGTTCAATGTTTTTGGAAGAAAAGTATGCTGAGGCTGCCGTAAAGCTAGAGTCTGCACTCCAAGAGGAGCCCATGATCCCCCAGGCGCTGCTCGTCCTATCGACATGTTATGTGGAACTGGGGAGAACGGAAGAAGCGAAAGCCAAACTCGATCTTCTCTTGAAAGAGGATCCTGAGAACGTTTCCGCCCTGATCAGCATGGCCAAAATTCTGCTCGAGGAAGGGAAGGACGAGGACGTTATCACCCTCTGCAAGCGAGCGCTCTCCTTGGACGAGCGTAGCACCCAGGCTCATTTGCTCATCGGCGAGATCTATTTGGGTCAGCTGAAATATAGTGAAGCGCTCTCTCATCTCGAAAAGGCGGTCGAGATCCAACCGAAAGTGACCCGGAGCCGCTTCACCCTGGCAGCTTGCCTGTTGGGTTTCAAGCAATACGATAGGGCGGAAGTGGAGCTCGGACAGGTCGTCCAGGAAGCCCCAAAATATCCCTTGGTCCATTTTAACCTTGGGCTTCTCTATGAGGAGACAGGGAGGTTCGAAGAGGCCCGAGCCGCTTACACAGATGAGGTCACCAATTATCCGGGTGAATTCAAGGCCCGGTTCAATCTCGGGAAACTTCTTTTCAAGCTCGGGGACAGAACCGGCTCTCTAGCCCAAATGCGGGAGGTTGTTAAGATCACTCCCAAGTTGGCTGAGGGCCATCTCCTGCTCGCTCGCAGCCTGCTCTATGAGGACGTTCCGCTCGATGATGTCCAGGCAGAAGTCGAAAAGGGTCTCTCTTTGGCTGAAACGAATGAACTCAAGGCACTCGGTTATTTTCTCCTGGCCGATATCTATAACCGCCGTCAGGAGCCGGAAAAAATGAATGAGGCCCTGAAAAAAGCCAACACTTTCAAATCCAATAGGAGTTTCCAATGAGATACCGCATTCAACGCTGCGTCCTGGTACTGATAGCCTTTTTTATTCTGGCCCAGTTCCATACCGTCCACGGCCAATTCCGTGAGTACTATTTTTATGGGAAGGTCATCGATCCGCAAAAGGCGCCCCTGGCCGATGTCGAGATCTTGCTCCGGGATGTCGACACGAGCCGAAGCTACAGCGTCAAGACCAACAAAAAGGGAGAGTTCAAGCTGGCCGGTCTTCCCCATGGTATTTACAAGGTTACCCTCAAGAAAGAAGGTTACGCCCTGAAGGAGGACGAATGGAGGTTCACAGAGCGCCAAAACACCATGAAGAAGGTCGAGATCCCCCCGGTTACTCTCATTTCCGAAACACAACTCCAGGAAGTCATGCGGTTGAAAGAGATGGAGGGTGCAGTCAAGGAGGCGAAAGAAAAGATCGGGCAGGGGGATTACGATGGAGCCATCAGCATGCTCGAGGATGTGTTGACGAAGGATTCCGATGACTTGAACGCCCTTTACCTCATTGGAATGAGCTACTCCAAGAAGCAGATGTATACAGAGGCCATTGAGGCTCTGTCCAAGGTCGTCCAGGTGGCCCCGAATTTCCCCCCGGCCCAGTTCGAACTGGCGATCTGCTATCAGAACCGGGGAGATAAGGAGACGGCGCTCGATCACAACCGGAGGACGCTCGAACTAGACCCGAATAATCCCGATGCCGCTTTTAACGCGGGATTGATCCTCTTCGATTTGAACCGCGTGGATGAGGCTCTGGCCTTTTTCGAAAAAGCCGTGAGCTTGAGGCCGGACGATCCGGCTTACCTCGAGATGGCCGGACGGTGTGAGATTCACCAGGGAAACCTGGTGAAGGCGATCGAATATATGGAGAAAGCCAAGGCTGGATATTCAGACTCTGAAAAGATCAAATTTCTGGAAGACTTGATCGCGAAATTGAAGGAACAGATAAAATAATGAGCTGACCGGTCATTCCTGAAATGAGGCGGTGAATGGGACTGGAAGCATCCCTAAAACCGTGATGAATGACGTTCCGAAAGTTCCATTTGGTGATTGCGAAAACACGCTCAGTTTCCCCAGCGAGGAAACTTCGCTCGGATCCGGGCTTCCCTCACATCTCCCCAAGGGAGATGAGCCATGCCCGTACAGCCCTTCTCACGGTTTTCTCCACCACAAAATGGGAACTCCCAAAAACGCATCATGATTCCTGCCATCACGGTTTTGGCGATGTATACAATGTGACTTGACAAGCTGACATTGATATTATAATAATTAATTATCGATTGTATAACAGCAAGGGCGTTCCAAAAAAAATGCGGATATATATACAAAAAAAATCTTAGGGAGGTCTAATCACGAGAGAAACAAAAGGGAAAGTCTATAGGTTGTTTCTGCCGGAATGTCCGGCAGAGGCAGGGTTTGAGGCAGAATTTTACAAAGGAGGAAAAATGCAAAAGGGAATGAAAATCTTATCCATTGCCTGTTTCCTTGCGCTGTTCTTGACCGCTATAAGCGTGAACCTTGTTCAGGCGCAATCTGTCCTCGAAGGGAAATTGATAGGTACTGTCGCAGATGACAGCGGTGAGTTGCTTCCCGGAGCGACTGTAGAAATTACGGGCGAAAGCATCATGGGGACTCGTTCCGTTGTCACATCGGGTAGGGGAAGCTTTAATTTTTTGAATGTTCCTCCCGGGACATTAAGACTGACCGCTTCTTTGCCCGGCTTCAAGACATATGTGCAAGAAAACATCATTCTTGGGGCGGGCAGCACAGTTGAGATCAAAGTGGTCATGGAGATCGGAGCAGTCGAGGAAGAGGTGACGGTCATCGCCTCCAGCCCCATTGTCGACGTCAAGACCTCGACTGTTGATTCCCGGCTCGAAAAAGATATGCTGGAAAAACTGCCGACCTCACGTGATGCGTTCTACGACCTGTCCTTAACCACTCCGGGAATGTTCGATGTCGCCAGTTCCGGCTCCTGGCTCCCCAGTCCGACAGCTTACGGGAGCTCCAGCATGGAGAATGTCTTCCTGGTGAACGGCGTCAACACCACAAATCCCCGAGGTGCAGCCTTCGGATCGCTGGTCACGGTCAATTACAACGCGGTTGAGGAAGTCCGGATCGTGGCCCTCGGCTCCAAGGCGGAATACGGGAGCTACTCCGGCGCTGCGATCGATGTCCTGACCAAGTCCGGAAGCAATCGCTTTCAAGGCAACGTTGCTTACTATATGGAGATCAAGGACTGGTTCAAAACCAACCAGCCGCCCGACGGTCCCCTCGAGGGCAGCGATTGGCTATTCGTCCAGCCAGGAGACGTCCTCGCCGGCACTACCAAAACAAACTGGGAAGGAAACTTTACCCTGGGCGGACCCATCCTCAAGGACAAGATTTGGTTTTTCGGCGCTTTCGATTATATCCGCAACGACGCGCTGCCCGTGAATTGGAGCCTGCTCAACACTTTCACGGGCCGATATTTTGACGCCAAGATCTCCGCTGAGCCTTTTCAGAACAACCGGGCCTGGATCAACTATCATTATGAACACAACACCTCTACGGGTTGGAGTTGGGGCACTGAGCCACAATGGGATACAACCATGAGCTATGGTCCAACGACATACAATCACACACTCTCAGCCCAGTGGCAGTTTATGGCTTCGAGCACTATGATATTTACGGCCAAGTACCTGGGATTCTGGACCGACGACCAGCCGGTTGTTCCGGAGGGTGGCGTAGGCCATCCCGGCTACATCAACTGGTGGAAGTGGAATACGCAGTACGGGATCGCCGGGGATTTCCCCTATGTAGAAGCCCAGAAGTCCAGCCGTCAGACCATCCAGGGGGACATGACCTACTTTGCCGAAGACTTTCTCGGGGAACACGACATCAAGTTCGGCGCCCAGTACACCAAGGGCCGGGGGAACTGGCAAGGAGGCTATTTCCAGAACTATGCCAACTTCACCTATCCCGCGGGAGGCTGGTGGGGATATTACGAAGGCCTTGGTTACTCGATCGACGTTCTCAAAACCTATACCTGGTATGCCAACAATGCGTACAAGGACGGCTTGGTTTTCTACAATAACAAGGATGAACTGAATCCATTCCTGACGGTACGCACCGCGGATTCCCTGGGTTTCTTCATCGACGACCAGTGGTCGGTGACCGACCGGCTGACACTCAATCTGGGTCTTCGCTACGATCGAATGACGACAAAGTACGGAGAAGGCAAGGTCTATGAATTTGTCACATCTCCTGATGAGATCAACGGACCCCCTCCTGTCGTCCGCGACCGGGAGTCGACGGATAATATCTTCGATTTCAAGACGTTCTCTCCGCGTATCGGCTTCACTTACCGGTTGACAGAGGACGGGAAGACGGTCTTCCGGGCGAGTTACGGCCGCTATTACATGCCGCTGGCCGTTGAATTCCTTCGTCGGTTCGGCCCGGATATGCCGCTTGGAACTAGGTACTATCAGTTCTACATGATCCCCTGGGAGATCGCCGACCAAGACGGCAACGGTTACATCGACATCTATGGCATCGGCGGCGCTCCCAACGAACTCACAGATGCCGTCAGACAGATTCCTGGCCGGAATCCTATTGAAGAGACCATATCACAGTTGGACTCTTCCTGGACGCTTAGTGTCGCGCCTGATGTCAAGGACATGTACACAGACCAGATCTCTGTGAACATTGAGAGGGAGATCCTTGCGAACTTTTCTTTAAGCGCGACCTATATTTACAAGCGCGCGAAAAACTTATTCGTCAATGTTCCAATCAATAGAGAGACCGGGCAGGAGTGGGGGTACGACAGGGTTCCGTTCGTGACGGCGTCCGGAGACACTGTCGATCTTTACAGCATCCAATGGCAAGACTACAACGGGGACGGTGTTGTAGATGGCTCGGATATCCAATGGCTCGGTGAGAACAATGATTTTCGCGTCGAGAATATGCAGACCTATGATGGGAAGACGCCGCAGAGGACCTATCAGGGTTTGCAGCTGGTTTTGAACAAGAGATATTCCGACCGTTGGCAGGCTTTGGCCTCGGTCGTTTACTCCTGGTCCGACGGCACGGCCCAGAGGACGATGCGGCAGTCCGATAACATGATGGGCCCGATGATCACCGACGATACCTGGATGGGCAACCTGAATTACACCATCAACAACATGGACGGGCCGTTGCCGTTCGTTCCCAAGCTGGAGTTGAAAGCCTCGGGATCCTACACCATTCCCAAAATCGAGCTGGATTTCGGCATGCGTTTCAGGATGCACACCGGCCGTCCCATTTGGGAGCTGGAGAGCATTCCCGTGCGCACCCAGTGGGGCGGGGTTGAAGGCTCAGTCATTTCACCCTTTGGGCTCAACCGGATCGTCAGCGACACAGAGCCCACGTATTTGCCGAGCCTCGCTCTCTTCGATTTCAGGATCGAAAAAGCGTTCAGAATCAGTAGTTATGGTGCTTTTCATGTTGTTCTCGACATCCTAAACGCCTTCAATGCGGCGAACGTGACAGACACCGATTATGCTGGGTATTGGGGCCGGATCACAGGCCTGTCAGATGCCCGCAGGTTCCGTCTCAGCTTAATGTTCAGGTTCTAAGAAGACGTACCTTTAGACCTCAAGAGCCTGGAGGGCTTAGGTCCTCCAGGCTCTTTTTTTAAAGGAAGAGTAGTGGTCATCTTCGGCTTTTAAGTTTGAAGAAACGACAAAAATGAGTTAAATTAGATTTTGCCGCAAATGTTCAAGAAGATCCTTTTTTGTATGCTGCTCGCATGTTTATACCCCAATTTCGTACTTCCTCAGTCGAAACCAGAGCAGAAGATGTCCGAACACTACCGGCAGTGGCTGGAAGAAGAAGTCATTTACATTATCACCGCCAAGGAGCGCGATGTTTTTCAGAAGCTCCAGACAGACAAGGAAAGGGAGATTTTCATCGAAGCTTTCTGGAAGCAAAGGGATCCAACCCCGGGGACTCCCCGCAATGAATTCAGGGAGGAGTTTTATCAAAGGAGGAAATACGCCAACGAATACTACGGTCGGGGGACTCCGCTTCCAGGGTGGAAGACCGCACAGGGAAGAATCTATATTATTCTGGGTCCGCCCCGGAATATCGAGGACCATACGAATATCAACGGTGTCTACCCCGTCCAAATATGGTCTTATGATGGCGATCCGAATTATGGTCTGCCCACCGGATTCAACATTATCTTTTTCAAAAGACATGGAACAGGAGAATATATCCTCTATTCTCCCTCGAGTGATGGGCCTGAAAGTCTGATCGCGGATTGGGGAACGGGCTTGTCGGTTGATTATCCGCAGAATACCAGGAATCAGCAGGGCGCTTATCAGCAACTGGTCAGGCTTGCCCCTAACCTGGCCTACCAGACTCTTTCGCTCATTCCAGGGGAAAGAGTCATGGAGGGGACAGTCTCCCTCGCCTCTATGAAGCTGATTGGAAATGTCTTTTCTTATCCCCAAAAAAAAGTGGAAGATCAGTATGCCGAGGCGCTCCTCAAATACAAAGATATCATCGAAGTCGATTATTCGGCCAACTACATCGACAGCGATGCTTCTCTGCAGATCATTAAGGATGAGGCCGGATTTTTTATGGTTCATTATTCCATCGAGCCGAAGAGAATATCTGTTGGAGCCTACGGTGAAACCTACAGCACGAATTTTGAGCTCGACGGCCGGATCTCCGACCTCGATGGGAGCACCGTCTATCAATACATGAAGGAATTCCCGCTGACTTTCAGCTCCGAGGAAATCAAAGACCTGTCCGGCAAATCGCTGGCCATCCAGGACCTCTTTCCCCTGGTGCCTGGGACTTATAAATTCGACTTTCTGCTAAAAAACACAGTCTCTAAACAGTTCACGACCTTCGAAGCGAACATCACGATTCCTGAGGAAAGCGCCCTACCGGCCATCACTTCGCTTTTACTGGGATACCGGTTGGAGAAAAACACCTCCACGGCACCCGAGTCCCTTCCCTTCAAGATCAAACAAGGCCAGTTGCTGATCCCGGCCCGGAAGACCTTTGCCCAGAAAGAGGATCTGACCGTATTTTTTCAAGTCCTAAGTCTTACTTCAGGGCTCCAGGCTAAGGGACAGCTAAAATATGCCATTTTCCGCAGGGACGATTTATTTCTAAGTCAAACAAAAAAAATCGACGCATATGGCACCGGGCCGGATTTCCTCGAAGTTTTTCCTCTCCGTAATTTTCCGCCGGACTATTATAAGATCAAAGTCTCCTTGCTGGATTCCCAAGGAACTGAGCTCCAAACGCAGGAAGGGGACTTCGAGATTACAGCGGCTCCAGCCATCAGCCGTCCGGTCATTGTCTCCAAGGTTCAGCCAGGCTTTGGCAAAGAGGAATACGATTGTGATGTGGGCCTCCAGTTGCTCAACCTCGGAAGAACCAAGGACGCCTTGTTTTATCTGGAGAGGGCGTATGCCAGGAATCCGGCTCAGCTCAAATACGGCTTAGGATTGAGTCAATGCCTTTTTGCCGAGGGGCAATATCAGAGAGTTAAAGACATTCTTACGCCTTTTAGAGAGGAAAAGGCGACGGACCTTGTGCTTTACTGGCTTGGGAAATCCCTCCATTCTCTGGGACAACTGGACGAGGCGATTGCCGATTATGAGGATTACCTTTCCCGATTCGGGTTGAACCTTGAGATTCTCAACCTGTTGGGGACAGCGCACTACCAGAAGGGTAACGCGGCAGAAGCGCTTCGAGCCTGGCAGAGATCCCTTGAGATCAGCCCCGGCCAGGAAAACATCAAAAAACTTGTCCAGTCCCTCGAGGAAAAGATCAAGCGCAATCCACATCACTGAATAAAAGAGAAAAACATCCCCAGTTTGATCTCTTCCATAGACTCGGAAGCATTTCCAAAATCGTGACGAATGACTTTCCGAGTGTTCCAATTGGTGATTTCGAAAACACGCTCAGTTTCCCCGGCGAGGAAACTTCGCTCGGATCCGGGCTTCCCTCACATCTCCCTTCGGGAGATGTACCATGCCCGTCCAGCCCTTCTCACGGTTTTCTCTACCACACAATTGGATCACTCAAGAACGCAATGTGATCCCTCGCTATCACGGTTTTGGAAATGCTTCGATATTTGCGGATTGTACCCAAAATTTGATAGAGTTAGATACATCAATACGCAAAATAACAGATGTGTTTAGGAGATCGGAAATGAAAAAACACCTCATCGTTCCCTTCCTGTTCCTATTTTTTTCAATTTTCCCCTTTTCTAATGGTAAGGTTTCAGAAAACAGCGTGGATATTTTCGGCGGCGGGAGAGTCACTCAAATCGGTATCGTGGTCCGTGATATCGAAAAGGCGTCTCAAGCCTATGCCGAGTTCCTCGGTATTGACAAGCCACAGTGGTTTTTAACGGATACTGTCGACAAGGCACATACGGTTTTTAAAGGAGATCCATCTGAAGCCAGAGCTAAGCTGGCCTTTTTCGAATTGGAAAATATCACCATCGAGCTCATCGAGCCTGTAGGAGAACCCAGTACATGGCGGGAGTTTTTAGAAAACGAGGGAGAAGGCATCCACCATATCGCCTTTGAAATTAAGGGCATGGATAAAAAAATCGAGCTTCTAAAGGCAGGAGGCATGTCACTCTTGCAGAAAGGGGATTACGAAGGGGGCCGCTATTGTTATATGGATGGTGGATCGAAGCTAGGTCTGATTATAGAGCTTTTAGAAAATTTTTAACTAATCTGAAGAGTTCTTTATCTCCTTAGAGGTGATGGATCCTTCATCCAGTCGATCAGCTCCTTGGCGCTGATAATTCTGGCGTCAGGCAAAGTCAAAATATAGTCGATAAATTCGATCAGGGCTTGTTGTCTTTCATCGACCGTAACATTGGGAACTTTGTTGTATTTTGGTGAATACATATCACTGTGTGCTCCGAAAATAAAGGGGCATCTGTTTCCTTGAAGCCTCAGATCGAGCGTATATTTTAAGGTGGCCAGGAATTCTTCTTTGGTCATCTCAAATTCAATCCAAAGATTCCAGTCGAGTCCTGATATTTTTCCGCTGTCTTCTCTAAAATAATCCTGTACCTGCTTCATTTTTTTTCTGAAGCCAGGTTTGACTCCATATTGAGCACATTGACTATCTGGCGGGACAATGACCGCGTATATCGGGATTTCCCAGAGGTCTGGATGATTGGATTCTGGTTTCCGGTTGAATAAAAGAGGTGTGAGCTTCTCTCCCTTGTTTCCGCTATACAGCCAGTAGGGCCAAAAATAATTTTTTCCATCCTGATCGTCCTGAAATCCTTCCTCGATACTGGTATCGTACAGGAGGCCTTTGTCAAAGACAGCTTGTAAGGCGTTATCGTTATACTCCAAATAAGGTGCGCGGAAGCCGTATATATTTGAGCGGTCTATGCCGATTCCCTTGGTAGGGTCTGGTTCAGCCAAAGATTCTTGGGGATCATAAGGCTTTATCAACCAATCTATACACGTCTGAATTTCCATCTCCCACTCCTCGATACTGAACCGACTTCCATGCGAATGCAGGTGCGTATGGATTCCGATCTCATTTCCTTCGAGAATCGCTCCCTTCCACGCTCTTTTGACCAAGACAGGATTCTCGATTTCCTCGCCGGCGATATATCGGGTGGTGCAGTACATGGAGAAATGGGTCTGTGTTCCATCGTAGGTTCTTTTGTTCTCAAAGCCCGGTAGATTGTATCGAGATGCAAAAACATCGGTGATAAACTTGACTCCTCCTGATTCTCTTGGATTGTCTAAGCCTGATATTCCGTTGTCATCAAAACCGAAGACCACGAACAATGGAACCTGATTTGCTTTTAAGGGAGCAGGAGGACTCTGAGAAAATGGTTTTTCACCCTTTTTTATGATTGTCGTGCAGAATAGAAAAAAAACAAGCAAAAAAATGAGGATAAAGCCGACTTTAATATTTCTCATGAGTCCTTTATTATGGCATCCTTATGACTATCGTGTCTAGCAGCATTTTGTTTGTGGGAGGAGATGTTTATTCCCTTTGGCAATTGGTGTAAGATACTTGACCGGAATGTTATTCTAAAAGAGGTTAAACATGGTCAATTTTGCCTTTTTAGACTGGTTTTGGCTGGTTGCTTTTATTGTTCTCATGGTGTTCTGTGGGGTGCTCTTCTACAGGCTGGGAAAGAGGTCGCTGTCGGATTTTTTTCTAGCCGGTCGAGGACTGCCCTGGTGGTTGCCTGCAGCCTCTGTCTATGCCACCCACTCTGCCACAGACACGCCGATGTGGATCAGCGGCGTCATCTACAAGTATGGAATGCGCGGCATCTGGTACACATTTTTCTCGGCCTGGTGTGCCATCTCCGCTTTTGCCTCTACCCGCATTTTTCGACGTTCTCTAGCTTATACCCAGGCTGAGTGGCAAACGCTTCGCTATTCCGGATTGGGCGCGGAACTCTTGAGAGGATGGATCGCCGGCTGGCAGGTCTTCATGAACATGTTTGTGCTTGGCTGGGTCGGAATAGCCATGGGCAAACTCTGTGGATACCTATTCGGTTGGCCCGATTGGATAGGATTGATACTTTTTTCCTCTTTATGTGCCATATATGTCATGGCAGCCGGATACTGGGGTGTGGTCATGGCGGACTTCCAGCAAGGAGTGATCGCGTTTTCAGTCATTATTATCGTTTCTCTTTGGGGGATAGTGGCTGCCGGCGGGCCTAGCGGAATCATGTCTAAACTCGACGCTTTAGGCGAAAGCTGGCGATTGAATCCTTTTGCTTTCTCAGGTGTGACTTCCGGTGATTTCCCTTTGGCCTGGTTTCTGACCATGCTGGTCATAGCTGTTATCGGCGGCTTCGGCATGGGAACGGCCATCGATTGGTATCCCGAGGCACAGCGCATTCAGTCCGCCAAAACGGTTCGCGATTCCAGCTACAGCATTTGGGCGGGTTCCGCTTTGATCGTTGTCAGGAACTCACTTTGGGCCGTTGCCATACTTGCCTTTTTTTCCCTGTACCCCCGGATTCAATCAACAGCCGAGTATGAAATGGCCTGGTATCGTCTGGGATTTGAATTTTTGCCTGTCGGAATGGTGGGCTTTTTCTTTGCGGCCATCGTGGCCATTCACCTTTCCACAATTTCCACTCATCTGAACCTGGGTGCCTCCTATGCGACCCGGGATCTCTACCACCACTATTTTAAGCCTATGGCGAGCGATAAAGAGTTAGTCTGGGTGGGAAGAATTTCCACACTCATACTTCTCCTGGGTTCTTTCGTCTATGGTCTGATGATGCAGGAGATCACTCAGTGGCTCATCTTTGCTCTCTGGATCATGGCTGCGGGGATTTGGCTTCCGAACATACTCCAGGTCATCTGGTGGCGTTTTAATGCCTGGGGATACTTATCCTCATGGATTGCCAACCTCGGATTAAGCTGGCTTGTCGTCTGGATTCTTCCAGAGTTCAAGATCATTCCGGTTCTCCCCGATTATCTTCAATTCTGGAGTATGATGGTTTTAGGTGCGGTGATCTATATCCCTATAACATTCCTGACAAAACCTGAAGATATGGATCGGCTGGTCAAATATTATGTGATGTCCCGTCCGTTGGGGTGGTGGAAGCCGGTTGCCGAAGAAGCTGAGCGCAGAGGATTACTCAGGCTTGAAGACCACCGCAGCAGAGGAGGGAATTAAAATGGGCTGGATAAAAACAAAATGGACGCCGGAACAGGCGGATAGATGGACAAAGGAAGACTATATCACTTTTATAATCTCACCTCTGATCTATGTCTTGTTAGCCCTCGGTGTAGCTTTTTCCCTGCTACTCCTATGGTATGGGTGGGTTATGTTGGGAGCGAGTATAATCCTGTTAATAGTCATGATCAAGATTATCGATCCAAAGCTGAAGGCGATCTCAGAAGATTACGAAACGAAACAGAAAAAATACTTGGAGGATTTAGAAAAAATTGCCAGGTGGGAGGAATAAATGGACCAAGGTTTTGCTGTAGTTATAGGGATGTCGATTGCGTATTTTTTCTCTTTTCTCGGCCTTCTCTTGGCTTATTATTCATACAAAAAAAAGCACAAGGATAAAGGAGATTAATGATGGTGGGCATTATTTTACCTCTGGTGGTATTCCTCATTTCCTTTTTCCTGACCATCTTACTTTACCGCCATTTTTCAAAGAAGATGTGACCTCTTTCAACCCGAGTAAGGCTCAGTCTTTTTTTTGGCTTAAAAGAAAATCTGCGGCCAATACGTTAAAGACATACGCCGCTGAACCCCATATAACGTACTCGGTTTCATACCAATCCCAGGCGTTCGAGCGGTACTCGATAAATTTGGGCCTGATGAAAGACGCACCGGAAACGACACCTCCCGGGATATAGGTCCAATCCGACCGGTTAAAGCCATATACAACCGTAGCTGAATTTACTCCAATTCCTGAGACATAAGAGTGATTGGATGCCGGATGGTGTCCGAAGTTATAATTCAGTGCGGAATAAAGGCACTCCTCATCGAAAATCTCAGGAAAATGTTTGATGAAGAAATAGGAGTTTGCGCCGAGGACCAGAACATCCCAGTTGTTCCCCCAGATCTTGAAGTCGAAATAGACTCTGTAGGGGCTCTTTGAGAATTCTCCCTCCATACAGTCTTTGACCTCCTTCAGCTTTTCAGTGATGATCGTTTTGTATGTGAGATTTTCGACTTTTTCCAGAGCCCTGACGAGCGTATAGCCTGAGATCTTCCAAAAATCGATAGCAGGTATGTTCCTTACAGATGGGACGAGCGAAAGAAGCCGATCTTTGTATATTGTATTTCCTGTGGTGAGGTATAGCTCTGCAGCGGCGGCGAGTTCTAAGGAGTGGTGTTCGTCTTCTTGGGGCTGGTAGCAAACTTCATAATGAACAGGATCATGGGATTGTTCATATGCCCATACATCTTCAGCCGCTTGGAGACACTCTGCTGAGAGGCTGTCATCGAATCCCCGAAGAACCCGAGAAGCGATAGCAGCCACTTGAGCGAACTGGTATTGTCCGCCAGTGTTCCTGTTCGTGAATACCCATCGGTCGTCGAATTTTCCCGATCGGCCATCTTTTGTCTCCTCTGTTTTGAGTGCTGGGTCATAGATCAACCCGTCTGTAACATTCACAGGATCTCCCACGACAACGTAGTCCAGGATTTTGTTCTCGATGATCCCTGGAGAGACATGGCCGGTCGATTTGTAAAGCGCCAGCAGGAATTCCATACCGAAGGCGATTTGTTGCAGCATATCATCCTTTCTGTCTGGCCGGAATATATCCACCCTCCGAAGACCTCTGTTTATTGTGGTCCTATCTCTTAGAGCGCCGAACTCCTCATGCGCAAGAGCCATCCAGATGACCGTCCACGCGATACTCCCGAAAGGGAGGTCATAATCGGCTGCATCATGCCACCCTCCCCAGTCTAGTCCCGGGATATGTTCGTTAGCCTCGAAGGGTGTTTCTGTCTCTGCCTTCTGCCTGTAGCTGTCAAAGTGTTCTGTATTTGGAGGGGCCTGGATCCCATCGTCCAGATGGCAAGCGCCGTGCCAGGCTTGTTCTCCTTGCCAGACTTCAACGTGACACATCTGCACCGGAAAGAACACGTCCATTGTCGGGTACCAGGCTTCTTTATAGACATTTGAGTGAATGAGGAAAGGACCGGCTTCCTGGCCCTCGTATTTCAAGAAGTATTGACCTGGCTCAGTGATCTCTGTGAAATCAAAAGTGTGATATGTGAATTCAAACAACTCTCCCCACATCTTAGGTAGTGTTTTTTTGACGATTATCTTTTCCCCGTCTTCAGCGACCCGGAAAAGAGTCATTTGTTCTATTGGCGAAATCCTCGGATCCAGTTCGAGAACCGCTTGCTTTTGCTGTTTAGGATGATAGCCCAATTGGGATATCTGGATGACGGGTTCCCGCCTCCAGTTTGGGTCGATTCGGGGAGTGATTTTTACTATGAAGCGCTTACTAGGAGATCTGTGAGTGAGCGTTGCGTAAACTGTGTATCCTGCATGATTGGCACGACCTCTGCTGTCCATAAGGCTTAAGACACAATTTTCTTCAGCCTCTATGGTGAAGGCCTTTAAGCTATCCTCGCGTGCGATCTCGATTTTTTTAGCACTGGGGATCAGTGTCTCTTTTCCCATGAATCTCTCCGGAAAAAAGTCAAGCGTATCTGCGCCTCTGTAAGTTTTGTACTTGTATTCGTTTGGGTAAATCTCGAATTTGAACATGAAATTAGCGATCTTTGACCAATCGATAGGTTCATCGAGCGCGACGGTTAGAATAATCGAGTCACCATCTGTGCGGCATATCAAGCTGTAATCGATTTCGACAGGTAAAATATTTCCCCTTATCGTGGAAGAGTGGCTTTGCTCGTTGACAGTTCTTCCTCCGATGTCTTTGGCACTGAAGTCCAAAAGAGGCCCGAGTCCTGTGGAACACACAACTTCGCCGGCATCCATAACTCTCTTCCCGTGGAGAAACATCTGAAGGCCGCCTCTTTTCCCCACTATATAGTCGTTATGATAAACGAGAAACGTGAATCCCGGTGTTTCGAAATAGCCCTCCGCAGTGATCTCAATCTCTGCAATGCACAAAGAGCTGCAAAGGCAAAAAACGATAACTGTGGTTAAAAACCGAGTAAATTTGCCGAACATTTTAAGCCTCCCTTTATAGACCTCGATCATACAGAGTAAATATACCGGAACTTAATGCTTAAGTGAAACAAATATCTGGAAGCGTCACTAAAACTGTGATGCCTATCAGTTCCACATCATGGTTGACATGTATTACGAAACTGTTCAGCAGCTTGCTCAATTTCCTCATTACTGGAATGAATATTTATGCCGAACACTGCACCCAAACCGGCATCGCCAACGCCTTTGGATAATCCTGCCGGGGAGAAATGTATTTTGAGTGAAAGAATGCTATAATTCTAGACCAGAATCTCTTGACAGGAGGCCACTTTGAAATACAGGCGGTTCGGAAGATTAGGCTGGATGGTGAGCGAAATAGGCTACGGCATGTGGGGTATGGCGGATTGGACCGGTTCTAATGATGAAGAATCCATGCGATCTCTCCAGCGTGCTGTCGATCTGGGATGCAATTTTTTTGATACGGCATGGGCATATGGTGGCGGGCACAGTGAAAAACTCTTAGGCCAGTTGGTGGAAGCCAACTCGCGTGCAAAGATCTACACAGCCACCAAGATTCCGCCCAAGAATCTTCAGTGGCCCAGTCGACGTGAATACACTCTAGACGACTGCTTTCCGCCAGAGCACATCGAAGAATACATGCATAGAAGTCTGGATAATGCGGGATTGGAATGTTTCGATCTCGTTCAATTCCACACCTGGGAAGATGAATGGCTAAAGGATGAACGGTGGATAAAAAAAATGAGCGAGCTCAAGAGTCAGGGATTGCTCAATTCCGTAGGCATCAGTATAAACCGCTGGGAGCCTAGGAATGGAATAAAGACCGTAAAAAGCGGCCTGATCGATGCGGTTCAAGTGATATATAACATATTCGACCAGAATCCCGAGGACGAGCTCTTCCCGGCCTGCGCTGAGATGCAGGTCGCGGTCATTGCCCGTGTGCCTTTTGATGAAGGGACATTAACTGGCTTGCTGGCTAAAGATAGCAGTTGGCCGGAGGGAGACTGGCGCAACACTTATTTCGTTCCAGAAAACCTTATCCCGAGTGTAGACCGGGCCGACAAATTAAAAAAACTTCTGCCAAAAGGAATGGATATGCCAGAGATGGCACTGCGTTTCATCCTTAACAGCGCCGATGTGAGCACAATAATCCCCGGGATGAGAAAGCTGAGCCACGTGAAGTCGAACATGGCAGCCAGTGATGCGGGCCCCTTAGTGGAAGATCTTCATAAGAAGTTGTGCGCGCATCGGTGGGACCGTGAACCCACGGGCTGGTCGCAATAAACCTCATCTTAGGACATCTTTCATGAAAGGCGTGATCATTCTTTTGGGGGCTCCCAATGATAAAAAAGGAAGGCTCTCTCGAATTGCCAAAGAGCTCTAGCACGGCTGCGCGATCCTGGATAAAATGCGTGTCCTATGGGGCTTGACTTTTCTCTCCCCAGGCGATAGCTTTGGAAAAAATGAGACATTTGCGATATTATTTTATTGTTCTAAATTCTGAAAAGGGGAGATTAGATGGTTCTTTATAAACACTGGATGTTTAAGTTTATCGTGGTGGTGATTTTACTGCTCTTTCTTTCGTTGGGATCGAATACAATCAACGCTGTATCTCAAAAACAGACTCTTGATCTTGTGCCTGTCCCAAAAAATATGATTCAAAGACAGGGTTGGTTGGGTATCGATTCTGGATTCCGAGTCGCTTTGACGGGCTACACAGAGCCCAGGTTGGAAAGAGCCGTACACAGGCTGATCGAACGATTGATGAAACAAACAGGAATACCTCTTCGCGCCAGATTGGAGGAGGATGCCTCCAAGGCCGTTTTGGAGATTCGGTGCACAGGTCCGGGAGAAAAGATTCAGTCGGTGAGGGAGATGGAGAATTACACACTTGATGTGACATCTGCCCGGGCTCAGCTGAAAGCGCCCACCCCATTGGGAATCCTGCATGGAATACAAACTTTTTTGCAGCTCATACAGGTCGGCACAGAAGGATTTTATGTGCCTGCGGTCCACATTCAAGATGAGCCACGTTTCCCATGGAGGGGGCTGCTGATCGATGTCTGTCGGCATTGGATGCCCATTGAGGTGATCAAACGTAACTTAGATGGAATGGCGGCTGTTAAGCTCAACGTTCTTCACTGGCATCTGTCGGAGGACCAAGGATTCAGAGTCGAATGTAAAAGTTTTCCCAAGCTCCATGAGATGGGATCTGATGGGAATTATTTCACTCAAGACCAGATTCGTGAGATCGTGGAATATGCTAGTGACCGGGGGATCCGCGTTGTTCCTGAATTCGATATGCCAGGTCACACCACATCCTGGCTTGTGGGTTACCCAGAACTTGCCAGCGCTCCTGGACCCTACGAGATCGAACGCCTTTGGGGTGTTTTTGATCCCTGTATGGACCCGACCAAGGAAGAACTTTATGAATTTTTAGATGTCTTTATCGGTGATATGGCCCAACTGTTTCCTGATGAATATTTTCATATCGGCGGAGATGAGGTCAACGGTAAACATTGGAACGCCAATCCGAATATCAGTTCCTTCAAAAAAAAGCATAGGATGAAGGACAATCATGACCTGCAAGCTTATTTCAATAAACGAGTCCAGTCCATCGTGAAAAAACATGGGAAAAAGATGGTGGGATGGGATGAGATCTTTCATCCGGAACTCCCCACCGACGTAGTTGTTCAGAGCTGGCGGGGTCCAAAGGCTTTGGCCGAAATTGCCAAAAAGGGATATATGGGGATTCTATCCAATGGTTATTATCTGGACCATCAGCTCTCTGCAGAGCAACACTACGAAGTGGATCCGTTGAGTGGAGAAGCGGCGGCTTTAAATCCTGATGAACAGTCTTTTATTCTTGGGGGAGAGGCCTGTATGTGGGCGGAGTTCGTCAATCCAGAGACTGTGGATTCTCGCATTTGGCCGCGAGTGGCGGCTGTTGCCGAAAGGTTGTGGTCAACTTCCCGTGTGAACGATACACAGGACATATACGGGCGATTGCAAATCCTGGACGCAAAGCTGGATTGGCTGGGTTTGACCCACCGCATGAACTATACAAAAATGCTCAAACGTCTAACAGGAAAACATCCCATCGATCCACTCAAGGTGCTGGCCGATATTGTCGAACCCGTCAAATATTACACGCGACCTGGGACTAAAGAATACACTCAGCAAACTCCTCTGAATCGTTTGGTTGATGCTGCCAGACCCGAGAGCATGAAAGCGTGGGAATTCAGGAATTTAGTGGATGAGATGCTCCTGAGTGCTCCCCGATATGATAAAAACCGCTATTTTATTGAAGTTCATCTTAAAAAATGGCGAGACAACCATATCCTGATGCTACCCATTTGCGAATCGTCATTTCTATTGAAAGAGATTTTGCCTCTTTCCCAGGAAGTCAAGGATTTAGCAGAGGCGGGGCTTCGGGCTTTGCAGTATCTTGAACAGGATCAAGCGCCTCCCGATAAATGGCTCAAACAAGTCAAACCATTGCTCGAGCGGCCAAAGAAGCCTGATTATGAGCTTGAAATCAAAATCGTGCCTGCTATCCGTAAGATGATCGAGACGGCCCAAATGAAGCGCGAAAAGAAACGGCCGGTGGCCAATCTTCCGTTTCTTTTTCTGGATGATTTTGAAGGGGGCGAAACACAGGCATGGAAACCCAACGTTCCCCTGAACTGGAGAGTGGACATGGAAGAAGATTCACAGGCTTATTACCTTGTCGCTCCAGGGGAGATGGGTTCGATCGTTGCCCCGTCGTCCTGGGCTATTTTAAAAGGTTTTGATATGGAGAGCTTTGCTTTTACAGGTCAAGTCAAGTGTATGGCCGATCCTGAGAATCCTCACCGTGATATGGTCGTCATTTTTCATTTTCAAGACCCTACGCATTTCTATTATGTTCATTTTTCTGCAAGTAGCGACGATAAACACAACATCATCGGACTGGTGGATGGAAAGGATCGCGTCAAAATCAACAAGGAACCTTCGGGCAAAACCATCCCGCGGTTGTTAGACAAGGAATTCCATGATTTTCGAGTGAGCTATGATGCCATATCCGGAAAAATCCTCGTCTACATGGATGATATGACAACGCCCGTCATGACTGCCGTTGACAAGACATTCACTCACGGGATGGTGGGCATCGGTTCTTTTGACGATACCGGATGTTTTGATAACATCAAACTCTGGGGAAAGAAGATACAATAGTATTCCTAGAAGGAGGGGACTATGAGCGAGCAATCCATGAATCGCCGGAATTTTCTCAAAAAGTGTGCGACCTCGACCGCAGCACTCGGTGTTTTATCCTGTCGTGAACTTTTTTCCGAAGGGGAAAAGAGAAAATATGATGCAAAGGGCGTGCCGACCCGCGTTTTAGGAAAAACAGGCGTGTCTGTCCCGCTTATTGTTATTGGCGGGGGGAGCCGGTTTTGTACTGTTAAGGACCCTGAGGAGAGTACCGCAATTCTGAATTATGCCGTCGATCACGGATGCTACTACTTGGATACAGCCCACGATTATGGGTATGAGGGTGTCATCAGTGAAGAGCGCTATGGATTAGTTTTGAAGGATCGACGGGATGAAATCTTTCTCGCCACAAAAGTCCAAAAGCGGACTTATGATGATGCGATGGAGCATATAGAAGAGAGCCTCAGGCGTTTGCAGACCGACCGGCTGGATCTCCTGCAGATACACAACATTCAGATGTTGGACGATGTCGAAAAGATCGGCGCCAAGGACAGTGTCCTCAAAGCCCTTCACAAGATGAAGAAAGAAAAAGTAACTCGGTTCATCGGGTATTCCGGACATCTTTCGGCAGAATCCATGGCAGCGATGGCAGAGCGTTATGACTTTGACACCATGCTTATCTCATTGAACCACTATGAAGAGCGGAAAGGGGATTTCGAAAAACAGGCTATTCCTGCTGCCGCTGATAGAGACATGGGTGTTCTCGCTATGAAAGTCATCCGCCCTCGAGAGACAGTCAAAGGTGTCAAACCCGATGAATTGATTCGTTATGCCTTGAGCCTGCCTCATGTTCATGCGGCTGTCATAGGGACGGACAGCCTCGATGTTCTGAAGAAAAACATCGAATTGGCGAGGGATTTTAAACCGCTGTCGCAGGGAGCCATGAGACAGATGCACTCGGTCTTATCACCCTTTTATGCGGGAAGAAATCTCCCCTGGATGTGTCCGGATTATTCTGATGGAATAATTGCCTAACCAGGGTTTTATCTCAGTACGCCATCACACCGTACAAATCTGAGACTGGCTTATCGAGGGGGGCGGTATCGGCTCTTTAAGTTCGTCTATTTGTTTTTTTTGTTTACGAGAAAATCATCAACATAGTTTTTGTGCTCGTATACCCATCTGTAATAGCTCTTCCGTTCGAGTCGGGTTGCCGCTTCTTCATCGATGATAATTTTTGCCTTTGTGTGAAGCTGAAGAATGGAAGCAGGGATAGTCGCTGTAATCGGGCCTTCGACACTTTGCTGGATTGCGTGGCTCTTTTCTTGACCGGATGCAAGAAGGAGTATCATTCGGGATTCCATGATCGTTCCGATTCCCATAGTCAGACAATATCTTGGAATTTCGTTTTTATCACGGAAAAAAGGAGCGTTGGATGCGATCGTGTTCTCTGTGAGTGTTTTGATTCTTGTTCTGGATGAGAGGGACGAGCTGGGTTCATTGAAGCCGATGTGTCCATTCCTGCCTATGCCCAGAATCTGGATGTCGATCCCCCCGATCGTCCGGATTTTTTTTTCGTATTCATGACAGTGTGACTCTATGTCTTCGGGAAGGCCACTGAGGCGGAAGATGTTTTCTTTCTTGATGTTGACATGCTGGAAGAAGTTTTGTTGCATATAAAAAGCGAAGCTCTGGGGGTGGTCATCCGGAAGCCCTAAGTATTCATCCAAGCTGAAAGCGTGAACATCGGAAAAATCCATTTTCCTCTTTTGATGCAGCCGGATAAGACTCTTGTAAACGCCAAGAGGTGTTTTCCCTGTGGCCAGACCAAGCACAAGGTCTTTTTTCTTTTGCCACGACTGATGAATTAGCTTGACCGCTTCCTCACACATCTTGTGATAGTCTCTTTTGATGATGATTTCCATTTTTATAATCCTGTAATCTCTTGTTTAAAACGGCTCATAACCTCTTGGGCCATCCGTTCGTTCTTTGCTTCAACTAAGATCCTTATAATGGGCTCTGTGTTAGAAGGCCTGATGTGAATCCAATACTCGGCGAAATCTATTTTGAGGCCATCAAGTGTTGAAAAACCCTCTGTTCCTGCATATTTTTTCTTTAATTTCCTGATTATCCAATGAGCTTCCTCTGGAGATCCTGGGATTTTGTCCTTGAGCATAAAATAGAAAGGAATATTCCTCCGGAGTTGAGATATGGTTTTTCCTGTGGTGGCCATATGTTCGAGCGTTAGTCCTATTGCGGTAAAGCTGTCTCTACAAGGATGAACAGCCGGAAAGATTACCCCGCCGTTTCCCTCTCCTCCAATTGCGGCTTTTGTGTTGAGAATCTCATCCACGACATAGATCTCTCCGATTTTTGTTCTGAAAAGAGGAACGTCGTATTCTCTAGTCATGTCCTCTATGGCTCGAGATGTGGATAAGTTTATGACGACAGATCCCGGATCCTTGTTAATCAAGTACATTACAGATAATGCTAAAGTCAATTCTTCCCCTAAAGGATTGCCCTTCTCATCCACAATGGACAAGCGATCTGCGTCTGCATCTTGGACGAATCCTACATCCGCACCGCTTTCTTCGACAGCCCGGCAAAGCGAATCGAGATTTTCCGGCACGGGCTCAAGGTGATGCGCGAAAGCTCCATCCGGAATGGGATTCAAAAGAATCGTTTTACATCCGAGTGCTTCCAGGAATCGGGGAGCGAGAACAGCGCCTGCTCCGTTGTAGCAGTCTATCACCACTTTAAATTTTTTTCTGCGGATCTTCTCGACGTCAATGGCGTTCAATAATTTTTTAAGATGGGGATTCGTGGGATTTTTTTCTAAAAGAAGACCTTTATGTTTATCCGTAGGTACCAGAGTGAATTCACCTTGGTGATAGATGTCCAAAAATTCTTGTGTCTGTGATGGATTCAAGTACAAGCCTTCTCCGCTGATGAACTTTAGTCCGTTCCAATCCTTAGGGTTGTGACTGGCGGTGACAGCAATACCGCCGATGGCACTGCTCTCTTTGGTTAAAACCAAAAAAGAAGGAATCGGGCAAATACCGACATCGACAGGCTGGCAGCCGACCGAGAGAAGTCCCGAAAAAACAGCATGTTTAATCATGATTCCTGAGGCACGAGCATCCTGGCCGACGAGGACCTTTCCCCGGCCTTGATAAGACCCGAACGCCTGGGCAAAACGGGCAGCAAGCTGTGGCGTAAGGCTATCGCCGACAACTCCCCGCACACCCGAGATGCTAATTTTGAGCGTGAGCCTTTTTTTCATGTTACACCAGCTGAGAGATAAAATTCGCTGCTTTGTCCAATCTCTCTTGTGCCTTTTCCCTTGATTGACTCTCTGAAATAATTCTTATCATGGGCTCTGTGGCTGAAGCCCGGATATGGATCCAGCCATCTTCCCATTCGATCTTTATCCCATCTGTGGTGGATATGTCCTGAGAGGTATAGAGCTTTTTGATATCGTTGACGATCGAATGGGCTTTGACAGGCGGACAGTATATCTTCTCTTTTATAATGTGATACTTGGGAAGGTCTTTGACCATTGCAGAAATCTTTATGGATTTCACAGCCATCATTTCCAATATCATTCCCATCGCCAGAAATCCATCAAAGGCAGGTTGAAATTCTTTAATGGCGATGCTGCCACTCCCTTCTCCTGCCATTACTCCGTCTTCTTCGATCATCGTTTGGATGCCGTCGGATTGTCCGACCTTTACTTTAATGACATGACAGTCGAGACACTGAGAGACGTCTTCGATCATTCGAGATGTAGAATAATTGGTGATGACAGCTCCAGGCTGTTTCCGCAAATAATACTCTGCGATCAATGGAAGGGTGTACTCTTCAGACAGCGTTTCACCGTCTTCGGTAACGATAGAGATGCGGCTGACATCGCTGTTGAGTAAAAATCCCACATCGGCCTTCACGATCTTGGCAATGGAAGCCACCTCTGAAGCATTTCGCGGCCGGGGCTCAGGATCATGGGGGAAGTACCCGGTTCTCTCGTTGTTGACGGGGAACAATTCACAGCCCAGGTTTTTGCAGAAGACATCGACAATTCCCGCACCTCCACCATTGCAGGCGTCGATAACCACTTTAAAGGCCGCCTCTTTGATCGCTCCGACATTAAGGAAATTAGTGAGTTTACCAAAATAATTGTCAAGATAATCTGTTTTTGGAGTCAATTTCCCCAGCTTTTCTGTAGATACCTTCTTGAATTTCTCAAGGTGATAGATGTCGAGAACTTCTTCTCCCTGATATGAGTTCAAGTATGTTCCTTCCTGATTGATAAAGGTAAGAGCATTCCAGTCGGCATCGTTATGCCCGGCAGAAATGGAAATGGCTCCCTTGGCTTTGAGCCTTTTGACCATATACTGCAGGATCGGTGCAGGACAGATTCCCAGATCAACCACATCACAGCCCGCAGCGAGCAGTGCGGATGTTGTTGCCGAATGAAGCATGGGCCCGGAAATACGGGTGTCTCTCCCGAGAAGAACTTTTTTAGAACTTAGATACGTGCCGAATGCACTGGCAAAATCCATGATGAGCTCAGGTGTAAGAGTATCCCCCACGATTCCTCTGACACCCGAAATGCCGATTTTCAGGAGCTTCATTTTCTAAATGGTAGCGCTGCTTCCATTATATATAAAAAAATCACACAAATAACCAATTTTAATGTTTTATATGGGCGGACATTCTAATGCCGCAACTTCCATCAGCAGAAAAAAAGCCTGGCCTTCTGTAGCAGTTCCTGCTGATTCGAAATTGGGAGCTCCACACACATCTTGGACGAGGCCATAGTCGTCCACTTTCCGGTGAGCTGCGCTGCGCATACGGTCTGCGTGTTTTCTGTAAGACCCGTCTAGCCATCGTTCTTGAATTCCTCTGTATATGGTGTAGGCAAGCATTTGGCCTAAATTTGTCTCGACGAATGTTTCGGGATTATCAACAACATCATAAAAAAATCCATCCTTCCTCTGATGCAAAAGACATCCGTCTATTACATCTCGAACATATGACACCAGCCGTTTCTTTTCTGCCGCCATTTTCTGAGGCAGAGCCTTGATAACCCTTGCCATGCCAGCTGCGGCCCAACCGTTTCCCACACCCCAAAAATCCTTCCTGTAAAAATCTTTCAGGCCATCATCCCAGATCTGCGAGAAGAGTTTGCTCTCTGGATTCCAGAGTAGTTTCCGGAATCCTTCGATCTGCTTCACAGCTTCGTCCGGATGCCCAGCGACGGCGATAAAAGGAGGAGCCATATACATGGAGTCGATCCAAACCTGAGGCTTATGGGCGATGTGGTAGAGCGTTCCATCTTTGGTTCTGGGAGCCTTTGTCAGCAAATAATCGAGCATATTTTCCGCTCCTTTTTGAAGTGTCGGATCTCCTGTGGCTTTCGCCGCGAAAAAGACGGCTTCACCGTTTGCGGCGGGATCGGTCACACCCTGATTGGAGCTGACAACAGCCAGTCTTCCGTCTTCGAGCTGCCGAAGGACAGCATCTTTGGCCATCAGGATCGTCCATTCGGCCTCGCCGGATTCCAGCATGGCCTGAACAGCCACACCCTGTTCCCAGGCATACCTCTGCATGGATAACATCGCTCGTTTCACTTTTTCGATTTTTTCACTCAAAGCCGTCTTGTCTGCTTTTGGAGCGACATCCTGACCTCTAACGTAAAGGGATGCTCCTGTCGCAGCACAAAAAAACGCCCCGTTTTTTAGAAATTTTCGTCTTTTCATTTTCCCCCTCGAACACTTTTAAAATTTATTCACCTCATTTATAAATAAAGCATGCGGCTAACTGTCGCAGCATCACTGAGTCGCCCTCTGTTCACATTTTTTTAACAGATGATCCACTCTGAGCAAGGTGTAATCCTGCTGTTTCAGATAATGGATCAAATCTGCTAATCGGTTGTAAAATTTGTCTTTCCGATCCGGGTGAGTTCCGATGTGCAGCAGCAGTATGAAGCCATTCAGACCGTTAGGAGAAGTTTTTTCATAATCAATTATACTCGAATAAATCAGGTCCGACGCTTTGTAGTTGGCCATGGCAGGCGTTGTGTAATCTGCAGTAGATAAGGTTCCTGGGGTGAAATTTATGAGAGTTAGCCCGAGCTCCTTTGACCACTCGGCAATTGAGGCATTGTACCATTCGAAGGGCGGGACAAAGTAGACAGCCTTTTTTCTTTCAATCCCAAAACGAGCCATGACCTCATAGTTATTCTGGATGTCTTTAACAAATTCTTGTTTTGTGATCAGAATTACTTCTCTGTCTTTCCAGGAGCAGTAAAGGAGATGTTGGTCTGAATGCGGGCCCAGATAATGGCCGTCGGTGATTAATCCGAATATGAGGTTTGAGTTAGAGGAATTTCTGTAAAAATCTCCCGTAAAGAAAAATGATCCTGGTGTTTGTTCTTCCTTTAAAACTCTTCGGATCGTCGATCCTCCATCCGAAAAATCACCGCCAGTGAAAATGATCGAGACTCTTTTGTTATCTGTATCACCGCGTACGATCGCTCCGAGTTCACGGATGCATGTATGAGAAGATGAAAGAACATCCACTGCTAGGGCATTTTGAGAATTGAAATCAGTCGAGGGATTGATTGGAAAATTGTTTTGTTGGGTTTGATACTGAAATCCGGTATTTGGGACAGGAGAATGGATAATTGGCCAGAATAAACCTACAAGGATTATAAGACACGGGGCGAAATACGTAGGTTTCAAAGTATCCGAAGCCTTTTATGGAGTTTTATTCTCCGCCAGTCTGTCGAATCCGATTCTTACGGCTCTTCACTTGGAGCACTGAGGTCTTTGAGCATCTCGATTATGTTTCCAATTCCGCCGAAGGTAACGATGCACACAAGAAAGAAATAGCCGAAAAGAGTGAATAAAAGGACGATCTTCCACAAGAGAACCCAATTCATTGTGTGACCTCCTGTTGCGTACCTTTATCGGGAAAGAGCAGAGAGCCAACGATCATTCCCAAAATGGCTATAACAAAGGTCATAAGGCCGATAAATTTGTCGCTGAGATAAAAGGGGATGTTTTCTCCCTGGGTCCACGGACCGATGCCGAGGATGGCCAGTAGTCCAGCGAAGAGCGCGAGAGTTGCCCCGGTTTTGCTGGCTTTTTTCCAATACAATCCTGCAGCAACTACAGTAAAAGCTCCTGCGAGATAGATTGTTCCTGTCACGGCCATGTAATTCCAGAGGGAGACCGGGGCTTCAAACCAGAGTCCCCAGATGAGGAGGAACAATCCGATTGTGACGATCGAGATACGTGTGATAAGAAGGCGCTGTTTATCCGAGAGATGTCCTTTTTTTAGGGGAGCGATGATATCCTGGGTGATGACTGAACTCCAGCTCAGGAGGTAACTATCATGTGTGGACATGAAGGCGGCGAACATCCCTGCTGCGATCAATCCAAGGAAGCCTGAAGGCAACACCTTAGCGATGAATATGGGCATACCGAACTGGCTGTTGAGAGCATCCGGTCCCTGGAATGCGGAAAGGAGTTTGGGGGACTGAGAGACAAAGACGAATGCACAGATACCCCAGAGCATTGGGATCACCCTTCGAGCGAGATAGGACACCGAGCTCCATGCGTAGAGCTGCTTGGCCACTTTAGGTGTTTTTGCAGAGAGAGCACGCAGGGTGCCGGATTGCCAGAGAGCTCCTGCAGAGAAGGTGAGTACCACCATGAAGAGGACATAGATCATCCCGAATCCCGAGCCCTCTGCTACTGGATTGAACCAGGATGCGCTGCTGACGGTCTCCGGTGCCGTGAAGAGGTTGCTCCAACCGATCTTCTGGATTGCAAAATAGGACCCGACGAGCATCCCGATGGATAGGACGACAAACTGTAAAAAGTCGTTCAGGACGACAGAAACCATACCTCCGAGGACTGTGTAGATGAGGACCATGATCAACATGACGGACATAAAGAGTTTGAGTCCGGCGGGATTACTGTAACCCGTGACACCCATCATAAACCGGGCTCCGGCCTGGAGAAAAAGGCCCATGTTGAGGATGCCGCCTAGCGAGAGGAGAATGCCACCGATGATCCGCACATTTCTTCCAAAACGCATCTCGTAGAATTCAGGGATTGTCATGACTCGCAGTTGACGCAGTTTGTATACGATAAAACCGGTGATTCCTATGGCTAGAATGCAGACAGTCTCGATGATCCCGATATGGAAAGCTGAAAAACCGTGCTTAAAACCCAGCTCAGAGTTATACATGACTGTCACTAGGCCCAGCTCTGTACCGGTCAGAGTTGCGATAGCGATAAACAGGCGAAGAGAGCGGCCTGCAACGATAAAATCACTGAGTTGTCGGACATATTTTCTGACAATAATGCCGATAACAAGTGGGATGCAGATGTAGATCGACACGATGACCCAATCTACAGTCTTAAAATTTGTGGCGAATACATCCATCAGTCGTGTTCTCCTCCGCAAGGCATGGTCATATCCGTACTCTTAAACCTTATATCACATTTGCCAAACCATAGGTATT
>Ga0114922_10000879_pt1 | contig 28836 bp, 29 predicted proteins | sample AartaG_FD_100975 | JGI IMG/M metagenome (GOLD analysis project Ga0114922, IMG submission 100975) | Deep subsurface microbial communities from Aarhus Bay to uncover new lineages of life (NeLLi) - Aarhus_00045 metaG | ecosystem: Environmental > Aquatic > Marine > Oceanic > Sediment | place... | reverse complement strand
TCCGTCTGATTGGACAGAGGACGCTCCCCCGGGGGTTGCCCGGAAAGAAATCCACCATGATGTATGATTGGCTTCAGGGACGAACGAACGGCAGGGCGCGCGGTCGCAACCCGAAGGTCGCGCTGCCGCTGACCCAGTTCTCACCATCGACATTGAACCAGAACCCGGGCTCGGCCTCGACGCTCACGGTCCGCGCCCGGGTGTGCTCCACAGTGGGATCGGCAAGGTGCCGTCCGGCGAGTACCCGCGGAATGAGCACACCGAGTCGGGCGAGCGATGTGGCCCGGATCACCACGACGTCCAGCCACCCGTCATCAACGCGGCCCGCCGGAGCGAATGGAATGCCCCCCCCGGCGTAACGGCCGTTCGCGATCACCAGCATCCAGATTTCCTGCTCCGTGCGACGACCGTCGATCTCGAGCACCACCCGATGGGGGCGCAATTCACCGAGCTCCGCTACGGCCGCACGTACGTAGGCCAGGCTCCGCCAACGACGCTTCATCCCGGGACTCAAGCGGTCGGAGATCCGTCCCGCGAACCCGCCGACCACGGCATTCCAGGCATGCAGGTCCGGGACGGTCGCCGCTTGGGCGGATGCACGGATCGCGTCGATCGGGGTCGCGTCACCCTCGCGCAGTAGCGCGACCGCGCGCCTGGGGTGCGTCGGCACTCCGAGCGACAGCGCCAGATCGTTCCCCGTGCCTATCGGGAGCAGGCCGCACTCGACGTCCGCCCCCGCGTCGAGCAGCGCGGATGCGATCACGCTCACCGTGCCGTCACCGCCCGCCGCCACGATCCTCTCGAATCCATCGGCCACCGCTTCGACAGCAAGCGGACGGACCGAGTCCGGCGCCTGGCTGACACGTATCTCGGCCTCGGGAATCGAGGATATCGATTCTCGGATCCGCTGCGGCGAACAGCCACGGCCGGCTGCCGGGTTCAGGATGACACACGTGCGCATGATCCCCTAGTTTCGTTCCTCGGAAAGCCGTGCACCACGGGAACAGATCGGAAGCTACTCAGATGACGTCCCCAGAAGCTCGGGACCAGGCCCGCCGGCTGATCGCCTCATCCCGATCCATAGCGGTGCTCACCGGCGCCGGAATTTCCGCCGAGAGCGGCGTGCCGACGTTCCGCGGCGCGGGCGGCTTGTGGCGCGGCCACAGGGCCGAATCGATCGCCACACCCGGGGCGTTCGCCAGAGACCCGGCCGAAGTATGGGAGTTCTATCACGCGAGAGTCGAAGGTCTGCGCGGAATCGAACCAAACGCCGGCCACCGGGCGCTTGCCGCGCTCGAGGCCCGGTGCGAGCGATTCTGGCTGCTGACCCAGAACGTGGACGGTCTGCACCGCGACGCCGGCAGCCGGAATCCGATAGAGTTGCACGGAACGATTCGGATCGCTCGCTGCCAGTCCTGCCGGCGCGAATGCGATATCGAGGCGGCGCTCGCCGATTGGACAGCGGGAGTCATACCCCGGTGCACTGCATGTGGGGGCTCCCTGCGGCCGGCGGTCGTGTGGTTCGGAGAGACGCTCCCCGTCCCGGCGCTCCAGGCCGCCAACCAGGCGATCCGCTCGTGTGACGCGATGCTGGTGGTCGGGACCTCCGGAGTCGTCCAACCGGCCGCGTCCTTTGCGTTCAGCGCACGCAGTCAGGGCGCGACAGTGATCGAGGTGAATCCCGAGGAGACACCGATTTCGGGAATTGCGGACGTCGTGCTGCGGGGACCGGCGGCAGTGGAGCTGCCGTTCCTGCTCGAGCCGGAAGACGGGTAGCGTTTCAGGAGCGAGTCTGAGGTCCGTTGACGGCCTCAAGAAACGCCACGAGCAGACCCTGGTCGAGCTGGCCGTCCTTGCGCACGCCGCTGCACACGTCCACCCCGTACGGCCGGACGACGCGAATCGCCTGGCCCACGTTGTCCTGTGTCAGGCCGCCCGCCAGCAGGATCGGCAGGTGAATGGCATCTGAGATGCGGCGGCTGAGTTCCCAGTCGTGCGTCTGGCCCGCCGGATTCTGCCAGCGGAACGGGGGCTCCGAATCACCGGAATCGAGCACCAGCGCATCGACGTGCCGCGCGATCTCGCGCGCGGTATCGAGCGCTTCGTCTTCCATGACGTGAACGGATTGAGCGATGAAGATCCCCGGAGCCTTATTTCGCAACCGCTCGTACTCCCCGGGTTGAAGCGGATCCCACAGTTGCACCGTATTCACACCGGTCGCGCGGTACAGCTCTTCGAGTCGGTCCACGTCCGTGGTCGCGGTGAGCACGAACGTGCCGGTCCTGCGCGGAACGGCCTGGACGATCTCGGCGATCGTCTCCACCGGGATGCGTCCTTCCCCCGACGGAGTCTCGTCCACCATGCCCACCGCAGTGACACCGAAAGACACCGCGAGTCGCGCCTCGTCCGGAGATGCAATGCAGCACACTTTCACTTTGACGGGCGGAACGAAACTCATCCTGCCTCCACTCGGGATCCTCGCGGACCGGGCCATAGATTGCGAATGGGAGCACGACAAGTATCGCAGGTTTCGGGCCGCGTGACGAGGGCAGGCTCACCAGCCGGCGGGAACGAGGTCAGATCAGGCCGTCCACGGACAGATACACGCGCCAAGCATTGGGATCCCTGCCCTGCAAGGAGCGCGCGATGTCGAGACGGATCAACCCGTCGAGCCCCGATACGCCAATCCCCGCGCTGATCGCCGGATCGTCGAAGGTGAATTCCGACCTGGCCCCGGCCCAGCCGAGATCGCTGAACAATACGAATCTCAACGCTGGATTCCGCGTGCCGAGTTCGACCCGACCGAGCCAGAACGCCGTCCCGCGATTCGCGTCGGGAGTATTGGGAAAGGCGCGGAGAGTTTCGACCCCACCGAGAAAAAAGTATCGCTGCGGTGGAGGAGTACCGACCGAGCTTCCAGCCGATGCCTCCAGCGCCACTTCGGCGACCCTCGCGATCGGCGCACCCACGCTCCCGGACCCAGCAAATCGGATATACTCCCGGTCGCCGACGGCTCCCTCCGCCCACACCGTCGCCGTGTAGATCGGCCTGTCGGGATCACGCCCGGCCTGCAGGCGCACGCGACCTGAGACTCCGAACAGCGTCGCCTTTTCCGCCGTGACGTTCTCCGGGAATTCGTAGTCGCTCAGCAGGTGGGGCAGAGACACGTCCGTCTCCTTCGGCGCGTCGATGTGTCTCTCGCCGAACAGGCGAAGCTCCGTCCTGGTCGTCCCACCCCCGCGCCAGCCGACAGACAGCCCAGCGACCCGGTAGTATTGCGCGTCATCGTAGGCGAGCAGCAGCGCGTGCGCCGACGGAAGCAGGGCAAATGGATTTCCCCAGTCCCCGACGTCCTGCAGCTTCCAGTACCCTGCCATTTCCAGCTCGCCGTCCCCGGACCGCCGCACGACCGAGGCCGAGAGATTGGGAACCAGATCCGCGAGCCCGATCCGTGCTTCGCCGATCAGTCTCGTCTCGCCGTCCAGCGGCACCTCGGCCCGGACTCCGCCGCTGAGCGCTTCCACCCGATTGTAGCGGAACCCCGCGAGCCGAATCGTGGGTTTGGTGGCGGGCGCGGGGGGAAGAGTAATTCTGCCCAGTCGATCTCGAATCTGATTCAGCTCATCAGAACTAAATGGTTCTGAATCTGATAGTTGACTTTCTTCATCACTGTCGAACCATGCGACGAGAGATGCCTCGGGAGGCAGCAGAATGATGCGGGTTGGACCGTCGGGATTCTCGCACGGATCGGCGTCATCTGCCTCCTCGCCCGCTTCCCTGGCCTCCTGCTCCTCGGCGTCGCCCTCGTCGGGCTCGCCGCCTTCGCCTCTGCGGCGGCGTCCTTCGTGTGGATCGTCGCACGGGCCGATCTCGCTCCGCGTCCAGCCGTCGGGCACCGGGAATTCGGGATCGAGTCCGGGCTCGTTGATCTCCACGTCCTGTGTAAACGCTTCGACGACCACCGGGATCGTGAGCAGCGAGCCGAGCTGGCCATCGCCTTCGAACCGCACGCGCGTCGGGAGCCACCACTGCAGATCGTAGAGAGCGTACTCGACGATCATCGCCTCGACGCGGACGATGATCGGTTTCAGGAAACCCGGCACATCTTCCGCTTCGTCTGGTTCGTCGAGCTGGAGATCGAACGGCCGCGCCGGACGGAACGCGCCCCGGACCAGCGCGGCGCTGGACAGGTCGAACCACAGAGAGCCGGCGAGGACTTCGAAATCAGACGTGCGCGGCTCCACACGTACTTCCGCGAGCACCACCTCCTCACCCGATGGAAGGATCACGCGCATCGTGTCGCCGGACGCGAAGCGATAGTAGGCGCCGGCGTCGTCGGCCAGCGGGTGGTGGAACGGAGATCCTGCGAGCACCAGCCTGTCTCCCGCCGGATCGACGGGGAACTCGGTGAGATTCTCCGGGCTCTCGGCCTCGATTTCCGCGCTCTCTCCGGCGATCGGAACGGCCCGGCGGATGCCGAACCACCTGATGGTTTCGACCCCTGTGGAGTCCCAACGCACCCGTCCCACGCGCTCACTGGTGAACAGGCCGCGCTGCCGCCTGATATCCTGGGTCGTCAGACCGACCGAGATCCTCTCCCGGATCGTCGATTCCCAGCTGGCGAGGCCCGCGGCTTCCCTCCCCCTCTCCTCCCGGGCGCGCCGGATCAGCGCCCGGGCCGCCTCATCACGGAAGGTGTCCGCAGCGATCGAGGATCGACCCGGTGCGACAGAATCCGTTCCCGACACGACGGGTTCCTGGGGCGATACCGCTCCGACGGGATTCGCTGCGCTCAGGCTCAGCATCGTCCAGGCAAAGATGACTGCCGGTCGGAGCGGGAATCTCGGTGTGCTCATGGTCTCCCGTACGCAGCAGGAGCTGGAGAGGTGTCAATGCGGGATTCGCGCAGGGTTTGCCTGCACTCGACCCGCAGTGACAGTTTGCGGCCGGGGTGGGCCTCCCGTCCAGCCACAGCCCCATCCCGAACCATCCAACCACCACGACCCGGATGGCGACGATGCCGATCACGAGCGTAAACCCGGCCACCGGCCGAACGATTCAATCCTACGAGCCTCACGACACCGAAGACATCGAACTGCGGCTCGCCCGCGCCGTCACGGCGCAGGCTGAATTCCGGCCAACGAGCATCGAGTATCGGGCCGCGATCCTTCACCGGGCGGCCGAAGAACTCGAGTCACGGGCCCCTGAGCTCGCGCGGCTCATGACGCTGGAAATGGGAAAGCCGATCGGCGCGGCAGAGGCGGAGGCCCGCAAGTGCGCATGGGTCTGTCGGTGGTATGCCGATAACGGGGCCCGGCTGCTGGCCGATGAAGAGGTTGCGACCAACGCGCGCCGCAGCTTCGTCCGTTTCGAGCCGCTCGGCATCGTGCTCGCCGTGATGCCATGGAATTTCCCGTTCTGGCAGGTCTTCCGGTTTGCGGCCCCTGCCCTTGCCGCGGGGAACGCAGGCCTTCTGAAGCACGCTTCGAACGTCCCGGGTTGCGCGTTGGCGATCGAGCAGGTGATGCGGTCGGCAGGCACCCCGAATGGCATGTTCCAGACGCTGCTCGTCGGCTCCGAACGCGTCGACCAACTGATTCGCGACCCCCGAATCCGGGCGGTCACCCTCACGGGGAGTGATCCGGCCGGTCGAGCCGTGGCCCGGGCCGCCGGAGACAGCCTGAAGAAGACCGTGCTGGAGCTGGGGGGCAGCGACCCGTTCGTGGTTCTCGAGGACGCGGCGCTGGAGGCAGCGATCTCGACCGCCGTCATCGCCCGCACGATGAATAATGGCCAGTCCTGCATCGCTGCAAAACGATTTCTCATCGCTGAGCCGATAGCGGACGAGTTCGAGCGCAGGTTCACGGCCGCGATGGGCGCTCTCTCGGTCGGAGACCCGCTCGATCCGGCAACCGATATCGGTCCGCTCGCCACGGCGTCGATCCGGGATGAGCTGGCAGCCCAGGTCGAGGCGACGATAGCCGCCGGTGGCCGGCTCCTGCTGGGGGGAGAGCCAGTTACGGGACCAGGCTACTTTTATCCGCCCACGGTCGTGGCGGATCCTCCCCCGGGCACGCCGCTCCGGATCGAAGAGACCTTCGGGCCCGCCGCGGCCGTGTTGCGCTTCGGCTCCGTCGAGCAGGCGATCGAGTTGGCCAACGAGACGGAATTCGGCCTGGGAGCATCCGTGTGGACCCGGGATCCGGCTGCAGCATCGCGGTTCATCGACGGAATCGAGACGGGATCCGTGTTCGTCAACGGAATGGTCGCCTCCGATCCGCGCCTGCCGTTCGGCGGAATCAAGAACTCGGGATATGGTCGTGAGTTGGCCGGATACGGCCTGCGGGAATTCCTCAACATCAAGACGGTGTGGATCGGTGACTGAGTCGACCTCGTGCTGCATCATCCAAACGGCGTCGACCGACCGACTCCGAGCCGCAAACGGGCTCCCGGCCGGAGGTTGCCCGGCCCGGGGCGGCGGCGCAGGTTGAGAGGATTCGGCCGGTCGTCGCCGTCTATCCGTCGTGAACGATACTGAACGGGAGCCAAATAATGATCAGCAACGTGCTGGTGGATGAGATCAACGAGCAGATCAAGTTCGAGATGTACTCGGCATACATGTACCTGGCGATGTCGGCGTGGTGCGCCGAACGGAACCTGTCCGGTTTCGCGCACTGGATGACCATGCAGGCGGAGGAGGAAGTGGATCACGCGATGCGCTTCTTCAATTTCCTGCTCGAGCGTGGGGGACGTGTGGAGCTGCAGGCGATAGATGCCCCGCCGGTCGACTACGGTTCGCCAGTGGCCGTGATGGAGAAGTCGCTGGAGCACGAGAAATTCGTCAGCTCGCGCATTCACCACCTCTACAAGCTCGCCGTGGAGGAGGGTGACTATCCCGCCCAGGTCATGCTTCAATGGTTCGTCTCCGAGCAGGTCGAGGAAGAGGCCAGCATCGACGAGATCGTGGAGCGGATGAAGATGTTCGGATCCGATGGCGCCGCCCTGCTGATGGTGGATACGCAGCTAGCAGCCCGCAAACCGGAAGCGGAGGGACAGGAATGAGGATCTTCTCACGACACGTGGCTCTTGCAGGACTGCTCGCGGCATTGGCCGCGTGTGGTGGAACGGGCGACGCTGACGAGACCCAGGCCTCGGGTACTCCCGATCCGGTAGAGACAGAGCTTCGACCCGAATTCGCGGTGGCTCTCGAGATCGACCTGGATGAGATGCAGCGATCGAGTACCGGGCTTTACACGCGGGACGTCGTGGAAGGTACCGGCCTCGCGGCCCGGGATGGCTACGTCGTAATGGTCCATTATACCGGCTGGTTACCCACCGGCGACGTATTCGACAGCAACGTGGAAGGGGACGAGCCGTACTCGTTCCAGCTCGGTCGACGGTCCGTGATTGCCGGGTGGGAAGAGGGAGTCCAGGGCATGAGGATTGGCGGCAAACGAATTCTCGTCATCCCGCCCAGCCTGGCCTATGGAGCGCGCGGCCGGCCCGGCGCGATCCCCCCCAACGCGTATCTGGTGTTCGAGGTAGAACTCCTCGACATCAAGATGTAGGGAGGCGACCGCGCCTCCTTTTCCGGCTACCCCGGGGGACGGTCAACGACCCGTCCCCCGCCGCATCTCGCTGGCTATCGGCTTGATTTCCGGCTCGTTCGGTGGCCTGCTGGGCATTGGCGGCGGCGCCGTGATGGTACCTCTGCTCACCGGCTGGGCCCGACTGGATCAACATTCGGCACACGGAACGAGCCTCGTCGGAGTGGTATTCACAGGCATCGTGGGCGCCCTCGTGTACGGGAACGGAGCGGCGGTCGATTGGCAGGCCGCGGCCCTGGTGGCCGTGGGAGCCGTGCCGGCGACCATGTTCGCGGCACGCTCGAGCGCCAGAATTCCGGCTGCCGTCCTGAGACGGTTTTTCGGTCTGTTTCTGATCGGGAATGCGATCCTGCTTCAGTTCAAGGGATCGTTTCCGGTCACCGGACTCCTGGATGGAACGGCGGCGTCGATTTCGCTGGTTCTGCTGGGAATCCTGGTCGGGGGGCTGTCCGGTCTGCTGGGGGTGGGTGGCGGCGCCGTGATGGTCCCGGGACTGGCGCTCGGTCCGGGATTTGGACAGCAGCTCGCCCAGGGGACGTCCCTGGCTGCGATGGTCCCGTCGGGCGCCGTCGGGGCGGTCGTCCATGCCCGGATCGGCCACGTCCGACGGGACGTCGTGTTTCCACTCATGCTGGGGATCGCCGCCGGATCGTGGTTCGGCGGCAGCAGCGCCCTGGCCCTGCCGGACCGGACTCTGCGCATCTTCTTTTCCGTCGTACTGATCCTGCTCGGCGTCCGATACCTGGTCCGCAGCGAACGCCCGGCCACCGATCCCGACTGAACACCCCGCCGTCCGGTCAGTCTTCGGGCGCCTCTGAAATCTCCGCCTCCCACTCGACCACCACCGCTCCCGCCAGCGACGCCGCGGTCGGACACTTCGAGCCGTGTCGCGCCAGCGCCCGGTCCACGGTCTCCCGGGTACCAGCCGGAATCTGCAGCGTATAGCGTACCACGATCCGAGTCAGTACCGGCAGTCCGTCTCGCACCTCGTTGACTCCCTCCACTTCGGCCGTGATGTCCTCTGGCGCCAGCTTGATCTCGCGCGCCTCCAGCGCGCCATTTAGCGTTCCCAGCATTCAGCCGCCGGTCGCCGCCACGATGTAATCGACCGGCAGCGGAAGGTCCTTCGAATCGATCCGGTAGTATTCTTTGATCGGGCCGTGCACTCCCATCTCGAACCGCGTCCCGGCCGCGATCTCCGCCGCCCGGTGGACGCCTTCAATCTTCATCACTCTTCCACGCGCTACGTAGAACGGATCCGACATTCGTGTCCCCCTGACCTGGGCCTGACTCCTCGACCGGTGCTCGCGCCGCTCGGTCACCGGTTGCTCGTGAAGCTCAACTTTAGTGCGTCGCGTAACCCCGGGCGAGGATCCTCGGTTGCCCGGCGACGTACGAAATGCGCCTGGTCATTGAATCGCCGATATCACAAGGGAGCCGACATGACGGAGTCCACTGACAGGACGGATCGCGTCGATCGAACCGAGGAAGAATGGCGGACGCGACTGACGCCCGAGCAGTTCAGGATCACCCGGCAGAAGGGTACCGAGCGAGCATTCACGGGCGAGTATCACGACACGAAGACCGAGGGCCGGTACTTATGCGTTTGTTGTGGTGAACCGTTGTTCGAGTCCGACGCCAAGTTCGATTCCGGCTCGGGATGGCCCAGCTTCACTCGACCCTCGGCAGACCGGGCGGTCCGCCTCGAGCGGGACGCGAGCCTCGGAATGGAGCGCACCGAAGTCCTGTGCACGCATTGTGATGCGCACCTCGGGCACGTGTTCGGCGACGGCCCGGCGCCGACGGGTAAACGTTACTGTATCAACTCGGCGGCTCTGGAACTGCGTCCGCGGGACGAGTAGACTCGCACTCGGTACCGGGCCGGCGAAGTGCGCCCGGGCGACGGTGTCAGCTGACGTAGTCCTCGACCACGGAATGGAAGCATGATATCGCTGAACCTGTACAAGCTGGTCCACATCCTGGGGATTCTGCTCGTGTTCTCATCGTTCGGAGGACTCGTCCTGCATGCGATGAACGGCGGTACGAAGGCGACGAACTCCGGTCGGCGGCTGGTCATGGCGGGCTACGCCGTCGGCCTGTTCCTGATCCTGCTGGGCGGATTCGGGATGCTCGCCCGACTGGGCATCGTCGAGGGCGGACTGCCAGGCTGGATCTGGTTCAAGCTGGCCGTGTGGCTCGCGATCGGAGGGCTGTTCGCGCTTCCGTATCGGAAGCCGGGGTCCGCTCGGCTGCTGTGGATTCTCGGCCCGGCACTCGGCCTGATCGCCGCGTGGGCCGCTTTGTACAAGCCGTTCTGAGTCCCGACCCGAGGCGCGGAGTCCGATCCTCGATGACGTCTCGTCTTACGGGCCTGCACCTGTATCCGCTGAAATCGGCAGCGGCTTTTTCGGTGCACGAGGCGAACCTGGATGCAATCGGCCTCGTCGGAGATCGGCGCTGGATGCTCGTCGACCCAAAGGGCAGGCCTCTGACCCAGCGGGACCTGCCGAGGCTCGCCCGGGTCCACGCAATTCCGACGACGGACGGTGGGCTGGAAATCGTCGCCCTGGGTATGCCGGCGCTGCAGTTCAGTGTGCCCGGCCCGGAGGCGACGGTCCTTCACACGGAATTGCACGGGCGCCCCGCCGTGGGATTGCTGGCAGAGCCGGTCGCGGCGGACTGGCTCCCCGACTTCCTTGAGACAGCGTGCCGACTCCTCTATGTCCCTCCGACGCTGGCAAGGCCGGTTGCCGCTCCGTGGGGCCGCGAGAATGACCGTACCGCGTTCACGGATGGCTTTCCGGTCCTGTTGATCGGCGAAGGATCACTCGCCGCACTCAATGACCGGCTCGAACGGCCGGTTCCGATGGACCGGTTCCGTCCGAATCTCGTCGTGTCCGGCACAGAGCCGTTCGAGGAGGACGAGTGGCAGCGGGTGCGGATAGGGCAACTCGAATTCCGGGCCGTGAAGCCATGCCCCCGGTGTGTCGTCACGACGGTCGACCAGGCAACGGGCCAGAGGGACCCGGCGGGTGAGCCGCTGGCCACGCTGGCCAGGTTCCGCAAGCACGAAGGCAAGGTGTGGTTCGGAATGAACCTGGTCCACGAGGTCGCCGGACAGCTGAGTCTCGGCGACCCCGTCGAAGTGATCAGTCGCAGGGATGCTCAGGCAGGGTGACCGGCCGAAGCGTGTAGTTCCGATCGATCAGCCTCGCCCCGGTCGCCTCGAAATACTCGTTCCAGAAGTTCTTGACCCGCTGTGAAGCGTCGTTGTCCACCCGGGCCCCGATCACCACGACACACAGACCGGTGAGGTCCGGCAGCGTTCCCTTGGAGCTCTCCTGTTCGACCCAGGAGGTCGGCGGCATCCGGCGCAGGCCCTCCATGTCGATCGTGCGATTCGATTGCAGCATGTCTGAAAACACGTACAGAACGGCCAGCCGATTCGGAGCCGCCCGGAGATCGGCCGCCACGTCGTGCATCGTCGACAGGATGTCGGTTCCGTCGATCTCACTCCGGCCGGTCGTGTCGGTGAACACTACCAGGTAGTCCTGGGCGTCCTGGAGGAACCGGGCCCGGATCGTCGAGTCCCGGGACATCGCCTGCTCCTGCCACTGCCGCTGCGGAACCGTTTCCGACCAGCGCTTCGGCGGTTCGTCGAGCGAAAGCTGGAGCAGCTCGTGAGCCGCGATCCGGTCACCATGGTTGAGCTTCCGGATCCGGTCATTGGTGAGCTGCCGCGCCAGCTCGAGCTGATGGTCCTCGATGCTGCTCGAGCGATCGTATACGAAGACGACCAGCTCGGGAGTGGACTTCACTGTCGTCCCTCCTTCGCCTTCACCCGCCGCCGCGTTGCCCTCGGACGTACCGCAGCCGCCAAGCAGGGGAATCGCGGCGACCATGGCCAGAGGGAGTCCCCACCTCATGGCATCGATGGCTGAACCTCTCACCACGTTGTCGCCTCCCGAGTAAACCGACCTCGAATTCCTTCGAATCTCTCCACGAGTTCCCGTCGGTCCTCTTCGTACCCGGCGGCGTCCCGCATCTGAAGATGCGGCGCCGGCTCGTCAACTTCCAGTTCCAGCCGAACGGGCTCGGCGAACGCCGGGACTTCCCGCGGATCCAGTCCCCGGAGTCTGCCATTCTCCGCCCGATAGGCGACGATCGTCGCCTCCAGCTGGTGTGCCATGGCCGGGGCTTCCTTGAGCGGCTTCTCGTTCAACAGGCTCTTGAGCTCGCCAATTCGCCGAACCAGCTGCCCCTGCCCCTCTACGATACGCTGTTGCACCGCGTCGGCGAGATCCACGAGTTCCCGTCTCTGTCGCTCCCAGGGTAGCTCGTTGAACCGGTCCCGCCGCGGATCGCGCATATGGAAGTAGGCAGCCGAAATCGCTACCAGCACCAGTGTCGTGTTGAGCAGGAAGATCGGGAAGCTGAGGCCACTCATCGAAGCCGCATATTCCCGCTGTTCCTTGGCCAGAGCCTCGAGATCGTCCGCCCGGTTCGCCTGCTCATTCGCGGCAACCAGGTTGCCGTCGACCCGCAGCCACGAGGCCGTTCGCCGCAGTTCCTCGATCTTGGAGCTGTCCTGCGCGAATCGGTCAGTCGCCACTTCGCCCAACGTGACTCTCGCCTCGAACAACACTCCGAGTACGAGCGCCAGTCCGAGACCGGAGAGCACCATCGGCACGACGTATTCCGAAGCCGACCGGTTACGGATCGTTTCACCGCTCTGGGACTCCGATTTGTGCATCAGCAGACGGCGCAGGGAATGACCGAAGAAGTGGGCCAGCACGCACAGGAAGGTCACGACACCGGCCGCCAGCAACGCGGCGTCAGGACGCAGAATGAACTGCGACACGACGCGCTGGAAACCCGCCGCCCAGCCTTCACTCGTCTCTGCCACGAAGCGGATCTGCTGCTCGGTCAGGGGATCACGCGGAAGCAGGGCCCCGAACACCGGGGCATTGGCGAGGAACTCGACGACACCGAGAAATCCGATCGCCAGGGCATACCAATGCGTCTTGAAGGCGCGTGACTCTGACCTGTCCTCCTGTTCGACCAGCGGCTCAGTCTCACCCTGCGCGATCGCCTGACGGTCCAGAGTCGACTCGACCAGCGAACGATTGACTTCCTGCCGCTTCTTGAGACGGAACAGCTCGGTAGTCACTCGATCGAACCGGTCGATGTTCAGCGCGACTTCGCCACTGGCCTCCGTGATTCGACCTTCCGTCTCGGAAACCAGCGCGTTGAGACGGTCCTTCTGTCGTGCAATCCAGTCACTGAACAGCGCATTGGACCGATCGCGAAGCTCCTGCTCGGACTCGGACCTGCCATCCGCGTCGAGCGCCGGAAGGCCGGCTTCGGCATCGCGGCGAGCCATTTCGAGCGCGGCGGTTCGCAGCCGGCCGATCGACAGACCCACCGGTGTCTCGATCGCCGGGCCCGGCGTCTGTTCGGGAATTGAATTGGACATCGCCATGCCGGCCGAAAACGGGTCGGGCGCGAGGTCTCCGGCCACCGATACTTCGGCGTCCCTGTAACGGACAGCCGGTTCGGACTCGAGGTTCATCGGGCCCGGATCAGGCGGCAAGGAATCGGAATCAACGATTTGAACGGGTTCTTCCATCTGCACGGGCGCGGACTCCTGAGTCGGCTCGGGTGTGAATTGCTGGTCGGACTCGTCCGGCCGCGCCCACGGAAGATCTACCTGTTGGGCTTCAAGTACTACCGGTGAATCAGCGGGAGGCTCCATTCCGACGGGTTCGGAACTGAAGAACGGGGTGTCGGAGTCACCGTTCGCCATTTCGGCGGACGCTTTCACCCGCTCCAGCCAGGTAGAGCCCTCGGCACCGTTGCCGTTGCCGGTATGGTCCAGCCTGTCTTCGGATCCCTCGTCCCCCGGCGGCGCACCAGTTTCCTGGCGCGGGTCCGGGGTCTTTTTCTTCGTCGTCTTTCGCCGCTGGCTCATTGCGCTATCCGCTTTCGTTCCGACGTTGAGAGACCCGACGCCCGCCCGTTTCGTATTTCGCTACCCGGTGAATGCCCCGGCTCGCGATTGAACAGGTCAGCGACCCCGGTCCCGGGATTCCGGGGCAAGAACGCTGCCATTCGGACGGGGTAGTCCGGTCGATCACTTAACTCTCAGCAATTACGTGACTTCGAGTGCAAGATAATCCGCTGTGCCTGCGGGAACGCCCGTCCCACACGGCGGCAGTTTTTGGCGCAGACAGGAAAGCGGTAGCGGATTCGACCATTATTGAACGAGCCACGCCGCATGACCGCTTCCATCGATAACACAGACCGACAGGACGGGCAAACTTTGTCACTCGTGCCAGTCCCGGTGGATTTCGTGGGCCATGGCCCTGGCGGCCTCGGCGATCGCTTCTTCCACGCGGACGAGCGCCACTTCCAGCAGCTGCTCCACCTGCTGTTCGGAGTTGAGACTCATGGCGGCCTGTTCGGCGCCGTCCACGATGTCATCGACTCGTTGCCGGACGTCGCTCTTGATTGCACACAGTAGCGCTTCCGTAGTCATGTCGATCTGCATGGCTCGCCCCTTTCGGACGACGCCCGATTGCCGCGCATCTGCGGTCGATCCGGGCGGACTCGAGTTCCTTGCCTCCGCCGGTCACTGGGGCAAACCGGTTGCCATGCGTTTCAACCAGGCCGCTATGCGCAACATAACATCATATTATCGTTGCGGTTACAGATATCGTTCGGCGCGATTCGTCAGGCCACGACGGTCCGCGGAAGCGCATCCCGGGTGGCAACTTTCCACCCGGTTGGCAAAACGGGAGGGATGGCGGTTGAGAATCAGTTGCCGAGGTGCCGTATCGATTCCGACGTGAGAGGAAGGTTTGGACTGAAGAATCTGGAGGCTGGCGTGGCTGGCTGGCGAACAACTCTCGAACAGCCGGCGAAGGACCGTGCAGGATACGCCCTTCCCGCTTCGCTACTCGTCCTCATCGGGCTGCTTCTGCTGTTCACGGCCGGGTTTCATTCGGCCAGACTCGACCTTCAGTCGGCCAGGAGTCTCGCCTCGTCGATTCGTGCCTTTCAGGCCGCCCAGGCGGGACTCGCATTGTTGGAGACGGGCGCCGCGCCCGGAGTCGATTCCACGAGCATTCGGGACGTGCTACTGGAGTTGAGGACCGACACTCTGCGGGCGGCGGGTGACGGGGCACTGCTGCTGTGGCACCGGGCCGAGGCGCGGACACGGGACGGAACCGGTCGGATGACCGCGCGACGGTCCCTGAGCCGACTGTGGTTCGTGCGACCGGACGGAACCCGCGGGACAGTCGCCGGCGGATGGCGCGAATCGATACGACTCGTCGGGCCCTGATCTGCGGCCGGTAACCGGGTCAAAGCCGGGGAAGACAGTTTCGAAGCAGCGCGATGATTCCGTCCGGATTATCCACGTTCAGCCAGTGTCCGCCCTCGAGAGTGTGGAGATGCACGGGGCTGCCTTCGCTCTCCAGCCTGGCGATTCGCTCCGCATCGGCCTCCGCCAGAATTGAGTTTCGCGTGGCGCGAATGAACTCCACATCGGTATCGCCCGGTGGAACCTCCACCAGCGGCCACAGGTCCGACCGGAAGAAGTCCAGAAGCAGCCGTCGCATCTCCGCCATGTCGAATCGCCACCGGAACCGTTCGTCTTCGCGCACGAGATTGGTGGCCATCCATTCAGCGACGAATCTCGGAAAGCCGCCTGCCTCGACGGCGTCGGCGCCCGCCTTGCGCGTCTCGAACGTGGAGGGCAGTCGTGACAACAGCTCCATCATGTGCTGCGCCCCGGCACCAGTCGCCCCCGGTGCGGGAGTACTGTCGACAACCCAGACCTGCTCGCAGCCGACACCGGGCTCGGCGGACGTCAACAACGCAACCTTGCCACCAAACGAGTGCCCGAGCAGGGCCGTGGGACCACCGGACCCGGGCAGATACTCCACCAGGCGCGCGACATCCAGTGCGCAGGCAGCCAGCGTGTGCGGTGGGGGCGCCCCAGCGGACTCCCCGTGCAGGCGGAGATCGACGAGCACGGATTCCCAGTCAGGGCGCGCCCGCATCATGCCCCGGGCCACGGCAGACCAGTTGCGGCCGGACCCGAAGAACCCGTGCAGGAAGAACAGCCTGCCGCGTGGCAGCGGGACGAGCGCCTCGGGCTGCAGGACACGGTAGGACAACCGGAACCCGTGACTGCTCAGCGGAACCCGGCTCGACGATTCCCGTCCGTGCTCCATTCCATACCTCCACTACTGGTTCGCAGGCGGTAGCGCCGACCGGAAACGGCACTCCCGGCACCTCGGGCAATCGCGACTGTACTCTGTATATTATCGTAACGTCACTCCCATCCGGCACACGATGAAGGAGACAAGAGTTCATGACCGATAGTTCGAAGACTGATCTGGATACGCGCTCGGCTACTCTCCGCTGTTCCTTTTGCCTGAAACTCAACCGCGTGGATGTAAGTCGGGCCAGCGATCGGCCCAAGTGTGGCGACTGCGGACGCCCGTTCCTGCTGGACCGCCCGGTGAAGATCGCCGGCGATGACCTGGAACGAGTCGTCGCCGATTCCGAAGTACCGGTACTGGTCGACTTCTATGCGGACTGGTGTGGACCGTGCAAGATCATGGCTCCGGTGCTGGACAGCTTCGCGGCCGACCACACGGGCGAAATCCTCGTCGGCAAGGTCGACACCGACGCGGCGCCCGCCGTGTCAGCCCGCTACGGAATTCGCGGAATCCCGACTCTCATCCTGTTCCGGGGTGGAACGGAGGTGAGCCGGCAGACCGGAGCCGTGGCGCGGCCCGGACTCGACCAGTTGGTGGCAGCGCTTTGAGTCGCCCCGCGCGACCCGTCGTGCGAGCCATTCCCGGTTCGCTCCTGGTCGGCCTCGCACTGCTCGCTGCCTGCGGGGGGTGTGGCGCGAAGCGTGAGATCCCCACCGGCTCGGATCCGCCGGTCACGGAAACTCCGCCGGCGTTCGATCTCGTCAGGCTCGATCTGCAGCTCGACGACCCGGTACACCTGGCTGCCCCGGTCGGAGACCTGAGACTGTTCGTCGTCGAGCAGGAGGGCAGGATCCGGATCGTGCGCGATGAAGTTCTCGTCGAGCAGCCGTTTCTGGATATCTCTCACCGGGTGGCGAGCGGTGGCGAGCGGGGCCTGCTCAGCGTCGCGTTTCACCCGGATTTCAATGCGAACGGAAGCCTGTTCGTGAACTTCACGGACCTGGATGGCACGACGCGCATTGAACGCTACCAGGTCAGTTCGGACCCCGACATTGCAGATCCGCAAAGCGCCTTGCTTCTGCTGTCGATCGAACAACCGTACGCGAACCACAATGGCGGCCATCTGCTGTTCGGCCCGGACGGATACCTGTACGTCGGTGCAGGGGACGGGGGACGGGGCGGCGATCCGCTGGGCAGCGGCCAGGACCGCGAGACCCTGCTGGGCACGATTCTTCGGCTGGACGTGGACGGTGCTCTTCCGTACGGGATTCCACCGGATAACCCCTGGGCCGACCACGCGAGCTTCAGACCCGAGATCTGGGCCTGGGGACTGCGAAATCCCTGGCGTCTGGCGTTCGATGCACCCGCGGACCTGCTGTATGTAGCGGACGTCGGGCAGAACTCGCGGGAGGAAGTCAACGTGGTCGCCGCGGGTGCGGCCGGACTCAACTTCGGTTGGAACACGATGGAGGGCACCGACTGCTTCGAGCGAGCGACCTGCTCGCAGGATGGTCTGGTTCTGCCAGCGGTGGAATACGATCACTCGTCCGGATGCTCGGTGACCGGTGGTGAGGTCTATCGCGGGTCTCGCATTCCTGAAGTCCAGGGACTTTACTTCTACTCGGACTACTGTAACGGGTGGCTGAGGAGTTTCCGGTTCGAGAACGGTGTTGCCGTGGATCACCGGGAGTGGGATGTCGGAGCGATCGGCAGCGTAGTGTCGTTTGGCACAGATGGCGTCGGCGAGCTCTACGCCTTGAGCCGCGCCGGAGTGTACCGGTTCGAGCCATCGACGCCATGAGCGTGTCTCTCGTTGTCGTACGTGCCCAGTTTCGGGCCCTGTGCGTAGCATTCGTGCCCGAGTCTGCCGAGCTCAACGAACCCGGCTGGCGTGAACTCGAGTCCGAAGTCGAGCAGGCCCTCGCGGATCGGCCGCCCGCCATTCAGAAGCAGATCGCGCTGCTGATTCGAATCCTCGACCTGCTGGCCCGGGCGCGGCACGGCAGCGCGCTGGCCGCCCTGCCACCGGCTTCCCGGCGCGAGCTCCTCACGCGGCTCCAGGACTCCCGCTGGCTTCTGTTGCGGCGCGGCGTGTGGGGCCTTCGGACACTCGCCTTCCTCGGTTACTACTCCCGACCCGACACCGCCGCGTCGATCGGCTACCGGGCCGACGCCCGGGGCTGGGAGGCGCGCCGGTGAACCAGGTCCGGGCCGACGTGGTGATCATCGGCTCCGGCGCGGGCGGCGGAACGATCGCGCAGGCACTTGCCCCGCTGACCGCGGATGGAAGGAAGGTGCTCGTGCTGGAGCAGGGCGCCAGGCTGAGGGATGACGAGTTCACGGGCACGGAAGTGGACATGGCCCGGGCCCTGTATCAGGACTCTGGTGGATTCCTGACGGAACAGGGGACGTTGACGCTGGCGTTTGGCCGAACGTACGGCGGATCCACGGCCGTGTATACCGGGACTTCGCTGAATGCTCCCGAACGCGTGATCCGGGGCTGGGACGTACCGGGCCTCGATTACGACGATGTCGCCGGGCGATGCCGAAAGTACGCGGAGCAAAATCACGTCCACCTGCTGCCCGACGACGAGATCAACGACAACAACAGGCTGTTCGAGCTTGGCTGCCAGAGAATCGGGCTCGAAGCAGAGCAGTTTCCGGTAAACGTGAACGGCTGTCGCGGATCGAGCCTCTGCAACCTCGGGTGCCCGAATGCGGCCAAGATGGGAACCGACAGGGTGCAGCTTCCGGCCGCCGAGGCAGCTGGGGTGGAAGTCGTGACACGCGCCGAGGCCCTGCGGATCGAGGATCACGCGGTAATCGTCCGAGTCTCCAGGCCGCTCGACGGCGAGAAGGGGCTCCCGAGCAGCTGGGAACCGGGCGAGTACCGGATCGAGGCTCGTGCCGTGATCGTGGCTGGCGGAGCCGTGGGAAGTCCGGCGCTGCTGCTCCGCTCGGGCTTCGATAGACTCCTCCCCCGACTTGGCGAAGGCTTCACCTGTCACCCGGCGTTCATTCTCGTGGGCGAGCACGAAGAGCGGATCACGAACGACGTGGGTCACCCGAAGAGCTTCTACCTCGACCGGGCGCAGGAGGAGGGCTTCGTACTCGAGACCTGCATGTACTTCCCGTTCATCACGGCGAAGAATCTCACGGGCTTCGGCCCCGATCACAGTGTCCTGATGAAGGCGTTTCCGCGCCTGCAGATGATCCTTGTGCTCGCGTGTGACCGGGCGGTTCCCGGAAACCGGATCTCCGTCAGCGGAAAGGGCGCTACCCGGGTCCACTACGAATTCACGCCGGAAGTCCGCTCGTCGCTCGCCCGGGCCACGATCACGGCCGCGAGGATCTTCTTCGCCGCGGGGGCCGTGCGGGTACACGCGCCGCTGGCCTCCCCGCCGCTCCTCACCCGCGGCCAGGCGGATCAGCTGGAGCAGAGGATCCGCGTGGAGGAATTCCTGCCGGGCAGAACGAGCGTGTCGGCAGCGCACCTGATGGGAGGCTGCGCGATGGGACGGACGGCGGAGGACTCCGTGACGGACGCCTGGGGGCGGGTGCACGGAGTCCCGTGGCTGCGCATCGGGGACAGCAGCCTGTTCCCGGACAGCCTCGAGATCAATCCATACCTCACGATCATGGCGCTCGCCGATCGCACCGCCGAAGCGCTACTGGCCGATTCTTCGGCCCTGTTCGATTCGTGAACGGACCCCGCGGGGCCGATGCCGTCGTTCGAGCGCTGGAGGATGCTGGAGTTCCGTACGCATTCGGGATCCCGGGGACCCACAACATCGAGCTTTGGGACAGGCTGGCAGAATCGCGACTCGTCGAGGCCATTCCCGTCACCGTCGAGCAGAGCGCCTCGTTCATGGCGGATGGGCTATGGCGGGCCTCCGGAAGTCTGGGGTGCGTGAACGTGGTCCCCGGCGCCGGACTCACCCACGCCCTGTCCGGAATCGCCGAAGCGTACCTCGATGGTGTGCCGATGCTCGTCCTCGGGTGCGGAATCCGGACGGACACCGGGCACGCCTACCAGTTGCACGACGTGGATCAGCTGGCAATCGCCCGGCCCGTGACCAAGGGAGTGTTCCGGCCGTTGCACGGAAGCCAACTGTACGATGCGGTGCGCGGCGCCTGTGCGCTGGCCCTGGCCGCCCCGCCCGGTCCGGTGATGGTCGAGGTGCCGGCGAATCTGTACCTGCTTCCCAACGCGGCAGTAGATGCGGTCGAGAACGAAACACGGCTCGAGGACGCTCACCTCCCGGCTCCCCCGGTACCGGGGGCACCCCCTGTCCCGCCCGTCCCCGATTCGGCGCTACTGCAACGAGCGGCCGAGATCCTGCTCGGGGCCCAACGGCCGTTGCTGTATCTCGGACTTGGAGCGGCCGGGGCGGCCGCAGACCTGGTTCGCCTGGCGGAGCGGCTCGAATCACCCGTGTTCACCACCCTGTCCGGGAAAGGAGTTTTCCCCGAATCGCACCCGCTCGCCGTCTGGCCCGGCTGTGGGGAAGCCGCACCGCCGTTCGCGAGGGAGATCGCCGCTTCGTGCGATGCGACCCTGGCCGTCGGTTGCCGGTTCGCGGAGGTCGGGACCGGCAGCTATGGCTTCGATCCCCCGGCGCCACTGATTCACGTGGATGTCGATTCCCGGGTGCCCGGCCGGAACGTAGCGGCCGAGCTGCCAGTCGTATCCGATGCGGCGGCCTTCGTGGGCGCGCTGCTCGAGTCGCTGGCTGCGGCGGGCCTGGAGCGGCCGCCCGACCCGGAGCTGCGTACCGGCATTCGACGTGGCCTCGAGGAGGCCATGTGGGAGATGTCGACCCCGAGTGACGAGGGCGGCGTAAGCCCCGGACTGCTGCTGTCAGCACTCCAGGAACGGATACCAGGAGCCTCGTACGCGAGCGATTCGGGGAACGGCACTTTCCTGGCCGCCGAGGGACTGCGGCTCGATGAGCAGGGGCGCTTCCTGGCTCCCATCGACTATTCATGCATGGGATACTCGGTACCGGCAGCAATCGGCGCGGCTCTCGGCCGACCGGAGCAGCCTTCGATTGCGCTGGTGGGTGACGGCGCCTTCCTGATGACCGGTCTCGAGATGCTCACCGCAGCGACCCGATCACTTCCCGTGCTGTTCGTCGTCCTGCGCGATCGAGAGCTGGCGCAGATCGCCCAGTTCCAGGCCACCGCCCTCAACCGACGGACGGGAAGCCAGGTACCCGACTACGACCTGTCCGCCATCTGCGCCGGGGTTGGAATTGAGTGCCTCGGATTGCGCTCGGACGAAGAAGTGGCCGGAGTCCTCGACGCTGCGTGCGCCGTTCTCGCCGAATCGAGGCCGGTGGCGATCGACGTAGCGATTGATTATTCGCGGAAGACCTGGTTCACGCGGGGGGTGGTGAAGACGAATTTCCGCCGTCTCCCGTGGTCCGCCCGGCTGCGATTCGTGGCACGGGCGCTCGGCCGTAGGCTTTCCGGCGGCGGCCGAATCAGTCTATTCTGATCTGGTTCCACCCATGACGACTCGGAAGTGAGGACTGGAGACCCGGATGACTTACCTGCTCATCGTACTCGCGATTATCGCCGTCGTGTTCGTGGTTTACTACAACCGCCTGGTCAAGCTGCGCCAGACGGTTCGAAACACCTGGGCCGACATCGACGTTCAGCTGAAGCGCCGCCACGACCTGATTCCGAATCTCGTGGAGACCGTGAAGGGATACGCGTCGCACGAACAGGACACGCTCGAAGCGGTCATCCAGGCGCGGAACCAGGCAATCGGTGCCTCCGGCCCGGCCGCAACGGCCGCCGCCGAGAATCAGCTGACAGGAGCCCTTCGCCAGCTGTTCGCGCTTTCAGAATCCTACCCGCAGCTGCGTGCGGTAGAGGGGTTCACTGAGCTTCAGGGGTCTCTGAAGGAGGTGGAAGAAGCGGTCCAGAGCTCCCGCCGCTACTACAACGCGGTCGTCCGTGACTTCAACACCACGATCGAGCAAGTCCCGTCGAACATCGTCGCCAACGCATTCCGCTTCCAGCAGGAGGAGTTTTTCGAGCTGGAGGACGAGGCGGAACGGGCGGTGCCGAAGGTCGACTTCGGCGGCTGACCGGAGGACCCATGCGCAGAACAGGAATCCTCGGGCTCGCCTGCATACTGGTGCTGGCGGGCCCGTCGTTCGTCGACGGACGGGTATCGTCGGCGACCCAGGCGCGCAGCTGGCGGATCGAGGACTTTCATTCCGACCTTCGGGTGTTCAGCACCGGGGCCGTAGAGATCACCGAGCGCATCCGGGTCCGGTTCGACGGCAGCTTCAACGGGGTGTATCGGACGATCCCCGTCGAGTACCGGGGGCCGCGTGGATTCAACGTCACGCTGCGGCTGGACGTGACCGGAGTAGAAGACGGATCCGGTTCTCCATTACGGTACGAGCTGAGCCGCGAGGGACACTACCGGAAGATCAAGGTCTGGGTACCGAACGCACGGGATGCCGTGCGAACCGTGGTCGTCCGGTACAGGGCGGAAAACGCGCTCCTCCACTTCGAAGAAGACGACCTGGAGTGGGACGAGCTGTACTGGAACGTCACGGGTGACGAGTGGCCGGTCCCGATCGAAGCGAGCAGCGCTCGAATCCAGCTTCCGTCCGGTGTTACGGGCGTCAGGGCACGAGCGTTCACCGGACAGTTCGGCTCCGACGAGAGCGCCGCCGACATCGCGAATCTAGAGGCAGAGAATGCGGTGGAGGTGAGGTCGCGTCGCGGCCTGGGGATCCACGAGGGCCTGACCGTAGTGGTCGCATGGGACGCGAGAGCAGGCGGAGCGGACGGCGAATACGTGGTCCACCGTCCGGGTCCGATCGAGAAGGCGCTCGAATTCCTGCGCTCGAACTGGCCGCTGGTCATTCCGCTGCTCGTATTCTTCCTCATGCACAGGATCTGGTCCAGGGTGGGCAAGGACCCGGCCAGACGACCCGTGGCGGCGAAGTACGAACCGCCAGCGGGAATGACCCCGTTCGAGGCAGGCGTGCTGGTGGACAACCGGCCGGACATGCGGGACGTGACCTCCACCCTGGTGGATCTGGCCGTACGGGGTTGGCTGGAAATCGAACAGGTCGAGGAGGACAAGCTGTTCGGTCTGGTGAAGGACACAGACTATGTATTTGAGCTCCAGCGTCCGCTGGCGGCTGCCGGCGAGCTGAAAGCCTACGAGCGCAGGCTGCTCGAGGCGATGTTCGGCGGTGGGAGCGACATGCGGGTCAGGTCCTCGGAGCTCGAGAACAGCTTCTACAAGGACCTCCCGGGCATCAAGTCCGCCCTGTTCGATCAACTGGTCGGCGATGGGTACTATCGTAGCCGTCCGGACAGGGTGCAGGGCGCATGGATCGGCGGCGGGCTGGCGGGAGCAGGTGTCCTCGCCGTGCTCGGGTTCGTACTGGCGAGCACGTGGGGCATGTCGCAGCTCACAGTGATCGTGGCCGCAGTACTGTCCGCCGTGATCGTTATCGGCTTCGGACTCGTGATGCCGGCGCGAACCGTGAAGGGCGCTCGAGCCCAGGAAGAGGTCCTCGGGTTCGAGGAATTCCTCGAGCGGGTGGAGAGCGACCGGTTCAAGCGAATGATTACCGGACCGGAGATGTTCGAGAAATTTCTACCCTACGCCATGGCGCTCGGGGTCGAGAAGCAGTGGGCGGCGGCGTTCGCCGATATCCTCCGCGAGCCGCCGAACTGGTATCACGGAGCCGGCCATGCGACATTCCGGCCCGGCATGTTCGTCTCGGACCTGTCCGGCATGTCGAACGCAACGGCTTCGGCGATGACCACCGCACCCCGGAGTACCGGTGGATCAGGAATGTCGGGAGGCGGGGGATTCTCCGGTGGAGGGTTCGGCGGCGGTGGAGGCGGGGCTTTTTAGATTTGAAATACGGAGGCAGGTGATGGAATTCAGTCTTTATTCGGTGGCGCTTCGGAATGCTCCGACCGGTCTGACCCGGTCCGTGTCCGCTGCGGTCGCCGCGATCTTCGTTCTGGCAGGCATTCCTGGCGACGCGATCGCCCAGAGCTCGACGGGCGCCGTCTCGAGTGCCGCGCAGCAGTACCAGGCGGATGTCGCCTGGCTGGCTGACGATGCCCGCGAGGGACGCGGGATGGAAAGCCCGGGACTCGAGGAGAGTGGTAACTGGGTGGCGAAGCAGTTCGAGGTGATCGGCCTGGAGCCGGCAGGAGACAACGGATACATGGATCCGTTCACCGCACAGGTCATGATCCCGGACCCGGACCAGGCCGACAACCCGCATGGCGGGGAGCGGCGTGAGGTCAAAGCGTTCAACGTGGTAGGACGGATTCCGGCCGGTGCGGCCAACCGTCTGCCCGGCGCGATCGTCGTCGGAGCGCACTACGATCACCTGGGCATGGGTGGCCAGGGATCGCTCGAGCCGGACATGGAGGAGATTCACAACGGCGCCGATGACAATGCGTCGGGTACCGCCGCACTTCTCACGGTGGCGCGCGAGCTGGTCGGGCGAAGTGATGAATTGCGCCGTGATGTCTGGTTCGTCGCATTCTCGCTCGAGGAGAAGGGCCTGCTCGGTTCCTCCACTTTCGCCCGTGAGCCGACCGGCGGTCTCGAGATGGACTCGGTGTTCGCGATGCTCAACATGGACATGGTCGGCCGACTTACCGACGACAAGCTCCAGGTACTCGGCGGAGGCTCGGCAGAGGAGTGGGTGGTTCTCGTGACTCCGCTCTGCGAGGCCGCCATGCTGCAGTGCACCATCGCGGGCGACGGGTTCGGGTCGTCCGACCAGAGTTCATTCTTCGCGGCAGGCGTTCCGGTGTTGCATTTCTTTACCGGCACGCACAGCGAATATCACAAGCCGTCCGACGACGCCAACCTGATCAATGCCGAAGGCGGGGTTCGGGTCGCCGGCCTGGTGAGCGAGGTAACGGTTGTTGCGGCTGGCCTCGAGACTCCGTTGACGTACGTCGAGGCCAAGGAGCGCCAGAGCCAGCGCATGTCCTTCAAGGTCACCCTGGGGATCGTCCCGGACTATGCCGGTCCGTCTGACGGGGCCCCCGGATTGCTGCTTTCAGGCGTACGGCCCGAGGGACCGGCAGGAAAAGCAGGCCTGGAGCGTGGGGACATCATCGTCGGGATGGGCGAGAAGGAAATCGCCAGCATCGAGGACTACATGATGGTGCTGGCCGAGACGGAGCCGGGCAGTACGATGCCGGTGACGGTGATGCGGAACGACGAACGGGTCGTTCTCGAGGTAACGTTCGACGACTGACGACAGATTCGATTCGGCCCGGAGCCGCGCGTTGATCCGCGGCTTCGGACCGATCGATTTTCCGGGGGACCCATGCTGACCTTGAACCGCATTCTCTTCCCCACGGATTTTTCTTCGGGTTCGGAGCGGGCGCTGGACGCCGCTCTCGCGCTGGCGCAGGAATTCGACGCTGAACTTCATATGCTGCATGCGGTTGTGCTGCACGCAGACGATCCGAACGATCCGGCGCACCACTTTCCCGACGCCGAGGAAATCCGGCTGCGGCTCGAGCGAACCGCGGACCGGAGAATGGAATCCGGGATCGCCGAACGCTCGGCCGGTGGTCTGAACATTCAACAAAGCCACCGCAGGGGAATGTCGGTCGCCCCGACGATCCTCGAGCACGCGCTGGAGTTCGACCCTGATCTGATCGTCATGAGCACCCACGGCCGGCGCGGCCTGGAGAACCTATTGCTGGGCAGCGTGACCGAAGAGGTCGTGAGATTCGCGAACTGCCCCGTATTGACGGTCCGATCTGGTGAGGAAGCACCGGCCTTCCCTTCCACTGCCCCGATTCTCGTCCCCGTGGACTTTTCCGAGTACTCCAGGCAGGCGCTCACCCTGGCACGCAACGTCGCATCGACATTCGGGGCGAGTATCTGCGCACTCCATGTATTCGAAAGACCGATCCACCCGGAGATCTACCTTGGCGGCATGCCGCTCGATTCTCCCGATTTTCGCATGGTCGAAGGAAGCCTGCGGGAGGCACTGGCAACGTTCGTGACGGAGTCACCGGGGCCCGAGGTCCCTGCGTCCCTGCACGTGGTGGAGGGGCGAGCCGTTCACGCCATCCTCGACTTCGTGGTGGAAAACGGGGTCGGCCTGGTGGTGATCGCGACGCATGGCCTGACCGGGCTGGCACATGTCCTGCTGGGAAGCGTGAGTGAAAAGGTCGTGCGTCGAGCCACGTGTCCGGTTCTCTCCGTCAAGCCATTCGGGAAGAGCCTGCTCGGGTGAGCCTCGACCCCGGTAGTCCCGAAGGACCGGAGGAGGCCGTGCCGGCCGGACCTGCATCTGATTCGAAGTCTCCCGATTCGCTGGCGGCGCTGTACGAGAGCTCGCGCGCGATCGGCATGCGTGACTGCATCGAGGACCTGCTGGACGAAGTCCTGGACCAGGCGCAGAGCCTGATCAGGGCCGAGCACGCAGCATTGATGCTGTACGACGAGAAGACGGACCGACTCGTAACGGCGTGCGTGCGGGGCTATGGTCCACGCGCCGACGAGTTGCGGCGCAGGTCGCTTACCCTGGGCGAGGGCCTGTCCGGCTGGGCCGCATGGGAGCGCAAGGCAGTTCGAGTCGGCGACGTCCACGAGGATCCCCGGTATATCGAAGGCCTCGCCGAGGCCAGGTCGAATCTCGCCGTTCCCCTCGTGGTCGGAAATCGACTGGCGGGGGTCCTGAACGTCGAGTCCGAGCGAATCGACGCATTCTCGGCGGAACACGAGAAGCTCCTCACCGTGCTCGGGGCCCAGGCAGCGCTCGCGATCGTCGCCTGCTGGGTGCAACGAGACCTCCGATCCCGCATCCAGCAAATGGAGGCGGTCAACCGGATCAGTCGACTCGCCGGCGAGGGCGGCGCGATTGGAGCGACACTGAACTCGATGCTAGAACTCGCTCAGGAGATCGTCCCACGTGCCCAGTGCGCGATCCTGCTGCTCGATCCCGAGCGATCCGTGCTGCGCGTGGCCGCAGGCCAGGGCTACCAGGCGGTGGCGCGCTATCTCGAGATTCCGGTCGGTCGCGGTGTCACGGGCCGTTGCGTGGAGACCGGTGAGACCCAGGTCGTGAATGACCTCGAGGCCGAGGGTGAAACACTCGACTACATACAGGGAATCCCGGGAGCGACCAGCGAAGTTGCCGTCCCCCTGCTCGCGGACGGTCGAATCATCGGGGTGTTCAACGCAGAATCCATCGAACGAGCCGCATTCGGCGAACAGGACGTCCAGACGCTCGAGCTCGTGGCCAGGCAGGTCGCGAGCGTGGTGCGCGGCGCTCAGCTGCTGGAAGAGACCCGCCGGCTGGCCGTCACGGATTCTCTTACCGGGTTGCATAATCGGCGTCATTTCACGCGCCAGTTGGAGGACAACGTTCGCCGCTCCGCCCGGTATGGGGAACGCCTGGCCCTGGTGCTGCTCGACGTGGACTTCTTCAAGACGGTCAACGACCGTTTCGGGCACCACGTGGGAGATCGCGCTCTGCAGTTGCTGGCCGGAACGTTGAGGGAAGCCGTGCGGGAAACCGACCAGACAGCCCGCATTGGAGGAGAGGAGTTCGCGCTCCTGCTCCTGCGCTGCGATCGTGAATTGGCCCTGGACATCTCCGAGCGGGTGCGGCGTCAGATTCGCGAACTGGTGATTGAAGAACTGCCGGAGATCGACATGGATCTTTCCGCGTCGGTAGGCGTAGCGTTCTTTCCGGACGACGGAGCCGATCCCAAGACCCTCATGCGGGTCGCCGACGACGCGCTGTACAAGGCGAAGCGGCGCGGGAGAGACCAGGTCGTGCTCGCGTCCGAACTTGGAGGAACCGGATGAAAGAACACCTGGCCGACAAGCACTGCGTCCCCTGCCGCGGTGGAGTCCCGCCGCTGGAGGGCGAAGAGCTCCAGGCGCTGGTGACCGAGGTCGGACAGGGTTGGAAGGTCATCGACGGGCACCACCTCTGGAAGCGGTTCGACTTTCCGGACTTCGTCTCCGCCCTCGCATTCGTGAACCGGGTGGGTGAGCTGGCCGAACAGGAGGGGCATCACCCGGATTTCCACCTGTCCTGGGGTCGGGTCGACATCGAGATCTGGACCCACAAGATCGATGGCCTCACCGAGAGCGACTTCATTCTCGCGGCGCGAATCGAACGCCTCTGAACGAGGTGGCCGGACTGCGAATTCTGTTTCTGGATTCATGGCTTCGCGATCGGTCCAGCGGTAGCGGATCGGCCGTCGCGATCGCCGGCCTGGCGAGTGGACTCGAATCGCTGGGGCACGAGGTAACGGTACTACGACCCGATCGCATCTTCCCTTCCCTCGATCTGACTCGCCTGCTCTACAACGCCGGCCTCGGTCGGAGAATGGCCGGCCACGATCCCGACCTGGTCGTCGGGTTCGACTTCGACGGGAGCCTGCTGAGTCCGGGCTCGATCCGCGGTCCCTACGTGGTAGCGCTGAAGGGAGTCATGGCTGACGAAGCCCGGTTCGAAACCGGAGTCTCCCTGCGCCGTTTCCGGATGCTCTCCCCGCTCGAGGCTCGAAACGCCCGCTCCGCCGACAGGGTGATCTGTACGAGCGTGTACAGCGCATTGCAGGCGACCCGGGAGTACGGCGTTCCGCGTGGCCAGATTCGGATCGTGCCCGAGGGGATCGACGTCCCTGACTGGTCGTCAGTAGCCGGGCAGGCGAAGGCGCTCAGATCTCGTGCTGGCCGTCAACTGACGATTCTCAGCGTGGCACGCCAGTATCGGCGCAAGAACACGGCGAGCCTGTTACGCGCGGTCGGGCGTCTGCGTCCCAGCTGGCCGGACGTGCGGCTTCGAATCGTGGGAGAGGGCCCGGAGCTGGCGAGGCTGCGCGCCCTGTCCGATCAGCTCCGTCTCGGTGACACGGTCCAGTTCGTGGGATCGGTCGCGGGAATCGAGGCGCTGCAGCGGGAGTACGCTGAGGCGGACGTCTTCTGCCTGCCGAGCCTGCAG
>Ga0114922_10000878_pt1 | contig 28860 bp, 24 predicted proteins | sample AartaG_FD_100975 | JGI IMG/M metagenome (GOLD analysis project Ga0114922, IMG submission 100975) | Deep subsurface microbial communities from Aarhus Bay to uncover new lineages of life (NeLLi) - Aarhus_00045 metaG | ecosystem: Environmental > Aquatic > Marine > Oceanic > Sediment | place... | reverse complement strand
GAAAAGGATGGCCGACAAGCTCGGAGTCAAGCTGCACGAGATCGATATATCCGAGGAACAGCTCGCCATAGTAAAATCGCCCCGGTTCGGTCACGGCTCGAGCATGAACCCCTGCCTGGACTGTCACATACTCATGGCGCGCAAGGCTAAAGCGCTGATGAAACAAATAGGCGCCGCGTTTGTGGCGACAGGCGAGGTGCTCGGACAGCGACCGATGAGCCAGCACAAACAGGCGCTGAAACTCGTCGAGAAGGAGAGCGGGCTGCCCGGGCTGCTGCTGAGGCCGTTATCGGCAACACTGTTGGAGCCGACCATACCCGAACATCAGGGCCTGGTCGACAGGGACAGGCTGCTCGGGATACGCGGCAGGTCCCGAAAACCTCAAATGGAGCTCGCGGCACAGTACGGCATAACGGGCTACCCCTCACCCGCCGGCGGCTGTATCTTGACCGAGAAGAGCTTCGGGAACAGGTTGCGCGACCTGCTCGAACACAACCCTGACGCCCGCCTCGACGAGGTCGAGCCTCTGAAGTGCGGGCGACATATGCGCCTTGAGGACGGCGTGAAGGTAATCGTCGCGCGGGACGAGGAGGAATGTCACTGGCTGGAGTCCCATCGCGGCAGGATGGCGACGTTCGAGGCGACCGATTTCGCCGGTCCTCTGGTACTTGCAACGCCGGGAATACCCCTTGAGAAAGCGCAGATCGTCGCCGCCATCACTGCATCATACGGAAAGGGCAAAAACGAGGACACGGTCCGGGTAAGCTGGAAAGACGGTGAAACCGAGACGATCATCGCCGCGAAACCTATCGGTACGGATGAGATTCCACGCTGGCTGATAACCTGACGCCTGAATCAGGGGCCGGTTCGTCCGTATCTGTTTCGTGTGGAAATGGGCCATCGTGTGCCACGTAAGTCTGTTGACAAAAACCGGCGCGTAATGCTACCCTAAATCAGGTGGCAACGGTGGCAAGGGGTGGTTGCGGGTCTTTTCCATGTTCCAGCTCTTACCGCCGATTGGTGGGTGCGTTATGGAAGGAGGCTCTGAGCCGACACAAGGAGGGATGATCCAAATGTTCTCTATCAAAACCAACAAGCTCGCATACAGAGGCCTGGCGCTTGTCATACTGCTCGGCGTTGTCACGGGGTGCGCGGGCACGCGACCGGCGATGGAGCCGCCGCGAGCCAAAGAACTCTACACCGTCTATCCGCCCGACGTGCTCAGGATAGACATCAGCCCTGATGCGACAATGAGCACGACCGTCACGGTGAGACCCGACGGCAGAATCTCACTGCCCATTCTCGGCGACGTGGAGGTTGAGGGTTTGCCCCCTGCGGCAATAGACGCCAAGCTCACCAAGGCGCTCGAGCCGTTCATCCGCTCTGTCGATGTTACGGTGACTGTCACCGGGTTCAACAGCAAACGGTATTACGTCATAGGCGAGGTTGTCCGGCAGGGAAGCTATCCGTTAACGGGCGAGATTACCGCCTGGGAGGCTGTGGCAATATCAGGGGGATACACGCGGCGTGGCGCGCCGAACTCCGCACGAGTCGTCAGAGGCGACCCGGACGAACCACAAGTGTTTCCCGTGGCCCTCGCCAGGATTGCGCTTAAAGGAGAGACTGCTAGTGACGTTATACTGCACGAAAACGACGTAGTGTTCGTCCCGCCGAGCGTCTCTGCGAAGATAGGTTACTTCGTGGACAACCTTCTCTTCCCGATCAGCAGCGTTCTTGGTGCCGGTCGGCAGGCTGCAGCCATTTACTACGTAGGGGGCGTAGGGGGCGGGTAGGAGGCGCGTCAGCATAACGGTCGGGGACACGTCACGTGCACGTAGCTGCTCGTACCGCAGCCGAACGTGGAATTGGTGCGAGACAGAACGCCCGTTCCTCGTAGTCCGTTCATCCGTTTAGGTCGGGCAGCGTTTGCACCTCAATTCTGAAGGGCGTTGTGGATGATTAGCATTGTGTTCTGCGGCAAGGATAAGGATCTGCTGGACACCGCTCTCAAGGCATTCCGCAAACAGTCGTACAGGTTCGTCCATGTCAGCGACTGGCAGAGCATGTTCGCGGAGGTCGAGAGAGAGAAGTTTCACGTGGCCATCGTGGACGTCGGGGTAGCCGACAAGGACGCGCTCGACCTGATGGTCAGGTTGAATGAAAAGGCCGGTTCGACACCCGCAATTCTGATAGCTGATTCCGCCCCGGTCGATCTTGTGGCAAAAGTAGTGAAGGCGGGCGCTCACGAGTTTATTATGAAACCGGTCGCGGAGGTCCAGCTCAGCAGTATTGTAGACCGCGCCGTCGAGCGGGAGACAATGAACAGCGAAGTGTCGTATCTTCGCCACACGCAGGACCAGATATATCGGTTCGACGACATAGTGTCCAAAGGACCTGAGATGCAGGCCGTCATAGAGACGCTCAGAAAAGTGGCGCCCAGCGACGCTTCCGTACTCATACTTGGCGAGACCGGCACCGGAAAAGAGCTTGTTGCCGGAGCTATTCATTACAACAGCCGCCGAAAAGGAAGCCCTTTCATCAAGGTCAATTGCGCTGCGCTGCCGGAAACGCTCCTGGAAAGCGAGCTGTTCGGCCACGAAAAGGGCGCTTTTACCGGCGCTCATCAGAGACGGATCGGCCGGTTCGAACAGGCGAATGCAGGGACTATCTTTCTGGACGAAGTCGCCGACATGAGTCCCGGCACACAATCGAAAATATTGAGGGTGCTGCAGGAGCAGACTTTTGAGCGAGTCGGCGGTATGCAGGCTGTGTATGTGGATGTCAGAATACTGGCTGCAACCAATAAGAATATCAAACAGCTCGTTGCGCAAGGCAAGTTCAGGGATGACCTGTACTACCGCCTCAACGTCATAACGCTTGAACTGCCACCGTTGCGCGCCAGAAGGGCCGACATACCTGCTTTGGTGGAGTTTTTCGCGAAGAAGTTCGCACACGAGCTGGCGTGCGGTTCGGTTGACGTCGGCCCGAACGCCATGGCCAGTATGGTTGACTACTCTTGGCCCGGCAACATCCGCCAGTTGAGAAACGTGCTCGAACGCGCTGTGATCATGGCCGGCAGCGAGACGATAACCGAACACCATCTGGCTCTCGAGAGCGCCGAAATCCCCGGCCGGACAGCGCAGTCCCAGCTCCTCGATCAGCCTATCACGTTGGAACAGATGGAAAAAATCGTCATCGAACGCGCCCTTAGAAAGGCGGACGGCGTGCAAAAAAAGGCCGCCGAAATACTCGGTATCAGCCCACGGGTTATCAATTACAAGATCAAGAAGCACAACATCAAGGTTGATGGGGAGCTGAACTGATGGCTGAAGTTATGCGTATCGGCGAGCGCCTTGTCTGGGCTCAACTTGTGACGAAAGAACAGGTCAACGAGGCGCTGGAGGTGCAGAGAAATCAAGGCGGCAAGGTTGTCGGCATCCTCATAAACCTCGGATACCTTGACGAGGATACATTTCTGCAGTTCCTCGCACGTAACTCCGGCGTGGCAAGCATCAACATTGAGAATTATGAGATACGCAAGGAGATCGCCGACCTGGTGCCGGCCGAGTTCGCGCAGAAACACGAGCTGCTGCCGATAGATAAGCTGGGAAAACTCCTGACGGTCGCAATGGTCTGCCCCCTCGACCAGGCCACATTGGACGAGCTCACTGAGGTCACCGGTCTGAAGATCAAGCCCGTTCTATGCTCTGCGGCCGACGTGCGGCAAGCTATAGAAAAATACTATGTCGAACCTGAGGATGACGCGGAAGTCCAACCTGAGACTGGACCTGCAAAGGCAGCATTCAAGCTTACCGGGGTCACGGAGCTCGTTAAGCAGATTGACGCCCTGCCCACGCTCCCGGCGGTATTGGAACGCGTCCGGCAGGCCGTGGCGGACCCCCTGTCGTCCGCGACCGAGGTGGCCTCCGTCATCTCCAGTGACCCGGCGATCGCAAGTAAGCTGTTGCAGGTGGCAAACTCGGCCGCGTACGGCGTCTCGCGGAAGATAAGCGACATCAAGGAGGCAATCGCCTGGCTCGGCCTGAGGGAAACGTACCAGATAGCCCTGTCGATCCGCGCTATTGAAATGTTCCCGGAAAACGAGAAGTTCGACTACGAGCGGTTCCGCAGACACTCGTTGCAGTGCGCCGCGGCGGCAAACGTGTTGGCAAGGCGGTGCGCCATTGGTGACAAGAGCGGTATCTTTGCGGCTGGGCTGCTTCACGACATAGGTAAACTGGTTCTTGTCGAGGTCATGCCCGAGAGGTACGACCGAATAGTCGCGCACGTCGAGGAGGAGGGGCAAGATATAGTAGCCGTGGAGGAAGAGAATCTGGGCGTCTCGCACGCCGAGATAGGCTACTTGCTCGCGGACCACTGGCAGTTCCCGCGGGAGATGACGCAGGCGATACGGTTTCACCACAAGCCGGAGCTTGCCCGGTACAAACCGGTCTTCACGGCGCTCATTGCTTTCGCAGACAAGATCAGCAACAGTATAGCCGTCAGGGAGGATGCCGCTGCGCTCGCATCAAGATGCTCAGAACTGCTCTCTTCGCTTAGACTGTCGCAGCAGGACGTGGTTGAAGCTGTCCAGGAATACGGTGCCAAAAGCGACAAGCTCGACCTGCTCTAAGCTGTACGGGTTGCCCGGCAGAGCTTCCGGCTCCCGCCGAGAATTGTCTTGACATTCGAGCGGGAGAGCGGTAGTATGGATTGAGATAATGGCTTCGTCAGGAGGGAGCAGGCACGTAGTACCGGGGTTTAGACTTGAATGCGGACGTTCTTCGACCTTCTTGCCCAAGAGGTGAGGAGGTCTTTTTTTGAGATGCGACCGGCACAGACCACGCGAGGCATGGCGAACAAAAGATGATCGGCGATACACCAAACGCGTCATTGAACAGGCGCGAGACGATTATGGATTCCGAGGAGGTCGCCGCCGTTTTTGACGAGCTCGTCGCGGACATACTCAGCGGCGTGGGCAACGGGCGCGACCTTGCGGCGATAGGTATACGCACGCGCGGCGTGCCGCTGGCGCGCAGGATCGTCGATAGGCTGGCGGAAGCGACCGGCGCCGATATACATCTTGGAAGCGTCGGAATCACGCTGTACAGGGATGACCTGGGCACACGGTTTCCCCATCCGGTTGTCCAGGACACCTCAATAGACTTCGACGTCGAGGGCAAAAGGGTGTTGCTGGTAGACGACGTCCTGTTCACGGGACGAACGGTACGGGCGGCGCTGGACGAGATTGTGGATTTCGGCAGACCGGCGCGGATCGAGCTGGCCGTGCTCATAGATCGCGGACACAGGGAGCTGCCCATCCAGCCGGATTACGTTGGGCGCCGCGTCGCTACGGCCCTGGACGATATGGTAAAGCTCAGGTTGATAGAGGTGGACGACGAGGACAAGGTTGAGCTGATCAAGCATGCCGAGGAGGGTTAACGCTATGAAAAAGGCACGAACTGGGTCGGGAATGTCAGCGTTTACAGTTGCGCTTCTCCTGGCAGCGAGCCTTATCCTGGGCTCGTGTGCTGGAACGAGCGATATCTTGCGCGAGCCGCCGGATACTCTTGAATTCCTGGCAGGTCTTGAACAGACCAGAGAGATTGCCTTGGAGGAAGAACTCACTTACCTGTTGAGCAGGCTCTTCGGGATCGAGAATGTCCACGTGGTCGTTGCCTCCCGCGCCCGGTACGGCACAGCGGAGGAGCGCGAGGAGGGGACCTCGGGTGACGGCGAGCACACGAGGGTAATGCTGCAGACCCGCGATATGGGCGAGATCCAAAGAGTTACCGTGGCGGTCCTGATCAATTCGAATGTTCTTACACCGGAAGAAAAGGAGGATACCAACCGGCTGCGTGAGAAACTGTACCCGCTCGTTATCAACGGTGCCGGGTTGATAATGGAGGAGGATGACAAGTTCGGTGATTCGCTTGCCATACTGTTCATGCCGTTCGCGAACTGAACAGGTGTCCGGGCCGGCACCTGTCTGTGGCGTGTTCGAAGAAGGTGGTGCGATTGGGGGGAGTGAACATGGAGGCGGTAGCAATAAGACCAGTGGAAGCCAAGACGAAAAGAGAGGCAGGGTGGAGCCGGAAAGACCTGCTGGGTCTTGAAGAGCTGAGCGCCGAAGAGATCGGGCTCATACTCGACACCGCGGAGTCGTTCAAGGAGGTGTCCACTCGAACCATCAAGAAGGTGCCTGCGCTGCGCGGTACGACCATAGTGAATATGTTTCTCGAACCGAGCACCCGGACACGCGCGTCCTTTGAGCTTGCCGCTAAACGCCTCAGCGCCGATACTCTCAACATCGGCTCCAGCACCTCCAGCGTCGTCAAGGGTGAGACGCTTCAGGATACGCTGGCAAACATCGAGGCGATGAAGACCGACATGGTCGTGATTCGCCACTCCTCCTCGGGCGCCCCGCATTTTGTCGCGGCAAGGTCGCACTCATCCATCATCAACGCCGGCGACGGTATGCACGAACATCCGACGCAGGGTCTCCTTGATATGTTCACGATTCGCGAGAAACTCGGCAAGATAGCGGGACTTAAAGTGTCAATCATAGGCGATATCGCTCACAGTCGCGTCGCACGGTCCAACATATGGGGGCTGACGAAGTTCGGCGCACACGTCACGGTCTGCGGTCCGGCAACGCTCATGCCGCCGGATATCGAGAGGATGAACGTCGAGGTCGCTCCGAACTTGCGTGCGGCGCTCGAGGATGCCGACGTGGTCTACGTGTTGCGCATCCAGCTGGAACGGCAGAAGAGTAAGCTGCTCCCCACAATACGCGAGTATGTGCGGTTCTTCGGTGTTGACAGGGAGAAGTTGCGCGCCGCGCCTCCGTCGGCGGTCATCATGCATCCCGGTCCGATCAACCGCAACATAGAGCTTGCGTCGGACGTGGCGGACGGACCGAACTCGGTCATTCTCGAGCAGGTGACGAACGGTGTCGCGGTGAGGATGGCCGTGCTTTACCTTCTGGCCGGCGGTGAGGTTGTCGAAGAGTCGGGTGTCGAGAAATGAAGCTTCTGATCAAAGGCGGCAGGATAGTCGACCCGGCGAACAACCGGGATCTCAAAGGCGACCTGCTCGTCTCGGACTCGAAGATAGAGAAGATAGGCAAGAACATCAAGGTTAAGGCCGACCGTACGATCGACGCGGCCGGGCTTGTCGTCGCTCCCGGATTCATAGACATGCACGTCCACCTGCGCGAGCCCGGGTACGAGGAGAAAGAGACCATCCGCACCGGCAGCATGAGCGGGGCTAAAGGAGGCTTCACGTCGCTCGTCCAGATGGCGAACACCAACCCGACGATAGATAACGCCGCTATGGTAGATTTCGTTCTGAAGCGAGCGGAACATACCGCAGTAACTCGAGTGTTCCCCGTGGCGGCCGTGTCGAAAGGACTCGAAGGCAAGCAGCTCACCGAAGCCGGCGAACTGAAAGAGGCCGGTGCGGTGGCCCTTTCGGACGACGGGAAACCGATTGCCGATAGCGCTCTGATGCGCCGCGCGCTCGAGTACGCCGGCATGTTCAACCTGCCCATAATCGTCCACGAGGAAGACCCCGAGCTGGCGGGCAACGGGTGCATGAACGAGGGGTATAACTCCACCGCGCTCGGTCTTCGCGGCATACCGAAAGCCGCCGAGGAGGTCATGGTATCGCGCGACCTGAGTATCGCGGAACTTACGAAGGGCCGCGTGCACTTCGCTCATGTGAGCACCGCGCGGTCCGTCGAGCTTATCCGCGACGCGAAAAAACGCGGCCTGGCGGTCACCGCCGAAACGGCTCCGCACCACTTCGCCCTGACCGACGACGCGCTCAAGACGTACAACACCAACGCCAAGATGAAACCGCCTCTGAGAGAAAAGGATGACGTTGCCGCTATCAAGGAAGGGCTCAAGGACGGCACGCTCGATGCCATAGCCACCGATCACGCGCCGCACACCGTCGCGGAAAAAGAGGTCGAGTTCGATGTCGCGCCGTTCGGCATTGTCGGACTCGAGACCGCGCTGCCATTGATACTCACCGAACTCGTCGACCCCGGCGTGCTATCGTTGTCGGAAGCCGTAGCCAAGGTCACCGTCAATCCCGCGCGCGTACTGGGCTTACCGCTCGGTGAACTGCGTGAAGGCGGCCCCGCCGACATCACCATATTCAACCCCGACGAACAGATCACCGTCGACTCATCAAGTTTCGCCTCCCTCGGACGAAACACCCCGTTTGAAGGGTTCAAACTCAAAGGACGCGCCCTCTACACCATCGTCAACGGCATCATCGTCCTCGACCAAGGCGAACTCGCCATCGCGCCAATCGCCTGATGAGAATCTGTCTTGTTCTAATAAGAAGGTCTGGATAGCTCAGTTGATTTTTCGCTTGACTTTCAGGCAGGTCTCATGTATATTACTCTATGCAGGTCCGAATCCGGCTATAGTGCCGGGATAGGTCCTGCTACATGCCTCCCGATAAGGGAGGCATTTTACTATCATGGTCGTATGATTCCCTCGGGATCGTACCGCGTCGCTTCCCGCACCAGGATTGGCGATAGCTCCGCAAACCCCTGATCGATGCCATACCTCGTTTTGCTGTCAAGGGGCCGTTCCTTACGAAGCAGGGCATATGCGGCGAAATCTACGAGCTGGATGAAGTACGATTGGGCGGACCTTTTGAACACAGGATCTTCGATGATGCGCGTGATAGGTATATTACGGTATGTCTCGCCGGTATCACGCCAGCGCCCAAACTGGCTCGGGATCGGGTTAAACACCGCCATCTTACGGACTAGGCGTGTATAGATGACCTCTTTGCCCTCGTCGCAGAATAGAATGGCATGGCTTGCCCACGCCTGAAGCGTCCTGTCCATCCGGTTGAGGATTCGCTCGAAGGCGCGGCGCTCTCCCTTGCGTGGAAAGGCGACGTTGAACAGTCGCGCCCCAGGCAGTCCGGCGATCAATTGGAGGCCCTGGCGAAAGATGGCAGCCCGCTGGCTCTTGGTGATAATACGGTCTGATGGGCGTCCCCTGCCTGAAATGAATTTCCAAGCGTGGAGTTCCTTATAAACATAGATACCATAAGTCCGTTTGAGCTCACGGCGCCACTCCCTGATCTGCTGGAACACCTCACGCCACTCATCGACAGGAATAGCCAAGGCGGAAAAGATACATAACGCCTCATCGCGCGAGTCATCCATGTAAATCAGGTGCATTTATTCCTGCTATCCTCCCGTGCGAGGTTTGTTGCGGGTGATCTTGAAGTGGCCTCCACAGCCGACGCAGGTGGCAGTCTTGCCGAGAGCAGCCTTGGGCACTTTCATTTGCTGCCCGCATTCGCAGCCGACCATCAGTGTTGACATCGCTGGAATCCCTTGTTCAAGTGTACCGCGTTTAACCTATTAGCTTTCTTTTTGCCTGCTGAAACTCGTCCTCCGTCAACGCTCCCGAATCACGAAGTTCCACGAGTTTCTGGATCTGCGTGCCGATGTCTTCAGTAGTTCCTGACGAAGTAGCCTGTTTTGCCTGCTGTATTCTTGCCCTCAATCTCTCCAGATATGGACGATATGCATCTAAATGCGGCTTATGAAGAGGGATGCAATTCGATACTCTGAAGGGATCTCTATCCCTACCCAAACTCCAGAAATCCCTGTCTGCAGTGCCTTGGTAGGACGGAGTCAGGATTTCAAGCACAGCAGTTGTCAATCCCGTATTCATCTCGATACCAGTGATATCCTTATAGTAGAACGCCGTGACCCTAGCACCAAACGTGGCTCCAGCAAGTAATCCGGGCTTAATGATAAGAACCCGGTCATGTAGCGCTATCAGAGACTGATTCCATGCGCCGACCAAGCAGAACTGTATGTCCTCACCTTTATTCATGTTCTCACGCACTATTCTCGACACCTTCTTACTTAAGATTTCTGTTCCTCCGACAACATCCCTTGACATTCCCTGGCTGCTGCCCTCTCCTTTGTACTTGTCGCAAGGATCGCGCCACCCTGCCGCTGCACGAATCCTTTCACCAGCCACCTGGGCTTTCGGGTCTTGAGCCGCATTCTCAGGCGCGGGAGGTGCTCCTTGCTCACACGGTGTAATGTTCCTCCTGGTGATTTTCAGTTGCTGTCCGCAACCAACGCAGGTGCCCGTTTTGCCGAGAGCAGTCTCGGGCACCTTCATCTTCTGACCGCATTTGCAGGTGACGATTAGCTGTGCCATTGCTCCAAGTGCCTCCGCCTGATCGTGGCGAACAAGCCCACTCCTGCCAGCAAGGCTGCAATTGCCACGAGCCCGAGAGCGCTTGTTAGTGGCAGTGCGGGAACGCTCTCCGCGTCTGTTGGGTTGTATCCAAACGCAAACTCTGTTCTGTTATTGACACCGTCGCCGTCCCAATCGTTCAGGCCGTCCAGTACGCCGTCAGGGTTCGGGTCGCCATCGTCACCTGTGCTGTCGGGGTCCTCCGGGTCGAACGGGTTGTCCACTTCCTCAGTGCCAGGATCAAGATCGCGCGTCTCGTCATCGTCGGATATCCCGTCACCGTCGGTGTCGAGCCACGGTGGGTCGTACTTGTAGAACCCGCCATCCATACCGGCATACAGCGAGCCAGCCAAGACGACGTGCAACCGCTCGATGGGGCCTGCCACTATTTTCCATGTCCTGCCGTAGTTGTGACTTTCGGCGATGTAGCCCTCGCTCAGGTCTCCTACGCCTGCGTACACGAGCCCTCGCTTGGTGCGCGAGGCGGCCACACAGATCACGGGGGCGCCTTGCCATTCCGGATCGTAAATGTCGGTCCAGGTTAGACCACCATCGTCGGAACGTCGGAGTTGCTCCCAGCTCCCAGGGTAGGGCGGATCATTATAGGCAGCGTAGACGATCCGTCCGTCCTCGACATCCACTGCGATTTCGCGCACCGACCCGCCCTCGAGTCCGCGCAACGTCCAACTCTCGCCCGAATCTTCGCTCCAGTACAATCCCCTATCTGCGGGGTCTTCACTGCTTTCAACCGCTGCGTACATGAGTCGGGCCGTGAGCCCAAGCGTATCCGCCTCCGGTACGCGTGCCAGATAGGAAACTTCCGTCTCGGCTACGAGGTCAACAACCAGTCCTTGGATAAGAGGTGTCTCAGCAAAGGAACTCCAGTCGCTGTCGCTGACAAACAGCCCCGCACTTTCTAGATTAGGTGACGTCCAATCAAACGCCCCCACGAGAATACGCTCAGGATGATCCAGACTTTCAAGAACGGCGGTATAACTAGTGTCTGCGAAGCCCGGAATACCTCCTTGCGCTGGTTGCCAAGTCAGACCACCGTCGTGGCTTATGTTGATCCCCTCTCCGAAGTGATAGACAATGTCTTCTGTTTCGGAATCGAAACAAAGGTCCCCGGTAGCAGCGAGGCCAATACCAGCCATACCGGGGCCTGCTCCGATAACGGTAGTCCAGGTTTCTCCACCGTCAAAAGAAACCGAGACTCCCAGGTCATGGTCTACAACAACGTGGTTTCTATCCTGACCAACGCGACCGGAACACACGTCGAGTTCTTCAATCCCGGTGTTTCTTCCTTCAATACTCGAAAGATCTGCCGCAAGCACCGCGAAACCACCTCGACTCCCTCCCACAAATACCTCGTTTGAGTCGAAATGGGATACAATAACTTCAATTGGCCAAAGCAGTTGGCCAACCAGTTGCCAGTCTGTCCACGTCTGTCCGAAGTCTTCACTTTTCGCGCCGCCGTGTGCAGTAATGTATACCGTGTCCGGTGCTTGCCCGTCCATCGCAAGGTTGGTGGCCCCCTCCTCAAGCACTGTAACCCAAGTTTCTCCACCATCCTCGCTTCGCCGCAATGTGGTCTCCATAAATCCGCCGGTAGCTAGGATGAGGTTCGGATTGAGCGGGTGGACTATTATGCTTGACGCTTGAACGTCGTTGACCTTCGTCCAGGCACTGCCGCCGTCTACGCTCTTGTAGATTCCGTGATCTGTCCCCGGCTCCGCGATCCTTGCCGACAAGGCAAGGTACATCGTTTGTGGGTCGTTCGGGTGGAAAGCAATTCCTGTTCCGCTTAACGCAGTCAGTGCTGTAGTAACGCCAGGTGGTGTCACGTCAAGCCAAGTGATGCCACCATCTCTTGAGCGGTAAAGGTATCCATGCCCCACTTCCTCCACGTTACCCGCGGCAAACAGCGTATCTGAATCCCCGGGCTTGACCGCTATAACGCAGGCCGTCTGAGACATTGCGGCCAGTGAAGTAAGAATGGACCATGACGTGCCGTTGTCCAGCGATCTGTGCTGGCCAAGATAGACCGTTGCCGAGTTGTTAACATCATACAAAGCTGTTCCGGCTGTTTCGCCGCTAAAAGGTAGCCGTGTCCAATTCGCTCCTTTATCATGCGTCTCGTATGCATAAGCTTCATGGCCCCCTCCGACCGCAAGAAACACGTGATTTGCATCAGCGGGATCGACCGCGATCTGGCCAGCGGTTCCACCGTAGAGTCCAAGGTTCTCCCAGTATGGAATCTGCGCGACCGCGATCGCGCAATGACAAACAGCTAGGCACACTGCAACTGTAAGTGTGAGAAAGTTGCTCTTTTTCATTGTTCTATCCCCTTTACTGTGTTGAAACAGTTTCAGAATCTAATCGGTAATCTGCGTGGTCAATGCTATAGTGGTAGAAGAATACGGAAGGAAAACAGCTACTCCGGCACTCCCTCAAGAAGACCACCTCCCCCTTACAACACGAAAAGACAGCTTCTCCCCCCCGAGAGAGGCATACAGGATATGTTCTGGTAAGCATTGTAACGGATGTTGCTTGCGGCGTCAAGCGAAACGATTCTTCTGCAGCTTCCGGTTGCGGATAATTCTTGACATCAACACTACGTTTTCAGCCTCATGCAATTGTAGGGCTGGCACGTTCGCCTTGGCGAATTGCCAGCCGCGGTTGGTGTGCCCAGAGGAGGCTGATGAATACGTGGTACCAGGCGGCGGGCAATCCTTCGGACTGCCCGCCCTACAACCGGTTGATAATCAGCGCGTTGCGCACATTAGAAGAGGAGGCATCATTCGTGACGCTGAAGCTGTTACAGCGAATGGCGCTGGACGAAATCCCCAATTCGGGCCTTATCTTCCGGGGAGATGTCCAGAAACACGAGGCCGACCTCTGTTTTTTGCCCTGAACGCGCTTTCTCCGACCAGACAACCTGCGCTGTACACGAGATGTTGTTCGGATCGTCCGGAAGCGTGAACTCGAGCTGCGGTTCGGCGCCGACCGCGAGAGGGATGTCCATCATGACGCACATCCCGCCGGCGCTCAGGTTCTTTCACCTGTGGCCTGCATTTGCAGGTTACGATCACTGTTGACGTCGCTTTGCGTGTCTCCCTCTAGCAGCAACAGCCAAGCCTGTCCCTGCCAGCAACGCCGCAATTGCCAAGGTCCCGAGAGCGCTTGTTAGAGGCAGTGCGGGAACGCTCTCCGCGTCTGTTGGGTTGTATCCAAACGCGAACTCCGTTCTGTTGTTCACACCGTCACCGTCCCAGTCGTTCAGGCCATCCGGCACGCCGTCCGGGTTCGGGTCCCCATCGTCCCCTGTGCTGTCCGGGTCCTCCGGGTCAAAGGGGTTCTGAACACCCTCGGTCCCAGGGTCGAGGTCCCGCGTCTCGTCCTCATCTCGCAGGCCGTCACCGTCAGCGTCTATTGGCTCGACTGCAAAGTCATAGTGTTCACCCCACACCTGAACACTCACTTGGCCGGGGACAGACACGTCATCCACAGCGAGGGGCCATTCGAATGGCACACGTGTTGCGGTGGACAAGGGATCATAGTCGTGCCTTAGTTCTTGAATGTGCCCCGGGATCGTCACAAGTGGCGTGAGTTTGGTGATGCAATTACGCATGCCAACTATGGCTGAAGCAGTGCCACTCTCGTTCACCCAGGCATTAAGAAGCAGGATATCCACCGTTTCTCCGTCGGGCAACGTCTCCGATGACCAATTGTCTCCTGTGTGCATGATTGTCACGCCCTCAGGGGTTGTTACCTTGTATATTCTCAAGGGCACGCCATGAAATCCGTCATAGGCCTTGACGTGCAGACCAGCCACGGTCACCTCCTCATTGGGGGAAAGCCCGATGGTGCCAAAATCTTCCTCCGAAGGTGCTATTACATCCCCGCCAAAACCCACGATTGAACTGATCACGTTCGGATCAAGGTGATCGTCGTGCCTGTGGCTAACGAACAGGACTTGGATTTGCTCGAGCACAGCATCTGGAATGCGATAGCTCCACCCGTCATAGGCGTCGACCAAGTCGAATGCGAAGACCGTATCGGAGGTCTTCACGATAAAGCCATGATTATACGTCGACCAGAGGCGTGCGCCTGTCGGCACAGACTGGTTGATCTCGGACTCCACAAACCCCATCATGTTTTCATAAAGGGCTATGATGTCTGGATCCGTACGTGCAGAGTCGTCCTTAAGGTATTCGTCAAGATCCAGTATAGCATTTTCCCGCTGAGTTTCGTCGCCGGCGGAAGGTGGATTGGTGCGTAGTATTGTCTGGATCTCTGGTGGTGTCAAGGTTTGGCAGACGACAGTCCTGCAAAGCAGAACGAACAGCAGCAAGATGCTCGCTCTCACTTTAATGCCATATCCATCCTCCTTGTTGCCGGACCGTCCGCCATAGCTGCTGTGACCGCCAAGGCTTCGTTTCGTCTGCATGTTCTTAAACATTGTTCTTGGCTCCTCTTTGTGTTACACGTACCCGAGTCCTGCTACTGCGCGGGCATTCCCAAGAACACTTTATCCATCACAAAATGCTGCAATTGTCGCAGTCTCTAATCGGCCCGCAAGAGAGGCGCCAGAATATGTTCTGTTGAGTATTGTAACGAGTCTTCCCTATGCCGTCAAGCCAAACGGTCTCCCTGCGGCGTCGGGCTGCGGAGGACTCTTGACGGCAAGGTTTCTGTGTTGAACTTGACCAGACGGGGCCGCGCTTCACACACTAGAGGTGGCATCATTCGTGACGCTGAGGCTGTTACAGCGAATGGCGTTGGACGAACTCTTCAATTCGCGCCTTATCTTCCGACGAGATGTCCATGAACACGAGGCCGACCTCGGTTTTTTGGCCTGAATGCCCTTTCTCCGACCAGACAACCTGCGCTGTACAGGAGATGCTGTTCTGATCGTCCGGAAGCGTGAACTCGAGCTGCGGTTCGGCGCCGACCTCGAGAGGGTTGTCCATCATGACGCACATCCCGCCGGCGCTCAGGTTCTTTGTCGGTCCGAGATACGAGATAGTAACCTTGGCATCCACGCGAATATGCTCGCGGGACTCCGTCATTTCGGCTTCAGTCATTTCGTTCCTCCTCGGATACTGCTTACTCGTCAGGCCAGCGCTTCCTCACGCAGTTTGACCGATACGATCTGCGACACGCCTCTTTCCGCCATGGTAACGCCGTAAAGCGTACCGGCTCGTTCCATGGTCCTCTTGTTATGGGTGATAATCACGAACTGCGTCTGCTCCGCAAAACCCTCGAGCAGTTCGAGGAATCTCACCGTGTTCGACTCATCAAGCGCGGCATCTATCTCGTCCAAGATGCAGAACGGGCTGCGTTTCGCCTTGAAAATCGCGAAAAGCATCGCGATAGCCGTGAGAGCGCTCTCGCCGCCGGACAACAAAGCTATGTTCTGCAGCCTCTTTCCCGGAGGTCTCGCCTCGATCTGGATCCCGCACTCCAGCACGTCTTCCTCATCCTCAAGACTCAACTTTGCCATCCCGCCGTTGAACAGGTGCCGGAAGATGTCGTGGAAGTTGGTTCGAACCTCCGAGAACGTTGCCATGAACATCCCTTCGGCGGTCTGGTTTATCTTGCGGATAACCTGCATCAGACTTTCTCTAGCCTTGGTGAGGTCCTTCTGCTGCGCGAGCAGGAACTCGTGCCGTTCCTTGAGCCCGTCGTACTCCTCAACCGCCCTCAGGTTGACCGTGCCCATCAGTTCGAGCCGACGCTTCAGAGTGGCGACGCGCTGAGCGCGGTCCTCCTCGTTGAGCTTGTCCTCTCCCACCTGCTCGTCAGTCAGCGAGGAGAGATCCGTATCGTGTTCCGATTGCACCTTGGCGGCCAGCGCCTCAACCCGCTCGGTGATGTGGCTGAGCTCGATCTCCAGTTTGTGGCATCTCTCCTGCAGCTGCTGGCAGCGCGTCCTGCGATCCTTGAGCGTGCCCTCGGACACGTCTATCTTCTCGAGGATACCCTGTTTGCGTTTCCCGATCTCCGTTACGGCATTCTGCGCGGCGGCTTTCTTCTCCATTAACTCTTGCGCCGAACGGTCCATTTCCTCCATAGAGCGGTTGAATTCCGCAATACTCTTGTCGGCCTGCTCGGCTTCCTTCTTGGCAGACTGCGCTCGTGTCAGCGCGTCGCGGTGCGCCTCCGTTACACGGCCGCGCTCAGTTTCGAGACCCGGCAGAAGCTGTTCCAGCGCGCTCAAGGTCACTTTCAGCTCCGTGACCTTATCCGTCAGGCTTGACATCTCCGCCCTGCGGTTGCCGAGGCGTTCGCGCTGCTCGTCCACTCGGCCCACGTAATCCTTGCTCTGCTTCTCGGCGGCGGCCAGGAGTTCAGTCGTCTCGGCCCGCTCGCGCTCCAGCCGCTCAAGCTGTTCCGTAAGACTGCTCTTATCGGCGGCAAACGCCTCGAGCTCGGACTCGTACCTCTTCTTCTCTTCATCCTGCCGGTAAAACTTGCGACGAACCTCCGCGAGCTCCGCCTGCAGCTTCTCCGCGCCGGCACCCGTCGAGACGAGCTGTTCCTCGAGGTCCGCAATCTCGCCGGCGAGACGACCGAGCGCCTCCCGCTGCTTCTCGAGTTTCCGGTCGATCTTCTCTACGGCCTTTTCGAGCTCCGATATCTCGCGCTCGCGCCCGAGCAGCCCGGTCTGCGAGCCCGCACCGCCGCCCGCCGTGACGGCGCCGCACCGCAGGACGACTTCACCGTTAAGAGTAACCGCACGGCCGGACCCGTTGAACGACATCCCCATCGCATCCTTCAGCGTGTCAACCACAACGCAGTCGCCGAGCAGCGCTTCTATCACACTGCGATACTTGCTGTCGCACTTGACGAGGTCGGAACACTTGCGCTCGCCACCGGCCGGCTTAGAATCCGCCTGCCCACCGGAACGGCTCGCTGCATCCGAGGCGATGAACGTTGCGCGACCCGTCGCACTCTGCTTGAGCACATCAACGCATTTCTCGATATCCGAGACGGACTTGGTGACTATGGCCTGAACGTGGTCGCCCAACGCGGCTTCCACGGCAGCTTCGTATTGCTTCTCTACTTGGATCAGTTCCGCAACGTGTCCCAGCACACCCTTGGCGTACTTCTCCCCCTCATTTTTCGCCATCAGCACGGCGCGCGCACCCGCGTAGAACCCCTCGTAACGGTCGCGCATTTCACGCAGCGATTCCAGCCTGGAATTCTTCTCGGCACGCTGCTCCTTGGCGGAGTTCAGCTCGCCCTCCAGGGTGTTGCGCTCCGGAACCTTCCGCGATAGAGCACGCCGTGACGCCTCGCGCTTCTTCTCCAGATCGCCCAGACTTTTCTCATGCGTCCGGACCTCCGCTTCCAGCTTCTCGCTCAGCTTCACGCACTCCTTCAGGCGCGACTCGACGTTTGTCTCCCTCTCGGAAAGCCCCTTGATGCGCCCCTCCGTCGTGCTCAGATTCGAGGCGATGCTCTCGATCCGGGCGGCTACCGCAGCCCTCTCATCGGCAGCGCGCGCCGCCGAGCTCCTGAACGTCTCGATAGCCTGCTCGCTATCCTCGAGGACCTTAGTAATATCGGCGAGCTTCTTCTCCTTCTGCGTCAGTTTATCCCGCGTTTCTTCCGACTGCTTGAACATCTCCTGCCGTTTCTTCTCGATCGAGTCGAGCTCCATCTGCATCTCTTCGGCGGCTGACTCGAGCCGTTGCGTATCCTGGATCGCACGCTGCTTCGTTCCGGTCGCCGCGTTCAGCCGCTCCTTGAACACGAGACTTTGCCCTTCAAGCTTGTCCATCTGCGAGTCAACGGCGTGGACGTTCTCCCTGCTTGCAAGCAGCTCCCGGTCGCACTCCAAAAGGCTAAGTCCGAGATGTGCCCGCGCCGCCTCCTCCTTGGAAAGCGCCGCAGCAGCAGCCTCCTGGTCACCCTTCACCTGGGACATACCTTCCTTCAGGTTCTTCTCCTGGCCGACAAATGAGACATACTGTCCGTAAGCCTCTCTAACCTCAAGATCGCGCAGCTCCGACTCATATTGGCTGTATCGACCGGCGGCGCCGACCTGACGTTTCAGCGAACGCATCTGCCGCGCCACCTCGTTTATGATGTCGCCCAGGCGCAGCAGGTTATTCTCCGCCACTGCCAGCTTTCTCAGCGCGAGCTTTCTGCGCGCCTTGTATTTCGCTACACCGGCCGCCTCGTCCAGCAGCGTGCGGCGGTCCTCCGGCTTCGAGCTCAGGATCAAGTCCACCTGACCCTGGCTGATCAACGAGTAAGCGTGCGCGCCTATCCCGGTGTCCATGAAAAGTTCCAGAATGTCCCGCAGACGACATCGCGCCTTGTTGATAAGGTATTCGTTGTCGCCCGAACGAAACGCGCGTCTCGTCACGCTCACCTCGTCGAAGTCCACCGGCAGCACGTTCCACCTGTTGTCGAGCGTCAGAGTCACTTCCGCATAGCTGAGCGGCGGACGGTCCTCCGTGCCGTTGAATATCATGTCCTCGGTGCGTAATCCGCGCAGAGTTCTGATACTCTGCTCGCCGAGCACCCAGCGTACGGCGTCGACTATGTTGCTCTTGCCGCACCCGTTTGGGCCAACGATAGCCGTCACTCCAGACTCCAGCTCGAGCGCCGTCTTATCGCAAAACGATTTGAATCCGTGCAGCTTCAGACGTTTGAAAACCATAATGTGTCTCCCGGAAAGACGCTTCCATCTTCATCGGAACGTCCGTGTTCAGACATACGACACCCTTCCGTGGCAAACAGGGAAATCACACCTCGCGCCTCCTTGCCTTGGGCGGATGCCAACGCAGCCCTCCCTCTTCACAAAACACACGTGAAGACTCGCACCACCAGCCCCACTCCTACACCCGGCTCACGTTTGTGAGCCGGAATATCTCGCGCGTCATACCGGTTTCATTGTCCAGCTCGACCACAACGCCGCACAACGCCACACCCTCGTCAGCGACGTCGAACTGCACCGGCATCTGACTCAGGAACCTCTCGATAGCCCCCTCCCGTTTGATGCCTATCACCGAGACCTGCGACCCGGTCATGCCCGCATCCGTTATATATCCTGTCCCCTGCGGCAGTATGGATTCATCGGACGTCTGGATATGGGTGTGGCTGCCGATAACGGCGGACGCTCTGCCGTCCAGATACCACCCAAGAGCTCTCTTCTCGGACGTCGCTTCGGCATGGACGTCCACAATGATGTGCTTCGTTACGTGTCGCAGCCCGTTGATCTCTCTGTCAGCAGCAAGAAACGGGCACTCCAGCGTGTTCATGAAGACCCTGCCCAGAACGTTGACCACGCCAACCTTCATGTCTCCCTTTTCGAACAGGATGCTCCCGCGACCGGGCGTTCCTTCCGGATAGTTGGCCGGCCTCACCAGGCAGCCAAACTCTTCAATCCCCCGCACCATCTCCTTCTTCCGCCAGACGTGGTTGCCAAAAGTGAGCACATCCACGCCAGCGTCCAGCACTTCCTCGAGCACTTGCGGCGTCGCACCTAAACCGCCGGCGAGGTTCTCACCGTTCGCAATGGTAAGGTCGATCCTGTGTTTCTTCCCGAGACCGGGCAGAAGATCGCGCAGTATCTGCCTGCCTGGACGGCCCATAACATCGCCTATGTACAGAATCCGCACTTCCGCCCCACCCCGCCATGCTCGCTGGCAAACGCCCTGCTACTTCGCGTACTCGACCGCTCGGGTCTCTCTGATCACCGTCACCTTGATCTGGCCGGGATACTCCAGCTCGCTTTCAACCTTCTTCGTAACCTCACGAGCCAGCTGATACGCCTCGGCGTCGGTCACCCTTTCGGGCTCCACCATGATCCGTATCTCCCGACCTGCCTGAATCGCATAAGCTTTCTCGACACCGGCAAAGCTGTCCGCAATACCCTCCAGCTTCTCCAACCTCTTGATGTAAGTCTCCAGAGTCTCGCGTCTGGCGCCCGGTCGCGCGGCAGAAATCGCGTCCGCCGACTGGGTCAGCACCGCGACGACCGATGTCTGCTCCACCTCCCCATGGTGAGCCTCTATCGCATTGACGATTATCGGGGACTCACCGTATCTCTTGGCCAGACCCGCTCCGATCTTTGCATGCGACCCCTCAACTTCGTGGTCAACACCTTTGCCGATATCGTGCAACAGCGCCGCACGCCGAGCCTGATCAACCTTCACGCCAAGCTCCGAGGCCATTATTCCTGCCAGAAAAGCTACCTCCTTCGAATGCTGAAGCTGGTTTTGCCCAAAACTCGTCCGGTACTTGAGCCGTCCAAGAAGCCTTATCTCTTCGGGATGCAGACTGTGAACCGCTGCCTCGAGAGCAGCTTGTTCGCCCGCCTCCTTGATTGAGCCGTCCATCTCCTCGTGCACCTTCGCCACGATCTCCTCGATCCTGGCCGGATGTATTCGTCCATCGCCGACAAGCCTTTCCAGCGATACTCGGGCTATTTCCCTCCTGATAGGATCGTAACCGGACAGGATGACTGCCTCGGGAGTATCGTCAATGATGACATCTATACCTGTGGCGTTTTCCAGCGCCCGGATATTGCGTCCCTCGCGCCCGATTATGCGCCCTTTCATTTCGTCGTTCGGCAAATGCACCACCGAGACCGTCGACTCGACCACGTGATCCACGGCACACCGCTGGATCGCCTGGCTCAGTATCTTCCTTGCCTTCTTGTCCGAATCCTCCTTCAGTTCGTCCTCGACCTTCTTGAAATGCAGCGCGGCCTCCCGTTTAACTTCCGATTCGAGCTGCGCGAATAGCATCCTCTTGGCTTCCTCGACCGTCAGACCAGACAACTCCTGCAACCGTTTTCGCTGCTGGCCCAAGAGCCGGTCTAACTCCTCGTCTCTCTTCTTTACAGCTTTTCGGCGAGAGGCAATCTCGCGCTCCCTGCTCGCAGCTGCCTCTTCCCGCTTCTCCAGAACCTCGAGTTTCTTCTCAAGATTCGCCTCTTTCTGTACAAGACGCCGCTCCAACGAGCCAAGCTCCCGCCGTCGCTCGCGCGTATGATTCTCGAAATCCTTGCGCATCTCGTACAGCTCGCTCTTGACCTCAGCGGTGGCTTCACGAGTAAGCTCCTGCGCTCGTTTCTCGGCATCCGCTATGATCGACTTCGACTTCGTAACGTCGGCGCGTAGTCTTCTTTCGACAAGCAGCTTACGAAGAAAATACCCCACCAGCAGGCCGTTAAGCGCGAATATAATCAGCCTGGCGGGGTGTGACTGAATCAGGGTATTGAGCATCTCACTAAAATTCACAACCATCGCCTCCCAAGACCGGCATTACGTTGTACAGCTGTAATTTGCTCTGGCGTAAATGCAGATTACGGCCGCTCGTCAAGCCGGTTCGAAACCATCGTTAGCGCACCCAGCAATCGTCGTCCGCCCTCGCACAGCAAGGGTCCCCGACAAGCCAACAAGGTGCAATTCTCCTCTGCAGTGCATACCACACCGGTCGCACCCAACATTTCACGCAGGGAAAACACCTATGGTGAGAGGAACAGCGAGGGCGTACGAAAAGCGCGATTCTGAAGCCCAGAATGAACGGTCGTCTACCAGCCTGTAATATCTAAATCGTGTAAAACCAAATACTTCTATAATCCCTTCGACCGTGACCTCTATCGCACCCTTCTGGATACTTGTTGTCCGCCCAAAGAGAGTTGAATCCTCTCACAGGTTCCCCCTGGAACCTAGTTAAGAATAGTATACACGTTTCGGCACAATATGTCAAGGGAATTCCGCCTTTCGAGACGTTTATGGGCCTATGGCATTAAGTAACTATAACAAAAGGACTTACAGCATTAGTTTCTCCCCAAGAGCCTGTGAATCGGTTCTGGCAAGCGCGTCTGAAGGCCCACTCACTCGGCAGATAGCGTATATGTTGTGTTACCACAGGTCGCGTACCCAACATATGGAACCTCAACGCGGTTTCCCTCAGAAGCTGGGCGCTTTGCCGTCAGTGGCAGGCAGGAAAGGAACATCGAGCGCAACTCCTGGCTGGCAAGCCACCCTTGAAAACAGCCCGCCGGGATGCTACGATGACTCCGATACTTCTTCTCACGGCCGAGAATCGCTGAACGGGAACAAAGAATTCTGGAGGAATGTACAGATGAAAAGAACAATACTTTCCGAGAATGGCCCGCCCGCTAAAGGGCCTTATTCACACGCTGTAGCGCACGGCAACCTGATCTTCCTTGCCGGGCAAGGTCCCGTTGATGCGGAGACCGGCAATGTCGTTCACGGCGACCTCGAAACTGAAGCTGCACTCACCCTCAACAATCTTGAGACAGTTCTGAACGATTGCGGATCGAGCCTCGACAAGGTGCTCAAAGTCACGGTGTTCCTGTCGAATATGGACGATTTCGCCCGGTTTAACGAGGTCTACAAACGCTTCTTCAAAAGCGACTTCCCCGCTCGGACATGCGTCCAGGCGGGCCGCCTGCCCTTCGACATTAAAGTCGAGATAGAGGCTATCGCGACCCTTTGAGTGCTCAGCGGCAGAAACGGTTGATATCCCGCCGACACAGTCCCGAACCGCGGACGCCCGTCACGACCTTTCGCAATCGGGCCCTCCTGTGGTATACTGCTTAAGGGTGGTGTTGGGTGTATGATGTGGGTGGCGGAAGGAGATGGAGGAAAAAGCTATGCAGTGTCCCGGGTGCGGTAACAATATGTCGCCGGTTCAAACCGGAGGAATCACGGTGGACGTGTGCAAAGGAGGATGCGGTGGAATGTGGTTCGACCAGCTCGAGTTGAAACGGCTTGACGAGCCGCACGAGTCGGCAGGTCAGACCCTGCTTGACATCGAAGTGGACCCAAACGTTTCCGTCGATCGCAGCGAGCGACACAACTGTCCCAAGTGTGAGGACATTACCTTGATGCGGTTCTGCTACAGCCCCCGTCAGCAAGTCGAGGTGGACCACTGCGCGGGCTGCGGAGGACACTGGCTGGATTTGGGCGAACTGCGCAACGTCCGCAGCCTCTACCCTTCCGACGCTGAGCGCCAAGCCCATATTGAGGAGATTATCCAGGAAATGTGGGGCGACGAGCTGGCCGCGGCCGAGAAGCAGGGTGAAATGGCCGCTGCCAGGAAGTCTCTCCTGCGGAAGATGTTCGAATACGTAGTACCAAGCGCCGACTTCTAGCGGCTCGGTAGAACCGGTACAGGAACGGCCTGGGGAGTCGCTGAGCGGGGCACGATTACGTCCGCAGCTTTTTGTCCACTCTTGCGCCATATCGCAGCTAATAATCCGCTCGCGCGTTCCGAGTTCTCATTTAAAGAGGAATCAGCATGGACCTGGCAGAAGTCAGACGGAAGTACGGCGAAGCAGTCGCTATTTACCGGCAGGGAAACGCCGCCGAGGCCCTTGTCATACTGGACGAGCTCGATCGGGCGTTTCCCAACGCGCAGAAGGTCACGTACATGCGCGTTGCGTGTCTCGCCGCGCTCGGACGCATCGACGAAGCTTTCGAGCTCGCCGTCTACTTGAGCGACGTCCTGGACGACCCACGCGGTCAAGAACTCCAACTCCGGCTGAAAGCGGCGCGCGCGGAACCCGGAAAACCCGTTCAAGTTGCTCTCGCGCAGGTTCCCAAGCCGGCCAAGGCCGTGGGGTGTCTGGCGTGCGGGTGTATTCTTTTGCCGATGATTGTTGCGCTAATTGGCAGTCTCACTTCCTTCAAAGGATGCGATACTGGCAGCAAGCGGCGCTCTCGCGAGTTCAGGCGTGCCAGGCAAACCGCGCCTGCCAGGCCGGGTCGCTCGCGGCCCCGAAGACAGTATCCAAGACGGCCCACACCCGTGAGACGTCCCGGGACAGAAGTCTCCGTGACCAGAACCGGACTGCGCGACGCACCAGAAAGGCAACGGTAGCGCAAGCGACAGACGAACGGGAAAGAGACGTGCACCGTGGAACCGATACTGATGATCGTCATGGTCGTCACGTCTCTGATCTTCCTGGTCTTCTTGGTTTTCATCGCTGCCAACTTCGCGCTGTGGCTCCAGGCGTACCTGGCGGGCGCGAAGATAGATCTTATCCGGCTCGTAGCCATGCGGCTTCGCCGGGTCAACCCCAGATCCATCGTGTACAGCCACATCATGGCGGTCAAAGGCGGCGTGGACGTCGGAATGGACAATCTTGAGGCACACCATCTGGCCCGGGGTAACGTACAGCGTGTGGTAATGGCGCTGATCGCCGCAAAGAAAGCCCACTACCCGCTCACTTTCGCCCAAGCCGCCGCCATCGACCTGGCAGGAAGGGACCCTCTCGACGAAGTGACGGAAGGCGACGTAGACTGGGAGTACGAGTTCGATCAGATGGGGCCGCACACCTCGAAGCCTATCGAGGGCAACTGCAGGGACGGTTCCCGGGTTGGTGCGTCCGTTAAAGTGCGGTACAGTCGGGCTGTTAAACAAGGCCCGTCGGAGGAATTCCCTCTGCAAGCCGAGATCGCCACTCGCGCACTCGCCTACATCAACGACGCCGAAAGCTTCTCCGACCTCGAACGTGCCCGCGAGAGACACGAATCGCAACTCCTGGACTTCGGCAAAGCGGCAATGCGAGGACGGCTAAAGTCGCTGGAGCTTAGATACTTCCGACGGTGAGGTGCAGTAGCCGACCACCAATCCACGTCAAACCCCTTGACTCACAAGTCATCTTCTTGACCTACATGCGCTTAGATGGTATAATACTATATGAAGAATGGTGGTCTTGCGGTCGTACTCCTGGGGAGGAAAACGGCTTTCCGAGTTGGTTGTAGCCTGGTGATGACAGGGTGGAGCCGCCGGCATGGAAAAAGTCAGTCCTCAGCTCAAGGACGTAAGATCGGAAGAAGTAGTTGCCGGGACATTCGTCCCGGTCTCTCTGGAAAGCCTCTGCACCGATACCGTCACGAACTTCAAGATCTACGTTCTCACCGAGAGCGAAAAGGAACCGGTCCTATATCGAGGTGAGAACCTGCAGTTCACCGAGCGAGTAAAGAAACGCCTCCTCGAACATGACGTCGAACGCGTATACATTCAGGGCGCGGACCAGGACAAGTACCAGGAGTACGTTGAGCAGAACCTGGACAGGATTGTCCGCGATGACCGCATACAGACCCGAGCCAAGGCCCAGATCGTCTACTCGTCGGCGACATTCCTCATGGAGAAGCTATTCAAGAAACCCCGAGTCGGCAAGAACATCCGCCGCTGCGAGCAACTGGTTCGCAATACGGTCGGATTCGTCCTGCGTGACGAAAAGGCGTTCAGGAACCTTCTTGCGGTAACGTCGTATGACTACTACACCTACACGCACTCCATAAATGTGCACATTTTCTCCGTTGCGTTAGCCCAGAAATTGGGCCTCGGGGACATGCAGGACCTTGTCGTGCTGGGTACGGGTGCCCTGCTTCACGATGTCGGAAAGAGCATCATAGACAGGAGCATTATAGCCAAGAGGGGACTTCTCAACGACAAGGAATGGGCGGTAATCAAGAAACATCCGGCCTACGGAACACAGATACTGCGCGAGACCGGCGGAATATCTGAAGAGTGTTACGCAATCGTGAGCCAACATCACGAACGGTGCGACGGCTCGGGCTACCCGGAAGGTCTCACCGCAGACAAAATTCACAAGTACGCCAAGGTGAGTGCCATCGCCGACGTATTCGATGCCATGACAACTCAGCGGGTGTACCGAGATGCTGCAGGAACGTTCACCGCGCTGCAGATGATGAAGAACGAGATGAGTGCGGGGCTCGACCCAAATATCTTCCGCGAGTTTGTCCAACTCATGGGACAGTAAGCGCAGTCCCCGCCTTTGAGAACCTGACAGGTCGGGACAGGCCCCGTGTCAAGGCTGCGGAATCACCTCTATGCGGTCACTGGCACAGAAGGGACAGTAGACAACCTCCACTCCTTCAAACATGTTCCCTGGCTCGTCGTCGATAAGCTCACCCCCGGCGACGGAGAACACCTTGCCGCAGGCCTCGCACTTGTAAACGCGCTTCTGCATCAGAATTCATCCTCCAATGGCGCGCACCACACTAATGCCATGAACGACGCGCGCGATCGATGCGTCCCTTGGCTCTATATAATCGTCTCACATACTATGCTACTACGCGGGGACATTGTCAAGCGGGATTATTCTCCCGAAAAGGAGCATGCAAATTACGGTCAGAAGCAATATCGTTCCCCTGACGTACGGCTAACCACCTTGCTCCAACTTGACGCTGATGGTATAGTATTATATGGTGGAGCATGATTTCACGTGGACACTACAGATTCCCGGGTGCGGCTGCAGCCCGATACGTGTGAGGTGGAGCCGCAGCATTGGATAGAATCAATACCCAGCCTCAGGTCGCAGAGGAGCAAGACGCGGCCAGCGAAAAGTTCATCCCAATCTCTCTCGAAAGCCTCTGCATCGACACTCTGACCAACTTCAAGATCTACGTTCTGACCGAGGCGGATAAGGAGCCCGTTCTGTATCGGGCGGACGACCTGGCCTTCACCGACGCGGCCAGGAAACGGCTCCTGGAGAATGAAGTCAAACAGATGTACATCGACAGCAACGACAAGGAGAATTACCAGGACTACATCGAGGCTAATCTGGACAAGATCCTCTCGGACGACAGCATAGAGTTGGAGAAAAAGACCGAGATCGTCTACTCGTCGGCTACGCACCTGATCAAGCGACTCATGGACAGCCCGTGGATGCGCGACGGCGTTCGCCGCACAGGAAAGCTCGTCGAAAACACCGTCGACTTCATCCTGCGCGATGAAGCGGCGTTCTCGAGCTTCCTCGCCGTGCGGTCCCATGACTACTACACCTACACGCACTGCGTGAACGTGTACGTTTTCTCCGTAGCTTTGGCCGAAAGGCTGGGCGTTGAAAAAGCGGACGACCTCCAAGTGCTCGGTACCGGCGCACTGCTTCACGATATCGGAAAGAGCCAGATCGATAAGAGCATCCTGAACAAGAACGGACCTCTTTCCGGGGACGAATGGACCTTAATCAAGAAACACCCCGATTATGGAGTGGAGATACTGCGTAAGGCCGGCGGCGTGCCTGAAGAATGTTACGCGGCCGTGAGGCAGCACCATGAACGGTGCGACGGGTCGGGTTACCCGGAGGGGCTCACCCAAGACAAGATCCATTTGTACGGCAGAATATCCGCTATCGTCGACGTGTTCGACGCCATGACAACCCGGCGATCTTACCGAGACGCTGTCGAGAGTTTCAGGGCGTTCCTCACGATGAAAGACGAGATGCGTGCCGGTCTGGACCAAACCATCTTCCAAGAATTCGTCCGCCTCATGGCTCGATAAATCCCATCCCGCTGATCGATCAGCCAACTCGCCCACCCTCCCCGACCTCCAAAACACCATGCCGACTTCCGAGGAGGAACACGTTTGCCTTACGCCGCATGACCTGGCAATCGTAGGGGCGCCGATCCCCTGACGTGCAACTCACCGCCTCGGAGACTGCTTTTTGTCGTCATTGCGAGCGACCACGCCGTCGGCGTGGGAGCGCGGCAATCTCAATGGATCCCAACACGACTATTGTGAGGTTACCGCCTTGATAAAAGCGAACTCTGGATGGTATAGTATTATATGGTAGATGGCGACTGTGCGGTTGGAGTTCACGGGGAATTACTATCTTCCGAAAGTGGCTGCAGCCCGATACTTATGAGGGGAACCCGCTGCATTGGACAACGTCGATATCGAGCCTAAGGACACAACGCCGGACGATACGGCTGGCAAAAAGTTCATCCCGATTTCTCTCGAAAGTCTCTGCCTCGACACCCTGACAAACTTCAAGATCCACGTCCTGACCGAGGCGGACAAGGAGCCCGTTCTGTATCGCGCCGAGAACCTGCCCTTCACCGAGGTGGTCAAGAATCGTCTCCTCGAACATGACGTCAAACAGGTGCACATCGACAGCGCCGACGAGGACAACTACAGGGAGTATATCGAGGGCAACCTCGACAAGATCATCGCGGATGACAGCATAGAGCTGGAGAAAAAAACCGGGATTGTCTACTCGTCGGCTACGCACCTGATCGAGCGTCTCATGGACAAGCCGTGGATGCGCGATGGGATTCGCAGAAGCGTCAAGCTCGTCGAGAACACCATCGGGTTCATCCTGCGCGACGCGGCGACGTTCGACAGCTTCCTGACAGTACGCTCCTTTGACTATACCACTTACACGCACTGTGTGAACGTGTACGTTTTCTCCGTAGTGTTGGCTCATAGGCTGGGCGTTGAAAAACCGGATGAGCTTCAAGTGTTTGGCACCGGCGCGCTACTGCACGATATCGGAAAAAGCCAGATCGACAAACGCATTCTGAACAAGAACGGCCCGCTTTCAGGAGAGGAATGGGCGATAGTCAAGAAACACCCGGCCGAGGGTGTCGAGTTACTTCGTAAAGCCGGCGGCGTGCCTGACGGATCCTACGCAGTCGTCAGCCAACACCACGAACGGTGCGACGGATCCGGTTACCCGGAAGGGCTCACCCAGGACAAGATCCATTTGTACGGCAGAATATCCGCTATCGTTGACGTGTTCGACGCAATGACATCGCGACGCGCTTTCCGGGACGCCGTCGAGAGCTTCAGGACG
>Ga0114922_10000877_pt1 | contig 28861 bp, 23 predicted proteins | sample AartaG_FD_100975 | JGI IMG/M metagenome (GOLD analysis project Ga0114922, IMG submission 100975) | Deep subsurface microbial communities from Aarhus Bay to uncover new lineages of life (NeLLi) - Aarhus_00045 metaG | ecosystem: Environmental > Aquatic > Marine > Oceanic > Sediment | place... | reverse complement strand
TGAACCAATTTTGTGCTCGTGCTAACCTGCTCATAGGCCGTCCTTTCCTATTACGGTTGCGGTTAATAATTCTTTGACAAATTATAACCGTTGAAAGGATGGCCTTCATATTATCTAAACATGTGAGGGCGTTGCCCTCATAGGGGAGTAGTCGGTGGGCGAGACGCTTGGTTTTGGAGATATGTACGCGAACAAGGGTAGCATAGGGGGGGACGTGATATTGGCGGTGCAGGTGATATTGGGATATGTACTGTTGGGGGCGCTGGTAACTCGATTTGCGGTATTGTTTCCTGCGGGCGGGCAGGGTGGTGTGGGGGTTTTAGGGGGGAAATTGATGGAAAAAGGGGGAAAATTTGGAATTTTTTTGATTAAAACAGGCCGAAACGGCCGTTAAAGGCCCTTTGTCCCCGATTGACCGGCATTTTTACCTTTGTAACTTGTCCAGCTCGTCGCGGCACATCTTCAACTGGCCTGGGTCGGAGAGCTTCTCGGCCGCGGCCTGCAAGTGCTTTATCGCCAAATCGGGCTTGTTCAAGTAACGTGAATACTGTATGCCCAGCATTAATTCGACCTGTTCGGCGTACTCATAACTGCCATAGTGTGTTAAGAACTTTTCGTAAGCCTGGGCCGCTTCAGCGTGCCTGTTCTCACTGGCAAGCTGATTGGCGATATCCAGCAGATATTGTCGCGGAGGGATTTGCGTACTGTCGAGCCTTATAAGCTCCAGGTAAAGCTCAGCGGCGGCGGGGAGATTTCGCTGGTCAATACGCCTCGCAATCTCATTGCGAAGCTCATTGATTCTTTCCTCGTGCTTTTTCTGGGCGGGAGTTTTTTTAGTCTCTTTTGCCTTTATTGGTCGTGTTGTCCGGCCGGTAAAGGGGTCATAGCCGCTTGTGACGACGTCACGATAGCGTCGCCGCTGGTTCCATCGTTTTATCATCGCCCACAAGTCGAAACTGCTGCCCGCCATCAGGCCGGTGGCGAGCATAAATAGCATAGCCAAGATACCGAAGGCGTATCCTGCCAAATGAGCGTCATACGCAACATGCGGCGTGTATCGCGCGATTACGTTATCAAGTAGAATCATTTTAAAGGCGATAAAGTACAATGCCGGCAGTTCTGTATGGCCAATCAAGATAAACCAATATATGACAGTTATCAGGGTCTGGGGAAACAGCACCAGATAAGCCCCGGTTACCGCCGCCACGGCCCCGCTGGCCCCGAGAACGGGATTGTTGCTCATTAGTGTGTGCCCTATGCCGCTAAATACCGCCCCGGCCAAATAGAAACATACATATCCTGTAGTGCCGAGCTTGTCGTTTACATTGTTGCCGAACAGGTACAGAAAGAACATATTAAAGAAGATGTGCATAAGACCGCCGTGCAGAAATGAATAACTTATGAACTGCCAGAGGTACGGCCGGGCGGGAGTGAGCATAAACTGCAATACCCATGGACGAAATCCCACACCCCCGGTGCGCGGGTCTACATGATATTCGAGGAGAAAAATAATAACGTTGGCGGCTATTAGCGCGTAATTCGCGTATGGTGTTCGCCGCGGGCGAATGCTTGTGCGAATGGGTAATATCATAACTTAGCAACCGGTTTTAAGAGCAAGTTCAAAACGGCCCATTTTAATGGCAGGAGACAGCCGCGACAAGACATAAAAAAAAGGACGACAAACGTCGTCCCGTCTGATATAGTCGGTCGGTGCAGAATTTTTTTCCCCTTGCGGAAAACACCAGCATTCGCTACTATTACTTTGGTAGCCGGCTTTCCTCCCCAGCAGGTTCTTTCTAATAAAAATATAAAAATAAAACAGTGTAAAGCCAAACACGTTAGCAAAAAAAAACTTTATTTTTTTCAGAGGCGATGTTAATCAATTGTATCTTTAATTTAATGAAACCATAGAGTAGGTGGTGAGCAGGAGAAAATGAACGCCGAAATAATAAAAAGACGCATCAGGGCGGTTTGCCGGCTGATGAAGAAACAAAAGATAAGCTGTCTGGTAGTGACAAAGCCGGCCAACGTGACCTACACGACCGGTTTTTTGGGCGATGACAGCTGGGTGGTAATCACCGGCAGGGCAGTTTATCTTTTGACCGACAGCAGGTACATCGAGCAGGCGCAAGGCGAATGCCGGGGCTGCAGAATAATTGAGCGGATCGCCAGCCTGCCTGAAACAACGGCCAGCTTACTAAAGAAACTAAAATCGGCGCAAGCCGTCGGTTTTGAAAAGTCGGCTACACTTGCGGATTTTGAGGCTTTGAAAAAACAGGCCAAGACACAGCTCAAGAAAGCTGCGAATGTTGTCGAAGAAGCCCGCAGCTGCAAAGACAGCAGTGAGATTTCAGCTATCATGGCCGCAGGGCGAATAGCAGCACAAGCCCTTAAACAAACTCGCAGGTATATAAAGGCGGGGATAAGCGAAAGTGAATTGGCCGGCAGACTGGATTTTCAGATTCGCAAATTGGGGGCGCAGAATAGTTTCGAGACAATCGTCGCCTTCGGGGCAAATGCTTCGCGCTGCCATCATCAGCCGACCGGTAAAAAACTCAAGAGAAACGATTACATACTTATCGATTTCGGCGCCAGATACAAAGGCTATTGCTGTGATTTGACGAGATGCTTTGTGGTTGGCAAGCCCGGAGGCCTTGCCTTATATAAAAAGGTCTATGATGCCGTGCAAAGGGCGCAGGCGGCGGCGATAAAAATGGTAAAGGCCGGGGCGGCGATTAAGCAGGTCGATTCAGCTGCGAGAGAGACTATTGCCAAATATGATTTGCCCGTTTACGGCCACGGGACGGGACACGGCCTGGGTATAGAGATACACGAGGAGCCATTCTTAAACGCCGAAAATAAAGGCAAACTGAAGGCCGGCCAAGTTATCACAATCGAGCCGGGTGTATATATCCCCGGTAAACTCGGCGTGCGGATAGAAGATGATGTTCTCGTAACCGAAAGCGGCTGCAAAATATTGAGCCGAAGTTGCCCACACGGGCCTTTGCAGTGTGGTTAAATATTTGCTTGACTTGCGATAGCAATAAGCTATACTTAAGACAGTTCACTAGGGGTGGTCCGCCGATGAGCGGGTCTGAGAAAGAACCCTTTGAACCTGATCAGGACAGCCGATGTTTCGGCATGCCTGCGTAGGAAAGTGATTAAATTGGCACCAACGATTAAATCGCTTCCTACGAAGCGATTTTTTATTTTTGACAGGAAATGCAAAAATGGCAACTCAATTACAAACGGCCCAGACCGGTGTGATTAGCGATGAAGCTAAATCTGTGTCTAAAACAGAGGACGTCGATGCGGGACTTGTTCGGGAAGAGGTTGCGGCGGGGCGATTGGTGATACCCGCAAATAAACTGCATCTAAAAAACAATTTAGAGCCAGCCGGTATCGGTCGAGTGCTGGCTACGAAGGTAAATGCGAATATCGGCACAAGCAGCGTCAGCTCATCGGTAGAAGCTGAAATCGAAAAGATGGAGGCCGCTCTTGACGCCGGTGCCGATACGATTATGGATTTAAGTACCGGTGGCGACCTTGACAACATTCGCGAGCAACTTCTGGCGCGGTGCCCGGTGCCCTTTGGAACGGTCCCAATCTACCAGGTAATAGAAGGCAGGGACGTTGAAGAGATAGATTGGAAGATTATCTTTGAGGTTATCGAGAAACAGGCCAAACAGGGCGTTGATTTTTTCACCATTCACGCTGGGGTGTTAAGAGAGCATCTGCCGCTGATTGGAAGCCGAGTCGCGGGAATTGTAAGCCGGGGTGGGGCGCTGTTGGCCAAATGGATGCTATACCACAACAAGCAAAATCCCCTGTTTGAGATATTCGATGATTTATGCGGCATAATGGTAGAATACGACGTCTGCTTTTCGCTCGGCGATGGTCTTAGGCCGGGGTGTCTGGCCGACGCCACCGACCAGGCACAAATTGCAGAACTAAAGACTATCGGTGAACTAACTCAGCGTGCGCAGGAGGCGGGCTGTCAGGTTATGGTTGAAGGCCCCGGCCACGTGCCGTTTGACCAGATACAACACAATATCGAGTTAGCACAAGAAATCTGTCACGGTGCCCCATTTTATGTTCTCGGTCCGATCGTAACCGATATTGCGCCGGGGTACGACCACATCACATCAGCAATCGGCGGGACTGCGGCCGCATTTTACGGAGCATCTTTTTTATGCTATGTTACGCCCAGAGAGCATCTGGGTCTGCCTAATGCCGATGATGTCCGAGCCGGTGTAATAGCAACGAAGATTGCGGCCCACGCGGCTGATGTTGCCCGCGGGTTAAAAGGTGCTGCGGAAAGGGACAGGAAATTGAGCGTTGCGCGGACGAATCTGAACTGGAGGACGCATCTGGCTGAATCGCTCGACCCGCAAACTGCTGAGGCGATGCACAGCGAGGCCTGTAAAGAGATTGAGACAGGTAAATTACCTGGTGATGATTACTGTACAATGTGCGGGCGCAAGTGGTGCAGTGTCAGGATAAACAAAGAAATCCGCGACGCCATAAAGACCGCTCCCACTGAAAATGTTGACGCCTAAACTACTGCACCTGTTGTAAAAATTGATTAAATTGGTCAAAGACCAATGATTAAATTATTTAAAACCAAGGTTTATTTTCTTGCGGCAGCGATACTTGTTGGATTTTTCTGCAGCCTTTGCCTGGCCATCGACGCCGAAAAGGGATATGTAGGCAACAGAGTATATTCGGGGGTCGCTTTTAACCTCACAGAAAAATATCAAAGCTGATATTTACTACCTCTGGCAGTCGGCCAGAGCCAGTCCGGGACGTGATGACATCCATGCGCTTGGAACCACGGTGAAATTCCGCTTCTAAGCTTGGCTTGATATTCGACGGCAAAGTTAAGTTTTCATCGAATCCAGTTCGATAAAAGCTATCGGTGTGAAGATAAAGACCGGCAGCCAAGCCCATAACTCCGGCATTACCCTGTCAAAGATGACCTCCGTGGCAAACATTTTGCAGAGAAAGGTTGTTATGAAGCATGCCGCGGTCGTGCTGAAGCTAATCATAATCGCCGACTTCATGGATTTTGGGTCACGACAAACCAAAATCGGCAGACACACCATAAGTATCACGAGATTGATAATTGGGTCAGTAATGCGGAAGTGCTTCTGGCTGTAAAGTTGGGCCAGGTCTTTGATTTTTGTTCTTTGGCTGGCGAGAACAGCTAACTGTCGCGAACTCAGCAGTGTTTTATATCTGGATTTACGTCTGATAGGGATATCTTTTGGTGTGACGTCGCTGGAGTAAAAGGCTATCGGCCGGCGACCTTCAGTAGAGCCTTTCTCGGTGAAGAGGCCGTTTGCCAAGAGCCACCTTCGGGTTCGAAAATCGTAAATTGCTTTCTCGGCCTCTATCCTGCCGGTTACCTCCCAAATGACCGAGTTAGGTATTTCTCTCCTCGTGATGATGGTCGGCTTATATAGTGTTGAAGTTTTGACGTCAAATTTTTGAGAGCAGATTAATGAGCCGTTTCCGTCAACAATAAAGTGCACATCATAGAACTCCTGGCCCGGAACAGCATCCTGGCGGCGCACAAGCTTGTCCCCAAGCGGTGGTATCAATAGCTCCTGGTCGATTACCAGAAGACCCGTCAGCAGCAATGCGAGAAAGACAATCGGAGCAATCACGCGTTTTAAGCTGACTCCCGAGGCCATCACGGCCACAAGCTCATTGTACCTGACCATTTTGCCCAGCGAAAACGCAGCGGCAACTACGGTTATCATCCCAGCGAAGTCGCGAAAGTAAAGCGTGCTCTGTAGGCCATAAAAAGTCAATATGTTCTTGACGACCGCAAAGGTGCCCAGGTCGGCATGCTCGGTAAATTCATCGAGTTTGACGAATAAATCAATAATTATTCGCAGGCCTATCAGAACACAAAAGGCTATTAAGTAGCCAATCAGAAAGTTCTTTGCAACATATCTGTCCAGTATTTTCATGTCAACTTCGTATAGTGTGAGTCATTTAGTTTTTCAGTAACCTGTGATATATCGCCACAGCCAACAAAGACAAAAGTACTAGGCCGGTCCACATTAATACTATGCCCGAACCGGCCCGGGCATCTGGGTTTTTGGTAATGTTTTTGCCTGCCATTATAAAGACTATCAGGGCCGCGGCGGGCAGCGAGCTTGCGCCGAAGGCGCTTAGCAGATGTCCGCCTTTTAGAATAATACCCAGACCTATGCCAATCATCGTCAGACTAACACAGCCTATCCCGAATACCAGCCGGGTGTGCAATTCGGCATTTATTTCTGCAAAGGTCTTCATTATTCTTGAGTGGAGCTTATTTTGTAGCTCCTTGAGTCTTAAGCTGGGTGAGTTTTGCAGTGCGCTGTTAGTTAAATCGGGATGGATGGTCTCTAAGACATTGGCGGTTTCAAATCTTTCTGTTATCGCCCGAGGGAGGATCAAGCCCCGAACAATCTGTCGGCCCGCCAGGCCTTGTGAGCCGTCCACCCGTTGCCACATCGGGTTGAACATTTCCATAGTCAAAGTCGGTGCCAGTTCGTCGCCCTCGATATGCAAGAAGGCCCTTGTCATGCGCAGTGTTCGTAACAGCCGCCTGCTTGCCGCATCGTATTCAAGCACTACCACTTCGCCTGATAACTCGACTTTCTTCTCGTCCCCGACGCTACACTCGTCCGCAGTGAATTCGATAAGCTTTTGGCCGCTGTGCAGTTTGTAAAAGCTTTTGGTATCGTTGGGGTCAGCACCTCTTTTGGCGGCAATGTCCTGCGCCAACAGCTCAACGGTAAATTGCGCATAGGCTTCGCGAGCCAATTTTGCAACAGGATAGAACCGCATGGGGTCAAGGCGGATTCTTTTCATCTCATCTATCTTCTTGAACTTTATGTTATCGCCCAGGAGGGAACCGAATTCAGCCGTTATCGGCACCCATTCGGCAGACGCCATGTCCCCATCAGGGTCCATTTGGTAGGCGTTGAAGGCAGTTATTTGGACGTCGTTGAATCTCTCGTGTGGAATGAATCGTATTTTGGCCTTCTCGGCTGTGACAATCCTTTTTATCTCTAAGTCTTTCACTTCATTTACAACGACGCCTGAAAGCATATTATTCTGAGGGTCGGCGTGGTCGGCGTAAATAAGGTAGCGTTCGTCCGGCGGCACCTTATAGTAGCCTCTTCGCTGGATGTTGCGAAAAAGTATCTGTTTTGCGTCCGCCTTAAGGGATTTTTCGGCGAGGTGAACAAAAGCCGGCACAACGTGGAAGCTCAAAATAAGATTGGCAATGGCAACCATAATGGCAAGTGCCAGGCCGGGGTAAACCAGCGTCTGCAGGGAGATTCCGCTTGCCCTGCAGGCATCGAGCTCATTGTCACTGGCGAACCGGCCGTAAACGAGCGACGTAGCGAACAAAGCCGCCATAGGCAGCACGAAGGTGAGCGTAATCGGCAGGGAATAGCCAATAAGATGAACCACCTGTCGGGGCCCTGCACCGTATTCCTGCACCGGCCGCAAGATACTGCCTAGACTCAGTACCAGTGTCAAGGCCACGGTGGCGAGGACAAAGACCTTGAAGGTCTCGCGAAAAACGTATCTTTGCAGTGTAAAAACCATGTTTAGTCTTTAGTATTTAGTCATCCAACTGTTCATTTTCAATAATGATATATATTTTGCAACAAAATTTCCTGGCCGGGCGCCATCAGTCTGCTCCGGCACAAAAAGCTGACCCGAGCTTTTTTCAGCGCGGTTCGGTAAGGTCAAGTGGGCATAAATAGCATACGAGAGTTTTAGAAAAAGGGCTGAGAGCTTAATATAGTGCTGGTATTTCGGGAGCGAGCAGGGTACATTTACTCTCAAACGATTATGTCATAACAGACGTCAAGATTAGAGGTTCAGCGTGTCACGATTGAGTAATATGTGGCGTGCCAGTAGCGGCGATAAGGTTATTGCCAGACGGGCAAGTGTCAACTGGATAATGCTTATTTATTTTGCTTCCGGCGCATGTTCTCTCATTGATGAGGTCGTGTGGGTACGTCTGCTGAAGCTGACGCTGGGCAATACTGTTTACGCAACGAGCATCGTCGTATCGGTCTTCATGGGAGGGTTAGCACTTGGTGCTTTGATTATGGGCCGTTATTCCGACCGGGTCAGGCAGCGCCTGCGGTTATACGCTTTACTGGAAACACTTGTTACGATATCAGCACTATCTTTGCCATGGGCCCTGAAGCTTGCGGATACCATCTACATTTGGTTCTACCGGACATATCACCCCACCCATCCCCAGTTACTGCTTGTCCAGGTGATAATATCAGCAGCAATCCTCCTTGTGCCGTCGATGCTGATGGGCAGCACCTTGCCGCTTCTTGGCAGATTTGTTACCGCTCTTGAGAGGCAAGCCGGTCACTTAGTGGGCAAGCTCTACGCATTAAATACTCTGGGTGCGGCAGCTGGCTGCTTCTTGGCCGGGTTTGTCTTGATCCGAGCCGCCGGAGTTATGGGTGCATTGTACACCGCAGCAGCCTTAAATCTACTGGTGGCATTTGGCGGATGGTTCTTGTCCCGCTTCTCCAGCGCCGCTTCCGAGGAGCAACCGGAAGCCACCGAAGCCCAGGGTCCTGCAGTTCTTACGCCAAAAACACCAGATGGTAAATTCTACCTGTTGATAGTTGCCTTCTTCATGAGCGGCCTGATAAGCATAGGCTATGAACTGCTCTGGATGCGCAGTATAGTGCATCTGCTCGGCGGCTTTACTTATGTATTCTCTGCCGTACTGACTGTTTACCTATTGGGGAACGTTATTGGAGCCGGCATCGGCAGCCGACTGGCCATGCGTCTAAAAACTCCTGCGGCGGGTTTCGCGGTGACTTTATCTGTCCTGGGAATGTGTGGCCTGCTTTATCTTCCACTGCTGATACTGTGGACTTCAAAGGTGCTGCCCTATCTTGAGGGGGCGCTTAACACAGTTTACTCGTGGAAGCCGTCTTTCGAATATACCCTTGCGCCGCTTCTGCATAGTGTGTTTCTGTTCTTGGTGCCGGCCATCATCATGGGCATTGGATTCCCAATAGCCTTGCAGGCCTGGGCAAATCATCTCCATAAGGTGGGACATTCCACAGGAACAGCTTATGGAGCAAATACAATCGGCGCTGTGATGGGTGGCATCGTGACGGGCTTTATCCTCATCCCCCTGCTCGGTGTACAAATTTCCATCTCAATCCTTGGCTTGATTGGAATATGGATTGCCGCTGTTATGTGGCTTCTGTCCACTCACGGCTCAAAAGTCCTTGCTCGCAGCGCTCTTTTAGCAGTTGCCGCCTTGCTGACAATATTCACCATGAAGACATCTACGGAGCTGTTCAATACAGTAGTTAAAATAAATCCCCGCGTGCAGGATTACGGCCTTGTGTGGGTAGACGAGGGCCTTACCACGACAGTTTCCCTGCACAGAGATTTTAGTGATGGCTCTTTACACATGTATTCGTCGGGCGAGAGCATAGCAGGCGATAGTTACATCGAACGGGGAGACCAGAAAATGCTGGGCCATTTTGGCATTTTGCTCAATAGTGACGCCAAGGCGATCTTATCTGTTGGATTCGGCTCAGGAGAAACTACGGCCTGTCTTGCCCAGCACAAGCCCGAAAGGGTTGACTGTGTGGAAATCGCTCCCGAAGTAGTTAAAGTCGCTTCGAAGTTCTTTAAGCACATTAACTTGGGAGATAAACTCGAGGACGAAGTAAACATGGTCTTCATGGATGCGAAAAACTATATCCATTTGACTGGCAACAGCTATGATGTGATTATTAATGATTCCATTCATCCCAGATCTTTTGCTGAGAATGCCTCCCTTTACACAAAAGAATATTTCGAGAGCGCCAAGGAACATCTGAATGAGAACGGGATGATTATCTCTTGGATTCCCACATATAGCATGCCAGCCTCTGTGGTCAAGAGCATAATCGGCACCCTGCTGGATGTTTTCCCCCATGTTACATTGTGGTGCCTGACTCCCAACCTTGCACCTTTGGTGCTGGTAGCTGGCTCTGAGCAGCAGCAGTATTTCTCACCGAAGCATATAGAAGACGAACTGCGCAAACCGGCTGTACGTAACAGTCTGTCAAAAACGAATATCTATAACAATATGGATGTGTTGAGCTGTTACATTGCAGATGAGAATGATTTAAGAGAGTGTATCAAGGGCTTTTCCATAAACAGTGACTATGCGCCCTTTGTCGAGTTCACTACCGACAGCATCATGCCGAAAACCCAGATATTCAGACAGTTTGTTACTAATGTTAGAGGCGAGTCTGTTTATAAGCATATCGACTGGAGAGGATTTAGCAAAGAGTCAAAAGAGAGATGGCTTGCCGATTATCAGAAGCTTTACAAAGTCTCGAGTTACCTTCTTAAGTCATACGAGACTACCAACAGCCTGGATGAATTGAAGTATAGCTTGGATGGTTTGGAGATACTGCCCGATAATCCGGCCCTTCTGAATGTCAAAGCAAATTCTGAGGAACGACTTTTCTCAGACAGTGTGAAATTAATACTCGCTGGCAAAGCCGACGATGCCTTGGCACTGGCCCGCGACTTGCTCAAAATCCATCCGCGGTCAGCTATCGGTTGGATGATCAGGTCGAGTGCTTTGCAGAATAAGGGCGAGCTTCAGGAATCTTTGGCTGCTGCCCACCGCGCAGTGCAACTGGCCCCTGATAGTGCAAATGCACGCTTCAACCTGGGATTTATGCTATTCAATCTCGGGCAGTTCGAGAAGGCCATCGATGAATATGAGCATATGCTACAGCTCGCCGAACAGATTTCCAGTGAAGATAAGGCTAAGATGCTGGAAGCTTTAGCATCTGCCTATGCTGCTACCGGCCGGCTTCCCGAGGCCATATCCACTGCCGAAAAGGCCTTGGAACTGGCATCGTCCACTGGGCAGAAAGAGATGGCCGAGCATATCAGAAAGCGACTACTGCTGTTTAAGTCAGAAGGTGCTTCTCAGCAGCAGCGTTAGTCCCACAATTGTTTTGGGCCTGTAAGTGGGCCCTTGAGCCGTCAAAGTAAGAAACACCAGCGTTAGTATAGTTTTTTGAGCTTTCAAAAAATAAAATCGAAGGGCCAAGAGCTTAAAATACTTTCAGCCTCTTGTTTTTTCCGATAAATCCGCCAGCCAAAAACACCGATTATTGGTAGGGCGAACTTACTTTCTATTTGCGTTAAAGGCGAATAACCGTTATAATACTGGTCGCTCTTAAGAGTTCAGCTCGAAACCGTTAACATGAGAGTGATTTATGCTCAAGAACAAAAATAGTAACTATCTTTGTGCCGTTTTGCTACTGTGCAGTTGTGCGCTTTGCCGGGCTGATACAATTGTCCTCAAAGAGGGGCAGAGTCTAACGGGCGATATACTTGCCGAGAAAGAGACGTTTGTCTACATGGATATTGGTGTAGAGGTCCTGAAAATCCCCAAGGAGAAGATACTCGAGTACGAATATACTTTCGGTGAATCAACACTCCAAATCAAGGATGCCAATGTCAATATGTTTGGCGCAGAGACCGATGAACCAGTACAACCGCCCAGTCAGTTATACAGAACGGCCAGTCTCCCGAAAACAACCATTGAAAAATGTGTCGACACATTTTCTGAGGCTGTTGTAAAAGTCTCAAGTCCGGCGGGCATGGGCTCGGGCTTCTTTATCAATGAGCAAGGCCACCTGATAACCAATTATCACGTCATCGAAAGAGAAACAAAGATCGAAGTTACTGTCTTCCAAAAAGCCAAGGATGGCTTTGAGAAAAAGAAATTCAAGAAAGTAAAAATCGAGGCCATCAATCCTTTTATTGACTTGGCATTATTGAAGATAGAAGACCTTGAGGACGCTATGGTCACATACGCATACCTGGGCGACATCGAACGGATAAAAACAGGTGAAGAGGTCTTCGCCATCGGCAATCCGCTTGGCCTGGAGCGTACTGTCACTAACGGTGTCATAAGCACAAAAAACAGGGCCTTTGAAGGACTTGTCTATATCCAGACCAATGCCGACATCAATCCGGGCAACTCCGGCGGGCCGTTGTTTAATCTGGCCGGTGAGGTAATCGGCGTGACAAACATGGGATATATATTCTTTGGCGGGCTCGGGTTTGCAATACCAATCGATTATGTAAAGCATTTCATTGAAAACCGCGATGCCTTCGTATATGACAAAGACAATCCGAATACTGGCTATAAATACATCCAGCCCGACCGAAGGCGCAATAAGGCCGAGCCTGAATCCCTCAAGGAAGATGCTAAGCAAGAATAATCTGTACTAAGTATATGAACCTTATCAAAAGGTGTTGAGATGGGACGCACCTCAAAAAGTACTCTAGTTGCCGTCATCATATCTGTTATTTGTGTGTCTGGTGTTGCTGAGGCTGTGGTTTTGCCAAAGACAGCCATGCTGTTGCCTCCGGAGACCATTCTGCTGGTGGATATTGACAATTTCAGCCAGCTCAAAACGCAATTCGAAAAGACTAATCTTTATGAACTCTATAAAGACCCGGCGATGGCCGCATTTGTCAACGACGCCAAGGAAAAATGGCGAAAAAAAATCGAACAATTTGATGAGAACGACATTTTTAGAACGATTTTCTATGCGGATGTATTGCCTCAGGGCAGAGTTGCCCTTGCCTTTGTTCTTGGTGAGCAAACAAAGGATGCGAACGAGCCGCCGGTCGCGATAATAACCCAGTGGGGTGATAAAATAGACAAAGTCAACGAAGCAATAAATAAAATGCTCCAAAAGAATATCGAAATGGGGGGACATCAAAAAAGAAGCGAAGACTACCGCGGCGTAAATATCCAGATATCAATCGACGAAGCTTCACAAGTACTGAACCATTGCTTTATTGACGATTGTTTTATAGCCTCGACCGACCTTGACCTTATCAAATTCATCATCGCACATATCAAGGGCGCTGCAAGCCCGACCTTGGCCGCCGATGCCGACTATAATGCAACCTTTACAGCTACAGGTCCGTATCACGATATCGATTTTTACGCTAACACAAAGCAAATCATCAAAACAACACTCGCCAAAGACTCCACAGGTCAGACACAGAGATGGATAACCAATCTCGGCTTTGATAATGTCGCTGCCTTTGGCGGCTCGGTTGGTTTTGCCAGACGCCCGGGTAGTTCTTGCGCCGGCAAAGCATATCTCAAAGTAAACGGTACAAAGAAAGGTGTCCTCAAGATGCTTCAGTTCGAATCCGCCATACTTAAAGCTCCGAGATTTGTTCCCGAATCGGCCTGCTCGACCACATTTTTAAATCTGAATATTAGAAACGCCTACGGCGAACTGAGCAATATCCTTAACAGCTTTTCACCTCAGGCCGCTGCGTGGATGTATATGCCGCTTCCAACGTCTGATTTGCCCGGTGAGCCAGGCCTGAAAATAAAAGATGATATTATCGACCATTTGGGCTCGCAAATTGTAATAACCCAAAGCATCAATAAGCCATTCCCCAAGAATTCGATGCCCACAGAAACCCTTTTTGCCGTGGCGGCAAGTGACAGTAAAGCCCTTGAGAACTCTCTGTCGACGCTTCACAGCAAGTTTATAGCTGCGAATAATCCGGATGCCAAACGCGAACTTCTGGGCCACACAATTTATCTGCTGAGTCTCTCGGCCATGCCGTTTTGGGCGGCACCGGTCACACCAATGCAGACACCGGCTGAGTCAGGTACTGCCCAAATGCCAAACATGGCTTTTACCTTCACCGATACTCATTTGATTTTCGGAGCTGAGTCAACCGTTGAGCGCGCCATCCGGACGTTTAGCAGCACCGGGGCCGTTTCGGTTAGTTCAGTAAAGTGGTTCACTTCCGCCAAATCGGCCATCGAACCTTCGCTTGTGGGGCTGGCCTGCTTGGAAGACACTGCCGCCTCGAGTGAATTCTTCTGGTGGATGATGAGGCGAAACGCCAAAAGCCAGGATGAGGATTCAAGTATCTCTGCAAGCTCCAAATCACCCTTGCCGCATTTCATGTTTTCGCAGAGAGGATTTGATTTGTTTAATTTTGCTCTTTTGCCTGAATTCGATACCGTCCGAAAATATTTCGGTCTCTCCGTTCTTCATGGCGTGACCAGGTCGGACGGTTTTTTCTTCGAATTCAACTATCTTAAACCACCCTCAGCTGACTAATCAGCACCAACCGTTTCTGATTAGTGGATAACCTTGTTGAGCGGATAAGTGATTATTCCTGATGCCCCTGCACGCTTTAAAGCCGGCATCACCGCCCGCTCGACCTCGCCCTCGATAATCACTTCTATTGCCACATAATCGGAGTCGGCCAAATCCGAGATAGTAGGACTCTTCTCAGCCGGCAGTATCTTGAATATCGACTTGAGATCGCTTTTCTTTACGTTCATCTTCAAACCGACTTTGCCGCGGGCATCGATTGCCGCGTTAAGTAAAATGGTAATGTTTTCTATCTTCTCACGTTTGAATTTATCCTCCCAGGCCTTTTTGTTCGCGATAAGTCTTGTCGTGGAGGTCATCACCGTATCAATTTCTCGCAGATTATTTGCGAGCAGCGACGTGCCGGTTTCCGTGAGCTCAACTATTGCGTCCACTAGCCGGGCCTTTACCTCGGTAGCACCCCAGCTAAACTCGACTTTTACATCAATGTTTTTATCTGCGAAATATTGACGTGTTACGTTGGCTAATTCAGTGGCGACTATACGACCCTGCAGGTCCGCCGGCTTGGTTATTTTGGATTCGGCAGGCACAGCTAATACCCACCTGGCTGGTTTGCTCGTGGCTTTGCTATAAGCAAGTTCAGCGACCTCGACTACGTCTGATTCATTCTCCATTATCCAGTCATAACCAGTTATGCCGGCATCAAGAACACCGTCAGCAACGTATTTGCTCATCTCCTGAGCGCGAAGACAAATCGGCTGTATCTGCTCGTCATCTATACGTGGCAGAAAACTTCTTTCGGAATCTGCGATATTGAAGCCCGCCTTAGTGAAGAGATCAATCGTTGCCTTTTGCAGGCTGCCTGCCGGAATACCTAATTTTAGTAGCTTCTCTGACATCAAAAAATGTTCCTCCCTTTCTACTTCTTCCTTTTTGCTTTCTTTGTTTTCTTTTTGGTTTTAGACTTCGCCTTTGTTTTACGAGTGGTCTTCTTCTTTGCCCTGCGCCTGTGTGTTTCACTCTGGCGCCGCAAAAGGGCATAAAACTCGTATGCATTTTCAGCCGAAATCTGTCTGGCCAAAAAACCTTCTATTTCCTGCTCATCTGCTTCAGGATGGACCAGCTCGTTGCTTTTTAGATACTCAATCATCTTTTTCGTAAGTGGTATGGCGTGGCCACGCAGAGACGTAAGCATACAATAATTGACCGCAAAGTGGCTCATACCATCCATTTTCTCAAGAGTTTGCCTTGCCGGTCGCTTGCTGATTTCTTTCAATTGCTCCAGTGTGGTCATATTATATTTCCTGAATATAGCCGACAAGACCCTGTTAAGTGTCGAAGCTATGTTTCTCGTAACAAGTGTATCTGCTCCCAACGCTTCGACGATTTCTTCTGCGCGTGAGACACGCAGATCGTTCAAATCGACGAAGTAATCATCAAATCGCTTAGTTGCAGCCTGCGCAGCCGCCACGGTCATATCCTCGCTGACCAGAGCGTAAACAAGTGCCTCGGCCGGCTCATCATATAAGGCTTTTTGGACCTTCGGATATTTACGTTTCAACGAACGGTAAAGCTTGTGCATCTTCTTCGCATATTCTTTGCTGTTCTTCATAAAAGACTCTCTCGTTCCTTGCAGTTTGCTGTTGTCTTGTGAGTCGAGCAGCGATTAGCCAGTTTACAGTCAGCCTTGCTTCTCGTCAACCGAGTCCTTCTGTCTCCGCTCGCAGGCCGCCTGGTCTATCAGCCTCATGGTTTCCAGTGTCTTTTTGAATTTTTCATCTCTGGAAAAACGCAAAACAGGACAAAACTTGCACTGCAATTTGCCTGCCAGCAGCGATTGTACCCGGCTCCTTGCATGCTCTATTGCCGCAAAAGTTCTGTTCTGGCTGGCCTCATCCTTGCCGAAGATACTGAGATAGACATAGGCATTGCGCAAATCGGCGCCTATCTCGACTCTAGTAACGCTCACAAATCCTTCGATACGGGGGTCGTTAAGATGATTGGCAATAGCGTCACTGACCGCTTCTTTTATTATACGAGCTACTTTCTCCTGTCTTCTCGTCGGCATGATTTGTTCGTATTTCGCTGTTCGTACCCCGAGTGAGGTACATTTGTCCCTAAAGGGTTGTTCTTGCTATTTTAACGATTTCATAGAAGTCAAAGACGTCGTCGACTTTAATATCGTCGAATTTTGCTATCTTGATACCGCACTCCAGACCTGTCTTGACCTCGCGAACATCATCTTTGAAATGCTTTAAAGACTCTATACTCAAGTTATCCCTAGTTACGACATTGTCGCGCACCAAGCGCACCTTCGCATTCTTATTTGCAACACCGTCACTTACATAGCAGCCTGCTACCGTACCGACTCTCGAAATCTTAAAGAGCGTCCTTACCACAGCCCTTCCAACAGACTTTTCCTGCTCCTCCGGCTCAAGCATGCCGGCCATGGATTTTTCCAAATCTTCGGTTATGCGGTAGATTACATTGTAGAGTCTTATCTCGACCCCTTTGGCTTCTGCAATTTTTGCCGCGCGATCCTCACCTACGACGTTGAAGCCGATAATAACGGCATTAGACGCCTCCGCAAGCACAACGTCCCCTTCCGTAATTCCGCCCGGAGCCGCATGCAAAATATTAATCCTTACTTCGTCTGTGCTCAGTTCAGATAGATACTTCGTCAGAACATCCACCGACCCCTGAACATCGGCACGGATGATAACATTTAATTCCTTGACATTGCCAGCTTCTATTTGGCTGAATAGATTGTCCAGCGTTACCTGTGTTCGTTCCGCCAGCGAAGATTCCCTTGAGCGCATCTGGCTTTCCTCAGCGGCGGCCTTGGCTTTGTTGATATCATCCAGACAGTAGAATGTATCCCCCGCCTGCGGGACATCGCTCAGTCCGCTTATCTCCACAGGCATAGAGCTTGTTGCTATTTTTACGTTCTTACCATAGCTGTTTTTCAAGGTCTTCACTCTACCAAAGGCACCGCCGGATAGCACAACATCGCCCTTGCTTAATCGGCCCTCCTTGATTAGAAGCGTTGCCACCGGCCCACGCTGGGCCGACATCTTTGCCTCAACAACCCATCCTGTTGCAGGGATTGTATCATCGGCCTTTATGTCGAGCAATTCGGCTATATAATCGAGGTGTTCGAGCAAATCATCGATGCCCTCACCTGTAACCGCACTGGTTTTCACAACTTCCGTCTCGCCCCCCCATTCGACCGGTGTCAGCTCATGCTCAGCTAACTGTGAGTAAACACGGTTTACGTCGATGCCTGGCAAATCTATTTTGTTCAATGCAACAATAACCGGAACATCCGCTGCCTTGGCGTGATGTATCGCCTCGATGGTCTGGGGCATCACCCCATCGTCCGCCGCCACCGTCAGCACCACAACATCCGTCATATTGGCACCTCTGGCCCGCATGGTCGTAAAAGCTTTGTGGCCCGGAGTATCGAGAAATGTCACCATCTTATCGTCCCACGTAACCTGAGATGCGCCTATATGCTGGGTAATGCCGCCCGCTTCGCCGACGGCTACCTGGGTTGACCGAATCTTGTCCAGCAAGCTGGTCTTGCCGTGGTCGACATGGCCCAGCATTGTAGCTACCACTGACCTCTTCTTCGGAATTTCTCTCGGACGCTGGTCAAATTCAGCCCGTATCTGCTCTGCCAGGGTACTTCTGCGTTCAACAACCAATTCAGTACCGAATTCCAAAGCAATCAGTTCCGCGACATCGGCGCTTATAGCTTGATTGGCCGTGGCTATCACGTCCTGCTGCATCAACTTGCTGATAATGTCGGCTGACTTGACTGCCAAAGCCGCAGACAAATCCTTTACGGTAATCGGCTCGGTCACAACGGTTTTTACCGGCTTGCCAACTGCAACAAATGAGCGTTCCGACTTCGTAGCGATTTTTCGTGCAGGCCTTAATCGCAGACCCTCACCACCAGCAGCATCAAGTCTGGCCCGCCTTTCTTCAATATCTCTCTGTCGCCATTTACTTGATTTTACCCTTCGTTTGGATTCTGCATCCTGCTCGTCTCGACGGCGCCCGTGTGTTCTTTCTTTGTGTCGTTTTGGCGCTCGTCCCTTGTCCCTTGTCGCAGTCGAAGATGGCTCCTCGGCCCCATCTTCTTCGTTATGCATTAACGGCTCAGTAATGGGCTCATAGTACTTGGTTCTCGGCCTCGGTCTTGGCGGAGGCAATGGTTCCGGTGCTTCGACTCGAATGACTTGAGGTCCGCTCAACCGGGCCGGCTCGGGCTTTTCCAAAATCGGCCCAGCAGGTAATATCGGCTCCGGTTCTTTTGGTTCCTCCACAGTTATTTCTTTTTGCTCAGGTTCTTCCTCTTGAGCTTCCGCTGCAGGTTCAGCAGGCTCGGCCTTCTCAGCTTTCTGAGCTTCTGCTTTCTTCGCAGGGCGTTTTCGCTTTGGCTTCTTTTTAAGTCGGACCTTCTTCAAATCCACTTTCTTGGAGGTTTCGACTGTCGTGATATTCTCTCCCTCGCTGAACCATTCACGAATAGTGGCCGCCAGGCCGGCTGAAATCGATGACATGTGATTCTTGACGTCCAGACCCTCATCCTGGCACTTTTGCACGATAGCAGTGCTCTTTACACCAAGCTCTTTGGCCAAAATGTAAACTCTTGTAGCAGCCAAAAAAAACTCCCATTCTCAGGGGTTCTCATTCACACTGTTTTGCAAATGAGGTCCTGATTCATGTTCTTTATCTGCTGATTCTACCTCTTGTTGGAGAACGTCTTCCGCCTGCTTCTTTTTCGGCTCGGCGGCAAGCCGTTTTGCCTCTTCGCTCGCTGCCCCAATCAATTTTTCAGCCAGGGCAGTCTCGATATTCAACTCGTTAATCAACGGTTCGGCCCCTACATCTTCCAAATCCAAAACTGATATAACCCCTAGTGCTATCAGCTTGTCAACCACCGTATCGCCAGCCTCTTGGACACCTTTGATGCAACTTGCCAATTGTTCAACGCCTTGATTGTACTCCTCCGGTGTCAGTATATCGATGTCCCAGCCAGTCAGCCTCGCAGCCAAGCGGACATTCTGGCCGTGCTTGCCAATAGCTAAACTGAGTTGGTCTTCATCCACAACTACTGTCGCTCTTCCCAGTTCAAAACATAAGGCGATTTCACTGACCTTTGCCGGCATTAATCCGTTTGCGATAAGCACCTGAGACGACTCATTCCAGCGAACAATATCTATTTTCTCGCCTCCTAATTCATCAACTATGTTTTTTATCCTGCTGCCTCGTACACCCACACAGGCCCCGACTGGGTCAACTTTCTCATCAAGCGAAGCAACCGCAACTTTGGTTCGGTAGCCCGCCTCTCGCACCAGCGCCCGTATCTCGATAATATTTTCCGCAACTTCAGGCACCTCCAGTTCAAACAACCTACGAATAAAATCGGGGTGCGTGCGAGAGAGAATAATCTTGACTTGATTGGTAACTTCTTTGACATCAAGAATCAGACATCGAATCCTTTCACCCGACCGATGCGTCTGGCCCATTATTTGTTCGTTTTTCGGCATAAAACCTTCTGCACGATGATCCATGCTGACAATAAGTGTCCCGCTTTCGTATCGCACGACTGAGCCGCTTACGATTGTACCTTTTCGCTGGATGAACTCAGCGTAAATGCTATCTCTCTCATCAGCCCTTATTTTTTGGATCATCACCTGCTTGGCGGTCTGGGCGGGGATTCGTCCGAGTTGTTTTATGTCGATTTGAGTCCCCTCCTTAAAGGCGGCGATTTCTCCGGTGGCGCGGTCGATGTTTACAACTATCTCGCTGTCCGGCTCACCGAAATGCTTCCTCGCCGCTGATACCATGGCCTCTTCCAAATCAGCAAATACAGATTCCTTGTTGATATTTTTATCACGTGCAATGTTGTCGACAATCCTTAGTAATTCCTGACTCATCTCTCTTTTCTCTTTCTAACTAAAACAAGCCAAAAAAAAGTGGAAACTTCAATAGTTTCCACTTCAACAATACGCCAAAAAACGAACAAAGATTGTAGCAGACCTTACACTACATCAGCCGCCTCCAGCTAAAACAATCCTTGCTCATCTGCTGGTACTGAAGCAGAAACACCGGTTCCAAGGCTACCATTTGCGCAAGAGCGCAGCCGCACAGGTTATTTATGCCTCTACGCTGCACGGTTCACTTATCCTGTCGAAACCATTTTCAATACCTCGTGGTTTGGCTTTGGCAACCGTTAATCCTTATGACCAAACTAAATATATTAATCGTCAAACCCCTCAATAACAATAATTTTTTTGCTCAATTAGCATAATTTTTGGCCCAAAATCGGTCCCAAGAACGCACTTAATCGCCAGGAACAGCCAAAATTCCAGCATAATATGAAAAAATCTCCGCAATTAGAGCATCCAAAACGGGCAATCTTGTTTGCCCCAGCACCAAAGATTGCCCCATCGAAGCGCCCACAGGCACAATGCTCATAAGCCCTTAAAGCAAAATAAGATGCGCGATGAGCCATTCAAATCCCTGTCAGCAAATTCGCGTCCACCAGCCATCGAAAATAGGCTGGATTTTGGAACCAGTTTTTCCTTGCCCGATGCGATATGCGGAGAAAGGAGCACGAAAAATTACCACTGAACCTCGATTTAGGAAATTGGAGGCTACTACTTGTTACGACCCCACAACCGAATGTCATCGAATTGGCCGGTGTCATCGAATGAGCCGACGCCGATCCTTCCCCACACAAGGCGCCTGTCGACGGCCGTCATAATCGGCTCCGGCTTATAATCGAAGAAGACCTCAATCGTTCCCTTGCTGACGTCCCGCACCAGCCGAACAGTGTGCCACTCGTTGTCCCACTTTGTCCCGCCGGTTCGCGTCTTGGCAATCGAGACTCGCGGCTTGCCGTCGACGATAAAGATTGAGTTCGCGTGAGCATCCGACTTGTTGGCGATGTGCACGTAATAGAAATGCGATGGGTCCTGGTGCCCGAAAATCAAACACAAGTCACGATGGTCGTAATCTTCCGTCGTTGAAAGCATCTTCACTTCCAGCACAAAGCTTTGCACCACCACGTCCCGAACCAGGTTGATGTTGTAAGGCGAGCGAACTTCCGGCTCGTAGTCACTCTTGCCAGACAGTGCCAGCACCTTGCCGCCGCGTCCGTCTTCGATTCGCCACGCCGCCGGGTCAGTGGCCTGCCAGGCATCGAGCTTGCCGTCCTCAAAGTCCGCTGAAAACAACGGACGCTCCTTACAGGTACCACCTGTACCTCCCGACGCCGAGCATCCAGCTGCCACAACCAGCAACATCATCAAAATTACAACTACCGTCAGCTGAATCACTGTTTTCATCGCAGTCTCCTTTCTCGGTAATATGACTTTTATTCCTTTTTTTAAAACGAGCCTGAGTTTTGAAAACTTACCATTGTGCTTCGACATATGGGCCCATTGGGCCTTTCGGTAGAGGCTTGGGCCGGGATTTAAGGATAGCTCCGGCAATTGCAACATCGCTGCCGTGAGTGATTTTGATGTTCGATGAGTCCGTCTCTACAATCGATACTTTCTCTCCGAGCGCCTCGACAAGTTGAGCATCATCACTGATTTCGTTTTTATCCAGATTCTTTATGTTCTCGTATGCCCTCTTAAGTAACTCGGCCTTGAAAACCTGCGGCGTCTGTGCCTCATAAAGACCTGTTCTATCAACAGTCTTGGTTATCGTTTTATCCTGCGTCTGTTTTATGGTCGCCACAATAGGGCAAGCCAATATCGCCGCGCCGGTTTCGGTAGCGGCAGTGATGGCTTCATCGACCCACTTGTCCGTTACACAACACCGAACGGCATCGTGAACGGCAATAAGGTCGATATCATCTCTGACAAGCGCCAGGGCCTTTTCGACAGTGTCAAAACGCTCGGCACCACCGAAAAAGACTTTCACGTTGAAAAACTTCAGGTTGGGGCCCCATTTGACAGTCACCAGTTCTTCGTCATCGGGTGCAATGCCTAACAATATTTGCTTTACGTCATCGCGGTTAGCGAAAAGCTCGACACTTCGTAGAAAGACGGCCCTGCCGCCCACATCTGCAAAGGGCTTTTTCCTTTTACCGCCGAATCGCTTGCTGGCCCCCGCAGCACATATAATCGCAGCCACATTATCAGGCACTCAAACAACTCCTTAAAAACCTCCCAGTATTCAAAACCTATAAATCACACATCGCAGATTCTTACCGCTTCTGCCAGAGACGTCAATGGGTCCCGGGTAGGGACAAACTCCTGGCCGACATAGCCTTTATAGCCGGTCTCAACAATAGCTCGCATGATGGCCGGATAGTATAGCTCCTGTGTCTCGTCGATTTCGTTGCGGCCCGGGTTGCCGCCGGTATGGTAGTGGCCGATGTACTCGTGATAGTCCCGAATCGTACGGATTATATCGCCTTCCATAATCTGGGCATGATAGATGTCGTAAAGAATCTTCAAACGCTCAGAGCCTACCTGTTTGCATACATCGACACCCCAGCTCATATGGTCGAACATATAGTCCTTGTGATTGACCTTGCTGTTCAGATACTCAAGGCAAATCGTGACCTTTTTCTTTTCGGCATACCCCACGATTTGTTTCAGGGCTATCACAGCGTTCTCGATTCCAACGTCGTCTGGCATTCCGTAGCGATTACCCGAGAAGCAGATAACATTCGGAAATCCGTATTCAGCCGCAGCGTCGATGCCCTCGCGCATTTTAGCCAGGCATTCAGGGTGGTTTTCCTTATGACTGACGCCGTCTTTGAGACTGTGTGAATTGAGCAGCGCGCAGACCAAGCCGTGTTTTTTGACTGTCGGCAGTTCGGGAATGTCAAGCAATTCGACGGATTTGATTCCCATCTTCGCCGCAGCAACACACAGCTCATCGAGAGACAGCTTTCCGTAACACCATCTGGAGACGGACTGATTGATGCGGCCGTTCTTTACCACACGTTCGACTTTGGCCAATGCTACCTTAGGAACAGCCATCCCGGCGACTGTGGCCACTGCTGTGCCTGCCATGCCCGCTAACATGTCGCGGCGAGTTATCGTTTGCCCTCTGTAAGAAGACTTTACGTAATCTTTCTCTGTTAACATCTGGGTTCCTTTCGCTGGTTTAATTGAACAAATTACAAATTAGCCTCGGTATGATAACCGAATATCGCCAAGGAGTCAACGCCATTCCAGTTGCGTCCGCTTCGCATCTTTTGGGCAGCTGGCCGGTTTGAGTAGTTGCTAAAACTCGATGCCGCGTCTTGCAGATGTCCCCTTATCAAACGGATGCTTGATTTTTTCCATTTCCGTCACCAAATCCGCCAGGGCAGTCAGCTCCTCGGTAGCACCCCGGCCGGTCAGAACAATCTCGACGAGACCGTCTCTTCTATCAATAACTTTCTTGACATCTTCAAGTTTGGCAAGCCCCTTTGAAAGGCAAAACACAATCTCATCCAGTATCAGCACATCATAAAATCTTTTCTCGCCAGTTTCAGCCAGCCTCTCGAGCGCCTTACTGATTGCCGCCTGGGCTTTAGCGACTTGTTCGGCGTTTTCGAAGGATTTGGCCATGTCCCATTCAACGTCGAGAGCCTCTACTCTGATTCGGACAGCTCCTAACTGCAGAGCAAAACGCTCACCAATATCAAGTGAAGGCGGCTTTAGAAATTGATAAATCAGGACCTTGTTGCCCTGACCGGCGGCTCGAAGCGCCAGGCCGAACGCAGCAGTGGTCTTACCCTTGCCCTCTCCCGTATAAATCTGGACAAGTCCCTTTTCCAGCATGGCACTATATTAATAAGTAAAAATGAAAAAGTAAAAAGCAAAAAACGGTGAATCGGTTTACCTTGCCATCCTGCGGGCCTTGGAATTATTGACAGAGTTGAGGCGGAGGCCGTTAGCGGGAAAAAATGCATGTCCGAGCGTATGCGCCCCAGCCCGGTAGCGATTATTATATCGTTACGGCCTTAAGTCTTTGCTCGGCGTCGGTTTCATCCTCGGCTTGTTCACCGGGCCTGAAAGGCAGCGGCTCGCCAAATTGAATCGCGACGCGGCGAACAAATCTGTTTACATCGTCGACCCGGCATATACGACCCGGACGGACGAAACTCGCCATATCGAAGGCTTCTCCCGGGCCGAAACGTGGGATACTAAAGCGAGCGGTTAAATCTTGACCGGGATACGGACAGTGTTCATCTGCATGGCAGGTAAATGCGGCGCCGCCACTGCAAACGTCAACCATCTGTCCCTGTGAGAGTGTGTCGTTAAAATCCTCGGCGAACCAGACAGGCCAGTGATAACGAAGTCTCCTCTCTCCTCTTCGCTCCTTGCTATCTTCCATTGTCAATACCTCAAAAACGTCTTATCTTTGTCCGCTGCAAATCGGCAGATTTAAGAGGTGACTTTACAAACGGGTCTTGGCGGAACCACCCCTCAGCAACCTGATAAGGCAAACTTTCCCTGTTTTACGCTTGGAAAAAGAAGTGAATGGCCCCCTTAGGCTTTTTTTACATCTTCTGCACCCCCGGCCGGCATATTCCTATAATCAATCGCCTAATTCCCCCACGAGTCTGGTAAATTCTCTGCCGCGGTGCTCGAAGTTGTCGAACATATCGTAGCTTGCACAGGCCGGGCTTAGCAGAACCACATCACCCTCAACCACAAGCTGATTTGCTAGATTAACCGCTTCAGTAAGCAAGTGGGCGAATTTGATTTTCGTATTGTTTTCTGAGCTGTCTGCAATCGAAGCCGCAATTTTCTTGGCCGTCTGGCCTATCAGAATAGCTGCTTTGGCTTTTTGGGCTATTTTTTCGCCGAGTTCGTCGAATGGGACACCCTTATCATATCCGCCCGCAATGATTATCATCGGCTGCTCAAAGGCCTCTAATGAAGCAATCACACTTTCCGGCGTGGTTGCCTTTGAATCGTTGTACCATTTTACGCCGTTTTTTTCCGCAACCAATTCGAGCCGATGAGGCAATGGCTTAAATGCAGGCAGGCTGGCTTTTATCTGTTCTTCCTCGATACCGAAATATCCGGCGATAGCAAGCGCCGCGGCGAGGTTTGAAAGATTGGCTCGGGCGGGCAGACCAAATCGCTTGCGAATTTCATCGGTTACATCATCGGTTGAGAATTTGACGCAAATCCTGTTGGTCTCCTGTTTGTATTTGGTGAACCATTCGGCGCCAATCTTGTCTTCGGCGTTGAAGATAGACACGGCAGGGTAGTTTCTGTCCGTTTGTTGGGACTTGAAGATATTTTCCTTGGCATCGCAGTAGGCAGCGAACGTGCCATAACGGTCAAGATGGTTCGGCGTAAGGTTTGTTAGTAGCGCTACTCGCGGGGCCTTCCGGACTTGTGCCAACTGCTCAAGCTGAAAGCTTGAGAGTTCTAAGACAACCAGGTCATCATCGCTGATTTGGTCCACTATGGTCAGCAGCGGCTCATTGCCGATATTACCGCTTAGCCAGACTTTTGAATATTTGAAGCCTTCCCTTCCCGCCCCTGCCCTGAGTAGATGGGCCGTCAGAGCTGCCGTTGTGCTTTTGCCGGCCGCCCCTGTTATCCCAATTATCGTCGCAGGGCATAATTGAAAAAAAAACTCTATTTGTGACGTAATGAACTTATTGTGCTGTCGTGTGATTTGAAGAAATTCATTGTCGGGCATTACCGCCGGGTTGACTATGATCATATCAGCCTGCTCGAAATCAACTGGGTCATGTGAACCGAGATGGTATTCTATATTAGGGAATTTTTCGAGCTGCTTGAGTGAATCGCTTAGCTGCGCAGCCGGGGCTAAATCCGTTATTGTTACCTTCCCGCCGGCACTACAGGCAAATTTGGCGACATCAACTCCGCCCCCGAACCGCCCCAGCCCCATTACCAGGACCTTTTTACCGGCGAAAAAGTCCTTGTTCATATTAATGTCTGCATCGCCTTTGCCAGATCTATCTTTGCATCGATAACCGCCTGTTCAACGCACCTTTTCCAGTCATCGCCGAATTGGCCTTTGTATTCGGGCTTCTCGTAGGCATAGATTATCGAGCGCGATGCGTTGATTAATGCTCCTGTGCCGTCGGGCTTGCAGAACCGCACGCAGTCGGCCGCAGTTGCCCCCTGTGAGCCGTAGCCCGGCACAAGAAACCATACCTTGTCATACTTGCTTCGCAGGGCGGTTGTAACTTCAGGAGCAGTCCCGGCCACTACCATCCCGACGTTGCTGTAACCATTGTCACCGAGTCGCTCAGGTTCGGCCGCAATTTCATTGACGACCTCAGCGATTTTATCGTACATCGTTTGGCCTTTCGAATCGGCGAAGTCCTGAATCACCGCAGCGCCGGGATTGCTCGCGCGGACCCAGACGAAAATGCCTTTGCCCTGCTTGTTAGCCATATCTGCGAAGGGCACAATGGCCTCGGCGCCCGCAAAGCCATTGATTGTAATAGCATCGGGAGCCAGCGTGTCCTCTAAGCCGACCAGTTCCGGATTTTCCAAGTGGGCGGCCGCATAAAGTTCTGCTGTGTGACCTATGTCGCCGCGTTTTACATCGCCGATTATTTCCAAGTCAAGGTTATCGGCTTCGGAAATCAACGAATAGTAGGTCTCTAAGCCCTCCCAGAGATACTTTTCGAAAAAAGCAATATTTATCTTCACGGCGGGCACCATTGGCGCGATAATTCGCATTGTTTGTGTACAAAAATCGAATATCGCATCCACCGCCGCAGCCGCGTCGAACTCATCGTTCATATCGCGATGGCTTCTAATCGCCGGAGGCAATCGTCCGTAAACCGGGTCCAGACCAACGACCAAAGATGTCTTTTTACTCTTTACGGCATCGCAAAGTCGGTCGGCAAAATGACTTGCCATAAGCTAATTCCTTTCGCAAACGACAGCAAAATCCACTGGAAAAATCTTTTTAGCAAACATCTAAGTTACTATAATCGCACACACAGTAGCAGGCAAGATAGAAATTCATTATCAGGTGCAAATTTGAAAAATCGCAAAAAGACAAGATTCAAGAAGGCCTATTGGCTTTTGGCTGGTTTGGCTCTGTTGATTGTTGTCTTTATTTTGCTGTTATTATACAGGCCCGGCCATTACAGGCCGCCTGAGCTTACAAACGACAAGCAGGTCAGTCCGTATCTGACGCACGAATTATTGCCTCAGCTTTACAACGGCTCACAGCTTGAAGAACCGTTTTATTTGTCTGTCTCTCAAAACGGCATTAACGATATCATCACCCGCTCTAAATGGCCAAGACAGTCTGAGGGTATCAATTTTTGTGCGCCAGTGGTGTTTTTTGTGCCCGGCGCGATAGTATTGATGGGAAAGGCCGGGGTGAGGGGGGCAGAATTTGTCGTTAGTGTTGTGGTTGAGCCGAAATTTGATGATGGGGGGCTGTTGCACTTACGGCTGGCAAAGGTGAAGGTCGGGGCGGTGAATATTACGCCGTTGGCGAGGGTAATAGGCAGAAGGATGTATGCGGAGCGGCTTGCGGCTAAAGCCATTGACAAAAAGGACTTGCGGGCGCAGATAGCGACATCTTTATTGTACGATGAGGGGTTTGAGCCGGTTTTTAAGGTTGAGGATAAGAAATTGCGTGCCGGGAAGATGACGATTGAGCATGAAAAAATGAATATTCGGCTGGTTCCGGTTTTGGAGAGAGAATTTTAGGGTTTGTTTTTGGGCTGAAAATGGGGGTTGGGAGTTTGGCGGGAGCGGGGTCACCCTTGTTTTTGGGCGAAAAATGGGGGTTGGGGGTGTTGGAAAGTGTTTCAAAGTTGGAAAACTTACAAAAATCTATACCAAACTTATAAAAAGTGGTGGAATTGCGCTGGAATAAGTTTGCAGGATTGCTTGAACGTGTGAAAGTTTGCGAAAGTTGTGACGTTAAAATGGGGGGTTTGGGGGTGAAAAATTGGCGGACCGGGAGGCGACGGTGGGACTGTAGCATATAGAGCAGTACAAAAACAGGTATTTTTGAGCGGACCTCTTGGGCATCTGCACCTAAGGCATGCAAGCACTGCGTTACGAGCACGCATCCGGTCCTCGAAGTACTATAGTACACCTCCGGCCGGGCGCGGGCGCAAGCCTTGCATCTGCGGCAAGATTCCTCGCTCAAAACGGCTTTCAGATATAGACTGGATCCCAGCCTTCGCTGGGACAAGCGGGGCAAGATTGGTTTCGTTTTGTCTGGGTCTGCCAGGCTGTTCATTTCGTAATTCTTTGATAAGCCTAAGTTTATGTTCATTTATGACCTTCGGAAATTGGTTTCGTTTGACATTTTTTCGTCCTTCGTCCAGCGTCCTTCGCTATACATCCTGCGTTTGGAAGCGCGTTTGAGATTGGGTTCGTTTTTTCGGTTGAGCGGAGGAGAGCGTTTTCGTAAATCTTTGTTAAAGCGGAGCTTATGTTCATTTTTGCCTTTTGAAAATTGGTTTCGTTTTTCATTTTTTGGTTCGTGGTCAGGGTCGCCGTTATTGGCGCTGGAGGTGTCCTGATTTAATCCGTAAATACCCCGATTTTCCTCGAAAATCCCCCGATTTCCCCCGAAATCCCCCTGATTTTCCTTAAGAGGACCTTCGTTTATGCGGGCTACCGCCTCAAAAAAGCGGTTTGCGATGGCTAAGACCTGCCGGCAGGCTTTTCGCGCGGATT
>Ga0114922_10000876_pt1 | contig 28897 bp, 18 predicted proteins | sample AartaG_FD_100975 | JGI IMG/M metagenome (GOLD analysis project Ga0114922, IMG submission 100975) | Deep subsurface microbial communities from Aarhus Bay to uncover new lineages of life (NeLLi) - Aarhus_00045 metaG | ecosystem: Environmental > Aquatic > Marine > Oceanic > Sediment | place... | reverse complement strand
CGAAAGATTGAACTACCGCCAAAGAACGGACCTAATGACCGCCGGGAAGGCTGAAAGTGTCATTACCTGAGTTTTTGAAATTATACAGGAAAACCTTTGGAGACATTTCTCTACATAATTGCCGGCCCGCTTTTTCTGATATCCATAGCCGCACATTTCTACGTAGAAATTCGCCTTCACCCAAAAGAGAACTCAGATTTTGATGATTATTACTACGAGTTCGAAGAGCAGCACCCGGACCTTGCCAATTATTTAAAATGGTCAAGAATCACTTTCACCAGTGCAGCGGTGAGTGCTTTACTGCTGTTTCTTGCTGCGATAATTTAATACCATCATAGCTCAGCCCTGATATTTTCAGGGCCCTTGATGCCCGGTAAAGGGCTTATTTCGCCATATTTCCATCTTTTTTAGCTTTTTCTGCACACTTTCAAATAGTTCTATTGTTAATGTCTCTATGGATTATGACGATATAGGGATAAAAGCGAAGCTAATACGTTTATGACAATATAGCGGAAACAGCATATTGATTATTGTAAATAATCCTACTGTGCGGCTGAGGCGTCTGAGAATTCTTTGACGATATTCTTCAATAGGAGATGTTTTTATGGAAACCATGTTAATGGAAGCAGATGAGCAGACAGAAGTTACCAAGAAATGTCCTTTTTGCGCCGAGCAAATCAAGAACGAAGCTGTAAAGTGTCGTTTTTGCGGTGAGTTCCTCGATAAGCCGGTTGACACTGCCTCGGGGACACCTTACGGTGCAAAAACGAAATGGTATTATACCACATCAACTATCGTAATTGCTCTTTTATGTCTGGGTCCGCTTGCTCTGCCGCTTGTATGGCTGAACCCACGTTATAAAATTATTTCAAAATTCGTAGTGACGGTCATCGTAGTCGGCGTTAGTATTCTCCTTTGTTATCTCACCATGAATACATACCTTCAATTGACAGAACAAATAGAGGCGCTGGGGATTGGTTAAAGCCGGGCTTTCTTAGACAGATAAAACGCAAAAGAAAAAACTACAAAATAGTCGAACACCATAATTTGCCAATTGCCTTCGGCACTTGATTTAATACAAACGGAGCCTATACCGAATCAATCAGCATAGGCCCCGAATTTGCAAATTTGTAATATCAACTATGCAGTCTTAACCGCTGATTCCGGCTTAGGGTTCTGGTGGATGTAGACGAATATCGTCGAAGTACATCATACCTGAACCGCCGGCAACCGGATTAGCCCTGTTACCAAGACCAAGAGTAATCGAATTTACATTGGCCAGGTTCACACCCTGGTCTGCAAAGCGCGTCAGGTCGATATTCCATTCGGTCCATTCACCAATCAGCGCTGCATCAGGATTGTCATTAGTGACCACAGCACTGCCGTTAAGAACGACATACATCGGTTCGGCAGCGTTAGCCGAATCACCCCTGAACCAAATCGCCAATCTGTTGACACCTTTGACTGTCCAGTCACGATTGGAAGTCAAGACAGAAGTCGCCTCGGACTTACCGACAGCATTGTCGTAGGACATCGGCATCGACTGAGAACCACTGTGAACAATAGTCTGCTCGGCAAATGGCGGATTTTCATAACCCACGATAGAACCATTTATGGTCGGGTTGTCGAATCCATCTATCCATGCAAGGAATATCCTGTTGCTGCCGGGCTCATCAGGGTTAAGGTCATTGTAGCTCTCCATATCGTCCACAATAAGGAAGTTGGCCGTAGTGAAGCTCCAGACCGGGCCCTTCCAGGGGCTGTCCGGATTCAGATCGTTAACTTCGTCTATACGCCAGTAATAGGTCGTGTCCCACTCAAGTTTTGCCGGCGACAAGCTCGTCTCAAGCTGCCTGCCCCGGTAAATGTCTGCCGTGCTCGTATCCGCAGCGGCAACGGCATCGGCATCGGTACCGAGGTACACGTCATGTTGGCCGGCGTTCTGGCCAACGTTCCATATGAGCTGCGGTGTGTGCCCTACGTCCAAGGCGCCGTTCGAGGGCTTGGGCCTGCTGGCGCGGAGCGGCGGCGAGCATGCCGCTGCAGGGATGGTGTGCCGCGGAAAGCGATCACTCTCCCAGTCCAGGCGTACGGTCCAGTCACCCCCAAAACCGGGGGCCTGGAAGTACCACATTTCGATGGTTACGATATCGCCGGCACTCAATTCCAGCGGACGGCCCGGTGCGCTCTCAGGGGGCTGGCCCCGCCACATGTTGGCGTTCTCGGCGCCATCGATCCAGAGGATTACGCCGTCGGCGGTGCGGGGGATAAAGGTGTACGTCCCGGTCAAGGGGATTTCAATCTCGCCGGTCCAGAGCACGGCGAAGGCGTCGGCGCTCACCATGTTGGGCTCCGGACTGGTGCCGCTACTGCCCTCAAGATTGATGCCCGGATCAATGCGTGTCAACATGACCGGGCTGGTGAAGGCCGACTCCGGTGGGTCCGGCGTACCCGGGTTGATGTCATAGTAGTCGCCGCGCAGGCCGCCGCCTTCGCGTTTGGTGGTGAAGCTCCAGACCTCGCCCCTGGTCTCGACGAGACCGGCTTGCTCATCGACTCGCCAATAGTACGTGGTTTCCAGCTCCAGGGGCCCCGGATCAAACGTCGTCTCGCCCTGGGCCGTGAAGCCGCTGGTGGCATTGGCCACCTCATCGGCGTTCGTGCCGAAGTAAATCGCGTGCAAGGCGGCGTTCTCGCCCGCGGTCCATGTCAGGTCGGCGTCCGTCTCGATAAACTTCATGCCGTCCGGCGGGACAGGTTCGTAGGCCGCCTTCGAGGGAACCCAGAAGCTCCAGATGTTGCCCTTCCAGGGGCTATCGGGGTCGGCATCGTTGATCCCGTCCACGCGCCAGTAGTAGGTCGTCCCGGGCTGGAGACCGTCGGGGAACGGGTACCCGGTTATGCCGATGAGCTGGAAGCCGTCAGTGGTATTTACCACGAATGTGCCCGCGACTCCGTTATTGACGTCGTCGAAGTCGGTGCCAACGTAGAGGTCGCTCGAGACAGCCGAATCACCGGGCCTCCAGTTCAAGCTGACCCAGGTGTCATCCAGCGTGGCGCCGTTCTTCGGTTCCGGCGCCGCTGCCTGCGCAAAGCCCGGCGTGGCCCCAACTGTGATGTCGTCGACGTACACCGTACCGTTCGCGAAGTTGCCCTGCCACGTGGTTGTCCGGATGAGGATGTACTCAAGATTGGTGGGACTGTATCCGGAACGGAACGCCGCTCCCTTGAAGACGAGCTCGGCGTCCACGTAGAGATCGTATGTCCTGGCGGCGGTGTCATATTCCAGCACGATTTGGTACCACCGCAGCGGCTCGAAATCCTCATAGACGAGGGCGCTATAGGCGCCACCGTCGCGCACGTCCATATCCGGCACGTTGGTGGCGTCGTGGTTGCTGCTAAAGCGGGAAAGGCCGTAGTAGTCGCCCCACTCCGTATCGACAGGGTCGGTCGCACCCACGTGAAGATTGACCGTACCGCCCTCCGGCGCCGTCTCGTACATAAACCTGTAGTACAGGGTTTCCGTCTCACCTTCCGGCAAACCCCAGGGGATCCGCAACCTTGTTTCTGCGTCAGAAATCACCAGGCATTGATTGCTCGGATCCGTAGGATCAGGTTCCACCGCCACTAAATCCGGCCCAACCGGGATTTCCCAATCAGCTAAGTTGCCGCTCTCGAAATCATCGATGACCTGTAAAGCACTCGCACTTCCAACCAATCCGAGCACTAAAACATAAGATGCCAAATAGCTCAGTTTTCTAAACATACTAATCCTCCTTCAAAGAGAAATAAAATAACCGCGTTCCGGCCACACACCAAAACACTCATTGTTTTTAACTCGCCTTAAAAACCTTATCTCCTAAGAATTAATAATTTTCCACTCATGGTTTTTCCGTCTCTGGCGGATACAAGCGAATATCATCGAAGTACATCGTACCTGTGCCTCCGGTAACCGAGCTAAGGCCAAGAGTAATCGAATTTACACTGGCGAGGTTCACGCCCTGGTCAGCAAAGCGCGTCAGATCAATATTCCATTCGGTCCAGGAAATTTTCGTTGCTGCTTCAGGATCATCATTATCGACCCTTGCATTACCGTTGAGAGCGACAAACAAAGTCTCAGCAGCATTGCCTGCAGTACCTCTGTACCAGATTGTCAGTGTGTTGACGCCTTTGACTGTCCAGTCACGATTGGAAGTCAGTGTTAAAGTGGCCTCGGATTTACCTACAGCGTTGTCGCAAATGAGCGGCATCGACTTATTACCGTTGTGAACGATAGTATCTTCGTAAGATGGAACATCTAAATAACCAACCTGAGAACCATTTGCCGGATCGTCGAAACCGTCCACCCAGGCCAGATATATCTTGTTACTACCGGGCTGGCCTTCCTCAATGTCATTGTATGCCTCCATATCGTCAATGATAAGGAAGTTAGCGGTAGTAAAACTCCAGAGGGGCCCTGTCCACGGACTGTCGGTGTTGGCGCTATCGGCCTCATCAACACGCCAGTAGTATGTGGTGTTCCACTCAAGCTGGCCGGGCTCAAAGCTTTCGGAGCCAAGGTTCCCGCTGGCTTTTTTCTCAAGTGAACTTGCATCGGTGCCAAAATAGACTTCATGTGAAGTACCTAATCCCGGTGTCCAGGTGAGAGTTGGTATCTGAGTAACATCCACAGCACCGTTAGCCGGGTCAAGTGCCGCAACAGCACCTTCGGTTGTGAAGCTCCAGACGTTACCTTTATGCGTTTCGACTACATCGAACTCATCGACCCGCCAGTAGTAAGTCCTGGCCATTTTAAGTGTGCCGGGAGAATAGGTCGCAGGTCCTTGAGGAAGACCCCCGGCTGCATCGTTCACTTCGTCAAAATTGTCGCCAAAGTACACATAGTGCAATTTCGAACCGAAACCTGCTGTCCAACTCAGTTCCACACCCGGATCTACAAGCTCGGCACCATCAGCCGGATCGGGTGCATAGGCTGTCTTCGGTGGAATCGAAAAGGTCCAGACATAGCCTTTGTGTATTGAAGTGCCATCGGCTTCAACGTCATCGACCCGCCAATAGTAAGTCGTGCCTGGAACAAGACCATCCGGAAAAGGCATGCCGGGAAAGCCTACAACAAAATTAACCGCAAGTTGATTGCCCTGGAATGCGCTCTCGGCACCATCGTTCACATCATCATAATTGTCACTAAAATACACATCGTGCGAGAGAGCAAAATCCCCCGGCGACCAGCTCAGGCTCGCCCATGTATCCTCATATAGGACACCGTCAGGTGGGCTCGGATCCCAGGCCTTGGGACGGGCCGCCAGGCTTTTTATCTCCGCTTCCGAGAGCGCCCGGTTGTATAGGCGGATGTCATCGAGGGTACCATCGAGCAAATCAGTTCCAGATCTGCCGCCTAAGTAGAAAGGTCTCGTGTCCGTACCTATAACATCCCCACGCGAGTCAGAGGGGTCGTTATCAACAACACCGTCAACATAGATTCTCACTGCCACGCCGTCCCACGTAGCTGCAATATGATACCATTGGTCTGTATTCAGGGGTGTATTGCCCACAAACCCATCATCATCGGCTTCGCCCCCGTCGAGGTAAAAAGTGGCCCTGCCGTCCACTACTGCCAATTGATAGTTGTTTGGGTTGCCCTCTCCTTTACGAGCAATGGGATCAACTTCGTTGCCGGAGTCCCAGCTATTAGCTTTAATCCATCCGGCAATGGTTAACGCGCTGGTAAGTTGCAAACTCGAAGAGCTTGGGACCGAAACATAACCGTCCGTCCCGTCGAACTCCAAAGCACCGCCCACTATCCCATTAGTCCACTCACTGCCGGTTAAAATGCCGTCGTTACCGAAGACACTGCTATCTGCTACGGTTAAGCCGGAAGTTTCGTCAAGCCTCCACCAGCCTACAAGGTTGGGATCATCAGCATCTGCTACACTCGTCAGAACCAGGCCGAGCCCTAAAACAAAAGAGACTAAATAAGCCATATTCCTGTACATAATAATCCTCCTTCAATAAATATTGGTTGTTAGTTGAAACGTAAAAACACCCACGACCAAGCACAAAGTTGCCACTTTAAGTCCGTGCCTCGCATAATACACCGTAACTCCTCCTCTATTTTTGAAAACTACAGGAACTACACCCGCTGGATGATCTCAAAGCCAAAGATGCCCGGCTGTGCAGGCACAAACTTCACTCACATTATTTATACCAAATTATCGACCTTCCCGTCAAGGAAAATATTTTGCAGCCTGCATACCCTGACAAGGTCCAAAAAAACTGGGTGTGGCTCACTATACTTTGTTTTTGTGCAGTGAAGGTGATGAAAAACGCAGTTAAACATTCCATCCATTGCAATTGCGTTTATTCAGCATATTGTGTATCTTAATACTATAAAAGAGCTTCAGCAGTTCTATATAGTGTTCAAGATAAGAAACGTAAAAAGAATTGTGACGAAAGACAAAATTATGCAACCAGGAAAGACGATTAAGCTGTTTGTACTTCTCTTTATGTCGATGGCGATTTTGAGCGAAAGCTGTGGTGTCAGCTCTCAGGAGAACAAACCGAAAATTCGACGCCAGGTAATGCCAACAGGCAGCGATTCCGGAAATAAGGATTCACAGAGAACCAAACCCGAGAGTAATCGCTGGGAACAAACAATCAGGACTTTTGAGGATTGGGACAGCAAGAATTCATTTCCGCTCGATGCGGTATTGTTCGTCGGCAGCTCAAGCATTAGACTCTGGCCTACACGGGAACACTTTCCGGAATTTCCAGTTATAAATCGGGGCTTCGGAGGCTGCCATATTTCAGATGTAAATTACTTTGCGAACCGAATTGTATTGCCTTATAGGCCAGGGGTGATTGTGTTTTATGCCGGGGACAACGACATCGCAGGCAAAAAAACTCCACAGCGAGTATTCGATGATTACCGGAAATTTGTCAATCTTGTCCACAAAGAGCTTGCAGCAACAAGGATTATTTTCGTAGGTATCAAGCCGAGCCTGAGCCGCTGGTCGCTGTGGCCGCTGATGAATGAAGTTAATTCGATGATAAAGGATTTTTCCGACAAAGATGACCGCCTGTTTGTTTTTGATTCTGCAAGTCCATTACTTGGAAGTGACGGCAAGCCTAAGGTACGATTGTTTCTAAAAGACAACCTGCATCTGAACAGCAAAGGCTACGAGGCATGGACCGGAGCGCTCAAGCCAATAATAAAAAAAGCATTCGACAATAATTAACTCTTTCAGGAGGACTGATAATGATATCAGGAATAAATAAGGTAAGCTCATTTCACAAAATAAAATCCACAGTTTTAATGCTTCTTTTGTTCATAGCCGGTATGACTTCTTTTGCCGCTGCCACCTCAACCGGCAAGGAGCAAACCGACAGGAGCGTCTATCGAATATTCGACCGCAGGAAAAAGACAATAATAGTCAACGGTTACTCGACATCATTCAACTGGCCGAAGGTACTGCAGAAAAAGCTGGACTTATACCACCGCGGCAAAAGGATTATTGAAGTAAAAAGCGCGACCAGGGGAGGAACGCCCATTGCAAGGTGGATGGATGTCGAGACCGGCAAACCTCGAAAGGTCTGGCTGGAGAGACTGCGGCCGAAGATAAGAGAGGCATCCGATAAGGGTGAGGTGATAGTGCTTTGTCAACAGTCGCTGCAGTGGGCATTTGGCGAACGCGGGATTGGAATAAACGGGCCCGATGACAAGCAGCACATCGAGCAGGGTGCGGATGTGCTGGAGAAATATGTACGTTTGCTCAGAGAAGACGGGGCCGATGCTGTTTTTGTTGCAATGCATATATATAAAAAACCAATGGAGCCGCAGATCGGTAACGAGCGGCTTGCACTTGATGCATTAATGAAACGGCAGGTCGATGGTGTGTACCCCGGTCCGGATGTCTGGACGCCGACCAAAAAGATGTATCCGCAGGCCTTTGCAAAAGACAAGCTCCATCCGAATGAAATCGGGGCCGAGATTATGGCACAGCAGTGGTTCGAAAGCCTGCTCAGACACGACGGCAGGAGAATTCCACCCCGCAGCAGAGAAGAGCTGGCCACATTGCTGGCCAAACACGGTATAGAATCCGGGGGAAAGCGAACATATCTCAATGTGGAATATGTGCCGGGCGGACACGAACGACAGAAACTGGATATTTACCTGCCCGAACAGGGAACATATACGGGGCCTTTGCCCGTGGTTGTCTGGATACACGGCGGGGCATGGCGCGCCGGCAGCAAAGATAATTGCCGTTCGAGAGTATTCCTCGAAGACGGCTATGCGGCCGCAAGTATCAACTATCGTCTCAGCCAGCACGCAACGTTCCCGGCGCAAATTGAAGATTGCAAGGCTGCAATTCGCTATCTTCGGGCCAATGCAAAAAAGTACAATATCAATCCGGACCGAATCGGTGTTTGGGGCTCGTCGGCGGGAGGACATCTGGCGGCTCTTCTTGGAACAACCAGCGATGTCAAGGATTTCGATAAGGGACTCAATCTTCACCTGTCCAGCAAGGTCCAGGCCGTGTGCGATTTCTTCGGGCCTACGGACTTCACCCGGATGAGCGACTTTGAGAGCAGGATGGACCATGACGCCGCCGACTCGCCTGAATCGATACTCGTTGGAGGCCCTGTTCAGAAAAACAAAGAGGCTTGTAAGCGGGCCAATCCAATTACATACGTCAGCAGAAATGACCCGCCGATCCTGATTGTGCACGGTGACAAAGACCCGCTTGTGCCGCACAATCAGAGTGAGCTTCTGTATGAGGCCTTAAAGAAGGCGGACGTGGACGTTAAGTTTCACACAGTCAAAGGCGGCGGTCACGGCTTTCGAGATGTCCAGGTTGACCGTATGGTCAGGGAGCTCTTCAACAGGCACTTGAAGAAATAACTCGATTCTTTTATCTTAAGGCGAAGCTCAATTCGTTTTCGTCGTGAAGCATATATCACCTTGTCAAATTCTTCCCGACGTTTCCACAGTCTGACAGCATCCTGCACCAGCCGTTTGAGCTTTTTTGAAAACGCCGCCCAATCTCCGCTTGAATCTTTATACATCACAATCTTCAGCTCGCCGAGCAAATGCACCAGGCACATCTGACGGTCAGCGCAGCAGACAGCATTGTATTTACCTTCATAGCAGCATTATATGCACTCCCTTGCAAAGCGCAAGTTGCCTATTTTAACATTCAGGAAAATGGCAAATTATCTTGTGGCACTTCGGTGAGGTGTTACAAAAATTTATCCCGCTGGCGATGATTCCCAATCGAATGGATGTTATCGAATGGTAAGTGAAGTGTGCAGAGAATTGGCGCATTCTTGTGCCTTACTGGCTGAAGTGTTGACCCGGTAGAGGGTCATAGGAGTTGAAGTCGAACCGCATGTTGTGCTATTATGGAGGTCTTGATGTGCAGGAATATTGTTTATGACGTCGTCTCGGAAATATCGGTTTGAATGGCATCCCGAAAAGGGGCGTTTCGTTTAAGATGTAAAACCTGATCGAATGTTCACAGGATTCCGCGCAGCCTATTGCGTTTGTAAAGAACGCTCAGACAATTACAGTTAAGGCGATCGAGCACAGATGAAAAACACTGCATACACAACACTATTGCTGATAATAATCATTCATCTATCCTTGGGTGCGGCAGAGGTCCAAGCCCGTACCGGCAGCCACAAAGAAACTCCGGGACTAAACGAGCTTTTTGCGAAGTACCGCTCGAAGCCGGTCGAAGGCCGGAATTTCTGGCACCTGGCTCCGCAGGACCTGTACCCGGGAACGGTAAGTTTCTCCGGCAAAAGCATCAGCGACGTTACAGATGACTCCTTTATGTACGTGCCGAATACCGTTTGGGGAACGTATATATTCAAAGTAACCAGATTGAATACTAAACCTAATAGTATCGATAGGCCGAAATATCCGTCTCATCGCCTGCGGAATATGGAAATGAGATTCACAGAATTGAAGGATACTGTTGGAGACAGGCAGCTATCACTCAATGGTCGCATCGTTAAGATTGAAGACGATGGCAAGAAAATACTGATTACGCTTCCTTTCGTTGGCGAAGACGTCCTTTGCAGTTTCGACATTATCGAGAGCAACCCAATCGAAAAACTCAAACTTATTACCTCTCGAAACATCCCCTATGGCCCACATTGGCGACAAGTTATCGATTTTTACCAGGTAAAGTGCGAGAAATATCCAGGCCTAAACGATTTTCTTGTGTACAAACTCAAGCAGCCGAAGAAATCTAAGTAGAGGTGCAAACATGACATATCTCAGAGATCACCGGAACCGGCGGCATGTACTGGTTGGAATGATTCTGGGAATAGGGCTGTTCGGGTGTTCGCCGCCGCCCAGGCAAGGCGCGGGTCCCGGGCCAACGGTGATCGTGGCCGAACCGAAAGAAGCTGCAGCCCAGTCGGAGAAGCTCACCTTTTCCCTAAAGTTCGAACCCGGGACAAAGGCCCGTTACCGGGTGACCACCGAGGCCGTTAAGGCCATGGAAGGCCCGGAGACCGAGGTCCGGGACAACGCCTCGACAGCCCACTTTCCGAAGGTGTCCGAATCGAGCGAAGTGGTCTTCACCCAGGAGATCTTGGCCCCGGTGCCTGAAGACACGAGCACGGTTGCAGCTCTGGTTACGATCGAACAGGTCAGGTATGTTCGCACGTCCCCCGGGCAGCCCGATCTGACGTTCGACAGCCAGGAACCCATGGACCAGAATAGTCCCTTTGCCAGGCTGATTGGCCATACCTACACCATCGAAATCAATCCCTTGGGCTACGTGCCCGGGGTATTCAATCTCCGTCCGGCGCGACTGGCCGTGCGGGGCCCTACCCCGGCCCATGCCGCCGCCCTGGACCTGGTAAGCCCGTCAGCCATCTTCCCGCGTCACGGATCCTTCAGCCTGCCCGGGCCGGACGTCGGATCTTTGTCCGTAGGCGGCCGGTGGCGAGGCGTGCAGCAGCTCACCCTCAAGGCACCCGGGACGGACATGGATCGGCTGGGAACTCACAGGTTCGAAAAGATCTACCGCCTGGAGAGCGTGGAGCAGCGGCCGGTGGGCGCCGTGGCTGTGGTTGTCTTCGTAGGCTCACCCACACCCAGGATGACCCCGGACGGCCGCCTGGCGGAGGTCCCGTTTTTGTCGTGTTTATATGTAGGGGGCGGAGAATTCAACTTGGATGCGGGTCGAGTCGAGGTTTACCTGGAGCAACTGGAGGTGCGCATGCCATTGCCCGGAACCGCATCGCCATCTGCCGAAGGCCATGAAGGCCGCATCGTAATTGCAACGCGTTTCTGCCGAGTACAGCGGCTTGACCTGGACTAATACTACCCAAAAAAGAACCAGGACATCAGCACGGGACCCTTTTGGGCCAACCCTGCTGGAGGAGGCGATATTTCGGACGCGGGAAAAACACTTGTCTTATCGGTAGTAGTGGTGTATAATTATTCGCTGGCTGCCTGATTTCGGCTTTGATGCAACCCAGCCCCCGCAGCAGAATTTTATGGTTGGAGGGCCTGTACGTATGGCTAATGTCAATGTATAAAAAATAAGGTCTAAAATGTTTAAAGAAGGAGGTAAAACTATGTGTAGGAAATGTGCTCTTTTGTGTTTTTCCTGGCTGTGCCTGTATCTGACCGCGGCCGCGGCAACCGCCGCTGAGGGCACGGATCCGGGAATGGACAACCTGGTGGCCTGGTGGAAGCTCGACGACGGTCCGGGCAGCACTACTGTAACCGACTACAGCGGCAATGGCCGTCACGGCAAGTTCCCCTCGGCAACGGGACATCCCGCATCCGCTGATCCGAAGTGGGTAGTTGACCACGAGGGAGGCATGTCTCTGCTTTTCGATGGGACCGACTATGTCAGATGTGGAGGGGGCAAGAACCAGGGACCGCATGCTGATCCGAACGACTTGGGCTCCTGCACAGATCCCCCCACCTGGGCCGACTTCGATGGAGAATCCTTTACTATCGCCGCATGGGTCAAGGAGATCAATTCCAATAACTGGGCCACGTTTGTGGGCAAGGGTGAGCGCGCATACAAGCTGCAGATGCTCTTCGCAAGGACCCTGGTCCACTGGGCCTATCCCCGTACTCCTGCGGGCGGCTATGCCGCAGGTGATGCGCAGGACAATGTGTGGAATCATATAGCGGGTATGTGGGACAATGATCAGGAATACGCCAGCATCTGGGTCAATGGTGAGCTGGCGGGCACGAGGACCGACTGGGCCGATGTAGCAGCAGCAACGGATCCCGATGCTCCCGGCCGGCGCATCGACAGCGATTGTGAAGTGACGCTGGGTGCGCGAGTCAACGAGGACTGGGGCACGACCGGTGACGAGGACAACCGTCTGTTCAAAAAGTGCGGCTGCCCGCAGCCGGAAGGGCAACCATATGTGGGAACTGCCATGGACGGCTTGCTGAGCGACGTGCGTATGTACAATCGCCTGCTTACCGCCAACGAGATGATTTATCTGTTCACCACGGGTTTCACCAAAGCCACACGCCCGGATCCGCGTCACGAGAGCGCGCTCGACGAGGCTCCGCTGCTCCTGTCCTGGTGGCCTGGTGAAGGGTCCACATCGCACAATGTGTACCTCGGTGAGAGCCTCGGGGACGTGACCGCCGGCGAGGCGGAAACCCTGCTTGGTTCCACGGATGAGAACGCATTGCCCCTGGGCCAGTCACTGGAATCCGGCAAAGTGTACTATTGGCGGGTGGAAACAGTAAATCCGGATGGTACCATAGCCGGTGACGTGTGGAGCTTCGAGCTCAGGAAGAGCAAGGCCTCGGCGCCCAATCCGCCGGACGGCATGAACTGGGTGGATCCCAACACTACGTTGACCTGGGAGCCCGGCGCGGATGCCACGACGGCCATGGTCTACTTCAGCAGGAACCGAGACGACGTGGTTTTTGGTATGGTGGACCAGTTAGCTACGACCAACGAGTACGATCCCGGCCTATTGGATCCACAGACCACCTACTACTGGCGTGTGGATTCCATGACTCCGGACAAGATAGTCCAGGGCGACGTGTGGAGCTTCACCGCTAAGGGTCCCGATATCGGCGGCCTGCTGGGCAGTTACTTCAATAACCAGAACCGGCAGGGCAATCCGATCCTGACCAGGGTTGAGGGCCCGCTTGCTTTCGAATGGCAAAACGCGTCACCGGAGCCCGGTGTGGTGGCAGAAGACGAATTCTCCGCCCGGTGGGAAGGCCTCCTGGAAGTGCCGATTACAGATACGTACATGATTATGGCCCGCAAGGATGATGGGGCTGCCTGCTGGATCGACGGTGAGGTCGTCTTCTACGACATGCTGGCCTCTTGGGGCGTTTCCGAGGTCAAGGGATTTGTCGAGCTTGAGGCGGGCAGGCACGAAATTGTGGTGGAATATTTCGATGTAGGATACAACGCCCAGATAGAGCTGCTTTGGAGCACCGAAAGCATACCTCTGCAGACCATTCCCATTCAAGCGCTGTCCGCTCCACCCAAAGCCGGCAGTCCGCGTCCTGTGGATGGTGCGATTGACGTAGCCGTCGAGGACCTGACCCTAATGTGGTCTGCGGGTCACAAGGCCGTCAGGCACCAGGTGTACTTCGGCAAAGATCGTGATGCCGTGGCAGCCGGTGATCCCAGTGTTGACATGGGTCTGGTTGGCGAAACCAAGTTCACGCCCCAGGCCGAACGGAGCCAGATGTACTATTGGCGTATTGATGAGGTTAACGACCTTGAACCGGAAAGCCCGTGGGCCGGAGACATCTGGAGCTTTGCCACTGCGCCGTTCATGGTACTGGATGACTTCGAGAGCTATGGTGCCGAATCGCCCTATTTGGTGTTCTCGAAGTGGCAGGACAAGTTCGGCCTGCAGGATGTCGTAGATAACGAGTGGGTCGTATTGGCTGAAGGTAACGGTTCGGGCGGCCTGCTTGGTACATTGTTCGCCCCGTACGTGGAGACCGCGGATGTCCACGGAGTATCAGGGCAGTCCCTGCCTCTGGCGTACGATCACAATGACGTGGTCAACTACTCCGAGGGCACACGCTGGTTCGATCCGCCCAGGGACTTCACCGAGAACGATGGCGCAACTTTGGGCGTGTGGTTCAAGGGTCGCCAGCCGCCCACGTCCAGTGTGACTTACGCAGATAGTAAGTTCACGCTGGAGGTATCAGGCAGTGATATCGGGGGCACACACGACGAATTCGTATTTGCGTATAAGAGCTCCGGAACTGTTGACCTGATTGCCAGGGTCGATGAGCAGGAGGCCACCAATGGTTGGGCCAAGGCGGGCGTGATGGTCCGCTCGGGCCTGGATGACGACTCGGCCTACGTATTCTGCTTTGTCACACCAGACAACGGTGTGGTCGTAGAGATGCGCGGATCTGACGGTGGCAATCAGAGCGGCCTTCTTGCTCAGATACCGGATGCAAATGCCCCTCAATGGGTGCGCATCCAGTATACTGGCACTGGTGTCATCACATGCTGGCAGAGCGAGGATGGCAACGAATGGCAGGAGTTGGCTACGACGGCGGGCTTCTTTGCTACTCCGGCCTATGTGGGTCTGGCCATGACCTCCCACACCAGCAGCGCGGTCAACACCACGGTATTTTCCAACGTAGAGATCGACGGCACTCCGCTGACTCTGTCAGACGTGGATTACAAAGAGATAGGCGTACCGTTCAACACCCCAACGCCTCTGTATATTGTAGTCAAGGACGAAGCGGGCAACCAGGCCAGGGTGGATTATGTTCCGGAAGACCCGGCCGTTTCGCCCACGAACATCTCAGAGTGGACCGAATGGATTATTCCACTGTCTGAGCTGGCTGCCCAGGATGCGGCCATTGATCTGACCAGGATCACACATCTGACGCTGGGAGTGGGCCCTGAGGCCGATGCCGATCCGAAGGGTGCCGGCGTGATGCTGTATGACGATATCCGTATCTACAGAGAGTGAGGCCCAGGGCACGATTGATGTGGACAGCATCGAGATTGTGTATGAGCTTTAGTTACTGGATTAATGCCCAGTTAGATGCACTACTGAAGGGCTGTGTGTCTCAGACATGCAGCCCTTTTCCTTGGCACAGCTCTCGGGAGAGGAATAGTAGGAGCAGATTGGACTACTAATTTATCTGGCAAACTTGACTTGTTAATACCGACCTTAATACGCAATACGAAAACGTCATCCTGAGCGGAGCGAAGCGAAGTCGAAGGATCTATTTGAATTATCCGCCCGAAGAGCCTGCCCTGAGCGATGTCGAAGGGGCCTCCACAATTTTGCTTTGTAATTTTGCTTTGTAATTTTGCATTTTAACTTTTCATTTTTAATTTCTTATTTCTGCCTGCGGTTCGCACCAGTTTTTATCACTCCGGAGTTTACCCAGAGTTTATCCCCGAGAGCTGCTCACCTGACTCACAGCAGGGGAGTGTAGCTCACTTGCTTTTCTTTCGGGGGCTTCGTGTCTGCGAATATCTACCTGCCTATAAGGCTGTAAGATGCTCATGCCGGCCTCAGGTGGGTCGATAACCCGGCTCCGGCGTATTTTAACGATAAACTGCGAACTAACGTCGCATTGAAAAGGTATAGCCATATTTCCAGCCCTTGCCGATGGTATCTTCCTCATATCCCTGGGCAAACATCCTCCTTTCCCATTGCCGCGCAGAATGCTCGGTTGTGAATTGCTGCATTACTTTGAAGTCGCTCGGGTTTCCATGTTCCTGTTTTCTTCTTTTCGGTTCATCCGTAAGTCCTGCATACCTCATATACACGCATCCTTCGTCCGATTCTTTCCTGTTATTATTTATTTTATCGGCTGGCCCAATCGTTAGCAAATTTTATCAAATCCCACGAAAACCAATCGTGCCCGTTTCCCAGTAACCTTTGAAGTCCGCGTATGCCTTACTGTTTAGTCTGAGATTGTTCCTGTATGAAAGATTGCCGACCAGGCTGATCAGGGGCTGGCGGCGATGCCACAAGTTGCCCAACACTCTGCACAGAATGTGCTGCATGGAATAGAAGTCCCGGCCGCAGGAAAGCATTTCTACGATGATTCTATCTATAGACAAATGCTTATACTTGGCTACCGGGAATGTTAGAGTGTAATATTTCCAGTCTTGTGGGAACGTATCGAGGGCAATGCGGTCCTGTGATTTCATCTGGTCCCACAAACGTGTGCCCGGCAGGGGAGTTAAAAACAGCACGTTGAGATTGTCCACACCGTACTTACGGGCTACCTCGGCGATACGTTTACCGATGCCCGGTTTGTCTATATCCAAACCGATGATAAACGAACCTACGACCAGAATGTTGTGCCTTTGTATGCACCGTACTGAGGCGCGAAAATCCCGGCCTTTAAGAAGATTGAATTTCTTGCCGATCTCCCGGAGCCCTTCCGGAGAGAAGGACTCAAAGCCGATGAAGACGCCTCTGCACCCTGCCTTCGCGGCCAACGCCAGAAGTTCTTCGTCATCGGCGAAGTTAATAGTTACCTGGGCAATCCATTCCTTTCGAAGTTTCGCCTGTGCTATAGCGCGGAACATGTCCTTGGCGCGGGCGATATGTTCAGGACGCGTCCCGATGAGGTTGTCGTCCACCACAAGAACGCGTTTCTCTCGAATCGACTGGAATTCCCGCACGACATCCGGAATAGAGCGTTGCCGGTAGCGGGCTCCGTTAAATGCCGTCACACTGCAAAAACTGCAGTTCAAGGGACAGCCGCGTGTGGTTTGAATGGCACCTAACGCATATCCCGAAGCCAGCAAATCATGACGGGCTAACGGGACATCGTTTATTTCGGCAAATCCTCCGTCATACCGGCGTTTAAGGCTGCCTTGTCGAGCATCCTCCAGAACCTGTGCCCAGATGCCCTCGGCTTCCCCCGTGACGACGCAGTCCACACGCTCGGCGACTTCGTCCATACAAATGGTTGCATGAATGCCGCCCATAACCACGGGCACACCCAGATTGCGGAAGTGAGCGGCCACTTCATAGGCCCGGTTCGCCTGCGAGGTGAAAGCGGTAATGCCCACCAGGTCAGGCCGAGCCATGGCCGCGTAGTCCGGTGCGCCGAGGTTCTCGTCAACGATCGAGATTTCCCACTCCGGCGGGGTCAGGCCCGCGAGAACCATAAGGCTGAGCGGTTTCCAAACGCGGTAACGGTTCCAGCGGCTCTCCTTGACCTTGACGATACTCACAAGCGGATTGGACGGATTGATCAGATATAATCGCATAGGTTTATTTTGTCAGCGGCATAACACCCGACATCTCTCCAATAACATTAACGAGCTCAGTTCCTGAAGGAATGACGATCTTGGCATTATTCATCAGGGATTTCTCCAGGGTCTCGAGCTTTCTTAGTAGTTGTGCGTTACCGATGAAGCAGGTGTTCGCTGCCTCGTTAAACAGTTTAACGGCTTCGGCCTCGCCCTGTAATTGGTATCGATTCTCAATCTGCTCGATTTCTAAATATGTAGGTGGCCCCCCCATATCATCTTTTCCGGGAAGAATTACTACGTTCATATTTGTAAATTTTGGTTCACCTCGATATTTAGGAATATTAGCTATTTTTTCCATGACCGTTTTTCTACGATTTCCTGTGCACTTGTGCGAAATCATCAATAATTTCTCTTATCTTTGGTTTTGTTATCTCGTCCATCGTCCTTCCTCCCTCCTCCTACGTCTCTCGCCCTTCCCCCCTCGTCCATCGTCCTTCCTCCATCTCATCGTGTCCGGCCTCTCAAAAACTAAAACTACCACCATTAATCAACAAAATCAACCACATTATTTACCAAAATCCCCCTCCTTTTATGGAGGGGATTAAGGGGCCTCCTCCACTCTATATCTTGCTCTCTCTTAATCTTTTATTAAGTTTCTCCCAAATCCCCCTGAATCTCTCCGTCTGCAAGCCTCCCATACAAATCGCCCGGTGGCAGGGGTAGGATGGGCTTCAGCCCATGCGGCTCCTGATATTTAACCCCTTAATTTATTAAGCGGATTCAATCTTTTAAAATTCTCAATTCCAAATTCTAAATTCTGAGTTTATCCCCGGCGTATCCTTTCTTAGTTTACCCTCGGTGTGAGCCCTCTTGCTTTTCTGCCGGGGGCCGGGGACTTCGCGTCTGCGTGAATGTATGATGCTCATGCTGGCCTCCGGCAGCACTTACAACCATCCAATCTGAAATCTGAAACTTGGAATTTGTTTCTCAATCCCAATAATCAATCATCAATTATCATTAATCATTTGAAAGCTGGCCTCCGGCAGAAATGCTATATACCCTCTTCATCCTGAGCTTGTGCCAAAGGTGCGAAGCTTGGGGATGGTTTTTCCCGTATTTCTACATTCTCAATTCTTACTTCTAAATTCTAACTTCTCTCTTATCTCCTCAGACATTGTTACAACTCCTTTCCCATCCTATCCGCCAGCTGCCATTTGAATGCAACCTTATGCTCTTGTGTTTATCCTTTATACATATAAGAGTTCATTAAACCTTTGCTGCCATTCATCTTCATCCACGACATGGTATGAAACATTCTGGCTTTCCATCTCCATCCCAAGTTGATTCGTTGTTGTTTCTTTTGCTAAATCATTGCACAAATCAAATACCGATCTCTTATATTCGGTATCTTCACTTCCTTTAAGGTGTAAACCTTTGGTTTCAACAACAAAAACTCTATCGAATTCGTTCTCAGCATTATCCATCACAGTAAAAATAAAATCGGCGTAAATTCTATATTTCCGCCACCCCTGAACGCCGTAATCTTCTTTCGGAACATTCCTATACCAGAAAAACAATCTTTCCTGTTCCTCAAGATACCACGCCACCTTTTTCTCAGTCTCGTTAAAATCTTCATCAGGAACGTAATCAAACAAGCTTTGCTCTAACTGATCTCCGCTTTTCTTGGTTAGCTTCCGTGCGGACCTCGCACGTTTTTTCTCTGGCAGTTTATATCCAAAATCATTCGCAACAACCAAAAAACGCATTTTGTCTTTCGATATCATCTCCCTGAAAACATGCTTGGCGAGTCTGTCTTTTTCCTTAAACAAATGCTTTCGTAATTCCTCGATAATGAAGACGAAATTATTCACAACTACCTTCTTTTCATATTTTCCTAACAAACCATCCATCACGTGTTTCCCGAATTCGTGTGCTACCCACGGATTTGGCACTATATCCAGCAGGTGTCGTGCCATAAACACAGAATCAAGTTTCAAGCTTCCCTTCCTCAGGGTTATTGCCTTTTTTAGTTCTATAACTTGACTTGTATCTTCTGATATCCCGGCTACCTGCTCTAAATCCTTTTCCTCGATCAGAGAAAGTGCCAATGATGACATATCACCCAAGTCTGTCTGTCCCCACGGAATCCGGCTTGCTATGTCCATCTCATAATTCACTTTGCGCCAACTGCTCCCATCCCGCATAACAAACACAGGTAAGATAACTTGACCTACCGCTTTTTTGAACTTATCCCTTACCTGACATAACCTTTCTTCCTCTTCCAAGCCCTCAGCCTCATCCTCTACTGAGACCCGGCCCATAAGATTACCCAATCCTTCTCTACTGAATCCTCGTCTTATCTCTTCGAGTAGTTCCGCTCCTTGTTGCTGAAAACAGAATACATAGCTCTCGTCTAATTCCTTCATTCCCGTTTTCTTTGCAAACGGCTGGCGCAATATCCGCCCCACAAGCTGTGTTAACGCGGTCTTTGAGCCCGGCTTTGTCAAAATACTTAGCACATAAGCAAACGCGCAGTCCCACCCCTCCTGCAGCGCCTGTTTTGTTATAATATACCTGACTTGACAATTTCTCGACATCAGTCCTCCGATATCGTCCACTTCTTTTAGCTCGTCCTTTTCACTTGTCTTTATCGCAATTTTCTCCGGTGCGATCCCCAAAACCTTTATAAGATGCTCTCTCACATCCTCAGCATGAATAAGCCCTTTTCCCCTTTGTCCCTTGCCGGTTCTCTCTACCTGGATAAGACAAATCGGCCTAATATAATTTCCTGTTTGGGCCTTGTATGCACGCACTTTTTCTTTCAACATCTCTAAATGATTGTGGCTATCCAATAGCGTATCTTGCCAGTCCGGACTGGCCTTATTGAAGATATGCAGGTCAAACTTAATCATTTCTTCACGGTTGAGTTCTATCCCTGTTATATCTACCAAGATGTTACTGCCTTTTGCTGGTGTGGCTGAAAGTTCGACAATTATACAGGGATTAAATCCCCTCAGTGTTCCCTGTGCCGTTTCACTGTATGCTTTATGGCCCTCGTCGAGTATTATAACCGGATTCAGCAAACGCAACGTATTGCCCAAAGACGTTTTTATTTGCCTTCCCCAAAATCCGCCTCCACTTTCGAACGTATCGAGATTAGGTATCCTCTCCAATAGCCGCATGTTGCTCTCAACGTCATCCTCGTCAGGGAAGAAATCCTGAAAACCCCCGTTATCTTTGAACATGCGCAATACATCCTTAATCTTTCGTGAGCCTGATTGAAGCATCAACATGATCACAACAAGATTCTGTTCCACATCGAGGGGTGTAAATCGGTCCGTCTTTTCCAGAATTACCGTCCGCCCGCCGCTTGCAATATCCAAATGCTGTCTATAAGGATGGTCCCTGTTTCTCAGGCTCTTTATCGTCTGTCTGTATATCTGTGTCGTAGGAACTATCCATAGCACAAGACCAGTTTGTCTTTTTAGATAGCTTGTATTAATAAGGTCGATTGCCTTTACGGCCAAAAAAGTCTTACCACCCCCCGTTGGGACTTTCAGACAAAAACTCGGCAAAGGCCGGCCAAGTCCATCCCTCTTACCGTGATATGCCCTGCGAATATCACACTGCTCCCACGCAACTGAAGGATAATCGCGAACAAAGCTTCCCTGGCCCTGTGCGACCATTTGCTCATACTGGTCCCGCGCTGCATACAGGTTATCCAGATACCGCTTAACTTGCCCTAAAGCCTTCTGTTGATATTCCTTCGGCTCCATATTATTCGCCATTCCAACTTAGGAGGGGATCCATCGTGTTCATTTTACCAACTGATATATCTCGAACGGCAATTGCGCAAAATCAATTCGTAATTCGTCAAGATGCCTCTGATCCAGATATTTCGTAGGCGCAAAAACAAGACGTCTTTTATTTTCGTAAGGCCCAAGAGCCTTTGCTCTGTCCAATGTTAGTGCCGTTTTCTTTAGATATTCCAGGTCCGGCTTATAAAAAAGATAAACCAGATAATTTTTGCTTTCTCCTACGAAATTCTTCTTTTCATCCAAAACGCTTTCGTCAAATTCATCTCCTGTTGCCGTATAAAATACGTATCTTGCAAGCTCTTTATATGATGGCAGATTATCACCGCTTAAAATACTTTCCATCTCTATCGGCCCGCCTAACTCAAAATAACTAAAGCTTCCTCCTAATCCATTCTTTAAGTTCTCATCCTTAGCGCCCGGCACTCCCTTAATAACACGACGTACACGCTCAGCGGTAATCTCATCTGCATAATCCTCACATTCGACAAGTACGAATTGTCGGTTTCCCCCATCTTCTTCGTTCAGAGCCAGAACAGCATGGCCGGTGGTACCGGAACCGGGAAAAGAATCTAAGACAATGGCATTTTCGTCACAATGTAAAGATACTATCCATTGAATCAACGATGTTGGCTTTGGAGTATCAAAAATCTTTCTTCCGAATATTTCCTTCAATTCTCTTGTACCGTCAGCATTAAAACCACAAGAATCTAACCAAGTACCCCATCCGACTGATCTTTTCCTATCTCTGATTTTTTCATATGGCACCCATCTTTCTCGTTGTCCTTCATATGTCATACTATTATCATAAGGTCTCTTTTCCCAATGAACTAAGTTGCGGTTCTTTAGAATTTGGATCATTTTCGCATTCCGTTTTCCCCACCGCCAATGGCCCTCCTTGCCATCGTTACGAATTGGGAATACTTGGGTTCCATCGGGAGCCGTCAAAGGGTACCATTGCCCCGGGCGATCAGACCTGAGAGAAGTGCCACCCCATTTGCGCAACTCACGACCCTTACGATATGGACCAAACTCGTCTTTCAGATTTAATGCCCCAGTTGACCGTTCTTCCTGTGTGATTGAGGAACTATCACCGTTATGATAGATCAAAACATACTCATGACCACCCCGTAGCCCTGTTTTTTCCTTGCCCCCACTTGGCTCGGCTAGCCAAGGAGCACACGCCAACTTCCTTTCTTCACCGAATATCTCATCCATTAGAATCCCTAGGTTGAAAACTTCATTGTCATCTATTGTGATTGCAATGATTCCATCTGAACTTAAAAGTTCTTTCAAGAGTTTCAAACGCGGCGTCATCATGCACAGCCATTTATCGTGGCGAGTTAAGTCCTCTTTATCTACGACTTTATCGAGCCATTCCTGCATCATTGGAGAATTAACATTGTCGTTATAGGCCCACTTTTCATTTCCTGTGTTATAAGGAGGGTCGATATAGATACACTTGATTTTTCCTGCGTATGTCGGTAGAAGTGCTTTAAGGGCCTTTAGATTGTCCCCGTGTATAATCAGGTTATCATGTAAGCTGACCTTGTCTGTAAGGGATTTTTTCTTTCGCGGCACTAATTGATGATACTTGACCAGCAGATGATGATTCTGAACAAACGCCTTGCCCTTGAAATTCAGTGTTGCCATCCTTTAGCAACTCCTTTTGATATATCCCTAATAACTTTCGATTCAGCTATTATCAGTTGTTACTCCCCCTCTGTCAACGAATCTCTTCCCACAATACCCAAAACCGCCATTCCCTAAATTATCTCAAAACTTCTCGCCAATTACTAACGTCTATTCCCCCTTCACCCCTTTTTTCTAAATTCTCCATTCTCCATTCTAAATTTTTTCACGCCTTTTGAAAAACCAAGGCTACCACCAAAAATCAACAAAATCAACCACATTTTCCCCTCTATTTGCATTAATTAATCATCAATAATCAACCTGTGCCATAGGTATAATCATTTGAAAAGTTTATCCCCGATGTATGCTCACTTGCCTTTCTGTCGGGGGCTGCCTTTGGTTCGTCTCGACACCGCATTTCTACCATCGGTTCGCGCTAATTTTTTATCACTTCGTGCCTGCGTGATTGTTTGGTGCTCATGCTGGCCTCAGGTAGAAATGCTACAAACTTCTGACAAAAAGCAGCAAAAATTGACAAAAAACGCTCAAAAACAATCCCCAAATACATGATTTCCAACATAAATAAAGAAATACCTCTGTACTACAATCCGTCAACTTCTTGTTTTTTATGCATGTTTTTTTAAATAGTCAATTGTAACCTATTTATTTGTAATATTTTATGATACTTTTTTCAAAAAGGAACTTTCGGCCTTTTGTTTTTCGCCGTAGTCCGCTTTTCGCCGCCTTCACGAAAAAGCTGAGGCGGTGAAAAGAAAGGCGAAGGCGAAAAACATTCGCCGGATCTGTAGGAGCCGACCTTCAATCTTTTGGTTGCGGCCAAGGGCGAAGCCCGAGGCCGCGCCAAGTTCTCTGTGCCCCCTGTGGCCATTACTTCTTTGCTTGTTGCGCGCAAAAAACGCTGGTAGTTTTCAACAAATTTCAATTTTTCTAAAAAATTTTTAATTCTTTTCCTCATAAACACTTAGACTGATCCACTCATCATAATATCCACAAATTTTCGTATCAAACGTGCAGGTACGTCTAATTATAGAGGGACCGTTTTTTTCTCCTCCTAAAAAACTTAATACAATTCTTCATCCTGAGCGAAGACGAAGGATTTGAATTTGAGATCTGAAATATGAGATATGAAATGTCAGATATGCAGTTAAATAATAAAAAAGGCAATTTATTCAATGAAAAAATTACGAAAATTGCTGCTGCTTTTATACAAAACAAAGCCAATTTTAAAAGCATTAAAATTGGCGTAAGTTCTTTTCATACAAGTAAATACGAAATTTTGCCCGCTTGGCGGGGCGAAAAAACAAACCCAATCAAACCCAATTCAAACCCAATACAAACCCAATTGCTTCAAAGACCAAAATGAACTTAAATAATGCTATAACAATGAATTACGAAAAATTACCCCGCTCACCGGGCAAAAAAACAAACCCAATTCAAACCCAAAACAAACCCAATTTCAAAGCCTCAACAGCTATACCCACTCTACGGCTGCTTTTAGTTCGCGCAGAGCCCGGGACCAGCTTTTTCCATCCGGCCGGCCCCAAGCTCTTGCCGTGCCGACTTTTATCGCAGTTCCCAGCGCAAGGATTGCCGAGCTGTTTGAACACCGTCATTTGTTCGTTAAGCACAATCTGACCCATAAAGGAAAGAAAATATTTCAACGGATCGCCATTGATATGTAGCGTGATGAACACCGCCTCCATTTTTTTCTTTTTGCAAGCTGCATAAGGATTAATTGATTTCTGGCCAATTTCCGGAATTTCTTATATGCTGTGTGAGACTATTGTATATACAGGGTGTTTTTATGAAGCGCAGATACAAAATCCTGCTTCTCCTGGCGGCTCTTTTGGTTGTCATCGTCGGATGTTTTGTAATTCTTGTGGGACCCTGGCCGACTTATAAAAGCGGCTTTGAAGATAAGTCTTACTACAAGAAGGCCCTTGCAGCAATTGAGGGAAATAGAGAGCGTCTGTCCCAAGGTTCCAGCGTCAGCCGGTTCGAAGGGGGCTGGGGCTCGTGTCTTATCACACCACCAAAAGGTACTCCCATGGCAGGATTTGGGGCCCGCAAAGGCAAACCATCAACCGGCGTACACGATGAAATTTTTGTCAAGGCACTGGCGGTCAGCGACGGTACGGACGCGGCCGTTATTGTCGGTGCGGATATGCTGATTATTCCCGAGAATGTAGCCGAGCTGGTTCGGGCACGTGTCTCAAAGCAGACTCCGCTTTCGGCAAATGAAATTCTCTTTAACGCCAGCCACAATCATTCCGGTCCCGGCGGATTTGCCCCTGGATTTGCTTCAAAGGCCTTCAACGGTCCATACGACCCGAACATCCCGGTTTTTTTGGCAGGGGCCTTCACAGAAGCAATAGTCGATGCCTACCGGTCGCTTGAGCCGGCCAGAGTGACACATGGCGGGCTTCAAGCTCCTGAGTATATTAGAAATCGCACACGCAGAGACGGCCCGGTTGACGGCGAACTAAGCTATATGCTTGTCGAACAAAAAGACGGAGACCGCTGTTTCGTGGTAAGTTACTCTGCACATCCGACTGTTCTCGGCGCAGACAACATGCAGTTCACTGGTGAATATCCGGGCTTCCTTATACGCCGCATAACGGAGCGAACGGGCGCAGAGGCGATTTATCTCGGCGGAGCTGTTGGCAGTATGAGTCCCAGACCCCCAGAGGGAGATAATCCTTTCGAACGCTGCCGTGCGATGGGTGAAGCGCTGGCGGACAAAGTTCTGGAAGCGGTTTCAGATTCCGAACCGTTCAAAGACAAGGTGGATATCGCATCCATCGGATTTCCTGTTCAAATGCCGCCGTTTCAACTGCGTCTAAGTAAAAACTGGCGTGTATCGAAATTCTTGTTTCCGATGCTCGGCATTGATACCGACGGCTGGATGCATGCCGTGCGGATTGGAGATATAGTGTTAGTGGGCACGCCGGCCGACTATTGCGGAGAAATCAGCATAGACCTGAAGTCCAGGACGCAAAATCGTGTTGGTGATCTCTGGGTGCTGAGCTTCAACGGAGATTATGTCGGATATATCTCGCCGGACAAGTACTACTACGACAAAGATGAGAAAGGCGGCTATGGATATGAACGAGGCGTGATGTCGTGGATTGGGCCGGACCAGGAAGCTTTTACTGTATCGCTCATCATGCACATGATTGATGCTTTATTCCCTGAATGTCACAAGAATCTGTAATAGAAGTCCGACAATTGAAATATTTATTGGGTGCTGTCAATCATTGCGATCAGAGTGTTATTTCCGGAGATTACATTTGAAACGATTTCCAGGATTGCATAATACCATACAGGTATGCTATAATTATAGCCAGAGAGCATATCACGAAAACAGATTATCTCTCTGAAAGGAGGAATTGACGCCATGCGCGGACGAAACGGATTTACTTTAATAGAGCTTTTAGTAGTGATTGCTATTATCGCGCTGCTGCTGGCGATATTGATGCCGGCGCTGCAGCGTGTTAAGAAACAGGCGCGGACGATAACCTGCCAGGCGAGTCTGCACCAGTGGACACTTATCTGGTCGATGTTCACAACGGACAGGGACGGCTTTTTTCACCAGGGTCTTGGTGGGGAAAGCCAAACGAGCGAGGGCAGATGGCCTGTTGTTATGCGGACGGAGTACAAGGACCTGGACATGCGTACCTGCCCGATGGCGACGAAACCTTTATCCGAAGGGGGCCTAAATCCATTTGCGGCATGGGGAATTTTTCAGGACGGCTCCTTCGGAAGCTATGGTTTCAATGAGTGGCTGTGCAATCGAACCACGGGCAGCAATGCAAGCAACTACTACAGGCATGTAAATAATAAACCTGCTGATAAGATACCGCTTTTCCTGGATTGTTTTTGGTACGATGTCTGGCCGTTTCATAACGATCAACCACCGCTATATGACGGCGCTACGGAAAACCTTGCCGGTAGTAACGAAATGCGGCGGGTCTGTCTGAACCGGCACAGTGGGGCTGTCAACGGTGCCTTCCTGGATTGGTCAATCAGGAAAATAGGGCTAAAGGAATTGTGGACGTTGAATTGGCATCACAATTTCGATATCCATGGTCCCTGGACCATTGCCGGCAACGTTGAGTCGAGCGACTGGCCGGAGTGGATGAGAAAATATAAGGACTACTGAGCAAATAAACTCAGCGGGTATTTGCTAAGAAATGCGCCCAAGTATGCGGTCCAGGGAGTCTGATGTCTGGTAAATCAGGGCCTCCGGATAATGTGGATAGGGATGAAAATACTCAAAGGTGACATATCCTCGATATCCGACTTTTTCTAATTCCTCCGTTACAGCGGGCCAATTAGTAGTGCCGTCCAAAAGCGGACGAAACGTTTCCAGTGAATAATCAGTGCTCTTCTTTGAAAATTCCTTGAAATGGGTATTCTGAATACGTTTACCCATTATCGGTATCCAGTGCTCAGGATGCTGAAAAATGGAGATATTTCCGGTGTCGAAATGAATCTTCACATGCTCACTCTGGAACGAGTCAACAAAATCGTTCATTTCCATGGGAGTCATCAGATAGCCACTGAAGAAAATGTTCTCGATGTTGAGGAAAACATTTAGCTTTTCGGCCTGGGGTATGAGTTTTTTGACGGCTTCTCTTGCGCGGCTGTCACAGACGTCATTGGGTACCGGCTCGTAATCGTCCCGCCAGGGAATATGAACGGCGCCGGGCACGAGCAATACGTTTTGAACGCCGAGGTCGTGGGCAGCTTGTGCGATTTTTCCGGCTAATTCGAGACCTTTCCTGCGTTTGGCCGGGTCGTTGCTGGTCAAGGGATAAGGCCAAAAAAGAAAGGAGCAAAGCCCGCTAATCCGGATGCCTATCTTGTCGGCTAATCGTCTAATTGCCTGATAGTCTTTCTTTCCAGATTTTGGTGAAAGGTCGTTTTCCAGATCGTAGTTCAATTCGATGGCGTCAAATCCGGCGTCTTTGGCCAATTGCAGGCACTCCTTCAAATTCATTTGCTGTGGATATGGAAAGGCCCACTGATTGATGGATTTCTTCATGGCGTAACGTTTGGGCGAACCCTTTCGTGGATCGGGCTTTCGTTTGGTCTTCTTTGCAATGGCTTTGCTCGAAAAAGCTGCAGCGCCGGCAGAAGCAAGAACAGCTTTGATTGCACTGCGACGCGTCAGACAATTATGTCCCGGCGGCAAAATGCCGGCTTTGGTGTTGTTTGTGTTGTTATTGTTTGACTGATTTTCCGAACTGTTAGAATCTTTTGCGTTCAACATAATATCACCTTTTTGATCTCGTATCATAAATTTCCTGTTTCCACCTATTCAGTGATTTCCTATAGCCCTGTGTTCAATAAAGTATCAAGTTGTCTTTTAAGGTGCAAGCATTTTATGGAGCACCTATAGACCAATCATAGCTGTGGATCTGAACGGCGGATTGAGTGCCGGCTTATTGTATTTTTCTGGGTTTATCCAGCGGATTGTCTTGAGAAAGTTCACAATCCGGGATTTTCTGCCTGTTTCCATCGGTTTTGATATAGGTGCTTTTCAAAGAAATATATCAATCCCGGTAAGTCTATGACGTGTCCACCTCCATGGACGTCCAGGATTACATTTTCAGGCCTGTCCAGGTCTTTATAAATCGTTCTGATTTCTTCCATTGCCCGGCAAGTTCGAATGTTAAGGGTGTTGATGGGGAACTGCTTATTTTCGATAAAGTTCTCTGCAAACAGCCGGACATACAAGAAACTATTCTTCTGCTTTCTTCTTTATCCTCTTCTGGATTTTGCCCCAGGACCCTGTTATCAGAAAGCTCTCTTCCATGTTTTCGATCATTACTGAAAATTTGTTCATCAGTGCAGAAAAGCTCAGGACATTCTCAGGTACAAACGGGCGTGCTGAAACATCGAACATACCTATAACGGCTTTCGGATAATCGGATTCTTTTTCAAGATATGGATATTGGACAATAGAGCCACACCCGGCGGAAAACGGTGAGAACACCACGTTCAGCTCGCCAGCGTCATAGTTGGCCAGAGTAAAGAGACCGGAAAGCACATCCGGGCGGGCAAAAAAGACAACCACATCAGGCTCATCCTTCTTTTCGAGCATATCCCATCTTTTGAATACAATGAATCTGCCCGGCGCATCGAACTTTGGCGCTTTTTTCATAATCTCCTTAACCAGCTCAGGTGTTTTCTTATAACGCT